>Ga0105251_10003616_pt1 | contig 11116 bp, 8 predicted proteins | sample KBSS64metaG_FD_80424 | JGI IMG/M metagenome (GOLD analysis project Ga0105251, IMG submission 80424) | Switchgrass rhizosphere microbial communities from Kellogg Biological Station, Michigan, USA - KBS S6-4 metaG | ecosystem: Host-associated > Plants > Roots > Rhizosphere > Soil | place...
AGCAACGTGTGCCTTGCTGCCGCGTCTAACAAGGCGCGCTCGCAAAAACGGCTGCCTCGCGGCGAGGTTGAGGGCGCAGACCGCTATCCAATTTCCAGCAGTGCCCGCGAACTCTCATGCAATCAAAACAGATGGGTTACTAAATCGCCCACACTGTTCAGCGGAACAGTTTGTTCCAGCACCACGCGTTTGGCGGCCTCCCTATCCTTCAGATGCTCCGGGACGAACGGGATTGGATATTCTGTCGGCGTTTCCCCCTGAAGCGCTTCGGCCATGAGCTTGCAGATTTGCGTACCCCGCGATCAGATCGAGATAGAGGAATTGTCCCGCAGGATTCACTTCAAAGCAACAATGGTCCCCATCGGCCAATTCTCTTAAGTCAATTGCTGCATATCGAAGCCCAGCCCGCCGACAGAACTCGAAAAGCCTATCGATCAACGGCTGCGGAAGAACAGTCTCGCTGCAAGAAATCCGAGTATCAATCCGAACATCCCACTTGTATCGGTTCTTGCTAATATCGAAAGCGACGGCAGTAACAGATCAATCTATAAGTGTAACGCGAATATCGCGTTGTCCAGGCGACGGGTATGGAAGACGATCCGATCAATCACCCAATCGTCATATATATTCGTAAATTGTTTTATCCGGCTATGGTTCGTGCTTCCGGTCGAAAATTCATAATTACGGATGAAGTCGGTTTCACCACACGGCCAGCAAAGGACGCTCTCGGCGTTTCCGTGACTGACTGTCCAAGTCCACGTCCGGTCATCTGGCCACAGCCTGAAATCAGTGATTGATAGATGATCTGGGGTAACGAAGCAATTGCGGCTGAGCGGCGAAGCAGGGACGATTGAAGCTGGCCGAAGACCGAGATCGGCTTAGGATGCGTATCCCATCTTGAAGAGGGCGGCCTTGTCGTCCTTTCCGAATGCGAACTCCATATTGGCAAAGATGCCGTGAGCAGGTTTCAGGACGTACTGTACGCCGAGGCCCGCGCTCGGCAACCGCTTGGCCGAATACATACAGCCGACACGGTTCGCGCCGTACAGGCACGCCACACCAGCAAAAGCGCGGCGGCCCAGCGCACGGCCAGGCGACGGGCGCTCCTCGACCGCAAAGGAGGGATGTAAGTGCCGGCGAACTCGCCCATCGTGTACACATTACGACCTCAAATAGCTGGCGAGTGATTGACTGTCCTTCGCTAGTCGGTCATAGACGTTGCCCAAGCTAGGCGGGATGCGAGACACATAAAATCGTTCGTCATCGCCCAGATATTTGGTCGCGTCCAGGCCCATCTTGTCATTCAATCCGCGCTTGTCTCCCGAAGGATCGAGCTTAGAACCCAGACCGTGCTGGATGATGACCAGATCGCGAGAAGCCTGAAAACGGGTTGCGATTGCCCATTCGATTTGCTCGCTGTCGTTGATATCGATGTCTTCATCGACGACAGTCACCATTTTGATGTCGTAATGGCAGCCAAATGCACAGGCGATAACGTTTTTTGCTTCGCCATACTGCTTCTTTATTATTTTCACGATCAAATGAAAACGTCCGAACCCTCCCGACGTGAGGCGAACATCCAGCACATTAGGAAAATTGAGCTGCATTCGCTCCAGAATGGACGACTCCCGGGGGATTCCGCCGATAATGACGTTCTCGATCCCGGAGGGATTGTTGACGCGATAAATCGGATTGCGGCGGTGGGTGATGCAGGTAATCCTGATGTAGGGAAGCAGGTCCTGACCGGTGTAGTATTTTGGAAATTCTCCAAATGGGCCTTCCAATACGCGTTTATGTGGAATGATGAACCCCTCGATCGCTATCTCGGCGTCCGCAGGAATATGGACATCGTTGGTGTATGATTTTACGACATCGATCGGACGCTGCTTGAGTGCGCCTGCAATGGTCAGTTCGCACACGTCGCGCGGCGCAATGGCCTGCGAAGCCAATTCGACCACCGGATCGTGGCCGATGGTAACGGTAACCGGCAATTCCTTATCCAGCTTTTCCGCGGCCTGATAATAAGCGAACAGATCGCGCGGGAGCATCAGGATGCTTAGCCTGTCAGGCCCTTGCACTTGAAGACGGTTTATCGAGAGGTTTTGCTTGCCTGTTTCCAGATTCAGTCCATGCACGAGGCCGCTGGTGATGTAAGGGCCACCATCGCGTTCGTGGCAGGTAATGATGGGCAGGATCCTTTTTAAATCGATATCCTTGTCGTGCGTTACTTCGTGGACAGCAGCCGAATCCTGCTCGACCACATTCCACTCCAATGGGGCTTTCAGTGCCCTCTGAAAGGCGGGCAGGATCTGATCGACGGGAAGCTCGAGCAACTCAGCCACCCATTGCCGCTGCCCGAGCAATCCTCCGGCAATCGGTACGTCATGTCCTCCGGGTCGCGAAAAAAAGCAGGCCTGCTTGCCTTCGAAATGCTCGATATATCGAAGAACATCATATTCGAGCGCGATATTGCCTTCGAGGCAGATCAAACGCTTGGTGCGGTCAAGGAATTCCAGCCAGTCACGAAGATTGTTTATTTTGCTCATTCTGAATTCCATTGCGTGAGTTGACATTCAGGCAATCCAGGAAATGATCTGAATTGATGTCTTTTCCTCTTGGCTCTTTTTGCTGGCTGGGTGCATCCGAGAGCGCGCGTATATCAATGCCCAGGAAAACGCCATAACCGGCCGTATATGAAATCGCCAGAAGAGAAGAATCGGATATATCCAAGCCCCTTGCTTTTAGACACGCCAGGGGTTCGTCCAGTAACTGCTGGCGAAAGGCTCCATCCTGGTTCGCCTCTTCGACGATGGCTGCAATCTTTTCGGTCAATCCGTCCATGAGTGTTCGATCCTTGGTTGAGTCCAGAGGTCTTTATCCACGCAGCGCGCCGGCGCTCACCCCGATAGCCTTTGAACCATAGACGGCGTGTCTTCAGTATTCAAGGGGCCGACTATCTGCTCACCCAGGCAAGGCGGCACATCAGCATAAAAGACGATTTGCGCAAGGTCTGATTGCGGATCGCTCACTAGAGATCCGGTATCTGTCTTGTCCGAGGCGAACTCGGCAGCCACCTCGGCAAGTCCAGACCACCGAGTCAACACGGCATGCGAAAGGCATTACGCGGCGCGCCTGCCCCCAAAAACGGTCAGTCATGCATCCCGGATCCCACAGGCCAGGAGACCAGAAGGATCGTGGGCGCGAACGAGGGTGTTGTATCGAGCGAGGCCGCGCCGTTTGGCGGGGTCAAAGAGTCAGGCTACGGGCGGGAAGGCTCGCGTTATGACCTCGACGACTACGCGACGCTCAAGAACGGTTGCGAGGGTGGGCTAGCCGGTCCTCCCAGACAGGAAAGAAATGACTGTTGTACTCTGGAACCGGTCGTTTGGATGGCACCCATCCGACCGTCCGTAGTGGGTCGTCATGACTCGTTCGCCGTGCCGAGGAGCGGAAGTTCGACCGCAACCCATTGCAACGACAGCGAAGCCGTACGCTGGAGCCGCGCCGCCGATGGCCGATGAGCGTCGGCTAAGGCGCGAGATGCGTGCGCAAGACTGGGAGCAACTCCAGAAAGATTGATATGTAATTTAAGCTAGGACCACTACAGAACAATGGTTAGCTTAGGTTTATGTAAAATTATAGATCGACTGCTTTGTTTTTGCTTTTTCATCAACACGCGCAGCACAGTTACTTCGTCGGTGACCGGGCCTGCTCTGACGATCTGCGCGCTGCCATCGGACCGAAGACACGCAGGGTCATGCCGGCCTGCGTTGCGATGCACCCGTTGGCGCGTCATACGCCTTCGTGGACTGCTCGGGCGCGATAGGTGCTACTGCGCCTTCTGGCGATGTCATCGCTACCGATCTCGACTTCGCCGACTAATCTGCTGGAAGCGGCGCATGTCGGCGTGGTGCACGGCAGCGCGTTCGGCGTGGAGAACCATGTGCGGATCGCGTATGCTGGTCCGATGCCCACGCTGCGCGACGCGTGCCGGCGCATCGAGACCGCGTGTGCGGCGTTCACACCCGCTGTCGCCGCGGTCCGAAGCGCCGAAGCACCAGACGCCATGCCCGCGACACGTGTGCCGTGTCGCGGGTTTTTCTTTTTATCGGATGGCCTTCCATGCTCTATCTCATCGAAGACGCTACCCCCGAGCCGGCGCAATTCGGCGCCCTTCCCGCGCTGTTCGCCCGGACTTTGAATGCCGAACTCCGCTGCGAGGGCGTGCATTTCGACGAACAGCGGTTTCCCGATGCGCATCGGCACGTCACAGCAGATGGGCGGTTAGTCGCGAGCGGTCTGATCTGGCGCACGCGCACGGGCCTGCCCGACACTGCCGAACCATGCCATGAGATTTTTGCGTTGGCGCGCACGCGCGATATCGTGCTGCTCGTGCAATCGTTCGACGCGTTTCCTACGCAATGCACCGAAGACGTGGAGATGTTGCGCGTCGTTCATGAAGCCGATAGCGCACAGCTCGTCGAAGATGGTTCGGGCGTGGTATTGCAAGCGCATCGGGATCGCTATGGAAGATGGCGATCCACGGAAGACGCCGCATCGCGCGCGAGCGGGCCGTCCATGACGATTGCGCTGATAGGCCGGGAGTGCGACCAGCATCAGCAATACCCCGCGACGCTCGCCGCCCTCGGTGACGCCGCCGATGCGCTCGGCTTCGATCTCGACGTGCGCTTCATCGCGGCGCAGGACATCGACCGCGACAACACAGAAACTTTGCTAGCCGATGCACACGGCATTCTATTGCCGGGCGGCGCGGACATGGCGCGCGTGGCGGGACAGATCGAGGCCGCGCGTTTCGGCTGGCTGGCGTCGATTCCGGTTGTGGGTTTGTGTCTCGGCATGCAGTCAATGGCGACGGCCATCGCGCGGCTCGCGTTGAAGAGCGATGAGATCGGCATGAAGGAGGCGCAGGCCGATGCGCGCGTCGCCAGCTTCGAGCCGATTCCTGTCGGCGAGGATAGCGCGTTGTTGCATCGCTCAGGCTTGCGGCCAATAAGCCTCGTGCCGGGATCGCGTATCGCGGCCATGCTCGGCGCGCAGGCGAGCATTCTCTGCAACCATCGCTACAGGCTCAATCCGGTGCTCGAAGCGCCGCTCGCGTCGCTCGGCGTGACCGTCAGCGCGCACGACGAGAGCGGCTCGATCGCCGTTGCCATCGAGGCCGATAAGCATCCGTTCTTTGCGGGCATGCAAGGGTATCCCGAACTTTCGTCGCGTGATGGCGCGCCGCATCCGTTGCTGATCGGGTTTCTAAAAGCGGCGGCGCGCCGTTCAAAAGCGTATGCGCCCGCTTCGCAAGCGGGCGGTTACCCAAAAGCTCAAACTTAGCTGATCGCCGACGCGAACAACGCGGCATCGACATCCCCGCCCGATGCCACGCAGTAATTCGCTCTTGTGTGGCCCGTGACATACTTCGCCACTAGCCATCTTTTGTCACACGCATGCGCATCGATCCCTACAGTCTCGAGCTCTTCATCTCGGTCGTCGAAGAAGGATCGATCGCACGCGCCGCGAACCGCAGTCACATTGCGCCCTCGGCGTTGAGCAGGCGCATCGCGGATCTGGAAGCGGCCATCGGGGTCGCGCTCTTGATTCGCTCGCCTTCGGGCGTGCAACTGACCGAGGCGGGGCAGCATGCCTATGCGAGCGCGCGCTCCATTCACGGCCAGCTCGAAGGCATGGCGCGCGAAGTGCGGTCGATGAGCGGCCAGATCGCGGGCGTCGTGCGTCTCTATGCGAATGCCTCGGCGATCGTGGGCTTTTTACCCGAACGCCTGACGCTGTTCAAGACGCGCTATCCGCTCGTCGAGATCGCGTTGACGGAACAAATCAGCGATGAAGTGATTCGCGCCTGTCTCGACGATCGCGCGGACGTGGGCATATCGGCGAGCACAAAGGTGCATGCCGGCCTCGACTCGTGGCACTTCGCCGAGGACCCGCTGATGGTCGTCCTGCCGCCCGGTCACGAGCTCGCGCAGGCAGAGGCCTTGAGCTTCCTCGAAGTGACGCGCTTTCCGCTCGTCGCGTTGCAGGCGGGCGGATCGCTCGATCAGACGTTGAAGGAGCACGCCGATGCCGCACGCGTGCCGCTCAACGTGACCGTCACCGTCAACAGCTTCGACGCGCAATGCCGTATGGTCGAGGCGGGACTCGGCATCGGCATCGTGCCGACGAGCGCGGCCTCTGCGTTCGCGGGCTCGCGCAACTTTGTGCGTGTTCCGCTGCGCGAGAGCTGGGGACGCGGCCGCCGGCTACAGGTGCATGCGCCGCGAAAGTCCTCGCGCCTGAAAGCCGTGCAGGCGCTCATCGATACGCTCGTCGAATTCGAGGGTTAATACGGACGTCGCGTCTCGCGACGCCCCCTGTGCCGAACGAGCACTTGGTGCAGGCGCGCGCGTGCGGCTAGATTGGCATCGGAGGAGAATGCGATGGCCAATCTTGATCCAAGCGGGCGAATCTTGTTTCTTTGCGCAGACCCGGCGAGGGTCGAACGGCAACTCGCGGGCGAAGACCTGACGCTCGACGAAGCAGGCGCGCTGCGCGACGACGTATCCACCGACGAAATCACGCCGATCAATGTGCTCACGCGTTTCGACGAGCGTCTCGGCCAATGTCCGTATGTTGGCTTTCATGCGGGTGGACGCAACCCGATTGGCATCGATGACGTGCGTTCGGGCGGATTTCAGGTCACCGTGGCGGGCACGCGTTACGGCAAGGGTTCATCGCGCGAGCATAGCCCGCTCGCCGAATATCACGCAGGGATTCGCCTCGTGATTGCGCGCAGCTTCGAGCGAATCTATCGGCAGAACGCGGACAATCTCGGGCTTTTCACGTCTTCGGACTTCGGATTGATCGAGCGCATCCGGCGCGGCGAGGCGATCGATATCGACGAACTCGTCGCGGATCGCGATCCGTTGGCGGCGGCGATCCTGAAGAGCGGCGGCTTGCTGCGCTATGGAAAGCTGCGCATGCAACGAGTGAGCGTCGGCGAACCATCGAACGACGATACGCCGCGCACGCTCGTCGAAAAGATTCTCGCGCGCCATGCCTTGACGACCGATGTGACGAGCGCGTCGCTGGAACCGGGCAACGGCATTTTCGTGCGCGCCGACTGGCGTTTCATCCACGAGTACTACACCGGCATGGCCGCGCACATGCTGCACGCGACGTTCGGACGCCCGCTCACGCTGCACGACTCGCAAAGCATGCTCGCGTTCGAGGATCATCTTTCGTATTCGCATCGCAGCGACCTGCATGTGCGTAACGGCCTGCTGCCGAACGTGCGCGAATTGTCCGAGGCACATCGCGCTTTCGCGCTCGATTACGATGTGCGCAATCACGGCTATCTGAACGAAGCGAACAGCGCTATCGACGAAGGCTCGGAAGGCATCTCGCACGCCATGATGGCCGAGCGGTACGCGTTGCCTGGACAGGTCGTCGTCGGAACGGATTCGCATACGCCGCATAGCGGCGCGCTGGGCTGCGTCGCGTTCGGCGTCGGCACGACGGACATGGCGAACGCGTTCGTCACCGGCGCGGTGCGCATGACCGTGCCGCAATCGTTGCGTATCGAACTGCATGGCCCGATTCCCCCGGGCGTGACGGCGAAGGACATCGTGCTTCACCTGCTTGCCGATGCGCGCATCCGCGCGGGCGCGGGTGTCGGCAAGGTGTTCGAATTCGCGGGCATGGCCATCGCGAGCCTGTCCACGGACGAGCGCACGACGCTCACCAACATGACCGCCGAACTCGGCGGCTTCACCGGCATCGTCGCACCCGACGATGAAACCGTGCGCTTCCTGAAGGAACGTCGCGGCATCGATTTCACGGTCGAGCCGTGGATGAAGAGCGATGAACGCGCCCGCTACGCCGATGTCATCGCGATCGATTGCGCGCGTCTCTCGCCGATGCTCGCCGCACCGGGCGATCCGGGCAACGGCGTCGCGCTTGCCGCACTCGATGACCGGCCATGCGTCGATATCGCTTACGGCGGTTCATGCACGGCGGGCAAGCGCGAGGACTTCGATCACTATCACGACGTGCTCGCGTGGGCGGCAAAGCGCGGCCTGCGTGTGCCCGATAATGTGAAGCTCTATTTGCAGTTCGGCACGCAGGACGTGCGCGACTACTCCGTCGCGCAAGGCTACGTCGATGCGTTCGAGCGCGTCGGCGCGATTCTGCTTCAGCCCTCGTGCGGCGCGTGCGCGAACTGCGGGCCGGGTTCATCGACACAGGCAACGCAAGTCACCATCAGCGCGATCAATCGAAATTTTCCGGGCCGGTCCGGGCCGGGGAAGGTGTGGCTCGCAAGCCCGCCGACGGTCGCGGCGAGCGCGCTTCTGGGCCGCATCGCATCGTTCGCGGAGTTGCAGCAGCGCTTCACGAAGTGAGCACGATCGAGCCGCCAACGATGCGGCATCAAAATACATACAGGAGACGACAATGGCCATCATGCAGGGCACCTCGGGTCTGCACGACGCCGCCGGGCACGCGCTATCGGATGCGCCCGCAATCGCGGACACAGCGGGCATCTCGGCGCGCATCGACCGGCTTCCCGCGACGCGCGCGGTGTGGAAGCTCGTCTTTCTCTTGAGCCTCGGCTTCTTTTTCGAGCTCTACGATCTGCTCTTCACCGGCTATATCGCGCCGGGTCTCGTGAAGAGCGGCATCCTGAGCGCGACTACCGCGGGCCTCTTCGGCACGACGGGCGTTGCGAGCTTCATAGCGGCGTTGTTCTGCGGGCTTTTCATCGGCACGATCGCTTGCGGCTTTCTAGCGGACCGCTATGGACGTCGCGCGATCTTCACGTATTCGCTGCTCTGGTACGTCGCCGCGAACACCGTGATGGCGTTTCAGGACACGGCGCTCTGGCTCAATTTCTGGCGCTTCGTGTCGGGGCTGGGCATCGGCGTGGAACTCGTGACCATCGGGACTTACCTGTCCGAGCTTGCGCCGAAGCATCTGCGCGGCAGGGCGTTCGCGGTGTGCCAGGCGGTCGGCTTTTCAGCCGTGCCGGTCGTCGCGTTTCTTTCGTATCTGCTCGTGCCGTACGAGCCGTTCGGCCTCGACGGGTGGCGCTGGGTCGCATTGGCCGGAGGCGTGAGCGCGCTCTTCGTGTGGTATTTCCGGCGCAATCTTCCGGAAAGCCCCCGCTGGCTTGCAAGCAAGGGAAGAATCGACGAAGCCGATAAAGTCCTGCGCCGCCTCGAAGACAACGTCTCGCTCCAGTTCGGAAAGCCCTTGCCCGAGCCGGGCCCGTCCGACCCGATCGCGAGGAAGGCAGGCTTCGCGGACATGTGGAAGCCGCCATATCGCAAGCGCACGCTGATGCTGATCGTCTTTCATATCTTCCAGACGGTCGGCTTCTACGGATTCGCGAACTGGGTACCGACCTTGCTCGTCAGGCAGGGCGTGACGGTTACATCGAGCCTGCTCTATACGACTGTGATCGGGCTCGCCGCGCCTATCGGACCCTTGCTCGGATACTGGATCGCCGATCGCTTCGAGCGCAAGCATGTGATCGTGTTCATGGCGGGCGTGAACATCGTCGCGGGCCTGCTGTTCAGTCAGGCATCAGCGGCGGTGATGATCGTCACGCTCGGCGTGTTGCTCACCCTCGCGGGAAATATCATCTCCTTTACCTATCACACGTATCAGCAGGAGCTCTATCCGACGACAATCCGCGCCCGCGCCGTCGGCTTCGTGTATTCGTGGAGCAGGCTATCGGCGGTGTTCAGTTCGTTCGTGATCGCGTTCGTGCTCAAGGAAGCGGGCGTGACCGGCGTGTTCGGCTTCATCGCGGGCGCGATGCTGCTCGTGATGCTGTCCATCGGATTGATGGGGCCGCGCACGCTCGGAAGATCGCTCGAAAGCATCTCGCACTGAGTGCGTCTCGCGTGCGTCAGGCGCCGCAGGCGTGAATTGGCAACTGCAGCTCGCCGAAGGTCACACTGGATTCGACGTCCATATGGCATGCGTAAAGCTAGACCATGGATGCGCCCGGCATCCTTGGCGGGCGGCGCTCGCCCGTCGCACCGGTTGCCAGTCACTGCCCCTTGCGCTGATAACCGGCCTTCAACGCATCGACCACAAGCTCCACCGCTCGCTCGAAGTCGCTGGTCAATCCGGGAAAGCTCGTTTCGGGTCTGGATGCTCTCGCAAAGGCCCACGCGTTCAAGGCCACGATCGAACGCGTGGCTGACTGACGCCCGAATCATTAACCCAAATCTCCGTGCATTCGGGTTTGCCTATGCGCCGCAGCGTAGCCGGCCGCGACGCATCAGCAAGAACTTCGCGCTTGGCGAGGATCGACTCGGACCGCGCGGCTCACTCGACTTGAAACACCGCGACCGCCTGACGCAACGTTTCGGCCTGCTCGGCGAGCGATTGCGCGGCGGCTGACGCCTGTTCGACAAGCGCCGCGTTCTGCTGCGTGACCTCATCCATCTGCGCGACGGCTACGTTCACCTGATCGATGCCCATGCGCTGCTCGCCGGATGCCGCCGCCACCTCGCTCATGATGGCCGTCACACGACTCACGGACGCGACCAGCCCTTCGATCGTGCCGCCCGCATGCTCGACGAGCGCCGAGCCGTTCGACACGCGCGCGTTCGAATCGTCGATGAGCGTCTTGATCTCCTTGGCGGCCACGGCGCTGCGTTGCGCGAGTGCGCGCACTTCGCCGGCGACGACCGCGAAGCCGCGGCCCTGATCGCCCGCGCGCGCGGCCTCGACTGCCGCATTGAGCGCGAGGATATTGGTCTGAAACGCGATGCCTTCGATCACGCCGATGATGTCGGCCATGTGCGACGAAGCCTGCGCGATGCTCCGCATGGTCGCGACCACATTATTGACCGTGTCGCCGCCCTGAGTCGCGTCGCCGCAAGCTTTCGTCGCGGCGTGCGTGCCCTCGGCGGCGTTGTCGGCATTCTTCGCGACGGTGCTCGCGAGTTCTTCCATGCTCGCCGCCGTTTCCTCGAGCGATGCGGCCTGCGACTCCGTGCGCTTCGACAGATCGACGGTGCCTTGCGCGATCTCGCTGGCCGCTTCGGCGATCGCCACGCTCGATGACTGAATGCCGAGAACGATCGTGTTCAGA
>Ga0105251_10003621_pt1 | contig 11107 bp, 9 predicted proteins | sample KBSS64metaG_FD_80424 | JGI IMG/M metagenome (GOLD analysis project Ga0105251, IMG submission 80424) | Switchgrass rhizosphere microbial communities from Kellogg Biological Station, Michigan, USA - KBS S6-4 metaG | ecosystem: Host-associated > Plants > Roots > Rhizosphere > Soil | place...
CGGTATCCCAGCCGCACTGCGGATCGCCGCGGTTGGCATCGACTGAACCAAAAATACCCAGCGCAATAGCGGTAGCGATTTCATGATGGAAAGAGTGGCCCGCCAGCGTGGCGTGGTTGGCCTCCACGTTAACCTTGATCTCTTTCTCCAGGCCGAACTGTTTCAGGAAGCCATACACCGTCGCGACATCATAATCATACTGATGCTTAGTCGGCTCCTGCGGTTTCGGTTCAATCAGCAGCGTGCCCTGGAAGCCAATTTTATGTTTGTGTTCGACCACCATTTGCATAAAGCGGCCAATCTGCTCGCGCTCCTGGCGCAGATCGGTATTCAGCAGCGTTTCGTAGCCTTCCCGTCCGCCCCACAACACATAGTTTTCGCCGCCCAGGGTTTTGGTCGCCTGCATAGCACTGCAGACCTGCGTCGCGGCCCAGGCAAAGACTTCCGGATCGGGATTAGTGGCAGCGCCAGCCCCGTATCGCGGATGGGTAAAGCAGTTGGCCGTGCCCCACAACAGTTTCACGCCAGTCTCTTGCTGTTTCTCCAGCAGTTTATCGGTCATAGCGGCAAAGTTTTCTTTGTAGCTGTGCAGCGAATCACCTTCAGGTGAGACATCAACGTCATGGAAGCAGTACCACGGCACATTCAGTTTATGGAAAAACTCAAAGGCCACATCCGCCTTTAGTTTTGCCTGCTGTAGCGCATCCCCGCTTTTCTGCCATGGGCGATCAAAAGCCCCCACGCCAAACATATCTGCACCATTCCAGCAGAAGGTGTGCCAGTAACAGGCAGCAAAGCGCAGATGCTCCGCCATGGTCTTGCCGAGGATGACCTCATCGGGATTGTAGTGGCGGAAAGCAAGAGGATGCGTCGACTGGGTGCCTTCATAACGAACCCGATCGATCTGATCGAAATAAGCGTGCATGGTGTGCTCCTTAGCATCAGTACCCGAATGGTCTGCGTTGAAGCAATATTCAATAGGGGCTGTGGCTTCAGCTCAATTACGATATTTCATAACGGGCATCAGATAATTATTATTTGTGCGCTGTCTCGCAAAATAATGTTATTAACGGGATGATTTAACCTGTTCACTCTCTTGTCTTAAAAAGATGAAACCTCGATCGCGCTCATAAAAAATGAAATAAACCAAAAAACGTAATAGCCGGATAAAAATCAGTAATTGCTGTAACCGGAGAAGAAGGGCAACAATTCATCCGCCTGGTTTATAGGCCTGAAACGACAATAGCCTCAACCTACAGGATGATCACAATGAAGATGAAACATGCACTGCTCGCCGCCTGCGCGGCGCTGGCGCTGTTCAGCCAGACCAGCGTGGCAAAAGAAGTGAAGATCGGCATGGCGATTGACGATTTGCGCCTTGAGCGCTGGCAGAAAGACCGCAATATTTTCGTTAAACAGGCGGAAACACTGGGTGCTAAGGTGTTTGTTCAGTCAGCCAACGGCAACGAAGAGACACAGATGTCGCAGATTGAAAATATGATCAATCGCGGTGTCGATGTGCTGGTGATTATTCCCTACAACGGTCAGGTATTGAGTAACGTTGTCGCTGAAGCGAAACGGGAAGGCATTAAAGTGCTGGCCTATGACCGAATGATAAATAATGCCGATATCGATTTTTATATCTCTTTCGATAATGAAAAAGTGGGCGAGTTGCAGGCCGAAAGCATTGTGAAACAGGTGCCTAAGGGCAACTATTTTTTAATGGGCGGTTCGCCAGTGGATAATAACGCCCGCCTGTTCCGTGCCGGACAGATGAAAGTGTTAAAACCTTATATTGATAACGGCAGCATTAAAATTGTCGGCGATCAGTGGGTCGATGCCTGGCTGCCGGAAAACGCCCTGAAAATTATGGAAAATGCCCTGACCGCCAACAGTAACCACATTGATGCGGTCGTTGCCTCAAATGATGCCACCGCAGGCGGTGCCATTCAGGCCCTTAGCGCGCAGGGGCTGGCCGGAAAAGTGGCGATCTCAGGACAGGATGCCGATCTGGCCGCGATTAAACGTATCAAAGCGGGTACGCAGACCATGACGGTTTACAAACCGATCACGGAGCTGGCCACCGAAGCGGCGAAAATAGCCGTCGAACTGGGTGAGGGCAAAACACCCGCCAGCAACAGCACGCTGAACAATGGCCTGAAAGATGTGCCGTCACGGCTGCTGAAGCCGATTCCGGTTAACAAAGACAATATCGAAAGCACCGTGGTGAAAGACGGTTTCCACAAACAGAGCGAACTCTGACCGCGCATAGCGTGAGGGAGAACAGTCGATGCTGCTGGAAATGAAAAACATCACCAAACGTTTCGGTGCTGTTAAGGCGCTGAATGATGTCAGCCTGCAACTTGCGGCGGGTGAAGTGATGTCGTTGTGCGGTGAGAATGGATCGGGCAAATCGACGCTGATGAAAATCCTGTGCGGACTCTATCCGCACGGCGATTTTGAGGGACAGATTCACTTCTCTGGCGACGACATTCAGGCACAGACCATTCGCGATACCGAACGTAAAGGCATTGTGATTATCCATCAGGAGCTGGCGCTGGTGCGGCAACTGACGGTGATGGAGAACATCTTCCTCGGCGCCGAACTGAGTCGTTTCGGCATGGTGGATGATGAAACCATGACCCTGCGCTGCCAGCAACTGCTGGCGCGGGTCGGGCTGAACGTCTCGCCTGCAACCCGCGTGGGCGAGTTAGGCCTGGGTCAGCAGCAGCTGGTGGAGATTGCCCGCGCCCTTAACAAACAGGTCCGGCTGCTGATTCTGGATGAGCCGACCTCTTCTCTGACGGAGCAGGAGACGGATGTGCTGCTGAGCATCATTCGTAATCTGCGTGAACACGGTATCGCCTGCATCTACATCTCGCACAAGCTGAACGAGGTCAAGGCGATCTCCGACACCATCTGCGTAATCCGTGACGGCCAGCATATTGCCACCCGTCCTGCGGCAGGCCTGAGCGAAGATGACATCATCACCATGATGGTCGGACGCGAGCTGACCGCGCTCTATCCCCATGCGCCGCATCAGATTGGCGATGTGATACTCAAAGTGGACAATCTCACCGCCTGGCATCCGGTTAACCGCCACATCCGCCGCGTCAACAACGTCTCGTTCACACTCAGACGCGGTGAAATCCTTGGCATTGCCGGGCTGGTCGGCGCAGGCAGGACTGAAACGGTGCAGTGCCTGTTTGGTGTCTGGCCCGGGCGCTGGCAGGGTGATATCTGGATCAACGACAAACAGGTCAATATCACTGATTGCCGTGCCGCGATTGCGCACGGCATTGCGATGGTGCCGGAAGATCGCAAAAAGGATGGCATCGTGCCGCTGATGGCGGTGGGCAAAAATATTACCCTGGCGGCACTGGATCAGTTCAGTCACCGACTCTCGACGCTGGATGAAGCGCAGGAGCAGCAAGCGATCAACGACGCGATCAGTCGGCTGCGCGTAAAAACCTCCTCATCGGAACTGCCGATTGGCCGTTTAAGCGGCGGCAACCAGCAGAAAGCAATTCTGGCGAAGTGCCTGCTGCTCAATCCAAAAATCCTGATCCTGGATGAACCGACACGCGGCATTGATGTGGGTGCGCGTCAGGAGATCTACCTGCTGATCAATGCGCTGGTTCAGCAGGGTATCGCGGTGATTGTGATTTCCTCTGAGCTGCCGGAAGTACTGGGCCTGAGCGATCGGGTTCTGGTGATGCATGAAGGGCAGATCAAAGCCGATTTGATTAACGATAATCTGACTCAGGAGCAGGTGATGGAAGCTGCCCTGCGGAGTGAACATTATGCTTAAAAGTGAAAGTACCCAAAGCCGCCTCTCAGGTACGCCGGGCAAACCGTCACCGGGCAGGTTCACGCTGCCCAACCTGCAGGTTCTGGTGATGCTGGGCGCGATTGTGCTGATTGCGCTGTTCTTTACCTGGACTACCGACGGCTCGTGGCTCAGTGCGCGTAACGTCTCCAACCTGCTGCGACAGACCGCTATCACCGGCATTCTGGCGGTCGGCATGGTGTTCGTGATTATCTCGGCGGAGATCGACCTGTCAGTGGGTTCTATGATGGGTCTGCTGGGCGGCGCGGCGGCAATCTTTGACGTCTGGCTCGGCTGGCCGCTGCCGCTGACCATCGTGGTCACACTGGTGATGGGACTGCTGCTCGGCACCTGGAATGGCTGGTGGGTGGCGTATCGCAAAGTGCCGTCGTTTATTGTGACACTGGCGGGGATGCTGGCGTTCCGCGGTATTCTGGTCGGCATTACCGATGGCACCACCGTTGCGCCGATTACACCGGGCATGTCGCAGATTGGACAGAGTTATCTGCCGGGCGGTGTCGGTTTCGGCTTTGGTGTTGCAGGTCTGGCGCTGTTTACACTCTGGCAATGGCGGCTGCGGCTGCGTCGTCAGCAACTCGGCCTGCCACAGGGCGCAGCAAGCGGCACCGTGGGGCGTCAGGCGATCACGGCTATCTTAGTGCTGGGTGCCATCTGGTTACTCAATGATTATCGTGGCGTACCTACGCCGGTGTTGTTGCTGGCTGTGCTGCTGCTGGCGGGCATGTTTATGGCAACCCGCACCGCATTCGGCCGTCGTATCTACGCTATCGGCGGCAATATAGATGCAGCCCGCCTCTCTGGCATTAACGTGGCGCGCACCAAGCTGGCGGTGTTTGCCATCAACGGTGTGATGGTGGCGATTGCCGGGCTGATCCTCAGCTCGCGGCTGGGTGCAGGCTCACCATCGGCGGGTAATATTGCGGAACTCGACGCGATTGCCGCCTGCGTCATTGGCGGCACCAGCCTGGCGGGCGCCGTGGGGTCGGTTGCGGGCGCGGTCATGGGGGCCTTTATCATGGCCTCGCTGGATAACGGCATGAGCATGATGGATGTGCCGACTTTCTGGCAGTACATCGTCAAAGGCGCGATTCTGCTGCTGGCGGTGTGGATGGATACCGCAACGCGGCGTCGGGTGTAATCGCGCGGGCGATCACATTGTGGCGCAAACAATTTTTTTGCCCCTTTCAGCCGTGTTATGCAATGCGCTAAGGATTTAAGGGAACGCGCCATCATGCATGATAAACGTTATCGCATTACGCTGTTGTTTAACGCCAATAAAGTGTATGACAGTCAGGTGGTTGAGGGCGTCGGTGAGTATTTACAGGCGTCGCAGACAGACTGGGATATCTTCATCGAAGAAGATTTTCGCTGCCGCATCGACAACATCCGTGAGTGGCTGGGTGATGGGGTGATCGCCGATTACGACGATCGCTCTATCGAAGCTCTGCTGTCGAATGTCTCTGTCCCCATTGTCGGCGTGGGTGGCTCTTATCATCGCCAGGAAGATTATCCTCCGGTGCATTACATCGCCACTGACAACGCCGCGCTGGTGGAGAAAGCTTTTCTGCATCTGAAAGAGAAGGGCATCAACCGCTTTGCCTTTTATGGTTTACCGGCCTCCAGTGGCAAGCGCTGGGCGCAGGAGCGGGAACAGGCATTTCGTCAGCTGGTAGGGCGTGAGCGTTACCAGGGCGTGGTCTATCAGGGCATGGAGACCGCGCCGGAAAACTGGCAGCACGCGCAGAACCGGCTCGCCGACTGGCTGCAGACACTGCCGCCGCAAACCGGCATTATCGCCGTGACTGACTCCCGGGCGCGACATCTGCTGCAAGCCTGTGAACACCTGAAAATACCTATACCGGAAAAGTTAACGGTGATCGGGATTGATAATGAGGAGCTGACCCGCTATCTGTCACGCGTCGCGCTCTCGTCCGTGGCGCAGGGTTCACGGCAGCTGGGTTATCAGGCGGCCAAACTGCTGCACCGGTTGCTGGATAATCAGCCTCTGCCCCTTCAGCGCATTCTGGTGCCGCCGGTGAAAGTCATCGCAAGGCGCTCAACCGACTTCCGCTCACTGCGCGATCCGGCGGTGATTCAGGCAATGCACTACATCCGCTTTAACGCCTGTAAGGGCATTAAGGTGGAACAGGTGCTGGATGCGGTCGGGCTGTCGCGATCTAATCTGGAAAAACGCTTTCGTGATGAGACCGGCGACACCATTCATGCCATGATTCATCGCGAAAAACTGGAAAAAGCGCGCGAACTGCTGGCTTCTTCATCGCTCAATATCAATGAGATCTCGCAAATGTGCGGTTACCCTTCGCTGCAATACTTCTATTCAGTGTTCCGCAAAAGCTACGACACCACTCCAAAAGAGTATCGCCAGCATTTTGGTGAGAATGTGTTGTAGCAGGAAAGGGTGAGTCTGGCGGGGATGGATATCGGGTAAAAAAGCACGGACCGGGGCACTAAAACACCCGCTGCTCCCTCTCCTCCAGCACCGCCAGTGCCAGCCCGTTAGCCGGGTCAATCCGGTTCTCCGGGAACTGCAGCTGAGTATGCGCGGCGGTAAAAGCCAGCGCGTTACCGTGTGCGGTATCGCGTACCGCCTTACAGAAGCGCTCACTGGCGTTCCACGGACAATCAATGATGATTGTGGCGGGATTGAGCAGCAGCATAATCTGACTCAGTGCCGCACCCAGATAGCCACCTGCCAGCGCCATCACCTCATCCACCACGCGTGGCGCGCTGTCGCGGTTCTGCCAGCTCAGCCCGGGCTGACGCTGTGCCAGCTGTTGTTTAATCGCAGGCTGACTGACCAGCGCTTCAAGGCAACCCCGACGACCACAACTGCAACGCGGCCCTTCGGGCTGGACAACCAGATGGCCGGCCTCGCCCGCCGTCCAGCTGTGGCCGGTAAAGACTTCGCCATGCTGTACCAGTGCGCCGCCAATCCCCTCTGAAATACGCAGATAAAAATGGCTGCTCTCCACCGATAATCCACGCTGCTCAACAGCCAGCAGCGCGGCGGCTTTAACATTGTTCATAATGCGAATCGGCAGACGAACGTGCTTGCGTAGCGCGCTCAGCAGGTCAACATCCTGCCATTCAAGCGGCAATGAAATGTGCATCCAGCCGCGTCGCGGATCAACGATGCCGGGAAAGCCCAGGCCAATGCCGAGCAAATCGGGATAGTGCTCAGTCAGTTCACGGCACAGCATGGCCAGCTCAGCCAGCAGGCGGGTCGGATTACTGGTATCAGTACGTAGTGTCGCTTCAGCCAGTACCTGGGAAAAATAGTCGCAGACCCGCCAGTGGACCACGTTGCGTTCCACCATAATGCCTGCGCTCTTAAGTTTGTCTGGCCTGAGGGTAATCCCGATTTTAGGCCGTCCGGCGGCCGCCACGCTGACCGGGCCCAGCTCTTCGATCAGGCCTTGTTCAAGCAGGTCATCAATGATTAATGAGACGGTATTTTTGCTGAGTGTCAGCACCTCCGCCAGATCCTGACGCGACGTCACGCGCAGCTTACGCAGCTGACTCATCACCCGTTTCTGGTTATTCAGTCTCAGTAGTGCAGGGCCTTTGCCATTCGTTTTCATCACGGGTTCACTCAACAGAGGAGTAACAATTGAGTGTATCAGCCCATGCGGATTCTTCATCCCACACTTTGCGTGCTGTTTCACACAACCCAATCGACGGTGGCGGAGATCGTGATGATGATCGGATTGCCGGATTAACACGGGTGTTCTGTGGTACCGGCGGAGCGGGCGAGACTGCGGGTGCAGCACCGTTGTCTGCGCCGGGTAGGGGAGAAAGACAAAGCAAGGGTGGTGAATGGCAAGGATGCGGAACATCAGGCCCGATTAACGCAGTGACCCGGCACAGCCGGGTCACTGATTAATATTCGTCGCCGCGCACCCGACTGCGATAGCTTTCCCAGTCGAAACGCACCCACAGGCTGTTACCGAGCCGCATACGATCCATGACGCGTTCACCCAGCAGTGCATTCATACCTGCATGGTCGAGGTTAGATAACATGCCGGTCGGTCGTTTCGACGAAGAACGGCGATCAACTATCTGGTTGATGATCACTTTTTCGTAGCGCGATTCGCTCTGCATACCAATTTCATCAATCACCAGCAGATCAACGCTGCTGAGATCCTGAATCAGCCGTTCTTCGGTAATGCCGCTACTGCCGCTGAAGGTGCCCTTCATACTCGACATCAGATCGGCCACCGTCACGATCAGCACGCTTTTACCGCGCAGAATCAGGTCATTGCCAATCGCGGCAGCCAGATGGTTCTTACCGGTGCCGGGACGTCCTGAAAAGACAAAGCTGGCGATGCTGCCATCAAATTCGGCAGCGTACTGACGTGCCAGCTCCAGCGCTTTGCGCTGTCCCTCGTTCTCTACCCGGTAATTATCAAATGAGCAGTTCATGTGCAGCTCACGAATACCGGATCGGCCCATCACGCGCTGCATTCTCATTGCGCGGTTTTCACGCACAATCGCCTCTGAACGCAGGCGACCCTGCTCCTGATTCCACGCCAGCAGCTCTTCACCATTGGCAAATTTCGGCCGGGTGCCCTCAGGCATCATTCTTTTCAGACGGTTAAAGAGATCGTTGGGCGTTTTCATCATTCACCTCGGAAACCATCGGGAATGGTACGGTCAGGATCAGGCAACTGCGTAATATCACGCTTCGGTTGCCCGCCGTTTGCGGCGCGGTTCATCTGAATGCTGCGCGCCAGCTTTTGTTGCCACTGCACATGATGGAACATCCGGCCTTCGGCCTGCCAGTAGGCCACAAAGGCCGCCAGCTCGCTGGGCGTCACCGGTTCACTTAGCGCCACGCCCCAGATGGCGGCCTGACGGGTAAAGTCGGCATCCGGCTGCCAGCCCTGATACATGGCGAACTTGCCTGCCGGCGTATGAATCGCGGCGGGTGCGTCGTCATACAGGCTGTCATCCAGCGCCACATCATTTGGCTGCCGGGCGGCGGTTTCCAGCGCCAGCAGCTCAGCCAGACGCGTCGGTGTGATGGCGTACATCACCGGCGCATAGTTATCTAACACCGCCAGCGTGCCCTTTTCCGCCTGCTGCAGGGCAGTCAGCGGATCCTGTCGGAAGGCATCCAGGCCAATAAGCGTTGAAGTTAAGATTTTAGCTGACATGAAAAGACCTGAGGTTAACGAACACCTTGCGTCGGGAACCCATCACCGACGCAGAAGTGTTTATTGTACCTGTTTTAAGGGTGCGGATCGCTTAAAAAGCAACGCTGCGGATCAGTGTGAGGTGACCGTGGAGGTCGCGTGGCGGGCCGGTGCAGATTCGGTGATTTGTACCCGGACACCCGCAGCAGCCGGACGGGTCTGCCACAAATAGCGCACTGAGGCGAGCCAGCAGAGGCTGTATCCCAGAAGCTCGGTACCCTCTTCGGCCATGTTTTTCACCACGCGGTTGTAATCTCCCAGCATCAGATGCTGCCACAGCGCATGCACACCAAACAGGCGGGAGAAGACCAGCACCACTAAGAAGCCAGAGGCCATCACCGGCCAGCTGCGATGCAGCAGCAGATTCGCCAGCGCATGCACGGTTTTTTTTGGCGTCCGCAGCGCGACAGCCAGCGAACCCGCCGTAACGGCCAGAGCAAACCAGACCCAGCTGCCGTGCTGAAAAGTATCAAAAACAAAGTCGAGTTCGCGGATGAGCATGCAGCTGTAAAAGCCCGCCACTAAGGTCAGCGCCCCGCGCTGAGCGGGACGACGGCGAGCCGCAATAAAGAACAGTGCGGCGATCATCGCCAGCATGCATTCCTGGGTGGTTTCAGTAAAAGAGGTTTCGTGGAGCGCGTCGTTCATCCAGGCCACATCAATGTAGACAGGGACGATAGTCAACGCGAGAACCAGAGCTGCCAGAAGGAAAACCGCTATTTCGCGGCCAATAATTGTCAAATCGTTGCGCATAAGGTTACCGGTATAATGATTAGCGGACTCATTATATTTTAAACGCCCGATTCCCTTTCTCATTTTATGCCCCGCTAGAAGCTGGCACTGAATCCAAAGGTATAAAGTTGCTGCTCCTGATTATTCAGCGCCTCACTTTGTGAAAACGCAGCAAAAGCCGCCAGATTCGCGTTGAGTGGCATTTGTGCACCGATGCTCACATCAATGCCATCGGATTGATCAGAGCCGTTGGTTGCCTCGCGCCGGGGATTCTGCGATGTATCGGCCATCAGATAGTGATAACTCAGCTGCGCCCAGGGCGATATCCATCCATGTTTCGAATCAATGCGCCAGCCGACGCTGGCGCTCTGCTCACGGCTCTGCTGATCGCTGTAATCGCATTGCAGACAGTTCATCTGCTGCGGATCGACCGCATACTGCGCCACGGGTCCGGTGGTGAGTGGCGGGGCAATAGGCAGGTCAACGCCCGCCCGATAGCGTTTTCCCAGCGGCGTAGTGCCTACGCTGCCGGTTTCACTGTGCAGGGCAATGGGGGATGCGGTAGGCGAGTTAATGGCGGCTTCAAACAGGGCGCGGCTTTCATCGCTGAAGGCGAGTGGGTTCAGGGCGATCTTCTCCGCCAGGATCGTGTCGTAGTCGGGAGAGAAGACGGGATGTTGAGGCGCAGAGGTGCCACCGCGGGCAAAAGTCGGTTGCGTTAAGAGTAACAGGCATACAGCACAGCAGGTCCGCAGACCTTTCCAACCGCTTCTCGGCACCATCGCTTCTCCGGGCAAAACTGAAGTTATTATCCGGCGTCTTAATTAAATTTTCGGCCCGTCTCTGTTATTTAACCGGTGGTTGTTTAACTATCAACCGATAAATTCTAAGATCAAGCGGACCGCCAGAATTTTCACGTCATTAAAGGAAAAAAGTGATGCAACGATGTGGTTGGGTAACGCAGGATCCCCTCTATCTGGCCTATCACGACCGTGAATGGGGTGTGGTGCAAAGAGACAAGCGCGCGCTGTTTGAGATGCTTTGTCTGGAAGGGCAGCAGGCGGGATTATCCTGGATCACCGTGCTGAAAAAGCGGGAAAACTATCGGGCGGCCTTTCACCAGTTTGATCCGCAGGCCATAGCATTGATGGATTCCACAGATATTGACGCGCTGATGCTCAACAGCGGCATTATCCGCCACGCGGGTAAAATCGCGGCCATTATCGCTAACGCGCGTGCTTATCTTGAAATGGAGACGAAAGGCGAGGATTTCAGCCACTTCGTCTGGCAATTTGTCGATAACGTGCAA
>Ga0105251_10003622_pt1 | contig 11106 bp, 7 predicted proteins | sample KBSS64metaG_FD_80424 | JGI IMG/M metagenome (GOLD analysis project Ga0105251, IMG submission 80424) | Switchgrass rhizosphere microbial communities from Kellogg Biological Station, Michigan, USA - KBS S6-4 metaG | ecosystem: Host-associated > Plants > Roots > Rhizosphere > Soil | place...
GCACGAAGGGAAATTAACGACTGACCAAGACGCTCCTGCTGCAACAGGCTTTCGGAGGCTGACTTCTCCTGCTGCTCAGCAAGAGCGAGGCTGTCCGCGGCGACCTGAAGAGCGTCAGAGAGTCCACGAACAGCATATTCAACAGGTAGCTCGTGGACGTCGTCCAAGGACGTTCCCGCGAGGGCAATTCTTGCTTCAGAAGCCACACGCTTGGTCTGCTCAATTGATCTGGCAAGTGCTGGTGCACCGGCCTCGCAGTAGATTGACCATATTTCTAGATCAACGAGCTCCGCCCTACAGCTCTCAATCAGGGCTTCATGCTTGCGCAGCTCCTGGCGCTGGTGTAATTCTGCCTCATCCAGTTCGTCAACTTTTTTGAGAGCGGTAAACAAGACCTGCTCGCTCAGCCGCAGTTGAGTAATTGTTGCAGGCGAGGATTGTGCCAGGGTAATAGCTTGGTGCAGCCCTCGCGAAAGCGATTCAAGGCGAGTTCGATCCGAGGGAGACAAAGGCTCATTGTCACCTTCTTGAATCCAGATAGCCCCGAGCTCACGCAAACTCGCACGAAATGATTTTGCAAAGGTTGAGGATTCAGTAGGGGCGTCCTGTAATCGCTTGACCTCATTACCTAGCAGTTCGGTCTGCTTAAGCAGGGAAGGAATGCGTTCGCTGAAACTCGTGCGCTTCGAGACGGCGTCATCATGCAGCTTGTAGAGATCGGTCCAAAGTGCCGATGTTTCACCACCGACCAGCAATAAACTCAGGTCTTGTTTTAGTTTATCTGGGGTCGATTCACCGGAGAGGCGGAATGCAGCATCGGTGTCCAAGAAATTGAATCGAGTGAATGACTGGGCGAGTGCGCCAGTATTTGGATTTGAGCGTCCATACCAGGCGAGATTGCGCGCCTTAAGGGTGGCCGGCAATGTGGTGCTTTTAACAGTGAGTAATTCACCGGATGGAGTGACGACATCCGCTTCGATATTTTTGAATGTGGCTTCAGGATCGCGACGGATACGCCCGCAATACAAGGCTTCGATGGACTCAAGCAACGATGTTTTGCCCGCACCGTTCTGTCCGAATATTAAATTCACATCGCCAAACTGGAACTGTTTTCCGCTGATGGCCGATCTAAATTCGCCTACCTGAAACCGACGAATCAACCCAGTGCTCAGAGGATCAGAGAGTGGCTGAGGAAGCGGCCGCGTTACCGGCATTGCATCGGCACTAAAGGCTTCCCCTGAACCGATCAGTTCGATTTGTTGGGTTCGCGCGCGTTTCTCCAACAAGCTGCTGAGAGCTGCCGCCCGTAAAATTTTTTCCCATTGAACGCTAGCATCTGTGGATACCAATGCGCTGTGTTCTTGAGTCGAGAGGGTATCAAAACGTCCGAGAAGATCCTCCTCGGTAAGCACAAACTTTCTAGCAAAATGTCGATCGCCCTCGATGCGAGCTTTTGCTTCCAAAAAGCGATCGTTGATCTGCGATTCAGGGCCTGCCCAAAAGTACAGGTAGCTGTTCCAGCGCTGGTCGCCATCAGCCGTGAAAAATTCACTCCCAAGCAAGGCTTCTTGAAATTTCGCAAGATTCGCTGCCCGCTGGATGACACTGTCTGATAGGTCGATGTAAGCCGTGGCGAAGGTTTTTCCTTGGTAAATGCGTTCCCCACGAAAAATGCCATTGCCCAAGTCTTGAACCCGAGAGAGTTTTTCCGTGATCGTGCGACGTAACGAGGCTGAATCAACCATATGAGGGTTCCGTGTGATCGAGCGGAGTAACAGCGAGAAATTCGGTCTTGTCGTCTGCTGGGTCATCGAAGCGGGTTAGAGCATCAATTCGCGCAAACTTGAGTTCACCAAACTCCCGGTATGTAATGCACAACCGCTTTTGGTGGGGGCCACCAGCCTGACGTAGCAGCTCATAAAGTTTGTCTGCGACCGTTTCTAATTCGTGAGGCGGGGGCAAGTCACCTAGATAAGAGATGAGCGTGGGTTTGTTATCTGATGTCATCACATTGAAATTAGGATTTGCCGCATCCCATCGCAAAATAGACATTGCATCGACTCCGTCCACCTGTGGAGGCCATTCAACGCGGTTCAGTATTTCATAGTGAATTTGAGCCGCTGTGCTAAGTCGTTGATGACGAAAATCTCGGCTTTCACGGTCCTGAGCGACGGTCAATCTGCGTACGACTTCGTCAGGGCCGATTTTGCAAGAGTCGATATCCTTCAGTGCGCACCAATGTGGACGGCCAGTTATTTGTCCAGCGCTCAACGCCAATATGCGTTCGATGGCCAAAGGATTTTGGGTGGCAATAACATGCTGGAGCGCTGCTTGCGACCGCGGGTCGTCAGCAGCAAGCGCAGTGAACCCCGCATCAGGTGCTACTCCTACCATCCACTCTTGAGCATCCGTCGCCCATGTATATCGCTGAAACGCAATCGGACCGTTGCGATTGGCCATGATTGCATTGCCAACCGTTAACACTTTTGGAATCCGTAGCTCGAACACCGCTTCGTCATAGTGGAAAACAAGAGCATGGCGCCGCTCAGTCATGTAGGCGTAGTAGAGACCTAGATTGTGATTCGGTATGACGACCTCATCATTGGATGAACAATCCTCCGCAGCGCAGTACCAAGTGGAAGCAGCGATATTCCGCCATGCATCAGGAGGGGTCCCTGGGGTGCCGTATTGGACGATGGACTGCGCCCAATTTAGACAGACGATATGGCAATTGCTGGAGCGCGGGTCCGTCTTGAATGTTGTGGTGCGATAGCTACGGTATGTGGCGTTACGCGGACTCGGATTGAGCTGAATATGAATCAATGTTGAGCGATCATTGAAGTCAGATAACCAATCATCCCTTAACGCGAAGGCGTCAGAGCAGATGATGACAGCGGCCGTAAGATGTCCACTACGACCACGAAATCTATAGATCTGTGTTCCTCGTCTCAACCATCGTTCTTCCAGAAATAGTGCGTCTCTAGAAGGGAACGTTTTGAATTGAACAAGCGCGACCAGTTTTGAAGACCCGTCTGGGCGTTTGGCCTGAAACATCAGAACTACAGGATCGAAGAGATCGCGATCGATTTCCAAGCCTTGCCATGGTTCATGAATGACTAAACAGTGATCGATAACGTTCTCTTGGAATTGCTCAAGTGCTTCTTGGGTGATGCTCTCGCACCCCAAAACCCAGAGGACGCCTTCAGCTGGCGTGATGCCGGTTGCTATAGCCTCTTCCAGCGCTGCCCACGGCATGAAGTATTCGGGTGTTACGGCAAGGTGCGCACCTCTTTCACGAGCCAGCCTCAGCAACGACAAACTCTTGGCCGTGGCAGTGGGCACATCGAAGCTACCAATGCGCTGCTCCGAAGCAAAAATCGGCCCACTGGGTTGGAGCAGCAGTGAAGTGTAGCTGGCCTCTGTCGGCCGCAACATTTCCAAGTCTGGCTCCAGAAGGCCATGCTCAAAGAGGGTTAATGATACATCTTGCGTCGGCATACTATTTTGTCTTCCGTGAGGAGTCTGCACGATAGCTGCAAAATGGTGGCCTTGGGAGTCAGTCTGGCGAATGATTTTTTGCCGGCCTTCAGCGTAAACCTCTCGCATGCGGGACTCACCCAGATGACTTGAGCCAAATGGATCGGGTGATGATTTCTGGTTGGATCAGATTGGGATTCGCTTACCACATGCGGTTTGCTGTCAATTGTGATTGCTGGTGGGTAATTGCACCGACTCGCCTACCCTTTGCATTCGGCCTGACCAGTCATTTGCATCGGATTTGACCAGCACGTTTCGCGGACATGACCGGCAGAGAATTGCCGATTCTGTTGAAAAAGTCGGCCATGGTTGTTCGCGGCAACGCCGAATTGTCCCAGCTGCCGAGATTTCACTGACCCAGTCTGACTCCTCACGAATCATTGTCTGTGCTGGATTTGTGCAGGTTGAGACGGGTCAGTTTTGCCTCGGCACTTGGTCAAAATCGTGTCAGCGCCAACAGCCTACAGAACGAAACGCAAAAAGCCGTCAGCTTTATGGAGGAGGGCGTCAAAGACGTCGATAACAGTCTACGCCTTGCAGAAGATGCATCTCTGGAAAATGTGCATTTGCATCAAGCCGTGGAAAACATGTTTTCTATCATTCAGCAACTCAACAAGCGCAGTCTTGACTACGGCAAGACGATTAAGAAAGTCGAACAATCCTCCACAGATATGCGCCAGACGGTGGTGGTGCTGCAAAATAGTGCGGAGACGGTAAGGCGTAATGCGAACAAACTGCAAAAATTAGTCGGGCAGTTTGAGGTGAGTAGCAACCTCGAACGAATGACGCTCCCTCGTACCTATGATTAGGTTATGCGCGCTAAGCCAGGCCTGCCATTCATCACTTCCTAATCGCCACTTCCCAATCACACCGGCATCCGATTTATCGGTGACTGAGACGGATAAAACGCCGTTCTGGATTGCTCGAAAAAGGAGAACTAGTCCTTCCTCTGACATGAAGGGATCCTTGAGTATTTTCCCCAGCGAGATGATGCTTTCACTGGATCGTTGGCATTTTAGGGTTACTTTGGACTTGTCGAAGGAGTTTGCATCAATCCAACAGGATTGTTCGGAAACAGGCCGTCCACCCAAGCAGGTAAAAAAGTCGTTTTTGCACAGCACCTTTACAGTTTTGATGGGGAGCTTTAGGTGATTGGCAGCCTTCCTAATGTTCAACAGGTGGGGCAGGGCAGCAGCGAGGTGCTGTGCGTGTTTCAGGTCTGCGACAATCGTGCTATTGCCGCACTCAGAAACACCTCTGTATCCATGGAGCTCGCCCTCGGTAATCAACTTTTTCAGCAGTGGAACGCTAATGTTGATGGCCTTGGATATGGCCTTCAGAGATGCCAGTTTCCTCGGCTCTTGAGGCATATAGGGATGTTGAAGTTGTAGAGCGCTGGGTACGCAATCGGGATGAGGGGAATACTTTTCAAGCTCAGAACGTACAAAATCAAATGCAGGGCTTGCGAGTCTTTCATAGATGTTCATTCTCAATCGGTCTGCATATCTTGTCGCTGAGTTCCTCGTGGAGGTTGTAACATGCGTATATAGTGTTCTCAGGGCGGAATGAAAGGATACTGGCCAGTCCGACAAGATTCGGCCGGCCATCGAAGTCATTTGATATAGGTTATTTATGTGGTGCAGATTATTTCGTTTCCTCGCATAGGCTTTGTCCGCGTTGCATCCTAGATCCGCCAGACACATTGCAAGGCAATGGAAATCCAACGTGTCCAATTGGTCGACGGATGAATTGCCATCGGATCTGATACCCAACAATTTTTTTTCAAACTCCCAACACAACCACATCGCATCTTGAGACGCGTAGCGGTGTACAGCTGAGCTTTTCAAGATCGGCACACTGCAGCGAACACATATTTTGGATTCAATAGCTTTTAGGTTGAAATGGCTCCCGCAGTTCTGGCAACAATTTACAAGCAAAGTTTTGTGTGAGGTGCATACAGTGTGCAGTGTCAAATCCCAGCACTCCCTGAACAGTCCATGATCAGATAAACAGGAGGTACAAAATTTGGGTTTTAGACAAGACCACGTTTTGTTAGTGGTTTGAGATGTCAGGTGCTCATAAGCTGATTTCCATGTTGTTGGGAGTAGTGACTCCGGGAAAATGTTCGGATGTGTTGCGTGAGAGTCCTTAAGGTGTCCCACGAGATCTGTTAAATTTAAAAAGTTGGCAGCGGCTACTCGTTGCAGGAAATTCGTCAGGCTTTCGCCAGGAATAACACTCAAGTCAATTGTTAGACCGAACATCGATATGCTCTCCTAATAAGAAGAATGGCTCCACGATTCGCGGCTACTCAAAAAGCTCTCTACGCCAGACAGAATAAAGTGGCACCATTTTCGTTGCGTCCCAGCAGGGATCGCGCCAATGACGTGAGAAATGCTGTTGTATACAGTGGCGGCCGTCTCGTTGTATGACCTAAAACTTCGAGTAGAGGCTAGTAACCTGTGAAAACCGTTCGGCCAGTTCAACAATGCGCTGCTCGCCTTTTTACAGCGCCGATGACAAAGTTTTAGGCTCACGACTTTACGGTTTAAGTCCAGGTACGTTGTACTCGGGTCTTCTGACAGGGCAGCTAGAAACGCTAGCAACTCCAACACGTCCAGCAACTCCATCGAGAGAACTTCATCCGGATAAAACCGGCTGCCATCAGCAATAGGTTGCCCGGTAAATTTAGACGCAATGATGCTGCCCATCTCTTGTAGCGGTTCAGAACAGTCAGTTGAGGACATCTTTGAGTAGCTTGCGCCGCACGAGCAAACATCGTAAGCGGGACGTGTTGCTGTTAGCGGCTTTTCACATGCTGCGCAACTGTCGATCAGCATACATTTATGTATCTCACAGACGGAAAACGGGGCCAACGACCAGTATGACTTTCCGTATCCTAGCTCCTCCACGCAATGAGGGCACACGCGGTACGAACTGAGTGCAAGGTGCTTGATCGGTAGCAGATGCCCCTGCAGCCTAATCGTCGATTTGCTCATTAGGGTTGGAATGGTTGGAGATAGTGCTCTCAGGTCCTGGCCTAGCGCTACGCCTAACTGCAGGTGTCGCTGAATCGACATCACCCCATTCTCCGGAAGCATGAGTGCACGCTGCAGAATGGAAATGCCTGAAAGGTGATTCAACGTAGATACTCGGAAGAGTAAGCTTTCAAGGCTTTCCCAAGGAAAAAGTTTGGTTTTGATCAATAAATTGATGGTGGGTGGTGCAGTCACCTCATTTGCGGCGTGCATTCTATGCATCGCGGCAAGCTTTCTGGCCTCATTTTGTTCTCTCAATATGATTAATTGTTGGTCGACCTGTTCAGCACTTTTATAAAGCATGGTGGCGCTCCTCGTTATTGTTGATCGTTGTCAACTTTATAGAAAGGTTCGTTGTGCCCGATAAGGGAGCGGAAGTTAAACTGAGAGGAGAAAGGATTGCGGTTGTCCTTTGCGTCACTCCACACTTCGTCGACAAATGCCTGGAAAAGCACCTCGAGGGTAATGCCCTCTAGATTATTTTTCATAACAAGAAATGCTGCGCGATCAAGTATTTTTATCAGATAGTCTATGAGGCCGTAAGAGGCGTAGTAGAATCTCTGCAGCATTTCGCTGGTGGTGAGGTTGACGGACTTAACTTTGATAATGGTCTCCAAGGTTTTGAGTAGCGAGGAGAAGTTGTTCGAGGATGGGGTGTTGATTTTGAATCTGTCAAAGTCAATAGTGGCGGAAAAACGCCTGCGCAATTGTTGGTCATTATTCAAGATTTCTTGAGTTTCTCGCATGCCAATAAGGATCACAGCAACACCGGTGTGGTTCATTAAATACTTGATCCATTTGCTAGTTTCTTCAGTGTTTCGGCGATACTCAACGATGTGCTGAACTTCGTCGAAAATTATTAGCTCAGTACCGAGTGACTTGATTAAGCCCACAATTCGAAGTAATTTAAACTCCGCCGAGTGGCCATGCTTCCTCGCAAAAGGATCTTGTAGAGCCTCCAGAAATGCTTCCCCCATCGATTTTGTGGTGGGCTTTGAGGGTATGTCCATGTAAATGGTCTTAAACTCATGGCCGTCAGCGATTTCAATACGACGATCCTTTATGATCTTTTTGATCATGGTGCTTTTACCAGCGCCGCTGGGGCCGCAAATGACAAGTCCTTTCGCCTTTCCAGCGGCTTTTGTATCATCGATAACTTCATATACTCGGGCCGAAGTTCGCTCGATCTGAGGGGTGGTAATGAAATGGTTGCTTAACCTGGGTGTCTTTTCGGTGGCTGGTGTCAGGTTCATGTCACACCTCCATTGGTGAAAATGATTGAACGGGGAACATCGACGGTATTTCGTCGCTATCATTTTCCACAAAAGGAAACTCATACGAGTTCGGTGATGGTGCTGCTGTGGGTTGGCTACTAGAGGTTTTATTCAAAGCAGCTTCTGTTTTCGCGGCCTCACGTCGAGTGCGTAGTTTGTTGGAGCGACGCTCCTCTTCTATATCTTTACGGAGTTGATGATATGCGCGCTGAATGGCCTCTCGATCTATGCTATTTGCATTTTCGGATTTAGCTATTTTTGTCGCAACTTTGTATAAGTCTCGGCTCATGCCTACAAGTCGTCTGTCCTTGGCTGGAACTTCAAAGAAAACGTTCCGAAAAGGATCGTGCACCCAAATGTGACCGAGTTCGTCTCGGTATCTAATCTGTACCTTTTTTTCTTCGCCCAATCTAATTCTTAAGCTGGCGAGCTCATCAGAGTGATAAAAGTTATTGGACAGTTGGATGCCGTAAGCTTGTATAGTCGAAAGTTTCCTGTGCGATAACGCGGTCTCCAAGGCGTCAAGATCTGCCGGCATCTGTATGACACGAGATGGCTCCATGGCTTTCCAGACTGCCATGGGAGTTTTCGAATCAAGTCCTTTGTGTGGCGTTTGGTGATAGATGTCGACTATCCATTTAGTAAGGGCTGACTCGAGAGCCTGCAACGTTAGGCACGCGTGCTTTTCAGGGATGTAATCCCCGCGGTGTTTGACATTTGAAAAGGTAGTGCCTGGAAGCGTATGAATGAGCCCCATATTTAGCGTTCTAAAAAAACGTTCGACAGCACCCTTCATTTGAGGGCCCCTAGAACGCGGGAACATTATTTCGATACCCATTTCCGTAAATGCGATGACCAGATCGCCAGCGTGAAATTCGGCAGCGTTATCAGGAACAATACGCAAGGGGAGGCCGCGTGCTGGCCATTCATTTATCACTTTAGGAAATTTCGCGAGCCAAGATGCTTTTGGACTAATTGCTCTTTCTATCACTTGCAGAACGCTTTCTGTATTGGGTGCGGCAAAGTGAAGCCAGAACGCCATGATCATCCTGCTATAGCGGTCCAATACGACAGTGAGGAAAGGGCGTCCAATCACATGGCCTGTAACTGGATCCACTGCCATGACATCGAGTGGCGTATGGTCAATTTCCCAACGATCAAGAATATTGTTGACGGTAAGTTGTCCAACCGCTTTCGAGAATTTTTTATCTGCCGCATGCCGTCCATTTTTTTTGACTTCGACCTGGTAAGGATCGAGTTTCTCGATGTAGCGTCGAACGGTAGACTCTGAAATATATTTCAGTTGTGCAGACGGTAATTTATCGTTGTTGTATTCACGAGTGCGGCGAATGAACTCTTCGTAGACTTGCGTAATTGGCACCGATTCGGGTTTAAAATAAATTGTATTTAGAACATCTAGGAGCAAGTCCTCTAGTTCAAGAGTGAATACTGTTGCTCGACCTTTTTTTGCGTGCAGAGGTACTAAAGCAACAATGCTGTTGCCCTTCGCTTTGTAATACCAGCGTCTAAACGTAATCGCTGAAGGGGCTCCCTTCGGGTCTTCAAGCTTCTTGGCAAGCTCCGGAAGCTGTTTATTCAATTCTTTTCTGCTAGGTAGCTCGCCTTCAAAACTTGCAGCATCGAGATAGCGTTTACGTCGCACCGCTTCTGCCGAGTGATGTTTCGGAAAGCAAGTCAAATCTGGAGCGACATTACGAACGTGTGGGACTTCTCCTAGGTGAGGCTGATTTTTATCGATAGTGATCTTTCGTTCATCATAGAGATAGTAAAATTCTCTCTCAGAGAAGGTAATAGGTTCTCCGTATTCGTCCTTGAAGATGAGTTTGTGGTTTATGCTTTTCCCCATGAAGCGCATAGCACGATCTTCATGGATTACCACAAGGGAAGGTTTAAGCGAAAAGGTTTTCATGGCGATGACCTCCGGTCAGGAAAATCGGAGTCGAGGCGGAAATAGGATTTCTCAGATCTATACCTATGTAACCCAAACCTAATAATCGCCATGCTTCTTGCGCACCCAACAGCTCAATCAAGTCAGCCAGTGTCTGAGGAAGGGCGCTGTTGAACTTAGATCTCAAGCTTTCACTGTACGCCTCTGATACGTCCGCTCCGCGCCGGTGGTACATCAACGTTAAAAGGTTCTCTGCCATTGGCATTGCGAGAATTAATTTCTCTGTCGCGATATGAAATGTGCGCTCCGTACTTGCGAAGTGAGCCTGAATCGCCTTGGTTTTCAGCTTCACTTTATGGTTAAGAAGGCGCATCGATGGTTTAACTTCAAACCACCCCGTCGCCCCATCGACAAAGTTGACGCGTACGTCTGGTATGTATTTCGTATCCCTGTCGTCCATGGAAAATACTTCCAATGACGGCTGGACTTCATACGTTAGGACTTCAGGGGAAAGCTCTAGAAACCGAAGGAAGCTAGCTTCCAACTGAGATTCCCAGGCAATAGGAAGTCCATTTTTACGTGACGGGTGATATCCCCTGAAATGGTTGGACCTTCGCGTTACGACTTTTCGTACAGGCATCTGCAACTCCCTCACGAGCGAGCGTGTACACAACGCTCGACCAGTGCATTGGACTTGAGGCTTTCGACAGGCAACACTTTCCCGTCGAGTGGCCTCGCTGAAATCGAAGTTATGGGAGGGGGTTGACAGGCGACGAAAAAATGGAAGAAACTACAAGCACCACACTGGTAGTTGCTACATTTGTTTCGTCGCGGTCTTAACCCCTCATGGTTGGCCGCGTTTTACATTCTAGTACCTCCTCTCTTAAAGCCAGGTAGTGAGTCTAAAACTCATTCCTGGTTTTTTTCGTTTTAATGACGAACGGTCCTGTACTCTCTACTGATAGGGAGCGTTGGTTGGAGCCATTCTATAGTCCCACCAGAAAAACTTAACACGTAACCATACTAAAATTGCATGTGCCACTCCGTGGAAGCGATACTGTCATGATTATAGTTACGTGTTATATGTCAGTTTCCAGGTGAGCTCCTTGCCCTAGATTACACTTACGCGTTATGCGCAAGAATAGATCTTCTTTTTCGCTCGAATTTTTATACTTACGTGTTGGGGATCAGCCTTGATGCTTCTACAGCGCGCTGGAGGTAATCATCGGCGCGCCGGAAGAGAGAGAATATTATTCCAATGAAATTGACGATGACAATAAGTTTTTGAGTGCGGTTGATTTTTATTTTTTTGTAGAGATCGTTTTATTTATACGCGTTATCCAGATTA
>Ga0105251_10003628_pt1 | contig 11083 bp, 13 predicted proteins | sample KBSS64metaG_FD_80424 | JGI IMG/M metagenome (GOLD analysis project Ga0105251, IMG submission 80424) | Switchgrass rhizosphere microbial communities from Kellogg Biological Station, Michigan, USA - KBS S6-4 metaG | ecosystem: Host-associated > Plants > Roots > Rhizosphere > Soil | place...
ACGAAAATAATTGATTTATTTGTGTACTTCAATTAGTACATTTTGAAATGGCTTTTTGATTTTATTAAAAACAAAATCAATGACTTAGATTTTTAAAAACTATATCCATTTAACTAAGAGGACAGCTGCGTGCAGTATAGCGAAACAGTCCTGAACATTCACCAGGTTGCCGCGCGTTTGCTCATTACGCCAGCAATCCCGATTTTCTGCACTGGACGCGGTTAAACATGACGCGCGCAGATCGTTCACGCTGAAAAGATTCTCTGCTTCAGCCTGACGGTTTGATCTCAATATCATAGGTTCAGCCAGCATGCCTGAAAGGCAGACAAAACCGGTAAATCAGCCTTGTCTGCCCTTGCCATTTATTCCGCGTTTTCCTTCTCTTCACGCTGGCGGCGTTTTTCCTGCTTCCGCTTCTCAGCTTTTGCTTTGGCCACAGCGGCTTCACTCATGTCATTGCGAATCTGTGCATGGCTGATCAACGCAAAAATCAGGGTGCCGCCAGTGATGTTGCCGAGCAGCGTCGGCAGGGCAAACGGCCACAGGAATTCATGCCAGCTAATGCTGCCGTTAAACACCAGATAGAGCACTTCTACTGAGCCCACGACAATGTGCGCCAGGTCGCCCAGCGCAACCAGCCAGGTCATCATCACAATCACCAGCAGTTTCGCGCCGCCCGCAGAGGGGAACATCCAGACCATGGTGGCGATAATCCAGCCGGAAATGACCGCATTGGCAAACATCTCGCCTGGGGTGTTTTCCATGACCTTCATGCTGATGTCGGTAAACGCCTGACGGGTGGCCTCGTCAAAAATCGGCATCTCATTGAAGGCCAGCGCACCCAGCGCTGTACCAAGCAGGTTACCCAGCAACACAATGCCCCATAACCGTAACAGCAGGCCCGTGTTACCCCAGGTGGGTTTGTGCATCACCGGTAATACGGCGGTAACGGTATTTTCGGTAAACAGCTGCTGGCGCGCCATAATGACAATAACAAAACCAAAGGTATAACCCAGATTTTCCAGCAGGAATGCACCCGGTACGCCATCCAGATGCACCTTAAATATCCCCTTGGCCATCAGCGAAGCGCCCATGGACAAGCCTGCCGCGATAGCTGACCAGAGCAGCGCCATCCCGTCGCGCTCCAGCTACTTTTCCCCATCCTGGCGAATCTCTTCATGAATCGCAGCCGCGCGGGAGGGTAAAGCCTCCTCATCAACTTCGATGTCAGTGCCCTTGTCCTTCTCTTCGCTCTCTACGTCGTTAGGACCCTGCTCATTACCTGATGAAGGCTTCATATTTTCTCCTGGTGATAGTGCTGTAACGTTATAAGCGTAGCCGTTTTTTATTTGCCGGAAATGTAACGTCCGATGCGAATAAGCGTAACAACGTTTTTCGGAACTGCATTTTTATTCAGACTGCTGATGAAAACGCACGAATAATCCCTTACCAGCGAAACTGAGCGCTGGCTCACACTTCGGCCCACAGCAACATTGTGGTAATATCCCGGCCACTTTTAGCTGGTGCGACTCCCCCTTCAATGCTGGAAATCATTACACTCACTTGTGCATACGACGAACGGTCGCTGTTCCGGCGGCTCTCATTTCGCGTATCCGCAGGTGACATTGTGCAGATTGAAGGCCCCAATGGTGCCGGTAAAACCTCGTTGGTGCGCCTGCTGGCCGGGCTGAGCCGTCCTGAAGAGGGTGAAATACGCTGGCAGCAGCAGTCGATCCTGCGTCAGCGTGAAAGCTGGCATCAGGCGATGCTCTATCTGGGTCATCAGCCCGGCGTCAAAGGCGTGCTCACGCCACTGGAAAATCTGCGCTTTTACCATCCCGATTGCAGTAATGCGCAGATTTTTGCTGCGCTGGAAAGTGTCGAGCTCACGGGCGACGAAGAGGTGCCCGTCAGCCGGTTGTCGGCAGGGCAGCAGCGTCGGGTAGCGCTGGCACGTCTGTGGCTCAGTCAGGCTCGCGTATGGATTCTTGACGAGCCGCTGACCGCCATCGACAAAGCGGGTATTGAAAAATTAATGACGCAGTTCGCCCGGCATGCCGATAACGGCGGTGCAGTGATCCTGACCACCCATCAGGATTTGCCTGCAGAGGTAGCGCGGGTGCGTAAAATTCGCCTCGGCGATGTGGAGGCAGAGTGATGCTGTTTCGCCTCATCCAGCGTGAATTACGCATCGCCTTTCGTGGCGGCGCGGATGTCGTCAATCCACTCTGGTTTTTCCTGATCGTCATTACCCTGTTTCCTTTAGGTATCGGACCGGACCCGCAACAGCTGGCTCGCATTGCACCGGGCGTTGCCTGGGTTGCTGCGCTGCTGGCGTCGCTGCTGGCGCTGGAGCGTCTGTTCCGTGATGACTTCAGCGATGGCTCGCTGGAGCAACTGGTGTTGCTGCCGACGCCGCTGCCGGTAACGGTTATCGGCAAAGTGGTGGCGCACTGGCTGGTCACTGGCGTGCCACTGATTATCCTGTCGCCGCTGGCCGCGCTGCTGCTGTCACTGGATTTTAATGGCTGGCGGGCAATGGCCCTGACGCTGTTGCTGGGTACGCCAACCCTGAGTTTTCTCGGTGCGATTGGCGTGGGTCTGACGGTGGGTTTACGGCGCGGCGGCGTGCTGCTGAGCCTGCTGGTATTACCGCTGGCTATTCCGGTTTTAATCTTCGCCAGTGCGGCGATGGAGGCGGCCAGTCAGGGGTTGCCGATTGGCGGCTATCTGGCGATTCTTGGCGCTATGTTGATGGGCAGTGCGACACTCGCGCCGTTTGCTACGGCGGCGGCGCTACGCATCACGTTGCAATAGCCACTTTGCAATAACCGCGCGTACAAGACGCGGCAACACTCTTTTATCGTTAATGTGAGCATTTGATATGTGGAAAGCGTTACATCAGCTGGCCAGACCCGAACGGCTTTATCAGTTTTCGGGGCGACTGGTTCCGTGGTTCGCCATCGCCGGGCTGGCGGCGTTGCTGCTGGGCTGGGTCTGGGGATTTGGATACGCACCCGCTGACTATCAGCAGGGCGACAGCTTCCGCATCATGTACATTCATGTGCCCGCTGCGATGTGGTCGATGGGGGTTTATGCTTCAATGGCCATCGCCGCCTTTATCGGCCTGGTGTGGCAGATGAAAATGGCCGATCTGGTTTCCGCCGCCATGGCTCCGGTGGGTGCGGTTTTTACCTTTATTGCGCTGGTCACTGGCTCGGCATGGGGCAAACCGATGTGGGGCACGTGGTGGATCTGGGATGCCCGCCTCACATCAGAGCTGGTACTGCTGTTCCTCTATATGGGCGTGATTGCGCTGTATCACGCTTTTGATGACCGCCGCACCGCAGGCCGGGCAGCGGGTATTTTGATTCTGGTCGGCGTGGTCAATCTGCCAATCATTCACTTCTCAGTGCAGTGGTGGAATACCCTGCATCAGGGCTCGTCGGGCATTCTCCAGCAGGCGATTGCGCCGGTCATGCGCACGCCGCTGCGCTGGGCAATCCTCGGCTATCTGCTGGTCTTTATTACGCTGACGCTGATGCGACTGCGTAACCTGATTCTGTTAACCGAACGTCATCGTCCCTGGGCGATTGATGTGGCGAAGCGGGGGGAGCAGGCATGACTCCAGCCTTTTCCTCCTGGCACGCTTTCTTTGCGATGGGCGGTTACGCTTTCTACGTCTGGCTGGCGGTGGCCTGCACGCTGCTTTCACTGATCGGCCTGACGCTGCATACCCTGTTACTGCGCCGCCGTTTGCTGGCGGAGATTCGCCAGCGTGACGCACGTGAACGTCGCATCCGGGCAGCAAAATCGAAAAAAGCCGCGGCTGAAGCGGCAGGAGAGAAGTTGTGAATATCCGTCGACGCAACCGCCTTTATGCGGCCCTGGCGATCCTGCTCGGTCTTGGCCTGGCCACCGCGCTGGTGATGTATGCGCTGCGCTCAAACATCGATCTCTTCTATACCCCAGGCGAAATCCTCTACGGCAAAGGGGAGGCGCACGAGAAGCCCGAAGCGGGACAGCGGCTGCGCGTCGGTGGCATGGTGATGCCCGGCAGCGTCCGGCGCGATCCGAAAACGCTGGCTGTGTCGTTCAAACTTTATGATGCGCGTGGTGTGGTCAGCGTCAGTTTTGAAGGGATCCTGCCGGACCTGTTCCGTGAAGGGCAGGGCGTTGTCGCGCAGGGCGTGCTGGCGGCGGGCAACCAGGTGATCGCCAAAGAGGTTCTGGCAAAACATGATGAGAAATATACGCCGCCGGAGATTGAAAACGCGATGAAGAGTGATCAAACCGGCCCGCAGTCGCGCTATCAGGCGGGGAATAAATCATCATGATGCCCGAAATTGGAACCTTTCTGCTCTGCCTGGCGCTGGGCCTCTCCCTGTTGCTGAGCAGCTATCCACTGTGGGGCGCGGTGCGCCAGGATGCCCGCCTGATGGCGATGGCGCGTCCGCTGGCCTCGGGTCTGTTTGTCTGTATCGCTGCGGCGTTTGCACTGCTGGTCTGGGCCTTTATCAGCAACGACTTTACCGTTGCCTATGTCGTCACCAACTCTAACAGCCTGCTGCCGGTTTACTATCGCATCGCCGCCACCTGGGGCGCACATGAAGGATCGCTGCTGTTGTGGGTGTTGCTGCTGAGCACCTGGACACTGGCGGTGGCGATATTCAGTCGTGGTATGCCGCAGGATGCGCTGGCACGCGTGCTGGCAGTGATGGGGATGATCAATCTTGGCTTCCTGCTGTTTATCCTGCTGACGTCTAATCCGTTTGGCCGCACGCTGCCGGACTTCCCGATAGACGGCCATGACCTGAATCCCATGCTGCAGGATATCGGCCTGATCTTCCATCCGCCGCTGCTCTATATGGGCTATGTCGGCTTTTCGGTGGCGTTTGCGTTTGCCATCGCCTCACTGATGGCTGGCCGGCTGGATACCGCCTGGGCGCGCTGGTCACGCCCGTGGACGACTGCGGCCTGGGTCTTTCTGACCATTGGCATCGTACTGGGATCGGCGTGGGCCTATTACGAGCTGGGCTGGGGCGGCTGGTGGTTCTGGGATCCGGTTGAAAATGCGTCGTTTATGCCGTGGCTGGCGGGCACCGCCCTGATGCACTCGCTGGCGGTCACTGAAAAGCGTGGCACCTTCAAAGCGTGGACTGTGCTGCTGGCGATTACGGCGTTTTCGCTGAGCCTGCTGGGGACGTTCCTGGTGCGATCCGGGGTGCTGGTGTCGGTGCATTCCTTCGCCTCCGATCCGGCGCGCGGGATGTTTATCCTCGCGTTTCTGGTGATTGTCATCGGCAGTTCGCTGCTGCTTTACGCCATTAAAGGCGGGCAGGTGCGTGGCCGGGTACAGAATGAAACCTGGTCGCGCGAATCATTTTTGCTGGGCAATAATGTGCTGCTGATTGCCGCGATGCTGGTGGTCCTGCTCGGCACGCTGTTGCCACTGGTACATAAGCAACTGGGGCTGGGCAGCATTTCGGTCGGCGAGCCGTTCTTCAACACCATGTTCAGCTGGCTGATGGCGCCGTTTGCGCTACTGATGGGAATCGGACCGCTGGTGCGCTGGCGTCGCGATGAACCGCAAAAGCTGGCAAAACGGCTGGCACTGGCGCTGATCGTGACCCTGGCCTGTTCCATGATCATTCCCTGGTGGTTGCAGGATCGCATTGAGGCGATGACCGTGGTTGGCCTGCTGATGTCGCTCTGGATTATTGTACTGACACTGCTGGAGCTGCACGAACGCGCCACCCAGCGTCACCCGTTCTTTGCCGGATTACGTCATCTGTCACGCAGTCACTGGGGCATGGTGCTGGGCCATCTGGGCGTAGGGGTCACGGTGATTGGCATTGCATTCAGCACGCAGTACAGCGTGGAGCGCGATGTGCGGATGAAAGCAGGCGATAGTGTCGATATTCATCACTATCACTTTGTCTTCCGTGGTGTGCAGAATCTGCAGGGGCCGAACTACAGCGGCGGCATGGGTATTATTGATGTCACCCGCAACGGCAAACATGAAGCAACACTGCAGGCGGAAAAACGCTTTTACACCGCTGCCCGCACCATGATGACTGAAGCGGCGATCGATGGCGGTTTCAGCCGCGATCTCTATGCGGCGCTGGGCGAAGAGCTGGATGATGACAGCTGGGCCGTGCGCATTTACTACAAACCCTTTGTTCGCTGGATCTGGTTCGGTGGCGCACTGATGGCGCTGGGTGGCCTATTCTGCCTGTTCGATCCCCGCTACCGTTCGCGCAAAAAAGCGGAAACGGAGGCGCGGACATGAATAAGAAAATCCTGTTCATTCCCCTGATGCTGTTTCTGCTGCTGGCGGCGGCGCTGCTGTGGCAGCTGACCCGCAATGCCGAGGGTGACGATCCGACCCGACTCGAATCTGCGCTGATTGGCAAACCGGTGCCGCTGTTCCGGCTGGAAGCACTGGATCAGCCGGGCAAAATCTACGATCAGCATGTGCTGACGGATGGCAAGCCTATGTTGCTGAATGTCTGGGCGACCTGGTGTCCGACCTGCCGCGCAGAGCATCAGTATCTGAATACGCTGGCGGAGCAGGGCATCTGCGTGGTGGGGCTGAACTACAAAGACGATCGACGCAAGGCCGTTAACTGGCTGAACACGCTGGGCAATCCCTATGCGCTGAGTCTTTATGATGGCAACGGTATGCTGGGACTCGATCTTGGTGTCTATGGCGCGCCGGAAACCTTCCTGATCGACGGCAAAGGAATCATTCGTTATCGCCATGCGGGCGATCTGAATGTGCGTGTCTGGGAGCAGGAAGTGAAACCGTTGTGGATGAAATACAGCGCGGAGGCGGGATCATGAGAACGCTGTTACTGCTCTGCGGCCTGCTGTTCAGCATCAATCTCTGGGCGACCATCGACACGCTGCAATTTGACTCGGTAGCCCAGGAAGAGCAATACCGTGACCTGACTGCGTCGTTGCGTTGTCCGAAATGTCAGAACAACAGCATCGCCGACTCGAATGCCATGATTGCCGCCGACATGCGATTAAAGGTCTACGAGCTGATGAAGCAGGGCCAGAGTCGCCAGCAGATCATCGACTATATGGTGGCGCGTTACGGCAATTTCGTCAGCTATTCGCCACCGGTCACGCCCTCCACCCTGATTCTCTGGGCGGGCCCGGCGCTGTTTGCGCTACTGGGCGGCGCGGTGATCATCCTGCGCAGCCGTCAGCGTAAAACCCGCAGCGAGCTGGATGAAGATGAGCAACAGCGTCTTAATGCGCTACTGAAGTCAGACAGGAAGCCGTAATGAGTGCATTTTGGATCACCCTTTTTCTGTTACTGCTGGCAGCCTGCACGCTGTTTATGGCGGCGGGCTGGCGGCAACGTCAGGCCAGCACAGGCGATCGCGATCGTCTTAATCAGCGCTTCTACCATCAGCGCACAGATGAGCTGGCGCAGGATGAAGCGCAGGGCGTGGTCGCTGAACGTCCGCTGATGGAGCGGGAATTACAGCAGACACTACTGGCGGATATTCCGCCGTCACAGGCAATGCAATCACACACCAGCAGCCGCTGGATTTTGCTGCCAGGCCTGATTGTACTGATTGCGGTCTCGCTGGGCACTTAACTGAAAACCGGCGGCCTGGCACAATTCACTGGCTGGATGCAGGTGCAGCAGGCGTATCCTGAGCTGCGTGCCCGTCTGATGGACCCTGGCGCTAAACCGCTGAGCATGGAAGAGCTGGCGCGTTTAGAGCTCGGATTGCGTACCGCGTTGCAAACAGAACCGGATAATCTGGCCGACTGGACGATGCTGGGGCGGCTCGGCATGGTGCTGAATAATACAGAGATCGCCAGTCAGGCCTTTGAGCATGCTTTACAGCTGGCCCCCAACGATCTGGCGCTCAAACAGGATTATGCAGAGGTTCTGACGCGATCTTCTGACCCGCACGATAACCGGCAGGCGTCACTGCTGCTGCAATCATTGCTGAAAGCAGATCCGCACAACCTGCGGACGCTGAGCCTGCTGGCGTTTAATGCTTACGGACAGCAGCAATACGATCAGGCTATCGACGCATGGCAGACGCTTTTAGCTCTGTTGCCTGCCGATGACAAGCGGCACGCGATGATCGCCCGCAGCATTGAAAAGGCCAGAAGTGAGGCAGGGCAGCAGAGTCGTCAGCTGGCGCTGACCGTGACGCTGACACCTGAGGCAGAAAAAATGTTACCGCCAGACGGAGTGTTGTATATTTCGGTTTCTGACGGGGATTCACCCGTGCCGGTGGCGGTTAAGCGGATACCGCTGAGTCATTTCCCGCTGACGCTGACGCTGGATGACAGTAACGCCATGATGCCAGATCGCCTGCTTTCGGCGCAGCATCAGGTCGCAGTAAGGGTGCGCGTTTCACGCGATGGCAGCGCCAATCCGCAGCCGGGTGACTGGCTGGGGCTGAGCGCCGTAACGCCCTGGGATGGGGATCAGTCCATCGCGGTAGAGATCAATAAGCAGCTTCCCTGAACGTAAAAATTGATAATGTTAACAATGATGCGTGCCATTGCCTGCTGCCTCTGGCACAAAGTCAGCTATGCTCATCGGGTAAGCCGATTCGACTCCGGGCTGTGACCTGAACGATGGGTAGACCTTTTTCATCCGCACAGGGAGATTGGAATGAATTATCGCCTGACCAGCCTGGCTGTGGCCAGCGTCCTTCTGGTGGGTTGTGCCAGTTCAAAGCACGCGAATAGCGATCCTGCCGGGCGCAGCGATCCATTCGAAGGCTTTAACCGCACGATGTTTAACTTTAACTACAATGTGCTGGATCCGTATGTGTTACGTCCGGTCGCTGTCGCTTGGCGCGATTATGTGCCGGTTCCGGCACGTACCGGCCTGAGCAATTTCCTTGGCAACCTGGAAGAACCTGCCAGCATGGTCAACGCCATCCTGGTGGGTGACGGGCGCGATGCGGGTATTCACTTTACCCGTTTCTACCTGAACAGCGTGCTGGGCCTGGGCGGTTTCATTGACGTTGCCGGTAAAGCGAACCCGGAACTGGCGCGTGAAGAGCCGCACCGTTTCGGTACTACGCTGGGTCATTACGGCGTTGGCTATGGTCCTTACGTTGAACTGCCTGCCTATGGCAGCTTTACGGTTCGTCAGGATGGCGGCGACTACGTTGATACCCTCTATCCGATTCTTGGCTGGCTGACCTGGCCGATGTCGATCGGTAAATGGACGCTTGAAGGGATCGAGACCCGTGCGCAGCTGCTGGATTCCGATGCGATCCTGAAACAGCAGAGCGATCCTTACGCCTTTATTCGTAACGCTTACTTCCAGCGTCACGACTTCCTGGCGCGCGGTGGCAAGCTCAAGCCGGAAGACAACCCTAACGCAGCCGCGATTCAGGATGATCTGAAGGATATCGACGCGCAGTAAATGCAGGATCCCCTGCCTGCGTGTCGCTGTGTTTTTCTGCAGAGCGCACAGCAGCTGAAGTGATGGGAGCATACGCCCGGAACAAAGCATCGCGGGCCATGGATAAAAACGCCGGGAGCGTTTTTAAACAACGCAAAGCGTTGGCCCGGCAGCGGGCGCATCTCAGGGATGAGGTGCGTAATCGCCCACGCTGAGCAGTCAGGTATGGCGGGTTTTGCGTCTTTGCAAAGGGCGCATGCTCCCTGAGCCAGCCAGCGACCCGCCGCCACAAAAAAGGGCGACTCACCAGAGTCGCCCTTTTTGATCGTGCTATTTCATCAGAACTTGTAGTTAAAGTTCGCGCCGTAAAGCCAGGCCTTACCTTCAGAGGTAAAGGTATAAGGACCTTCTTTCACCGTCACTTTCTGTCCGTGCATATAAGAGATGCCTAAATCAACAGAGGCATTATCGTTAAAGGCATAAGAGGTACCGGCACTTAGCCACAAACGATCCTGGTCCGGAATAGAGATAGAACGCTTATCTGCTGGCACCGGGCTGTCATCAAACGCAATACCGGTACGGAAAGTCCAGTTCTTGTCGTAGGAATAGGTCGTGCCCAGCGCAATGCGGTACGCATCGTGGAAGCTTTCATCTTTATAGAACAGCGTCTGGCCGTTTGAACCGGTCGCTTTCAGCTCCTGGAACTGACTCCAGCTGGTGTACGCCAGGCTGTAGTGAACCGCCCACTGCGGTGCCACTTTATGCCAGCCCGACACTTCCCACATCTCCGGCAGATTCAGGGTTAATGCCCCCGGAACGGTCGTGCCGTTGGTGCCATCAGGAACACCGGTCACGGTCGGATCATTAAACGCATTCAGCCGTGATGAGAGGTTGCTCTTATAATCGCCATCGAAATCAATTTTAACTTCTGAACGGTAGGTAAAGCCGAAGCGGTTATTTTCATCCACTTCATACAGGACACCGGCATTCCAGCCGTAGCCCCACTTATCGCCTTTCAGATGGGCCACCTGGGTATCAGCCGGAATACCCAGCCTCGCGCCTGATTCACCTGCATAGCGTTCAATTTTGGCTTTGGCGTAAACCGCATCAAAACCCACACCCACACTAAAATGATCATTCAGACGATAGGCGGTGCTGAGATTGAAATTGCCGGTCATCAGGTCGGTTTTACCCCCGTAACCGCCTGCAGTGTAGCCATTATTAAACTCTGTGGCTAAGCCATAATTTGACGTTGCAGATGCGCCAATCCACCACTGATCGTTAATAGGCTGAACGTAATGAATATTTGGGATCCACTGATTCGGGGCAATATTATTGGCATCCAGGCTGCGTCCGCTGGGACTGCGACCACTGATGTTGACATCTGGCGCAATATAAACCGCACCGAGTGAAAATTCAGGACGATCCATTAATGCCATCGTCGCCGGGTTACGGCTGGCTGACGCCGCCGTATCGCCCATTGCCCCTTCGCCTGAATATGCGCGACCTAAACCAATTGTAGAGAATTCATTTAACTGAAATCCAGCTGCGTAAACGTGTGAAGAGACAAGCGCCACTGCAGCCGCCACGGCTGACTTTGCAAACAGGTTTTTATGGTTCATGACCACAACCTCATGTGAATTATTATTTAACGCTATAACGTCGCGTAACAAAGGACGGCGG
>Ga0105251_10003630_pt1 | contig 11082 bp, 6 predicted proteins | sample KBSS64metaG_FD_80424 | JGI IMG/M metagenome (GOLD analysis project Ga0105251, IMG submission 80424) | Switchgrass rhizosphere microbial communities from Kellogg Biological Station, Michigan, USA - KBS S6-4 metaG | ecosystem: Host-associated > Plants > Roots > Rhizosphere > Soil | place...
ACCCCGCCGGTCACAAAAATATAATTAGTTGTCATGCTGAACCTGAGAGTTTAGGTTTAAAGACGATGGAAGAACCAAGACGGGAAAGTAGTATACCCGAACCTCTCTTGACCTACAAACGATCGTTTTGCTGCCCATCATCTCAACCACCCTCCGGCGTTCATCGGGGTTTAATCCGTCGGCGCTCCTGTAACCCACGTTCAAAAACAAAGAGTTAACAGAGAAAATCTGATTTTACCGCCACTCTGCGACGATAAAACGCCTTAGATTTCAGTTTATTGGCATTTTCCTGCCGCTGCCTCGCGGTTAAGCTTGGCATGATCCCAAGCTTAACCGTTTCAGCTTATGTGAACCTTGTCGCCGATCAACATTGCGACACAGATAGGACAACGCTCACCGAAATTAGTTTTCCTGGCTTTTCACCTGCTGCCAGGCCTCTTCCATTTGCTCGAGGGTGGCGTCTTCCATCGACAGGCCGCGCAGTTTGACTATCTCTTCCACCTGGCGGAAACGGCGTTCAAACTTGCGGTTGGCCGCCTGCAGCGCGTTTTCCGCCTTGTGGCCGAGATGGCGCGACAGGTTGACCGTGGCGAACAGCAGATCGCCAATCTCCTCTTCCAGCTTCTGCTCGTCGACCACCGCCTGTTGCGCTTCATGCATCACTTCGTCGATCTCTTCGTACACCTTGTCCAGCACCGGGCCGAGCGTATGCCAGTCGAAGCCCACCGCGGCGCAGCGCTTTTGAATTTTATGCGCCTTCATTAGCGCCGGCAGCGCCTGCGGGATATCGTCCAGCGCCGAATGCAGCGCTTTCTCGGCGCGTTCACCGGCCTTCAACTGCTCCCAGCGGGCCGCCACGGCCGCGCTGTCCGCCGCATCGGCGTCACCGAAGATATGCGGGTGGCGACGCTCCAGCTTGTCGCTGATGGCGTTGCATACCTCATCGAAGCCGAACAGCCCCTGTTCCTGCCCCATTTGGGCGTAAAACACCACCTGGAACAGCAGATCGCCCAGCTCATCACGCAGATCGGCGTAGTCCTGGCGTTCGATGGCGTCCAGCACTTCGTAGGTTTCTTCCAGCGTGTAGGGCGCAATGGTGGCGAAGGTCTGCTTACGGTCCCACGGGCAACCGTTCTGCGGGTCGCGCAGCGTTTTCATGATGTTCAGCAGACGCTGCAGCGGAGTGGATTGGGTCATAAAAAAATCTCTGAGAAATAAGGGGGCGCACTGGCGTGTTCACCGGAACTCATGGCTCCCGAGCCGCATCCAACAACGATGCGGCTCGAAATACGCGTGGGATTTAGCTGCCGTGCAGGCGCTTGGCGTCTATCACGTCCGGCAGCTGGTTAAGCTTCGCCAGCACCCGGCCCAGCACCTGCTGGTTGTAGATTTCGATATCCATATCGATGGTGGCCAACTGCTTTTTGGTGTCGCTCCGGCTGGCCACGCCCAGCACGTTGACCTTTTCGTTGGCCAGGATGGTGGTGATGTCGCGCAACAGCCCGCTGCGATCGTTAGCCATCACCCGCACCACCAGCGAGTAACCGCTGGAATAGCTTTCGCCCCACACCGCGTCGACGATGCGCTCCGGCGCGTGCGACTGCAGATCAACCAACTGGTCGCAATCGGCGCGGTGGATGGAAATGCCGCGCCCCTGGGTGATGAAACCGACGATGTCGTCGCCGGGGATCGGCTGGCAGCAGCGGGCAATGTGGTGCATCAGGTTGCCCACCCCCTCTACCACCACCCGGCCGTTGTCCTTGTTGCGGGTCGGCGGCGGCGCTTTTTGCTGCACCAGCTGGCGCAGCGCCTCGCGATCCTGCTCCTCGGCGCTCGGTTTGTTGAACTTGCCCTGCAGGAAGTTCACCATTTGGTTGAGACGAATGTCCCCGCCGCCGATCGCCGCCAGCACTTCATCCAGCGAATTCATGTTGTAGCGCGGGATCAGCAGCTTTTCAGCCTCTTTCAGGCTGATGCCCAGGTGTTCCAGCTCGCTGTCCAGCATCTGGCGGCCGGCGAGGATGTTCTTGTCGCGATCCTGCTTGCGGAACCAGTTGTGGATCTTCGAACGCCCGCGGCTGGTGGTGACATAGCCCAGGTTCGGGTTCAGCCAGTCGCGGCTCGGGTTCGGTTGTTTCTGGGTGATGATCTCAATCTGATCGCCCATGCGCAGCTGGTAGGTGAAAGGCACGATGCGGCCGCCAATCTTGGCGCCGATGCAGCGGTGGCCGACGTCGCTGTGGATGTGGTAGGCAAAGTCGAGCGGCGTGGAGCCGGCCGGCAGATCCACCACGTCGCCTTTCGGCGTAAACACGTAAACCCGATCGTCGAACACCTGGCTGCGCACTTCGTCGAGCATCTCGCCGGAGTCCGCCATCTCTTCCTGCCAGGCGATCAGCTTGCGCAACCAGGCGATGCGTTCCTCGTAGCCGGAACGCACGGTCGCCACCGCACCTTCTTTGTATTTCCAGTGCGCGGCGACGCCCAGCTCGGCGTCTTCATGCATCTGGCGGGTGCGGATCTGGATTTCCAGCGTTTTGCCGCGCGGGCCCAGCACCACGGTATGGATCGACTGATAGCCGTTGGGCTTCGGGTTGGCGACGTAATCGTCGAACTCGTCCGGCAGGTGGCGGAAGTGGGTATGCACAATGCCCAACGCCGCATAGCAGTCCTGCAGGCGTTCGACCACCACGCGCACCGCGCGCACGTCGAACAGCTCGTCGAAGGCCAGATGCTTTTTCTGCATCTTGCGCCAAATGCTGTAGATGTGTTTCGGGCGGCCGTAGATCTCGGCCTTGACGTTCTCATCAGCCATCGCGCCGCGCAGCGAGGCGACGAAATCGTCGATAAATTGTTCACGGTCAATGCGGCGCTCATGCAGCAGCTTGGCGATGCGCTTGTATTCTTCCGGGTGCAGATAGCGGAAGCAGAAATCCTCCAGCTCCCACTTCAGCTGCCCGATGCCCAGGCGGTTGGCCAGCGGCGCGTAGATGTTGGAACACTCTTTGGCCGCCAGCACGCGCTCGTCTTCCGGCGCGTCCTTCACCTCCCGCAGGTGGGCGATACGCTCCGCCAGCTTGATGACCACGCAGCGGAAATCCTCCACCATCGCCAACAGCATGCGGCGCACGTTGTCGACCTGCTCGGAGGCCATCGAATCGTTATGCGTCGCTTTCAACTGGCGGATGGCGTCCATATCGCGCACGCCGTGCACCAGATAGGTAATGCCCTTGCCGAATTCTTCGGTCAGGGTATCTTCCTGCACGATGCCGGCATCGACCACCGGGAACAGCAGCGCGGCGCGCATGCTGTCGTTGTCCATGCTCAGGGTGGAGAGGATCTCCACCATTTCAAGCCCGCGCCACAGCAACAGCGGCGCGTCGGGATGGTTTTGGGTCTGCTGCTCACAATACGCCAGGTCGCGGCTAATCGCTCACATGACTGCGGGTTAGGTAGCCCCAAGCTGGCGATCCACTCGTCGAGAGCGAATTCACCCGCCGTATTCAGATGTGCACTTCTTACCGCAACCATAACCTCTCCCTACTCTGCAGCGACCTCTGGCGCAGTGTCGTTAATAAACAGCGCCATTGACTCAAGATGCCCCGTGTGCGGAAACATATCCAACATCCGCACGCGCGCAAGACGATAACCGGCGTCCAGCAGCACTTTGCTGTCGCGTGCCAGCGTGGTGGGGTTACAGGAAACATAGACCACCCGCTCTGGCGCCAGTTTTACAATGTGTGACATCACTCCAGCCGCGCCGGCGCGGGCGGGATCCAGCATCACTTTATCAAATCCTTGTGCTGCCCAAGGTTGCCGCTCAACGTCGTCTTCCAGATTCTCATGGAAAAACGAGGCATTATTCAGCCTATTCTTATGTGCATTATATTGCCCATTCGCTACCAGTGTGGCAACACCTTCTATGCCCACCACCGCAGCGGCGCGGCGCGCCAACGGCAGAGTAAAATTGCCCATGCCGCAGAACAGATCCAATACCCGATCATTGGGTTGAACCTCGAGCCATTCAAGGGCCTGCGCCACCATTTGCTGATTTACCGCGTCATTGACCTGAATAAAGTCGCGCGGGCTGAAGTCTAAGCGTAGCCCGTCGATCTGATAATACGGCGTTTCACCGCACAGTTTTTCCAGCCGATTGCTGTCCGGCGCCAAATAAATGGTTACGTTTTTTTGCTGCGCAAACGCCAACAGCGCCTGACGATCCGGCTCTTTCAGCGCATCGAGGTGGCGCAACACCAACACCGGGCCGTTGTCCGCCAGCACCAGCTCCGCGTGGCCCAAACGCCGCGCGCCCTGCAGCGCGCTCAGGCAGGCGTTCAGCGGCGCCAGCAGTTGCTCCAGCTCGGGGCGCAGCACCGGGCAATGGCGCACCGGCACCAGCTCGCTGGAGGCCGACTGGCGAAACCCCATCACCAGCCGCTGTTGCTTCGGCTGCCAGCTCAGGCCCAGACGGGCGCGGCGGCGGTAGCCATACTGCGGCCCGGCGATCACCGGCTCTTGCGGCGGCGTAACGCCGGTTTCGCGGGCAATCATGCGCACCAGCGCCGCCGCCTTGCTCTGCTGCTGCAGCGCCTCGTCCGCGTGCTGCTGCTGGCAGCCGCCGCAGACGCCAAAGTGCGGGCAGCGCGGCTCAACCCGCTGCGGGCTGCGGGTCAGCAGGCGCTTCAGCTTGCCTTTGGCGAACTGGCGCTTGTCTTCCGTCAGCTGGATTTCCGCCTGTTCGCCGGGCAGCACTCCCGGCACGAATATCGCCTTGCCGTCATGGCGCGCCACGCCCTGGCCGAAGGGATCGAGGTCATTCACCGTCACGGTTAACATTTGTAAGTTCTGCCGGGTCGTCACGCGGCGTTTGGGAGAGTAGAATTGCGCCATATTTGTCGATTGTGTGCTGGTTCATTAAGCTAGTGTCAGCTGTCAATTCTCCCACATTGGAATCCCATGACCAAATACAGCCTGCGTGCGCGCATGATGATCCTGATTCTGGCCCCAACCTTGCTGATTGGTTTGCTGCTCAGCACCTTCTTCGTGGTGCACCGCTACAACGAGCTGCAGGAGCAATTGGTGGACGCCGGCGCCAGCATTATCGAGCCGCTGGCGGTGGCCAGCGAGTACGGTATGACGTTCCGCAGCCGCGAATCGGTCCGGCAATTGGTCAGCCTGCTGCACCGCCGTCATTCGGACATTGTGCGTTCGATTACGGTGTTCGACGCGCAGAACAACCTGTTTGTCACCTCCAATTATCACCATAATTTCGCCCAGCTGCAGCTGCCGAAAGGTGTGCCAATGCCCACCGATCTGATGCTGACACGGCGCGGCGACTCGCTGATCCTGCGCACGCCGATCCTGACGGAAAGCCAATATCCGGACGAAGCCGCCGATGCCGGCAACCACCCCGACAACAATCTCGGCTATGTGGCGATCGAGTTGGATCTGCAGTCGGTGCGTCTGCAGCAGTATAAAGAAGTGTTCGTTTCCACCCTGCTGCTGTTGCTGTGCATGTGCATCGCCATTCTGTTCGCCTACCGCCTGATGCGCGACGTGACCGGCCCGATCCGCAACATGGTGAACACCGTCGACCGCATTCGCCGCGGCCAGCTCGACAGCCGCGTCGAAGGCTTTATGCTCGGCGAACTGCACATGCTGAAGAACGGCATCAACTCGATGGCGATGTCGCTCACCGCCTACCACGAAGAGATGCAGCAGAACATCGATCAGGCCACCTCCGACCTGCGTGAAACGCTGGAACAGATGGAGATCCAGAACGTCGAGCTGGATCTGGCGAAAAAGCGCGCTCAGGAAGCGGCGCGCATCAAGTCCGAGTTCCTGGCCAATATGTCGCACGAACTGCGCACCCCGCTGAACGGGGTGATCGGCTTTACCCGCCAGATGCTGAAAACCGACCTGAGCGTTACCCAGGCCGATTATCTGCAAACCATCGAACGCTCGGCCAATAACCTGCTGACCATCATCAACGACGTGCTGGACTTCTCCAAGCTGGAGGCCGGTAAGCTGGTGCTGGAGCATATCCCGTTCTCGCTGCGCGAAACGCTGGATGAAGTGATCGTGCTGCTGGCCCCCAGCGCCCACGAGAAAGGGCTGGAGCTGACGCTGGACGTGCACAACGACGTGCCGGAACAGGTCATCGGCGACTCCCTGCGCCTGCAGCAGATCATCACCAACCTGTTGGGCAACGCGGTCAAGTTTACCGAGACCGGCAACATCGATATTCGCGTCGAGCTGCGCAAACAGCTGGAACGTCAGGTGGAGCTGGAAGTGCAGATCCACGACACCGGCATCGGCATTTCCGAGCGCCAGCAGTCGCAGCTGTTCCAGGCGTTTCGCCAGGCGGACGCCAGCATTTCCCGCCGCCACGGCGGCACCGGCCTGGGGCTGGTGATCACCCAGAAGCTGGTGAAAGAGATGGGCGGCGATATTTGCTTCCACAGCCAGCTGAACCGCGGTTCAACCTTCTGGTTCCACATTCAGCTCGATCTGAACGAAGGCATGCTGTCGCTGCAGCCAAACCTGCCGGATCTGCGCGGCAAAACCCTGGCCTACATCGAATCCAACCCGACAGCAGCGCAGGCGACGCTCAACATGCTCAGCGTCACCCAACTGGCTCTCACCCACTCGCCGACCCTGGCTCAGTTGCCGAAAAGCGAATACGACTTCCTGCTGGTTGGCGTGCCTATCCCCTTCAGCAACAATATGGCGCAGTATCAAGACAAGCTGCTGGCGGCGTTGAAGGTGGCCGGCAGGGTGATCCTGGCGCTGCCGTGCCAGGCGCAGATCGACGCAGAGCTGCTCAAGCAGCAGGGCGCGCTCGGCTGCCTGATCAAACCCATCACCAGCAACCGTCTGTTCCCGCTGTTGCAAATGGAGGAGCCGCTGCGCCTCAGCGCCCAGCCGGAGCGTAAACGCCTGCCGCTGACGGTGATGGCGGTCGACGACAACCCGGCCAACCTGAAGCTGATCGGCACCCTGCTGGCGGAACAGGTGGAGAAAACCCTGCTGTGCGAAAGCGGCGAAGAGGCGCTGGCGCTGGCGCGCGACAACGTGCTGGATCTGATCCTGATGGATATCCAGATGCCGAAGATCGACGGCATTCGCACCAGCGAGCTGATCCGCCAACTGCCGCACCATAATTCAACGCCGATCGTCGCCGTTACCGCCCATGCGGTGAGCGGCGAACGTGAACATCTGCTGCAGGCCGGCATGGACGACTACCTGGCCAAACCGATTGACGAAGCGATGCTGACCCGCGTGCTGTCGCGCTACCACAGCGGCGAGCCGAACGTCGCTGCGCAGCACCCCGCCGGCCAGCCGCTGTCGCTCGACTGGCCGCTGGCGCTGCGCCAGGCGGCCAACAAACAGGATCTGGCGCGCGATCTGCTGCAGATGCTGCTCGACTTCCTGCCGCAGGTGCGCGAGCGGGTGCAGGCGCTGGTCGACGGCCGGCCGGACGACGGCATTCTCGATCTGATCCACAAACTGCACGGCAGCTGCAGCTACAGCGGCGTGCCGCGCCTGAAGCAGCTGTGTTTCTATCTGGAACAACAGCTGCGCCAGGGCGTCGGCCATGACCAGCTGGAGCCTGAGTGGCTGGAGCTGCTGGATGAAATCGAGTTGGTATGCCAGGCGGCGCACGCGCACCTGGGCAATCAGCGCCAGGCCTAACGTAAAAAGGCACGCCGAAGCGCGCCTTTTGTTTCCTGCGGAGCAGGATTACTGCATCAGCAGATACAGCTGGCTGTCGCCGCGCTGGATATTCAGCGCCAGCACCGACGGCTTGCTGTCGAGGATTTTACGCAGCTCGCCCAGGTTCTGGATCGGCTGCTGGTTCACGCCCAGGATCACATCGCCCTTTTTCAGACCGATGCGCGCCGCGGCGCTGCCGGCTTTCACGTTGTCGACCTTCACGCCTTTCTGCGCGCCGATCTGCGTGTTGCTCAGCTCGGCCCCTTCGATACCGGTGTAAATATTGCCGGACTCAACCTGGGTCTGGGTGCTCTGCTCCAGCGTGACGTCAATGGTGACCGGTTTGCCGTCGCGAATGATACCCAGCGACATCTTGCTGCCGACCGGCAGCGTGCCGATTTCCGCGCGGAACGAGGCGAAGCTCGAGATTGCTTTGCCGTTCATGGTCACTATCACGTCACCGGCCTTGATGCCCGCCTTGGCGGCGGAAGATTTCGGCATCACCTGGCTGACGAAGGCCCCGCGCTGCGCGTCTACCTTCATCGCCTTGGCCAGCTCGGAGTTCAGTTCGGTGCCCATAATCCCCAGCTCGCCGCGCTTCACCTGGCCATATTCAACCATTTGCGCCGTCAGGTTCTTCACCATGTTGCTTGGAATGGCGAAACCGATGCCGATGTTGCCGCCGTCCGGCGCCAGGATCGCGGTGTTGATGCCGATCAGCTCGCCGTTCAGATTAACCAGCGCGCCGCCGGAGTTGCCGCGGTTAATCGCCGCGTCGGTCTGGATGAAGTTCTCGTAGTTTTCGATATTCAGCCCGCTGCGCCCCAGCGCAGAAACGATGCCCGAGGTGGCGGTTTCGCCCAGCCCATACGGGTTGCCGATCGCCACGGTGTAGTCGCCGACGCGCAGCTGATCGGAGTCCGCCATCTTGATGGCCGTCAGGTTCTTGAAGTCTTTCAGCTGGATCAGAGCGATGTCGGAGCGCGGATCCTTGCCGATCACCTTGGCGTCAAAGCGGCGCCCGTCGCTCAGCTGTACCTGGATTTTATTGGCGTTGTCCACCACGTGGTTGTTGGTCACCACATAACCTTTAGCCGCATCGATCACCACCCCGGCGCCCAGCGCCTGGAATTTCTGCTGCGTGCCCTGCGGCTCCCCATCCGGGCCGGCCTGCCCGCCCTGGCACATCGGCGAGCCCTGGAACGGCGAACCGTCCTGGCAGAACGGCGAGTCTTCGCCGAAGAACTGCTGGAACTGCTGCGGCATTCTCGGCGTATTGACGGTGGTGCTGCCTTCCACGTTGATGCTCACCACGGATGGCATCACCTTTTCCAGCATCGGCGCCAGGCTTGGCAACTGTTGGGTGCTGGAGGACGCGGTTTCTGCGGCGTTGGCCGTGACCGGGCCCATCGCCATGCCGATACTGAATGCCAGCGCGCTCAGAACTAATGCGGTTTTTTTCATCTGTGTGTCTCTTATAAAGTCGTTCAGAAAAGTACTGCTGTCTTGTGCATAGTCAGAGTTGATTAATAGCCTGAAGTTCCGGCGCAGGTTATTGGTAATAGTAAACAAATATTGTCTGTCTTTACAAAACTCAAAATATCCGGCCGCGGGGAAACCCGCTCGCCGGAATAGTTTATATTATTAGTGAATAAATTACTCCGCTGCCATTAGCCTGCGGTATTCATCATAAGCATAATTATCCGTCATGCCGCTAATGTAATCCTGAATAAAACGCGCACGATAATAATACTCCCATATCTGCTGCCGGTCGTCCGGCAGGTTGCGCAGGGCATCCGTGGCCTCGACGTAAGCCAGCCGATGCTTGCTGGAAAGTTTGTGGAACAGGCGCGTTTCGATCGGATAACCGCGGTGGCTTTCTTCCTGCACCATCTGACGGAAATCCACCATCGGCATCGCCAGCAGCGGGCTGTAAATATCCAGTAACCCACTGATTACCCGGTAGCCTTGCAGTTCCAGCTGCTCCACCTCGGGATGGTTGAACACCCGCTTCAGCGCTACCTGCTTGAAAATGCCCAACAGCCTTTTCGCCGGGCTGTCCCCTTCCAGCAACGCTTCGTTAAAGTGGCCGTGATAGATAGCATCCAGGTTATCGACAAAACGCATCGCGGCATGCGGCACCAATTCACCGACCGTATTCACCCGCAGCGTCATAAAGAAAACATTATCGTTTCTTCGTTTTTCTGGGCACCTGATCATTTTATTGAATGCGGAACCGACCACTTTATCAAAAAGATCGCCGGGCTCGCCTTCACCCCAGGCGGCTTTTAAATAGTCATACAGTTGGTAAACGCTAAAAATATCTTTCTCTACCGCGTCGTCCAAATCGGCGATGCAGTAAGAAATATCATCCGCCGCTTCCATGATATAAGTGAGCGGGAAGCGGGCGTACTCGTCCATCCCCAGCGCCTGGCGCAGCGTGGCGACAAAATCTTCCTCGGCCAGATAGAAGCCGGGTTTCTTGGTCAGGTAGCTATGGCTGGGCACTTTTTCGGTGGCGTAAGCCGGCAAGGTATATTTCAGCACGCAGGCGATCTGGGCATAGGTTAAATTAAGCCGCAGTAGGGTGTGCACCAGACGGATCGCCTGGGCGTTGCCCTCAAAATGGGCCAGATCGCGACGCACCTTGCTGCGCAGGCGATTGAGATCCGTTTCCCCTTCCTTCAGCCGCAGAAAGATCGGCGTGCAGAGATCCTGGCTTTGCGGTTCGCTGCCACAGCTGGCAGTGTCCAGCCGTTTATCGAACCAGTTGTTGATCGCCGCCTCGCCGAAGTGCCCAAAAGGCGGATTACCGATGTCGTGCATCAGGCAAGCCATCTCCACCACGCTTTCCACCGAGCTTTGCAACTGCGTCAGCCCGTAGTCGGCAAGCTTGCCGCTGTTGTGCAGCGCATAGAAAATCTCTTTGGCGATATAGCGGCCAACCTGCTGAACCTCCATCGAGTGGGTCAGGCGTGAACGCACCGCCGCGTTGCGCTCCAACGGGAAAACCTGCGTTTTCTGCTGCAGGCGGCGAATGGCCGCCGAATTGATGATTCGCCCGCGGTCGCTTTCGAAGCGTTTGATAATATCATATTCCGTGTGCGCATCCCGGTGCGTGCCATAATGACGCCGGAAACTCATCTTTTTGCGAAAATCAATCTCTGACATGCCCCCTCCTTTCGCCGATACTCCAGTGATACGCATTCCCTGCGGCGGATGCAACGGATTATCTCTCTCTGACAGCCATGATAGACTATGGCGCAATTCCCACACCCAATCAGCGAGTGTTATTTATGAAAGTAGGCATCATCGGCGCAATGGAGCAGGAAGTCACCCTGCTGCGCGAGCAAATTGAAAATCGTC
>Ga0105251_10003636_pt1 | contig 11074 bp, 7 predicted proteins | sample KBSS64metaG_FD_80424 | JGI IMG/M metagenome (GOLD analysis project Ga0105251, IMG submission 80424) | Switchgrass rhizosphere microbial communities from Kellogg Biological Station, Michigan, USA - KBS S6-4 metaG | ecosystem: Host-associated > Plants > Roots > Rhizosphere > Soil | place...
CGCGTATGACCTCAATCCTGCGCCCGAGTCCGGTGCGTTTTATGCCCGCATCCGGCATGAGCGTTACCTGAATGGCCAGACGCAGACCCGGGCCATTACCAGCAGTCCGGCGCTCTCTCCGGGTATGCTGCTGAAAGTCACCGGCGGGTATGAAGTGGCTGACGTGTTTGCTCAGGGCGTGGTCATCACGGCGATGCAGACCCATGCGCGGCGGGATGAAGACTTTAGCCTTCGTTTTGACGGCATTCCGGACAGCCCGGATTTCAGCTTCCGCCCTGAGCCCGGCTCACGTCCGGTGATGGCCGGAACGCTGCCGGCCCGCGTCACCAGTACCACTGAAAATGACACCTACGGCCATATCGATAAAGACGGCCGCTACCGCGTCAGCATGCTGTTTGACAGGGACAGCTGGGAGACCGGGTTCGAGAGCCTGTGGGTGCGCCAGTCCCGCCCGTATGCCGGCGACACCTACGGACTGCACCTGCCGCTGCTGGCGGGCACCGAAGTGGCGATTGGTTTTGAAGACGGTAACCCGGACAGACCGTATATCTCCGGCGTGCTTCACGATTCAGCCCACGGCGACCACGTCACCATCCAGAACTACAAGCGTAACGTCCTGCGGACCCCGGCGAACAACAAAATCCGCCTTGATGACGAGCGCGGGAAAGAGCATATCAAGGTTTCGACGGAGTATGGCGGCAAGAGCCAGCTGAATCTCGGTCACCTGGTCGACAGCGAAAAACAGCAGCGTGGTGAGGGGTTTGAGCTCAGGACGGACAGCTGGGGCGCGATACGGGCGCAGAAAGGGCTGTTTATCAGCGCTGACGGGCAGACAAAGGCGCAAGGACTTCAGCGCGAAATGCAGGCTGCGCTCAAAGAGCTTGACGCTGCCAGAGAGGTGACTTCTGGATTACGTCACGCCGCTCAGGCAGCCCAGGCGGAATTAGCCGACCTTGAGAAACAGACAGCATTAATGAATCAAACGCTTAGTGATCTTAAGCAGCAAGCGTTACTTCTGTCCGCTCCTTCAGGAATTGCGCAGGTCACTCCAGCGAGTGTACAAGTCTCGGCGGGGGAAAATCTAATTGTTACTGCTGGGCAAAATGCAGATATTAGCATTGCCAAAAAATTTACTCTGGCGGTGGGCGATATTCTGAGCTTATTTGCACATAAACTGGGAATAAAAATGTATGCCTCAGAGGGAAAAGTAGACATTCAGGCACAGTCTGACGCACTGAATTTATTTGCTAAAGAAAATCTTTCAGTCGCCAGTTCAGACAACAGTGTTGTTATATCAGCTAAGAAAGAAATCTTTTTGGTTTGTGGTGGGTCATTTATACGGTTAAGTGATGCGGGGGTTGAAGTTGGTACTGGGAAAAACGTTACGTTGAAATGTATTGCAGTTCAACAGCAGTCTGCGGCGACTTTAAATTCAACGCTTTCGCTACCTTCTGGCTGCAAAGCTGGAATCATTTCTGCAGCCCAACAGCAAGGGGCTGTAGTTATGCTTAGCTAATAACTGAGGGGAAAAGATGACAAGAAAATTAGCTGTTTTGGGTGACAGTACGAGTAATGGAAAAATAATTTCTGCAACTGCGAGTTATTTCAGTGGGGGAAGGCAGGTGGCGCAAAATAATGATAAAGCTATCTGTACTGTCTGTAAAGGGACATTCCCCATCCAGGCCACTGCCGTGGGTATTGTCAGTAATGGCATACTTCTGGTACAGGATCAGGACCGTGTGCTTTGCCAGTGTTCCGGCCATAAGGTGATTGCAGGCTCTAATTTTTTCACTGGCTAATTAAACCGTTTTTATTTTCAGGCTTACTGAATAAAGGACGTGAATATGGCATGTCAGGGATTATGCACAACGAAAGGCCTGACGGTACTCCCCGTACGCTATGCCGTTGTGCCGGAAAATATTAATACTGCTTTACCGGGATGGGCGAACGATCCGTGCATTACCGGCATTGCTCTTGGCAATAACGAAAAGTACACCCTCCGTGCGCTTCGTCAGGGGTATCTTTACGTTTTCTATGAAAAAGGGAAACAGGGCACCCATTACTGGCAGTGCTACAGCGTTGCGCCGGATGGCTCACTGTGGCTGCAGCAGGTGGCATCTAACCCCGCCCCGGTGGATAAGGCGCTGTGTGAAACGGGCGAACATATTGCGCAAAACGTTGAGTTTATGAGCATTGAGTCACCGGATAAGTGCGGCAATGTGTGGTTTGCGTTCAGCCAGTATCCGTGGGAACAGGAGACGCTTGAACGGTACCGCTCAGACTCCAAAGTCCGCAGTGAGAGAATGCAGAAAGTTATACCTTCGGTGTCGGGGGCCCGGCGCACCAAAACAGGGACCGATGTCACAGAAGCAAGCCTGAACCAGGTGCTGGACTATCAGATGCCTTCTGTTTCAGGGCTGCTGCCCGGTCCGGATGATGCGAAAATTGTAAATGTCAGCCGGGTATCGTCGCTCTGGGATCCGACGGTGGATGATCCCTGGCGGGTCAATAATGATGTGGTGAAAATGCAGTCCAGCCTGTATCCCTGGGCAAAAAAACGCAGCGGCAGGGCCGCGGCGACGGTTACGGCTATGCAAAACCGAAGTGAGGGGATGACGCCGCTGCTGCTTCCACTCTGGGATCCGGTGGGGATTGTCCATGAGCTAAACGGGTGGAGTCAGGATGTGCTGGGGCGTCAGGCGCAGTTTCTGCAGGAGCGGGAGCTTGAGTTCGCCACAAAAACCAGTCTTGATGCATTAAAAACGATGCTGGCTGACAAAGCGCAGGCACGTGGTGAGGAGGTGCTGGGGCGGTTTGCTCAGCCCGAAAACGCGATGTTGTCGGATAAATATCTTGATGCCCGTCTGAAAACGCTGGAGCAACGTTTTCAGGGCAAGCCAGACGTACTGACGCAAATAAGAGCTGACGACAGGCTGGTCAGGGCGTGGCGCGCACAAAATGTGACAGTCACTTACCCGGAAAATGTTTTGCTGGATCCGCCGGAGCCGCTGGCGCGTCACCAGCAGAAGGTAGCAGCCATTAAAGCGCAGGTGGATAAGGAGCTGGCGGAACGCCCACAGAACTTTACTGATGCCCGGGCCAGAAGCTGGGTACCCTATCAGGAAAAGCTCAACACTGCCCGACAGGCGAATTTTGATACCTGCTACACGAGCCTGGTTGACACGGTTAACGCTATCTTCCAGAAGCGTATCGTCAGCGTGGTGAACTGGCTCAGTGCGCCGCTGCTGCTGGCAGTGCTGGATGATTTACACTGTGAGGCGCAGCGGGCAGGGCTGTTCTATCAGTCAGCGGTGGGGATGGCGATGCACGGGATTAACAGCTGTCCGGCAGGTGCCGCAAAGATAGACGGCTGGTGGAAGACGTACAGCGCTAAAAACCGTGAGAACCTGCTGTGGCGGCACGTGGCGGCCAATAGCCCGCAGTTAATCAGCGAGCTGGAGCCGTATCTGGCGACGGTAAAAGCGAAAAAAGACGAAGACGTGACTCCGCTGACGGCGACCGCCATGACGGCCGCCCTGATGCAGCAGGTCGGCAACATGAAAAATCTGGTGGGGTATTACCAGAAATCGCTGTCCACGGTGGTGAAGGGACTGCAGGAAAATGCCAGCAAACTGGAAGTGCAGCTCTTCAGTACGGATGCGTTTATTGTCACGGTGGGAGACAGGATAAGCCGTATTCTGCGGGTGGATAAGGCGGGCGAGAAGCTGGCCACCACGGCGTTCAGGCTGATATTTATGGTAAGAGCAGGGATACCGTCAGAGACCGTCCACACGTTAGTGAATGAGTACCTCCGGGATGCCCCGGCGTTACGCCAGACGGTGCTGGAAGGTATCCGCCACAGCGAACGCTTTATGGCAAACCGGAATGACGTCACCGCGAATAGACAGAGGATGAGCAGCAGGCTGGAAGAGTATTTTTCAACAGAAAAAGGCAGGGGCGAATACCGGCTGGCACGGATAAACAGCCTGTTGCTGGTGCTGAACGCGATGGATTTTATCTACCTGTGCGGACAGGTCAGGGATGAGAAGAAGCCGCTGGCGAGCCTGCTGGCCAGCGGTCTGGCGATAGTGAGCCAGGGGACGACGGTTATTTTACCGGCAATAGAAAAAGGGCTGGAAGCCGGTAAGCTTACGGTAGCATGGGTCAAGGGCGTTGGGGCGGCTGCAGGTGGGTTTGCTTCGGCGATTTCGTTATACACGGATTGGTGTTCATTACGGTCCGAGTTTCAGAATAATCGTTTTTGCCTGATGGGTGTGATGGGGTTGAAAACAATTGTGGATGCCCTTGCTGTCACAAAATCAGTTGGTCTTCTGCTGGAGGCTATAAGTTCTGTTTTAGAAGTTAAAAGTAAAGAGAAAGTATCAAAAATAATCGGATTAGGTGGTAAATATATAGCCGACAAACTGGTAAAAAAATATTTTGGAGTCAGAATCTTGTCGATTTTACTGACCTGGGAAGCCATGGTGGCAATAACTTTGCTGCAGGTGGTGGTGACCTGGATATCGGATGATGAGCTTCAGGTATGGTGTGAGAAATGCGTATTTGGCGCAGCACCCTTCAACCGCAGTGTGGCAGACCAGAATAAAGCCCTGGAGGCAGCGATAAAGGATATAGCATGAATTCAGAAGCGCAGCATCAGATATGTTCCCGATTTGTTAAGCCAGAGAAATTAGCAGACCTGCGTATAAAGCAGGAGATTGAGGTGATGAACGGCAGGCCATGGACGCGGGAGCTTCCCCCTCCGCCAGTATTGCCGCCTTATGGTCCTCTGGAGAAAATTTCAGGGCAACTGGAAGCTTTTCGCTATGAGAAATTCAGTGAGTATTTTGATGCCGATGCCTACCGAACCCACTCTGTGCCGGAGGTAACTGACGGGCAGCGAGGTGCGGCGGCGGCGGCGGCGATTGTTGCAGGGAGCCCGGGAGTCGGTGCTGTAATGATGGCTGAAAGCGAATCTTCAAATGATTCGGCAGAATATGTGCAGGGGCTAATTAATGGCAAGCCCTTCCGCGGCTGGGTGGGGGTAACCCGACTAAAAGCGGGAGATAACGTAGACATGATCGCCGAGTGGCAGCATGACCATTATGAGGTCTATGCCATTGCGTTACCGGAAGAGCGGATAGTATCCATATGTCCGAAATGTGATATGGGGCATATTGCGCATATGCTCTGCCGGATTAAAAATATGTTTATTCTCACGGGAATTCTTCTTTTTATGATACTTTTTACGGGAGTTCTTAGTGAAGTGATTGATGGTGCCTGGCAGGGGCTTGTGTCATTTATAACCACATATTTTTGGTTGTATGTTATGGTATTTTTGGGAGGGATGGGGGTCTCAGGGTTAATTGCATTCTTTGCTTATAAAGCCTGTGCTTCCACTTGCTGTAAACTGGCAGAGGAAATTTTTCATTTGATGGGGGTGATGGATGTTTCAACAGTAAATCTCAACAAGCTGACAAAACAACGTGAGCAGCAATTAAAAGATAATGGAAGATGGCATGACCCAAATGATAAAAGCAAACCAGCCTGTCCCAGCGGGAAGTTCATTTATTCCGATGAAAGCTGGTTTTACTACTAGCTAAATAAAATACAGTTGTGATTCCTGTCATTATTGTAATGCCGAGTGCGAATTTGCGATGGTAAAACAAACTCCATTAGTCATGTCTCTGGTGCAAAATGTATTTCTGAAAAATGGCAGCCAGATATAGTGGAGTCAGAGTTCTGGCGATTTTAGTGATCTGGGAAGTGATGGTGGCAATAACTTTGCTGCATGTTGTGGTGACCTGGATTTCAGACGAAGAGCTGCAGATATGGTGTGAGAAATGCGTGTTTGGCGCAGCACCATGCAACCGCAGTGTGGCAGACCAGAATAAAGCCCTGGAAGCAGCGATAAAGGATATTTCATGAATTCAGAAGCGCAGCATCAGATATGCTCCCGGTTTGTTGAGCCAGAGAAATTAGCAGACCTGTGAACAAAACAGGAAATCGAAGTGATGAACGGCAGGCCGTGGACGCGGGAGCTTCCCCCTCCGCCGGTATTGCCGCCTTATGGTCCTCTGGAGAAAATTTCAGGGCACCTGGAAGCTTTTCGGTATGAGAGATTCAGGGAGTATTTTGGTGCCGATGCCTACCGGACCCACTCAGTGCCTGAGATAACTGATGGGCAGAGAGGTGCGGTGGCGGCAGCGGCGATTGTTGCAGGGAGCCCGGGAGTCGGTGCTGTAATGATGGCTGAAAGCGAATCTTCGAATGATTCGGCAGAATATGTGCAGGGGCTAATTAATGGCAAGCCCTTCCGCGGCTGGGTGGGGGTTACCCGTGTTCAGGCTGGCGATGATGTGGACATGATTGTTGAATGGCAGCATGATCATTATGAGGTTTATGCCATTGCGTTACCGGAAGAGCGGATAGTGTCTGTATGTCCGAAATGTGATATGGGGCATATTGCGCATATGCTTTGGCGGATTAAAAATATGTTTATTTTAACAGCTATAATCATGTTTATGTTTGCATCTGTTTGCCTTGTTAAGTCTTTGAATGAAGAGGGTTGGGGACAGTTGGATTTTTGGAAGGAATATTTTGTTTTTCTCATGATGATGTTAGGGCTGGCTTTTATTTTTACTGGAGCGATTGCAATCGCTGCTTATAAATCCTATTTCTCCACCTGTTGCAAGCTGACTGAGGAAATATTTCAGTTGCTGGAAATGAAGGACGTTACCCGTGTGAACCTGAAAGAGATAACTAATAAAAGAGAGAAGCTTCAGAGAAAAAAAGGAAAATGGCATGAGTCATCAAGCCGCTCTCATACTCCACGGCCAGCGCGTAAATTTGGCTGCTTATTTGAATGCTGGTGTTGCTATTAATTAAGAAAGCAAATGTTCTGTTTCTTTTTATTATAAGCAAACTAACAGAAATATATAATGGAAAGGTTTACAGATATTTTGGAGTCAGAGTTCTGGCGATTTTAGTGACCTGGGAAGTGATGGTGGCAATAACTTTGCTGCATGTTGTGGAGACCTGGATTTCAGACGAAGAACTGCAGATATGGTGTAAGAAATGCGTGTTTGGAAATTTATTTAGAGGAGCGCATTTTTGCTATCAATTAACATAAATATATTTGGTTCATCATTTTAAACTATTGAAAGGATTGAGCGACTTGATCGTAGTTGATATGGAGATTGGTTTTTTCATTTCAAATGTGCGTGTCTAAATGAATTATTTGCTTAGTGAGTTCTGATTTCAATAAATAAAAAAATATACTTAATTAGAATAAGTGAAGTTATATTTTTTACTCACATGGATAGTGTTTTCAATAGTTATAACAGGTTTTTTCAATATAAGTCTCATTAGGGGTGGTTATGTATAATGATTTTTTTCAAAATATAAAAATTAAAATCACCAATGCTGCTTTTGGTAAAAGTGGAAGATGCTTTCTTTTGATAGATTCATCATTAAAACAATATCAGTCAGATGTTTTTTTATATGATTTGCTTGAAAAGTATGAATCTTATTCTGTTACATTCCATCAGAGTGAGCTTCGCGGCACTTTGCCACTTTATCTATTTTCTCTTACTACAAACGATGAAAAGGATGAAGAGTTATTTAATAGTAGCATTTATCATTCTTTAAATGAGCTGAGAATTGAGCGGCTTGCTTCAGGAGAAGGACGTAGCGTCTGTGCATGGATCTCGACAGAATTAACAGGAGAGCAGCTTGCTGAGCAAATTGCTTTATTTTCAGTGCAATCGATTCAATCGGTTGGTGATATATTACTTCGTTATTTTGACCCATCAGTATTTAGTCCGTTGATGTGTGTTCTGGATAGTTGGCAAAAGCAACAGTTGTTGAGCAATATTGATACATGGACTTATCTTAATGGCGATGGTGTTGTTCATGCTGTGGATGGTGATGGCGAATGCAAGAGAAAATTAAATTACTCCCTTGGGCTAACCGCTTCCGATCTGGAAGAAATAAATAGAGTGTCGATTGTTAATAATATTTTACGTGCATACCGAAAAATGAACGTCGTCGACAAACTCAGTGAATGTGAGGCGGTTAAATTATTATATCCCGCGTTGCGGTATTTTTATTCATCATTTTCTCTATCTGATAATGATATTACTGAGTTTGGACTTGATGTGTTGCTCTCACAGCGACCATTCTATCTGGATTAGATGCTTGATAAGTATCTAATTAATACTCGCAATAAAACCTCCAGTTATACGCAGATGCAAAATTCAGAGTTGATAGTGAACGTTGTTAAATTTTTTATAGTTTTAGAAAGGTGCGCCATTACCAGTGATGGAGAAAGATATGAGTTGGCCGCTACAGATAATTCCTCCTGGCGACAAAGTCCAGGAAATAAAATGGAGAAGATGGTTTTTATCTTTTTTATGTGTTTTAGCGGTTTTAGGGATAATTTGGGGAGGGGCTAAAATAATTCTTCCTGAAGAAGGGAACGAATTGTTGGAATTATTTTTATTGTTGTATGCTCTATGTTTATTTGTATTTTGCGTTCTTCTTTCTGTTAGGGTTTATTATTATGGTGTTTGTTTGTCCGCCTTCGAAGCGAGAGAGCATGAGGCGGAAATAACCAAGGAAAACTGGACTGAATGGGCCAGTAAAAAGTTTCATATCTCAACCTGTAATTTATTTCTTCCTCCCGTGATATCAAAAATAGATATAGCATTGTCTAGTTTTGTTGATATATATAATGAGCAACAATTGAAGTTGCGCGGTCACAATAATGATGCGTACACTGAAGAACAACTGATTTATGAGTTGTTAGCATCTGTCAGAACAACTTTGATAAGGCTAAGTAAATCGTGTGTATTTGATGTTATATTTACTCATGGTAGAAGTTGCATTACTTTCTCTACCTTTAAAGAATGTTGGGCTGCAATTGGTCTTTCTGAAAGTTGCTTAGATAATTATTATTTTTGGGATGGTACGCTAGAGCAAAATTTTGACATGCTATCCAATATTAAAGTCGGCCGGGTGTCAATAATAATATCTGCAAATGTTGAAGGTATTGAAAAGTATTATCCTGATGCAACAGAGTTTGCCTCGATTTTGGTTGTGACTAATCAAGAGAAAATACTTGAAAAAGAATGTTCTGGTATGGCTTTACGACCTATGACGTGCAGTAAAGCTTTAACTAAGCAAGAGTTTGACTACATGATTACTTATCAGCCAGATGTTCTCAGGTCGTCAAGAGTACTCTTTAGTAACATGAATGTGGACGACGTCCGGGGTGTTTCAGATGTATTAAGAACCTCATGCTTATCTATGAATGTTGGATGGGAGTATGAGACGCAGCATTTAGATCTAATACTGGGTAAATTAGGGGATATCCATTTCTGGTTGGTGTTTGTTCTGGCCTTTTTTATATCTGCAAAAAACAAAGAGCCGATTTTGATGATCGCCAGTGTTGGCAATGATTATGTCTTTAATGTTGTTAAATCGTCTGATAATGGCAGGGAGCATTAAATTGAATATCTCAGCAAGATGGAGAGTAATTGGCCTTATCTCTTGCCTCATTATTTTTGGTATTCTGACTTTTATCGGATGTTATTACTATGGAGGTATCTTTGGATGGATATCACCTAAAGAAAAGGTGAGCCTTTGGTTCTTATGCATGTTTTTATTCTCAGTATTCTTGATGCTGATGAATTTCGGCGTGTGGTTCTATCAAAGAGAGCCTCGTTTTCAGTCGAATAGGGTAGGAGAATCCGGAACAACCAACTTTCGTAATAAATATAAAAAGCCCAACAAAGAGGACCCTGTAAAGGCTTATCTCTATCGACGTTATGGTTTTTTTTGGCGAAGCAAAATCCGCTTGGTGTTAGTAACTGGCGATGAAGCGGCAATTGAACAGCTTGTACCAGGTTTGCAGGAAAGCCAGTGGCTTGAAGGGGATCGCACTGTTCTGATACACGGCGGTAGCCTGTCCCCCGAGGCGGAAAGTGAAAAATATGTCTCTCTGCGTAAACTGCGCCGTGGTCGGCCGCTGGATGGCATTGTCAGGGTGATAGGCGAAGGTCAGAACCTTACTCAACAGATGAGCGACAATGACCTCCGGGGGCTTGAGAAAATTAGTGAAGCGCTGCGCTATTCTGCTCCCGTCTGGTTGTGGCAGCTTTGTGGCAGCGAATGGTCGCAGGCAGGACGTAAATCTCAGCCTGTCGGTATCACCCTGCCGTTGCGGGCGATGCCGGAGAATGTGGCAAAACAGCTCAATGAACTACTTCCTCAACTGCGGGAACAGGGGGTTTCCCAGATTGCTGAAAAACGTCAGTTTGATTTTCTGTTGCAACTGGCCCGGCAGCTTGAGCAGGGGGGGAGTAAACTTTGGTCATCCCGTCTGGTGCCGTGGCTTTATAGTTCACAACAACGCGTTCCGTTACGGGGATTGATGTTCAGCCTGGTCACGACGCCAGAACAGCCTGGTGAAGATGGGGAAAAAAATAGTGCAGAATACGACGTCTGGCCTGCGTATAAACATGCTTTGACACTTCCGGCTGTATGGCAGGGAATAACGGAAGACTGCTCCCGGGTACGTGGCCGTCGCGTGGGTATGGCCTGGGAGCAGACGCTGGCATGGAGCATCATGGCGGTAGTAGGTCTCTGGGCGGCGGGTCTATTGCTCTCCTTTGCTATGAACTATGGGCAGATATCTTCAATATCGGACAAAGCCAGAGCTCTGGTGGAACATCCTTCCTCTTCTGATTATCAACTGACGGCACTGCATGAACTGCGAAACGACGCTGGCCGCCTGCTGCACAATGTTCAGGAGGGCACGCCCTGGTATCAGCGCTTCGGTCTTGACCATAATCAGCAACTGCTCAGCGCATTGCTGCCCTGGTACGGCGTGGCGAACAACCGACTAGTACGCGACCCGGCAAATGCTGCCCTGGAGCAAAAGCTCACTGCCCTGATCAACTCAGCGCCAAACAGCGACCAGCGCGCACAGCTGGCGAAACCGGGTTATGACCAGCTTAAAGCCTGGCTGATGATGGCCCGTCCGGATAAAGTCGACGGCGCGTTTTATGCA
>Ga0105251_10003637_pt1 | contig 11071 bp, 6 predicted proteins | sample KBSS64metaG_FD_80424 | JGI IMG/M metagenome (GOLD analysis project Ga0105251, IMG submission 80424) | Switchgrass rhizosphere microbial communities from Kellogg Biological Station, Michigan, USA - KBS S6-4 metaG | ecosystem: Host-associated > Plants > Roots > Rhizosphere > Soil | place...
CGCCCTCGACACCGCCGTGCTGACCGGCCATGCGCAACCCTTCGAGAAGGAATACATCTGCAAGGATGGTCGCCATCTGCCGGTGATCGTCGGCCTGGCGGCGTTCGAGGCGAGCGCGCAGCAAGGCGTTGCTTTCGTGCTCGATCTGACCGAGCGCAAGCAGGCCGAGGAGCAGGTGCGCGAGGGCGAGCGCCGCTACCGTGAGGTGCAGACGGAACTGGCTCACGCCAACCGCGTGGCGACCATGGGGCAACTGGCGGCGTCCATCGCTCATGAAGTGAACCAGCCGATTGCCGCGACCGTGACCAATGCCAACGCCGCGTTGCGCTGGCTGGGCGCGCAGCCACCGGAACTGGGCGAGGTGCAGCAGGTGTTGGGGCGCATCATCAAGGACGCCAACCGGGCGGCCGACGTGCTGGGCCGCATCCGCGCCCTGATCCGCAAGACGCCGCCGCAGAAGCAGGCGGTGGACGTCAACGCGGCGGTACTGGAAATGGTCGAGTTCACCCGCAGCGAAGCCATCAAGCATGGCGCTGTGGTCCGCACGCACCTTGCGCCGGGTTTGCCGCTTGTGACGGCCGACCGCGTGGAACTGCAGCAGGTGCTGCTCAACCTGATTGTCAATGCGCTGGAGGCCATGGCGAGTGAGCCGACCCGCCAGCGACACCTGCTGATCAGTACCGAGCACGCCTCGGCAGGCTTGCGGGTGGCGGTCGCCGACAGCGGGCCAGGGTTCGCCGGGGAGGTGGCCGAGCAGGTTTTTGCGCCGTTCTACACCACCAAGGCGACGGGCCTGGGCATGGGGCTGTCGATCTGCCGGTCGATCATCGATGCCCATGGCGGGTGCCTGTGGGCTGGCGCGAATATGCCGCGCGGGGCTCTGGTGCAATTCACGCTGCCGGCACCCGTCGCGGTGGTTTAGGCGGTTGAGCCGCAGCACGCGTCTGCGGATCTGTTCGACTGCAACTGCACGTGTTCCGGACGGCCCTCGGGTCAGCCCTGGATGAATGCCAGCAGATCGGCATTGATGGTCTCGGCATGGGTGGTGCACATGCCGTGGGGCAGGCCGGGATAGGTTTTCAATGTGCCGTGCTTGAGCAGCTTGATCGTCAGGTGCGCCGAGTCGGCGATGGGCACCACTTGATCGTCTTCGCCATGCAGGACCAGGGTGGGCACCGCAATCTTCTTCAGGTCCTCGGTGAAGTCGGTTTCCGAGAAGGCCTGGATGCAGTCGTATTGCGCTTTTGCGCCACCGTTCATGCCTTGCCGCCACCAGTTGTCGATCACGGCTTGCGCGATTTTAGCGCCCGCTCGGTTGAAGCCGTAGAAGGGGCCTGCGGCCACGTCCCGATAGAAATTGGCGCGATTGGCCGCCAGCGCCGCGCGGAAACCGTCGAATACGGTCACCGGCAAACCGCCTGGGTTTTTGTCGGTGCGCAGCATCAGTGGCGGTACCGCGCCGATCAACACGGCCTTCGCGACACGACCGCCGCCACCGTGGCGGGCGACGTAGCGGGTCACTTCGCCGCCGCCGGTGGAGTGGCCGATGTGCACGGCGTCCTTGAGGTCGAGGTGAGCCACCAGTTCGGCAACGTCGGCGGCATAGGTGTCCATCTCGTTGCCCTCGGCCGATTGACTGGAGCGCCCGTGGCCACGGCGGTCATGGGCGATCACCCGGTAGCCCTTGGCTAGAAAGAACAGCATCTGGTTGTCCCAATCGTCGCCGGACAACGGCCAGCCGTGGTGAAATACGATCGGTTGGCCGCTGCCCCAGTCCTTGTAGAACAGGCGCGTGCCGTCCTTGAGCGTCAGGTAGGCAGAGCCTTGTCGGCGTGGTCCGGCGCTGCGGCTGGCAGGCGCTGGGGTAGGGTTTGATTGACCCGCCAGGGCGGGGACAGCCACGGCCAGGGCGGCGACCGCCACACTGGCGTTCATCAGGGCGCGGCGGGTGGTGCCTCGGGTTTCATCGGTCATGCTGCTGGCTCTCGTCTGGGGCCGCGGTTGCGGCGAAGGAGGGCCGGTACGCTCGGCATGGCACGCTGGCAAGGCGTCGGGCAAATACGCGAAGTACCGGTCTGGGCAGCCTATTGGCGAGGCGTGCAGCGCACCATCGTCCATGGGTATGTGCGGGGCATACTTAGGTTTGGCCGATGGCGTTTCGCGCGTTCGCTGACGGCGCGAAATCGGCCCGACGAGTCGCGCACGTCAACGCAATACGGGCGCCGCGAGGCGTCTGGTCCGGCCTGTGTGATAATCCCCCGCGGTGCTGTCGGCGGCGCGACATTCGCCGCCCGCAAACGCAAAGAACAATGTCACTGATCAAGGGGTTTATTGAAATGGCCTACCTGTCGCCCAAGCTCAGTGGTCAGTCGCCTGACGTGTTTTGCCTGGAGACCAGCGACACCTGTGGCTATGCCGTCGATTGGCATGCGCATGACTGCCACATGCTGTTGTTGCCACGTCAGGGTGGGCTGTTTCTGTCGACCGAAAGCAGCCAGGCGTCGCACGTATCGCGGCAGGCATTTTCTTTCGTGCCGGCCGACTTTGCGCACGCTACCCAAGCGGCTCCGGGGCGAGAGAAGCACATGACGTTGTATGTCGACCCCGCTTACGTCAAGCGCCAGGGGCAGTTGCACGGTTACCGCGGTTTCGCCAGGCAGGTCGATCGCTCGGGAATCTGGCAGGCAACCGATACCCTGGAGAGCATCCTGCGCCTGCACGACCAACTGCAAGCCAGTGCATCGGCAGCGTCGTTTCAGCGCCAGTTACCCCATCTCAATCATCTGCTGTTCGAGGAATGTGCGCGGGTCATCGCCAGTCAGCAGGCGCAATCCTGTGCGCGTCAGCAGCAGGCGACGCTGGTGCGCGATATACAACGCTACGTTGAAGAGAATCTGGCGAGCGACCTGAACATCGAATTGATCGGGCATCAGTTCCATCTGTCACGACGTCATCTGACGCGCCTGTTCAAAGCCGCGACCGGTGAAACCCTGCTGGATTTCACCAATCGCACCCGCGTCGAGACGGCGGCGCGACTGGTTTCAGGCACCACTCTGCCGATCCTCGACGTCTGCCTGGCGGTCGGCCTGGAGTCTCCCTCGTACCTGGCCCGTCTGTTCAAACGCCATCTGGGCCTGACCCCAAGCGAGCTGCGCAAGCCTCGCCGGTGAAGGCCCGAATGGGCGCTCGCAAGGCCTGATCGAGCGCTTGTGGCCGAAGGATGCTGGCCACAATAGACCTCGTCTCCAACATTCGAGGTCACCATGAGCGACGTGGACTTTGTCGAAGCTCTCAAGTCCAGCCAGGGCGATAACCCTCGGACAACCATTTTTTTCGATGTCGCTGGCCATGCTGCCCAGCGGGCCAGGGCAATCGCGTGCGAGCCCGGCCGCTTGAGTGGCTGGCAGGAACGCAAGGCCAAGGCAATGTTCCTTGAACACCTCGAAGGCGGGATTCAGATTTCAGCGGTCGCCAAGGCGTGTTGCTTGTCTCGCAGTCATTTTTCCCGGGCGTTCAAAGTCGCCACGGGCCACTCGCCCAGCGATTGGCTGCAACTGGCAAGACTGACCCGCGCCAAACAACTGCTCGAGCAAAATGACTCTCCTATCTGCCAAGTCGGCCTGGCGTGCGGCTTCGTCGATCAGTCGCATTTCAGCCGAATGTTTTCGCGCAAGTTCGGCATGACCCCGCGCAAGTGGCGTGCGCAGGAACAGGCGCAGCCATAGGGCGCGTATCGTGTGGTCGCTCAGCGCTTGCTGGGAAATTGCTCGGCAATGGTCACGCCTGCGGCAGACGTTTAGCTGCCAGATGTATTGGAAGGGGGGAGGCGCCTTCAGGCGCCGCTGACTGAGCGTTAGCGCCGCTGCGGGGCAGATCAGCGGATATGTCGTTACCCGTACATGTAAAGCAGTTCCTCGATCAGGGCCAGTTCTGCCGCGGTGAATTGCACGTTATTGAACGTCCTGATGTCCTCAAGCACCCCTCTGATAGGGACTTGCCGCGTCGGGTCCTCAACAATTTTTATCAGACGCTCATAATCGGGATCGATGCCTTTCAGGTATTTTTGAATCAGGTCTTTTAAAAACGAGCGAGCCTGTTGATCGGTCAGCATTTTAGTTACTCGGCAGAATAGTGACTTCATCGGCTTTGATGTTAACCGGAGATGGGCCTGGTTTAGGAATCAGTTGTCGTGAGCCCCCTTTTCCGTATTGAGGATAGGCTGTAGTGAACGGCTCCAGTTCCGGACCTTTACCGCCAAACTCATACGGAACCGTTACTCTCGGTGTACCGTTCTCGTAGAGCTGCAATGTGTCGAACTTCAATCGCAGACGACCATCACCCCATGCGGGTGATGGGTCCGCCGCTGTGACGTGTTTCGGCGCACGTATCTGGAAAGCTTCCGTTGCGGCGTCTCCGGTTTCGAATTTTTCAAAACCGAAGTAAGAGAGCCGCGCCTCACCGGTGTTGATTGTGTTCTGTGCGTAAACATCGACAGCACCACTTGCGTCTTTATAGCTGGCATAACGATAGGCCGTTGATGGCAGCGTTGAGTCTGGCCCTGATGGGCCCACATAAAAATCAGGTTTGCTCTCGGTGACTAGCGGAGGTGTGACATCTCCAGTGTTCACGCTGGCGTTCTTGAGGGGCGCGGTAGAAGCCGGCGAAGTGCCCACCGGGGGAGGACAGCGCAAATCTGGTTTCAGTGGTGTACTCGACGTCAACCCAAGAGGGTCGACCCATCCCGTGGGATTGGGTACGTACTGGTAGTTGTTCAAACCACCGGCAAGTTTTACCGGATCAGGTGTCAGAAAGCGCCCGGTGCTCGGGCTGTAATAACGGTGACGGTTGTAGTGCAGACCCGTTTCAGCGTCGAAGTACTGCCCCTGGAATCGAAGCGGGTTGTCGATTTCGCTGACGTCCAGCGCCGCTACATTGCCGTAGGCGCGGTACTTGGCTGACCACATGATCTCGCCGCTGTAGTCGGTGAGTTCCTGCGGGGTGCCGAGGTGGTCGAGTTGGTAGTAGAACGGCGTGGCTTGCAGCGGACCTTCGCCATCGAGCATTACCAACGGCCGGAAACTGTCGGGTTCGTAGAGGTAGCTGCGATAGCGGTTTTCAGCACTCTCGGCGAGCAGGCGTTCGCCTTGCCAGAGGAATGTCGTGGTTTGACCGTCAACAGTCTTTTCGATGCGGCGGCCGAAGGCGTCGTATTTGTAGCTGGCGGTACTACCGCCTGGCAGGCTGACAGCGATCAGGCGGTGCTGGCAGTCGTAGCGATATTCGGTAACCAGTTTCTGACCGGTGCCACGGCTTTCGCGGATCAGGTTTCCATAGGCGTCGTAGTCATAATGACGGTCGCCCTGCATCAACAATCGGTTGCCTTTGACGTTGGCAAGATTGGCCGCGGGCAGGTCGTTCTGGCCGAGCAGATTGCCTGCCGGATCGTGGGCGAAGCTCTCGGGTGTCGCACCGCGCACATTGATCAAACGATCGAGAGGATCGTAGTGGAAGCTGCGGTTGCCCTTGCGGCTGTCATCAATGGCGCCGAGATTGCCAGTGGCGTCGTAGGCATACTGGCGCTGCAGGAGGTTCTTGTCGCGCTGACTGATGCTGTGGGCTTTCAGGCGGCCTTGGTCGTCGTACTGGTATTGGCTGAGCAGTAGACCCTGTTGCCGCTGCTGTTCGCGACCCGCGTTGAACTGGTGCGTGGTCAGGCGCGACCCGTTTAGATCAATGTTGGCGAGTTGGCCGCCAGGTTGACGGCGGTAGTCGACTTTGCTGCCATCGGGGAGGCGGCAGTGACTCAGTTGTCCGGTGCTGTCGTATTCATAACGCGTGGTGCCCCAGCCTTGGTGCTCGGTGACAAGGCGGTCTTGTACATCGTACTCATAAGCCAGAGGCCAATGACCATCGTCGACACTGACGAGGCGGCCGAGGGTGTCGTAGCCGTACTGAATCTTTTCCCCGTCAGCCAGGGTCTTCATCACCAGGCGGCCAGCGACGTCGCGCTGATATTCGGTTACCAGTTCGCTGCCGTCGTCACCGAACTCGGTCTTCTTCAGCAGTTGGCCGTTGAGATCGTATTCATAAGCGGTACGACGGCCGTCGAAGCCGGTTTCCTCCTGGATCAAACCGTTCGAGTAGTAATCAAGCTTGTAATGCTCGCCGCGCTCGTTTTCGATATCGGTGACCAACAGAAGCGCGTTGTCATAGCGATAACGCAACTGACTGCCGTCGGGGTTGATGCGGCGGCTGATCACGTGCAGGTTGTCAGCGTATTCGTAACGGGTGACGCGGCCGAGTTCGTCTCGCTCAGCTGTCACGCGTCCGTAAGCGTTGTAGGTGAAAGCGCGGGTGGCACCACCCGGCAGGGTGACCTGCGTCAGACGATCGACGGCATCCCATTGGTAATGGGTGATGGCGCCGTTCTCGTCCTGCCGCGTGATCTGTCGGCCAAGAGCGTCGTAGCGATACTTGCGCTGACCGCCGCCGGGAAGACGTTCTTCCAGCAATTGACCCAGGGCATTCCAGCCCAATTGGTGTCGACCGCCATCGGGGTGACGGATCTCCAGCAATCGACCTTGTTGGTCGTAGCTGTAGTGAGTTTCGTTACCCAGAGGATCGATTTGTCGGGTGATGTCTCCCTGACGATTTCGCTCATACTGCCAACGCGCCTTGCCGCGCTGGACATCGACGAGTTGTCCGTTGAAATAGTTGTAGCGGGTGGGTTCATCCTTCGGCGGCAGGACGGCTATCAAGCGACCCGCATCGCTGTACATGTACCGGGTGACGCCACCCATCGGATCTTTTACTGCGAACAGTCGACCCTGATCGTCGTACGCTTTTTGCGTTTCGGCACCGTCTGGCGCGGTTTCGCTAACCAGGCGTGCATTTTCGTCGTGCACGTAGACCTGCTCGCTACCATCTGCGTTGTAGACGGTAACCGTTCCTTTATCGTCCCACTCGTAACGCGTCTGGAGCTGCGAGTAACTCGCCCAATGGCGAATGCATCGCGAAAGCTTGCCTTCGTGTTCCCACTCCCAGAAGAAACTCGCACCACCGGCCAGTTGCCGTTCAAGAATGACGTGCTGTTCGTTATAGCGGTAATGTTCTGTTTCACCGACGGCATTGGTTGCTGAAATGAGCTGGCTTCTGTCGTTGTAGCCATAAGTCATCAGCGTCTGAATGGTCAGCCAAGGATCCTGGCGGTGACCGCGGTCGTCGTACTCGGCGCGTTGTTGCTGGTAGTCCAGCGCAACGATGTGCTTGTCGTCGTAACGCAGCAGCAACGCACGGCCGGCGCCATTGTCGATCCGCTGTATGCGCTCAACCAGATCGTAGCTGATATGCAGCTCGTTACCGTAGGCATCGCTGACGGTAATCAAGCGTCCGGCACGGAAGTGAAAAAAGCGTGCTTTGGGTCCGGCCTGGGTGAGGATCAGTTCACCCGGTGCATCGCCGAGGAAAATCGCCGCTTTCGCCAGGCTGTTGGTGATAGCAGGGCGTTGCTGCGTGGGTAGCGGAAAACGGGTCTGACGGTTTTCGTTGTCCGTCCATAACACGCCTTCGTCATCGACTTGCAGACGGTGAGACAGCGAATGGCTCCAGCCATGGCCAAGGCGGCTGTCGATCTCGACGGCACTGCTGCGATAGAGGCGTGTCCACTCGAAGGGCATCAGCCCGCCCAGCGTGCCATCCGTGAGGGTCAGCAACTCTTCACCGGTCACCATGGAGACCGGGTCACCGTTCTTGCAGGTACTGGCCACGCAATCGCTCGGTTTGTCGGCCGGGTTTTTTGACTGATTGGGGGCGTTGTCGACTCTCTCCTGTTGCTCCACTCGGGTTTCATTGTGTTGTTTGCTGCGAGTGTGGACTTGCGTATCGGGCTCTACTTTGGCGCCGGCGGCCGGAGTGGGTCGCTTTGGAGGCGTTGCCATCTGCGCCGGCGTATGGGGGGCGATTCTCGCCTCGGCTTTTCTGCTGGCGTTTGTGACGCCGGCGCCCGTAAATCTCGTCGCGGAGGCGGCCTCGGCATGAGCTACGGAGCGCATCCTGCTGACGGAAACCAGCTTGGCGGTGAGCTTCTCCACCAGTCGCAAGGCTTTCTCGGCCTGCAGAGTGGACGTCACGGTTTTCGCGCCTGCACGCAGTGCAATGCCCAGACCTGCGGTGAATATGACACCCAGGACAATGTACGCAATTTCTGTCTTGAGCCTGGCCATAACCTCTGCGCGTGTCTGGGGCGGCAGCATGCTGACCCACGCCCAGACAGCGGAGATGTAGATCCATAGCAGCGGTTCATCACTCGCGATCAAGAAGCTGGTGCGAAGGGCTTCGGTCGACGAGTTATAGATTCGCTTGATTTGTTCCTCAGTAAAGAACTGCTTTAGATACTGGTAGCTTTCACGTGGTTTCGAAACGATCTTGTAGAGCATCTTGATGTCGCCCCAGATGCTCATGACGAAACCCCAGAATCCTTTCCAGTCAGCGTTTATCTTTTGCCAGAGTCTTTCTGGAATGGATGCATTGGCGTGTTCTTTCCAAAGGGGCAGGCAAGTCGTGGTCCATTCGTTATTCAGCCATCTGGATATGTCACCGATGACGTCATCGTAGGACTTGAACAAGCGATTGAGGTCAGCCGAGGTAGGGGTGGGGAAGAAAATGATGCGGTATCGTTGATGCGGCTTGAGATCTGCAATGACCTCGATCCCACTGGGACCGATTTTCCTTTTGATAGGATCGCCAACGACCTTGCCCTGTGAATCGACAGGCGTAAGCACGACGGGCGTGTTGCCTATCGGAACGAAGCGCGCCGCGTCGAAGCTGTGAATGAGCGTGAGCTTTCCGTTTTCCGGGCAGGTAGCAAAATTTACCGGTTTCGCTTTGTTGTCTACCGCTGCCGCCGGCAGAACTTCATCGCCAACTTGGAACTTCTGTTCAAGATCGAGTCCGGGAAGGTATTGCGTGTAGGACCTGTAGTCATCAAGGCATTGTCTGAACTCGGTAATTATCGTCTCGTATTTAGGTTGTTTTTCATTGAGAAAAATAAATGTCTCGCCCAAGCTCATACATCCACCTCACTTTCCAGGTGGGCTTTCAGCAGCCCGGTGAAATTTTCTTCCGTGAGCGGCGTGCGTTTGACGAAGCGCGCTACTTTTTGCTGCAAGTTGGATTCGGGAAACGCGTAGTAGAGTTCGGCATGCTCTTCTTGCAGCCACTGCATCATGTTGCCAATGACGGTAGAGGGGTCGTCATTGGTCAACTTATCCAGCAATGTCTGCGGTACCTCCCACCACGGCCAATCCTTGGCCTTCGGTACCACTCTTCGCTCGACGACCAATGACCGACCATTGATCAGGTAACGCTCGAACATCGGCATCAATTCGCCGGCCTGGTCCGCCAGTCCATGCAGAATCGGATAGAGATGTCGCCCATCCCAGAAGCGGAAAAACACTTCGGTGCTGTCGGGCATTTTCACTTGGGTCAGGCTGCGCAGATGCTCGAACACTTCGTTCGGTTCGGAGCGCGACACAGCCAGCCAACCCCAGTCCAGTGCATCGGTTTCCGCAACCCACTGCAGAAAACCTGCATTGGCAGGGATCTGCGCGAGATAGGGCATTACCGGCTGCCAGTCGGCGTAGGGCGTTCCCGCCCAAATGGGCAGCAACTGGGGAGCCAGCTCTTGCTGGTAGAAGGGCTTGAGGGGTTCGGCATCGCTCGCCGCACTGATCACCAGATACAAGTGCTCGCCAGTCTGCAGCGGCTGTTGTGCCAGCCAGTCCTTGGATGTCAGTCGATCAGATGGCACAGGCACCTGCCTTGCATTTTTCGCATTCTTCGCAGAACGGCGCATTGCGTTTGAGGGTGTTGATCTGGGCCGGGGTCAGGGTCTGGCCCGCCTTGTCGGCGTCGGCCTGTTTCAACACGCCGGGCAGCAGCGGGGCGGCGCCAGTACCGCTGCCGGGACTGCCGCCTGAGTTGATGTTGATCACCGGGCCGCTCATGGTCACGCCGCCAGCGTCGATCTTGATGAAGCTGCCACCACCGACCAACGTCAGTTCGGCGCCGGCCTCCAGCACCACTTTCATGCCGCTGCTCAGGTGGATTTCCTGGCCGGCGTCGATGAACTGGCCGGTGCCGATCTTGATGTGCTGGTTGACGCCCACGGTCAGGTGGTCGTTGGCGCGGGTTTCGACTTTGCGGTCGGCGTAGACGGTGTGGTGCTCTTCGGCCTTGAATTCGGTGTAGCTGTTCTTTTCGACGGTGTCGTGGCGTTCGTTGCCGACGCGGATCTTCTGGTCGTGCTCGACGTTTTCGTCCCAGTCGCGCTGGGCGTGCAGGTAGATCTGCTCCTGACCTTTCTTGTCCTCGATGCGCAGCTCGTTGTAGCCGCCGCCACCCATCGAGCTCAGGGTCTTGAAGGTGCTGCGGGTTTTGTTTGCCGGCAGCTCATACGGGACGGTGTTTTCCTTGTGGTACAGGCAGCCGCTGATCAGTGGCTGATCGGGATCGCCCTCGAGGAAGGTGACCAGCACTTCCATGCCGATCCGCGGAATGGCGATGCCGCCATACTGGGCGCCAGCCCAGGCGGACGAGACGCGCAGCCAGCAACTGGTCTTGTCGTCGGCCTGGCCTTCGCGGTCCCAGTGGAATTGCACCTTGACCCGGCCGTACTCGTCGCAGTGGATTTCTTCGCCTTTGGGGCCGGTGACCACGGCGCTCTGGCTGCCGAGGATGCGCGGTTTCGGGTGGCGCAGGGGCGGGCGGTTGGGCACGTCCCACGGGGTCGCCTGGAAGCGGTTGCGATAGCCCTGGTGGAAATCGTCTTTCAACGCCGTGGTGTCGCTGGTCACCGACTCTTCCAGCACTTGCGGCTGCTTGCCTTCGTGGAGGACTTCGGTGAGCAGCCACAGGTCATTCCACTTGGCTTTCGGGTGCTCGGTCAGGGCGAGGAAATGGCCGCTGACCAGCAGCGGCTGATCGCTCTTGCCCTCGGCGAGCTGGAAGTCGCTGCGGTGCCGTTCGAGGGCCCGTTTGGCCAGGTGCTTGCCGCGCTCGCGGTCGATGAAGC
>Ga0105251_10003638_pt1 | contig 11071 bp, 9 predicted proteins | sample KBSS64metaG_FD_80424 | JGI IMG/M metagenome (GOLD analysis project Ga0105251, IMG submission 80424) | Switchgrass rhizosphere microbial communities from Kellogg Biological Station, Michigan, USA - KBS S6-4 metaG | ecosystem: Host-associated > Plants > Roots > Rhizosphere > Soil | place...
TTAAGGTAGGCGGTAATATAAAAGAAATCGAGGCAAAAATGAGCAAAGTCAGACTCGCTATCATTGGTAATGGTATGGTCGGCCACCGCTTTATTGAGGACCTTCTTGATAAATCCGACGCCAACCTATTCGATATTACCGTGTTCTGTGAAGAACCCCGTATCGCCTGCGACCGCGTGCACCTCTCCTCTTACTTCTCTCACCATACCGCCGAAGAGCTCTCTTTGGTACGGGAAGGTTTCTACGAGAAGCACGGCGTTAAGGTGCTGGTCGGCGAACGCGCCATCACCATCAACCGCCAGGAGAAGGTTATCCACTCCAGCGCGGGCCGTACCGTATTCTATGACAAGCTGATTATGGCGACCGGCTCCTATCCGTGGATCCCGCCGATTAAAGGTTCTGAAACTCAGGACTGCTTTGTTTATCGCACCATTGAAGACCTTAACGCTATTGAAGCCTGTGCCCGTCGCAGCAAACGCGGCGCGGTCGTCGGCGGCGGTCTGCTAGGGCTGGAAGCCGCGGGCGCGCTGAAAAACCTCGGCGTTGAGACCCACGTGATTGAATTCGCTCCCATGCTGATGGCTGAACAGCTGGATCAGATGGGCGGCGAACAGCTGCGCCGTAAAATCGAAAGCATGGGCGTACGCGTTCACACTAGCAAAAACACCAAAGAGATCGTTCAGGAAGGGACGCAAGCGCGTAAAACCATGCGTTTTGCCGACGGCAGCGAGCTGGAAGTCGACTTTATCGTCTTCTCTACCGGTATCCGCCCGCGCGATAAGCTGGCCACCCAGTGCGGTCTGGAAGTCGCTCCCCGCGGCGGTATTGTGATCAACGACGCCTGCCAGACCTCTGACCCGGATATCTACGCCATCGGTGAATGCGCCAGCTGGAACAACCGCGTTTTTGGCCTGGTCGCGCCAGGCTACAAAATGGCCCAGGTTACCGTTGACCATATCCTCCAGACCGAAAACGCCTTTGAAGGCGCGGATCTCAGCGCCAAGCTGAAGCTGCTGGGCGTTGATGTCGGTGGGATTGGCGACGCCCACGGCCGTACGCCGGGCGCGCGCAGCTATGTTTATCTCGACGAAAGCAAAGAGGTCTACAAACGCCTTATCGTCAGCCCTGACAACAAGACCCTGCTCGGGGCGGTGCTGGTGGGCGATACCAGCGATTACGGCAACCTGCTGCAGCTGGTGCTGAATGCCATCGAACTGCCGGAAAACCCGGACTCGCTGATCCTGCCGGCGCACGCGGGCAGCGGTAAGCCGTCCATCGGCGTGGATAAGCTGCCGGACAGCGCGCAAATTTGTTCCTGCTTCGATGTCACCAAAGGCGCACTGATTGCCGCCATTAATAAAGGCTGCCACACGGTGGCGGCGCTGAAGGCGGAAACCAAAGCCGGTACCGGCTGCGGCGGCTGCATCCCGCTAGTAACTCAGGTGCTCAACGCCGAACTGGCGAAACAGGGCATAGAAGTCAACAATAACCTGTGCGAGCACTTCGCGTACTCCCGCCAGGAACTGTTCCACCTCATCCGTGTGGAAGGCATCAAAACCTTCGAAGAGCTGCTGGCGAAACACGGTAAAGGCTACGGCTGCGAAGTGTGTAAACCGACCGTTGGTTCCCTGCTGGCTTCCTGCTGGAACGAATATATCCTCAAGCCGCAGCACACCCCGCTGCAGGATACTAACGACAACTTCCTGGCGAATATTCAGAAAGACGGCACCTACTCCGTTATCCCGCGCTCTGCGGGCGGCGAAATCACCCCGGAAGGCCTGGTGGCGGTGGGCCGCATCGCCCGTGAATTTAATCTGTACACCAAGATCACCGGCTCTCAGCGTATTGGCCTGTTCGGCGCGCAAAAAGACGACCTGCCGGAAATCTGGCGTCAGCTGATCGAAGCCGGATTCGAAACCGGTCATGCCTACGCCAAAGCGCTGCGGATGGCGAAAACCTGCGTCGGCAGCACCTGGTGCCGCTACGGGGTAGGCGACAGCGTCGGCTTCGGCGTCGAGCTGGAAAACCGCTACAAAGGCATTCGTACGCCGCACAAAATGAAGTTTGGCGTCTCCGGCTGTACCCGCGAATGTGCGGAAGCCCAGGGTAAAGACGTCGGCATCATCGCCACGGAGAAAGGCTGGAACCTTTACGTCTGCGGCAACGGCGGCATGAAGCCACGCCACGCGGATCTGCTGGCGGCGGATCTTGACCGCGAAACGCTGATGCAATACCTCGACCGCTTCATGATGTTCTACATCCGCACCGCCGACAAACTGACCCGTACCGCGCCGTGGCTGGATAACCTGGAAGGCGGCATCGATTACCTGAAGTCGGTCATCATTGATGACAAGCTGGGCCTGAACGCGCATCTGGAAGAAGAGATGGCCCGCCTGCGTGAAGCGGTAGTCTGCGAGTGGACGGAAACCGTCAACACCCCAGCGGCCCAGGTTCGCTTTAAACACTTCATCAACAGCGATAAGCGCGACCCGAACGTCCAGGTGGTCCCTGAGCGTGAACAGCATCGCCCGGCCGCGCCCGACGAACGTATCCCGGTAACTCTGGTGGAGGAAAACGCATGAGCCAGTGGAAAAACATCTGTAAAATCGATGACATCCTGCCGGAAACCGGCGTCTGCGCGCTGTTAGGCGATAAACAAGTGGCGATTTTCCGCCCGTATCACGGCGACCAGGTGTTTGCGATTAGCAATATCGACCCGTTCTTTGAGTCCAGCGTCCTGTCTCGCGGCCTGATCGCCGAGCATCAGGGCGAGCTGTGGGTTGCCAGTCCGCTGAAAAAGCAGCGCTTCCGCCTGCGCGACGGCCTGTGTATGGAAGATGAAAGCCATTCGGTGGCGCACTATGAGGCCAGAGTGAAAGACGGCGTCGTGCAGCTACGCGGTTAATCAATTTATGGGAGGCGCAATGCCTCCTTTTTTTTGCATTTTTTATCTTTATCTCTCAAGGAAACCTATGTTTACGGACACTATCAACAAGTGCGCGGCTAACGCTGCGCGCATCGCACGCCTCTCGGCAAACAATCCGCTGAGCTTCTGGGTAAGTTCGATGATGGCGGGGGCCTATGTTGGCCTTGGCATCATCCTTATTTTCACCCTCGGCAATCTACTCGACCCTTCCGTTCGCCCGCTGGTGATGGGAGCAACCTTTGGCATTGCGTTAACCCTGGTGATTATCGCCGGTTCTGAACTATTTACCGGCCATACGATGTTCCTGACCCTGGGCGTAAAAGCGGGCACCATCAGCCAGGGCCAAATGTGGGCGATTTTGCCGCAAACCTGGGTAGGTAACCTTTTAGGTTCTGTTTTCGTGGCGCTGCTGTATAGCTGGGGCGGCGGCGGCCTGCTGCCGGTCGATACCAGCCTCGTCCATACCGTCGCGTTGGCAAAAACCAGCCAGTCGGCGATGGCGCTCTTTTTCAAAGGCGCGCTGTGTAACTGGCTGGTGTGTCTGGCAATCTGGATGGCAATCCGCACCGAGGGCGCGGCAAAATTTATCGCTATCTGGTGGTGTCTGCTGGCGTTTATCGCCTCCGGTTACGAACACTCGGTCGCCAACATGACGCTGTTTGCCCTCTCCTGGTTCGGCCATCACAGCGATGCCTATACCCTTGCGGGTATCGGTCACAATCTGTTATGGGTAACACTCGGCAATACTTTGTCCGGTGTCGTATTTATGGGGTTGGGTTATTGGTATGCTACGCCGCAATCGGAGCGCCCTGCTCCGGAAAAAATCAAACAATCAGAGGCTGCTGCCAATAATTAAGAGGTAATGTCGTGGACCATTTGCCTATATTTTGCCAACTACGCGATCGCGACTGCCTGTTAGTCGGCGGTGGCGATGTGGCTGAGCGTAAAGCTCGCCTGTTACTGGATGCGGGAGCCAGATTAACGGTCAATGCCCTGGATTTCGTACCGCAGTTCCAGGTCTGGGCCGATTCGAACATGCTGACTTTGGTACAAGGTGAGTTTAATCCTGTGCTGCTGGATAACTGCTGGCTGGCGATTGCTGCCACCGACAACGAAGCGGTTAATCAGCAGGTCAGCAAATCCGCGGAAGAAAGGCGAATATTTTGCAACGTGGTCGACGCTCCTCAGCAAGCCAGCTTTATTATGCCGTCGATTATCGACCGCTCGCCGCTGATGGTTGCCGTCTCTTCTGGCGGCACCTCGCCGGTGCTGGCGCGCCTGCTGCGTGAAAAGCTGGAGTCGGTTCTGCCGCTACATTTAGGTCAATTAGCCCACTACGCAGGTCAGCTGCGCTCCCGGGTGAAGAAACAGTTTGCCACCGTTGGCGAACGCCGCCGCTTTTGGGAGAAACTGTTTGTTAACGACAGGCTGGCGCAGTCGCTGGCCAATGAGGACCGCCAGGCCGTCGCGGACGCGACGGAGCAGCTGCTGACCGAGCCGCTGGATCATCGCGGCGAAGTAGTGCTGGTAGGCGCCGGCCCCGGCGATGCCGGACTGCTGACCCTCAAAGGCCTGCAGCAAATACAGCAGGCCGATGTCGTGGTTTATGACCGCCTGGTCTCCGACGACATTATGAATCTGGTGCGCCGCGATGCCGATCGGGTCTTCGTGGGTAAACGCTCGGGCTACCACTGCGTACCGCAGGAGGAGATCAACCAGATTCTGCTGCGCGAAGCCCAGGGTGGAAAACGCGTTGTACGCCTGAAGGGCGGCGATCCGTTTATCTTTGGCCGCGGCGGCGAAGAGCTGGAAACCTTGTGCCATGCCGGTATTCCATTCTCCGTCGTACCGGGGATTACCGCGGCCTCCGGCTGTTCGGCCTACTCGGGCATCCCGCTGACCCATCGGGATTTCGCCCAGGGCGTGCGTCTGGTCACCGGCCACCTCAAGACCGGCGGCGAGCTGGACTGGGAAAACCTGGCGGTAGAAAAGCAAACCCTGGTGTTCTATATGGGCCTGAACCAGGCCCCGGCGATCCGGGAAAAACTGATTGCCCACGGCATGGCGGCGGATATGCCCGCCGCCATCGTTGAAAACGGAACGGCAATCACTCAGAAGGTTGTCACCGGAACCTTAGAGCAGCTGGATATTCTGGCGAAGCAAATGGCCAGCCCGGCGTTGATCATTGTCGGCCGCGTGGTTGGCCTGCGCGACAAGCTGAACTGGTTCTCAAACCATTAATGGCGAAGATTGAGCTCAAAACGGCTCACATATAAAAAAGCCGGATGCATTGCACCCGGCTTTTTATTGCGCTGCGGCCAGCAGATTACTCAGGGCTTAGCGACGAAACCAATCGCTTCATAGACCGCTTTCAGGGTAACAGAAGCGCGAGCTCTGGCTTTCTCCGCGCCCTCTTTCATGACCTGATTCAGGAAGGCTTCATCACCGCGGAATCGGTGATAGCGCTCCTGCAGTTCGGTCAGCATGCCGGAAACGGCTTCCGCCACTTCGCCCTTCAGGTGACCATACATTTTGCCTTCAAAATGCTGCTCCAGCTCTGGAATACTCTGACCGGTAACGGCAGAGAGGATGTCCAGCAGGTTGGAGACACCCGCTTTATTCTGAATGTCGTAGCGAACAACCGGCGGCTCGTCGGAGTCGGTGACCGCGCGTTTGATTTTCTTCACCACCGATTTCGGGTCTTCCAGCAGGCCGATAACGTTGTTGCGGTTATCATCTGACTTGGACATCTTTTTGGTCGGCTCCAGCAGCGACATCACGCGCGCGCCGGATTTTGGAATAAACGGCTCAGGGACTTTAAACACATCGCCATAGATCGCGTTAAAACGCTGGGCGATATCGCGGCTCAGCTCCAGATGTTGTTTCTGATCTTCGCCGACCGGGACCTGGTTAGTCTGATACAGCAGGATGTCGGCAGCCATCAGCACCGGATAGTCAAACAGACCGGCGTTAATGTTTTCCGCATAGCGCGATGACTTGTCTTTAAACTGGGTCATACGGCTCAGTTCGCCGAAATAGGTGTAGCAGTTCAGCGCCCAGCCGAGCTGCGCGTGCTCCGGCACGTGGGACTGAACGAAGATGGTGCTTTTTTGCGGGTCGATACCACACGCCAGATACAGCGCCAGCGTGTCCAGCGTGGCCTTACGCAGCTGCTGCGGGTCCTGACGGACGGTAATCGCGTGCTGGTCAACGATGCAGTAAATGCAGTGGTAATCGTCCTGCATGTTTACCCACTGACGCAGCGCACCCATGTAGTTGCCAATGGTCAATTCACCTGAGGGCTGTGCGCCACTAAAAACGATGGGCTTAGTCATTTTTTATTCCTGAGTTTCACTGTACGGTAGCCCGAAAGCGGGCAAGAGTTCATTAAATTGGTCAAAGATATAATCCGGCTCGCTCTGCGAAATCGGCTCGCCGTAGTTGTAGCCGTAGGTCAGACCGATTGAGCGGCAGCCCGCGGCCTTCGCGGCCTGAATATCATTGCGCGAGTCGCCAACGAACAGCAGCTCCGTGGGCGCCAGCCCCAGTTTCTCCGCGACCATAAGCAGCGGTTCCGGATGCGGTTTTTTGTTTTTTACATCATCGCCGCCGATAACAACGGTAAAATATTTGGCGATATCCAGCGACGCCAGAATCGGCGCGACAAACGGCGTCGGTTTATTGGTCACCAGCGCCAGCGGCAGGCCTTTTGCGTGCAGCGCGCCCAGCGTATCGGCAACGGCTGGAAATAAAAAGCTCCCCTCTTCCGCCACTTCACCATAGTAGCGATCGAATAGTTTGCGCAAAATGGTCTGCTGTTCAGCCTGCGGAATATCGTCATGATCGACGGAAGGTTTGCCCTGAGAGGCTCTTAACGCCGCGCGCTCCTGACGAGCCCAGGTCAGGGCTCGCTGGATCAAGACGTCCGCGCCGTTGCCAATCCAGGTCACGACTCGCTCTTCGCCCGCCATCGGGAGCTCCAGCGCATACAGGGCGTTATCAACGGCTGCGGTCAAGCCCGGCGCGCTATCGACCAGCGTCCCGTCGAGATCGAACGCCACGCCGCGAATGTTTTGTATCTTATCCATGGCTAACCTTTGCTAATTCGCTACGCATTTGATCGACCACTTTTTTATAGTCCGGCTGATCGAAAATGGCCGATCCGGCAACAAACATATCCGCACCGGCTGCGGCAATCTCAGCGATATTGCTGACTTTTACGCCGCCATCGACTTCCAGACGGATGTCGTAGCCGGATTCGTCAATGCGGCGACGAACTTCACGCAGTTTTTCCAGAGTGTGTGGAATAAAAGACTGACCGCCAAAGCCCGGATTGACGGACATCAGCAGGATGACATCCAGCTTATCCATCACGTAGTCGAGGTAGCTCAGGGAGGTGGCCGGGTTAAACACCAGACCGGCTTTACAGCCGTGCTCTTTGATAAGCTGCAGCGTGCGGTCAACGTGTTCGGAAGCTTCCGGATGGAAAGTAATGATGCTGGCGCCCGCGGCGGCAAAATCAGGGACGATGCGGTCAACCGGCTTGACCATCAAATGCACGTCAATCGGCGCGGTGATACCGTAATTTCGCAGTGATTTCAGCACCATCGGACCAATGGTCAGATTCGGCACGTAGTGGTTGTCCATCACGTCAAAGTGCACAACATCGGCACCCGCAGCCAACGCATTGGCGGTATCCTCGCCCAGACGGGCAAAATCAGCCGACAGAATCGAAGGGGCAATCAAATACTGCTTCATCCGCATCTCCTTGAAATTTATTTGGTCTTGGGCGGACGGTACAGAGCCAGAAGCTCGTCCACCTTCTTACGTGTACCACCGTTGCTGCTGATGCTGCGTCGAACCTTCACAATATGCGTCTCAGCGGCGTTTTTGTACCACTCCTGAGTGAGCGGCGTGCGATGGTTTGAAATAAGCACAGGAATACGCTTTTTCATCAGCGATTCCGCTTTTTTAGCCAGCAGCTCCTGCTGCTCCTGGCTAAAGCTATTCGTATGATAAGCCGTAAAATTCGCCGTAGACGACAGCGGCGCATAGGGCGGATCGCAGTAAACAACGGAGCGGTTATCTGCCCGCTTCATGCACTCTTCATAAGATTCACAATGAAACTCTGCATGCTGCGCCTTCTCCGCAAAATGATACAGCTCAGCTTCGGGAAAATAGGGCTTTTTATAGCGACCAAACGGCACGTTAAACTCACCGCGCAGATTGTAGCGACACAGGCCATTGTAGCCATGACGGTTCAAATACAGGAACAACACCGCGCGACGCAGCGGCTCCTGGCTCTGGTTGAACTCATCCCGGAACCGATAATACTGCTCTGCGACGTTGTTCTCTGGTGTAAACATCTCACGCGCCGCCGCAACATAGTCATCGGTACGCAGCTTGACGATGTTATACAGACTGATCAAATCACTATTGATATCAGCGAGGATATAACGAGAAAAGTCGGTATTAAGAAATACCGACCCGGCGCCAACAAAAGGCTCAATCAAGCAGTCGCCCTGCGGCAAATGCTTTTTAATATCGTCAAGCAGGGGGTATTTACCCCCTGCCCATTTCAGAAAAGCGCGATTCTTTTTCATGCTGCCTAACTAATTACACATTCTCCGGCTGCGGAGAAAGCTCCGACAGCATCCTGCGCTTCAGACTACTCTGCGGCATTATTTCAGGTCAGACTGAACCTGATGCAGCGGTTTTGCCCACGGGTTTTTCGCCTGTACATCTGCTGGCAGCGTAGCAACAGCACGTTTCGCTTCATCTTTCGAAGCGTAAATGCCGCTCACCAGAACATACCAGGGCTGACCGTTACGCGTAGTCTCATAGACAACATATTTTTCCAGCTTCTCTTTCTTCGCCCAACTGTTGAGGTTGTTGTAGTTAGAAGAGCTGCTGAGCTGCAGCGTGTAGTGACCGGACGGCGCAGACTTCATCGAGCTGACGTCGCCGGCACTTTTACCCGCAGCAGCCGTTGCTGCCGGAGCGGCAGTTGCAGTCGCAGTCGCAGTCGGAGCAGTAGATGCAGTTGCGGCCGTTGCCTCAGGAGCGGTAGTCGCAGCCGGTTTAGCCTGTGCAGTAGCGGTAGGATTAGTGGTCGGCTGAGCTTTTGCCGGAGCCGTAGTCGCGACGCTTTCTGTACGCTTAGGCTGGACCGGAGCCGGTTTCGGCTGGGTCGGCGCTTTCGCCGTGGCCTGCGGTTTCGGTTCGATAACCGTATGCTTACGCTCAGCCGGGCGCGGTGTCGCCGCCGTCTGACGCTCTGTCGTCGCCTGACGCGGGGCAGTGGCGCCATTGCGCACTGGCGCAACGGTAGCAGGCTCAGTTGGCAGAGTAGAGTTCGCTACCGCGCTATCAATCTGACCCTGCTGCTGGGTCAGCGCATTGTTCAGATCGCCCTGAACCTCAACGCGCTGCTGCCCTTGCGGTTCAGCCGTAGCCTGACCTTGAGTCGGGTTAGAGGCGATAGGCGGCAGAGAAACATCCTGCGGCTGCGAGCTGCTAGCCGCTGATGAATCCTGAGCAGCAGGCTGAGTATTATTATTGTCCTGCTCGCCGGAGAGGTTGATGCTCTTCTCACCGGAAGCCGTTTGCTCGTTGGATGAGGATGGTGATTTCAGCGCGGAACCCACGCCAACAATCAGCAGCAGCAGAACGAGGATCCCCACCCCCATCATGATGTACTGACGAGAGGCGGGTTTCGCAGGCGCCTTCTTACGCTTGCGAGGACGACGCTCAACCTGACGCTCTTCGTCATCGCCTTCGTCAGACTCTACCTCTTCTTCGTACTCTTCATACTGTTCTTCGTCGCGCTCACGGCGTGCTTTGCTGCCGCGCGTCGGGCGACCATCGTCAGCATCATCAAGATCGACATCATCAAAATTGATTTGCGGATCGGCATCACGCTCTGAAGACTGACGAGAACGACCAGTACGACGATCGCTGCGATCGGCTTTCATATCGTCTTCTGGTTTTAATTCATCCATTTAACACCCCACTAAAAGGCTTATGCTCACGACTATTGCACATCACCCGAAATGATAACGCCGCGCGAACGCGGCCAGACCTTCTTATTGTTGCGCCTGCTGAGTATCAGCAATCGCGCCAAGAACAACATCGTGCGGTACTCCGCCGCGTATCTCGCTCTTCCCTATCGCGAGGGGTAGCACCAGCCGCATCTCGCCTGCCAGCACCTTTTTATCACGCATCATGTGGGGCAAATACGCCTCTGCCGCCATCTCCTGCGGCCCGCATACCGGCAAACCAGCACGCTGCAACAGATGAATAATTCGCTGCGTATCCTGCGGATCAAAGCGCCCCAAACGCTCGGACGCATGCGCCGCCATCACCATACCGGCCGCGACCGCTTCACCATGCAACCAGTTACCGTAGCCCATTTCAGCTTCGATAGCATGACCAAAAGTATGGCCAAGATTGAGTAAAGCACGTAACCCGGTTTCGCGCTCGTCGGCGGCGACAACTTCGGCTTTCAGCTCACAACAGCGACGGATACAGTACGCCATTGCGGTTTCATCCAGCGCCATCAATGCATCAATGTTATTTTCCAGCCAGTCGAAGAATTCGCCGTCAAGAATAACGCCGTACTTGATCACTTCAGCCAGGCCGGAAGAGAGCTCACGCTTCGGCAGCGTTTTGAGACAGTTGAGATCGACAACAACAGAAACCGGCTGCCAGAAGGCGCCAATCATGTTTTTGCCGAGAGGATGGTTGACGGCCGTTTTGCCGCCGACCGAAGAATCCACCTGCGACAGCAGAGTGGTCGGAACCTGAATAAAGCGTACGCCACGCTGGTAGCTGGCCGCTGAAAATCCCGTTAAATCACCAATTACCCCACCGCCGAGCGCCACTAATGTGGTGTCGCGGCCGTGTGGTTTTTGCAATAGCGCGGTAAAAACGGTATCCATCACCGCCAGGCTTTTAAACTGCTCGCCGTCGGGAAGGATCACGCTATCGACTTTTACTCCCGCTTGCTCAAGTGCGGAGCGTACGGTATCCAGATAAAGCGGCGCCAGCGTCTCATTGGTGACCAGCATAACCTGGTCGCCTGATTTCAGTGGCAGGAAGGAAGCTGGATCGTTAAACAAACCAGCCGCGATGGTAATCGGGTAA
>Ga0105251_10003644_pt1 | contig 11061 bp, 9 predicted proteins | sample KBSS64metaG_FD_80424 | JGI IMG/M metagenome (GOLD analysis project Ga0105251, IMG submission 80424) | Switchgrass rhizosphere microbial communities from Kellogg Biological Station, Michigan, USA - KBS S6-4 metaG | ecosystem: Host-associated > Plants > Roots > Rhizosphere > Soil | place...
GAGCCGGTAGGATCCGACGACGCTGCAGCCGGTGAGTGTGGCATCGTAGGTCTTGCCCATGGCCGCGTTGGTCGTGAACCAGTCGGGCATGATCGCAACCACGCGGCCGCCATGAGCCAGGCGAGAGAGCGCCGATCGCAAGTGGCGCACGGCCGCGAGCTGGTCGACCCCCCTGCCCTCGGACCGCGAGAAAGGTGGGTTCATCAGGATAAGCGAGGGAGTATAGCCGGGCTCAAGCGTCGCGCTGAGCATGGCGGCGTCGTGACCGCTGATGGTAGCGGCAGGGAAGAGCACCTGCAGGGCCTCGCGGCGCTTGGGATCGAGCTCGTTGAGGCACAGCGACTTGACGCCCGGAAGTAGCGCGACAAGGCTGCCGTGTCCGGCGCTCGGTTCAAGCACGACGTCGGTCGGCTTTGCCTGGCCGAGCAGCACGACGAGCCCGGCGAGATCGAGCGGCGTCGAGAACTGCTGGTAGCGGATCTGGTCTTCGCTGCGCACGGTCTGCGTCGGCAAGGCGTTCACAATTGCCGAAAGGGGGGCGATCGCTGCGGTATCGGCAGGCCGTGGCAGCGTGATCGCGTGCCGGATCAACCCCTGCTCGAGCAATTCGAAGCTGTCGCGCTGGGTCCAGCGACCCTCGGCGTTTGCACCTCCGAACAGGGCCGAAGCCTCGGCGTTCAGGACTTTGCGGTTTATGGTGCCGGCGGCGATATGATGCGCGACATTGTAGATCGCAGCAGTGCGGCGATCGTCCTTATGCGTGAAGAGGTCCGTCACTTGTGAGCTCCTGATGCTGACCATTGCAGCACCAGGCCTCCCCCTCCTCTTTATCGCTTCAGGTTCGCCTCGGCCCAATCCTCGAAGGGTCGCGGAGTCTTGCGTGATAGCTTCAACCCGTCGCGCCGATAGGCGGCCCAGGCCTTGCGGGCCCCTGCCCTGCCCGCGGCGTTGTCGTCCTCGGCGATGATGAGCTCGGTGAGATCGTCCGGTATCGCCAGCAGTGAAAGGCGTTCGTTGCCGAGCGAGGCCCAACACACGATGTCATGCATGGCGGTGAACGCAGCGGCATCTTCCATGCCCTCAGCGATTGCCAGCGTCTTGCCTCCATTCAGGCGCGGCCTCCAGGCCCCCTGCCCTGGCCTGCCGAGCATCACCTTCTCGGTGCGATAGCCCGTCTCGGGATCGAGGAAGATCCGCTGGATCGCGGTCAGCTGCATTCGTTCTCGCACGGCGACCAGCAGCGCCGGCTTGAACTCGGTATGCGGCTTGGGCTTGTGCGGGCAATGCGGATGAAACCGCAGATCCTCCAAATCGATTGGAAGCTTGCGCAATCGCAGGTAACGCTCCGCCAGGGTTCCGGCGATCTCGATCCCCTGCTCCCAAATCCTCGTCGCATTACCGGTGCCGATCGACTGGCGGAACTCCGGCATTGGTGCACCGAGCGCTGGTTTAATCCGCCGCAGTTCCCGTAGGATGTCGTCAGGCTAGCAACCGGCGAAGCAGTGGACGATGATCCCGCGATCACCTTGTCGGAGCGAGAGGCTAGGGTCCCCATCTGCGTGAGCCGGACACAGGCACATCGCGTAGCTGCCGTGCCAATTGCCGCGCAGAGCCGCGACGATATCAACGAGTTCCTGGGATGGTCTGTTGGCGTTGAGTGTCATGGTCGTTCCTTTCCGACCAATTTGATCCCCCTCCTCCTTCCTTAGGTACAAGGACTCTGAGTTCCACAGCCGTGCGGAACCTTTCGACTGGGTACTTGCGCCTCCGAATACGATGCCGGTGTCTCCATGTGTTGCAGACTGTGCTGCGGAATGCACAGTGCAATGTGACGCGCACCACATGGCGCTGGTAGATTCTGGGTATAGCAGCAACGCAGCATTGTGGCCGTTCGACAGGTGGTGAACCCAATAGAAAAGCGCGGTGACACACAGAGCAAGCGCACATCCATGTTGTGCGTTTGTAGACTTTGCTCTATCAACCCGAGAGCGATAGCCGAACCAGGCTCCGAACAAAGTTCGGAGTTTGAAATGAAGACACTGAAGACACTCGTCGCTGCCGGGCTAGCAATAGCTTACCCGAACATGGCAACTGCCCGTAAGGCAGAAATCCAAAGCTTCACCGACGCCCCCAGCGCGTTCCAAATCTTTGAACCAGGTTTTGATCCGGTCGAACACCGGGGACCAGAGCCGGTCGACGCTACGTACGAGGCTTTGGATCTTAGCCATGAGTTCGCTATCCTTGCAGCCAACTCTACCACAGTTGCTCGAGCTGGTGGACATCAAGGCCTCAGCATCCCAGCCAGGATGAGACTAGGGGCCAGAACCTTGATGCCGAGCGTCAACCTGCCGCTGTACACATCCATTTCATTGGAGAATTGCGGAACGGTTCCATACCTGCCGCATCCAACGCTGAATGCCTCCCAGGAACTGCGCCGCCAGCGATATTTTCCTCAAATGGCAGCAGCCGCATGCGGAGCAGGGGTCCCAGTGGACCTTTTCGATGCGCTCATCATACAGGAGAGCCGTTACAATCCCCTAGCTCTCAGCGCGAAAGGTGCTTCTGGCCTGACGCAGCTCATGCCCGCTACAGCGCATTCGGTCGGCGTCTTTGACCGCTGGAGCATTACACAAAATCTCTTGGGCGGCGCTCGATACCTTCGCAAGCAGTTGGACAGGTTCGGCAACTGGGCACTCGCGCTCGGCGCATACAACGCCGGACCGGGTAACGTCACGAGGTACGGCGGCTTGCCCCCTTTTAAGGAAACGCGCGGGTATGTCCGTAATATTCTCTCGAGCGTCAAGTCCCACCAGTTGAGTCGTCGCAGCGTTGGGGGGCCTGTTCTCGGGTCGCGGAGGGAGGTCGTCTTAGCCTCCTTCAACCCGTAGGTTCTATGTTCCAGAATATTGCAAACCCTAAGTGGTTTGCGAAAACCAAAGCAACCACTGCGATTACCGGTGCGCCAGGAAGGTAATTGCACTGCCAAACGTTGGGGGGCCAGAGCAATATCAATGCCCGTGGCAAAAGCAGGGCGCCAAGCTTTAGCTGCTGCGCAGATCAACGCCTTGGATTCCGCTGCGATCGATAGTGCTGTCGAGGCGATGACAGCATCATGGCTCATCGCCGATGTTCCAACGCTATTGTTGCGTAGACCTAAAGCTCGTCAGCAGAGCTGTGTTCACACTAGAAACTACGCTCCTTGTCACCGTTGACTTGAGCTATCGAGCCAACGTTGCCGTTGAAGACAGGGTATCCTCGGCGATGAGCAGCTGCGCGACCGCATACGGGATGACGAACTGGTTGAGCCGGCGTGCCCCGAGCGACGCCCAACAAGAAATGGTGTTCATTCGCGTGAACGCATCGGCAGTCTCGAAGCCCTCGGCGACCGCGGGGGTCCAGCCCCCTTCCCGTCCCTGCCCCGCCAAGCTCCAGTTCCCGGCATCCCAAGCATCGTCTTGCGGCATAACGGTGGTAGTAGGGTCGGGGAAAATGCGCCGGAACGCCACGAGCCTGCGGATTCGCGAACTACGATGAGCAGCGTCGGCAGAAAAACGGTCCGAAGCTTCAGTACATACGGACAGCGCGGATGGAAACGGATATCGAGCGGTACCAGGCAGCAGATTGCGCCTGGCCAGATAGCGTTAGGCGTGCATGCCACTTACATGGATTTCCTGCGCCCGGATATAATCGCTACTACTCGGCCCTCTTTCCCGCTCTTCCCTTGGCGTGGTCATCGAAGCCGGACTCCTCCGGCGCCTTGCAAAACGTGAACGGCTCGGAGATCATCGGTCAGTCGTCACGTCGATGGGTTCGGCGCTCGGCATAGGAGACGACGAACGTCTCCCAGACACGCAGCCACTCGGCATCGGTGCGCAAGCGATTGAAATCGGGGCATCCCTTGCGAAATGCAGCCGCCATGTCATCGACCGACCAGGGGTGACCCTTTGTCAGCGCGATCTGGCGGAATACGGTCTCCCGCGTGCCGTAGTAAAGTGAGCCTGCGGGAAAGGCGAGCAATGGTGTGTCGTTCTTTGCCGATGCTGGCTTTATTTCCTGGCGCTGCTGGACCGATGATCTCGGTGCCGTTTTTTTGACGTCGCCCCCGACGAGTCGAAGATGCGGGCCGACGAGCTTGCGCTCGAGCGGCGCGGGGGACGGATGCAGGACGACCTTCCGGCCGGAGAGATCGACATTGGCGTTAGGGTAGACTGCCGAGACGATCTGCATAGTCTCGCGCACGGTTTGGCGGAAGCGCTTGCTATCGGCCTCGTTGCCAAGATGCTTGGCCAGCTGGTCCCAAGAGATGACCTGGCCCTTGCACGACCCAATCCGAGGGAGTCTGTAAGCCAGATAGGTATATAGATCCAACGCTGTCGGAGTGCCCTTCAGTTCGCGGATTGCGATCTCGTTGAGGGGCACAGCATGATCGATCAGATGCGAGTAGAACGCCTCCGACATGCGGATTTCTCGTGCAAATGAGCCGTTTTTGTCGAGCGAGCCTGCATATTCGTTCGAGATTTTGACGTCCCGGACAGCGAAGGCGTTGTCCTCAGCGTTGGTTCCATCCCAGCGGATCTGCCACTCGCAGGCGAGCAGCCGATCAACCTGCTCGCGCATGAGATTAGCGGTGCCACGTGGACCGTAGGAGACGGTCTGGTATCCCAGGCGGCGCATCCATTCAGTGAAATTGCGGCCGAGATAAACGTCGCGTGATCGCTTCATCACGGCTTGAGAGAGCAGGTAGATCAAGGCGACGCGGGGATAGGCGCCATATGGCACGCCGAGGCTTCGCATGACGGACTTGCCGTCAATATTCTGGAGCACCGGCCTTGGATTGATGGCCAATGCATATTTGCCGTCCTCGCGAACGATCGGCTGCGTATCGTCCTTGGGTCGCTTCGTCGGCAGCGACATGGCACAGAGCGCGGAATGGAGGAAGGCAGGTACCGGCTCTTCGTCCTGAACACGCAGAAACGCATCCATTGTGAGTTGGGTGCCGGCAGCGGTGGCAAGCTTGCGAACACCCTCCTCCCCGCCGCTTAGCATGGCTAGTGCGTATTGGTGCCCAAGCGGCCTATGCTGATCACCATTCATGGTCTGCCCTTCCCCCCGAATCGGCCCAGGGGCTGTGATAGGCCTGTCTCAACAGGTTTGGAGATCGAAATCAAGCCTGTTGGCAGTTTGGACAAGGCATTTGCCGTAAGAGTTGCAAATCGACCGATGATGTCGGTGCCGTTTTAGCGTACCCTGTCCCTTCCCCCTTCAAAATCCAAAAAACGAAGCGATTTGCGGATCGGTTTTTATAGGGTGATTCTAGTTTTAGGTATGGGCTCTGAGATCATCGGTGAGCCCGCACCGAGATCATCGGTTGTTCGCACCGAGATCATCGGAAAGTACCGACTTCATCGGTGCCTATCTGCAGGCAGGATTTGAAGGCAGGATTTGACTGACGCGGAACGGCGCCGAGATCATCGGTCCAGAGCATTGCCGCGTCGCCCCTGATCGCCGTCAGACGCGAACGGCTCGGAGATCATCGGTCATCTTGCAAGTTTGGTGGCCATTTTCTTGCTCGAAACTGCCAACGTGGGTAGTGTACTTCATCAAACCCACAGAAGCGGATCTCGATGGCTACCGATTCCCCCCTTGCACACCCGGACGACCTCATCGAAGGCGGCCTCGACGTTCTCCATCGAAAAGCGCTCACGATCCTAAAGCGCATCCGCGATAGTGCCGTGGATCCAGAAACTGGACGTAAACAGGGACCGACCTTCCCGATCTCGAAAGCTGCTGCTCTCGCCGGTCGGACGGCCTCGGCGGTTCGCGAAGCCGAGAGAGATGGCCGTCTTCCACCTCGCGAGCGGACTGGATCGGGTCACCGGCTTCAATATACGCTAGAAGAGATCGATCACATGCGGGAGGTGTTCGGGACGCGGCCCTGGCGCGAGCCGACTGATACACCGGCGATCATATCCGTGTGCAACTTCAAGGGCGGCGTCGGGAAATCGACGATTGCCCTGCACCTTGCCCAGCACTTTGCGATCAACGGCTACCGCGTGCTGTTCATCGACTGCGACAGTCAGGCCTCGTCTACGATGATGTTCGGCTATCGTCCGGACGTCGATTTGGATGAGGAAGACACGCTGTACGGCCACTTCCACAATCCCGAATTGCTCGGGGTCCGCAAGATCATCCGCAAGACGCACTTCCATAACCTAGACCTGATCCCTTCGAACCTGCGCCTCTACAATCTGGAATATGAAATCGCCGGCTATATGGCGAAGAACCAGAACATGGAGATCATCGACCTGATCGCAGAGGCCATCGACACGGTAGTCGACGACTACGACGTAGTGATCATGGACCCTCCGCCCGCGCTCGGTATGGTGTCGATGGCTGTTCTTCAGGCAGCCAACTCCATGGTCATCCCGGTTCCTCCAAGCCTGGTTGATTTCGCTTCGACCGTCTCGTTCATCGACATGACGCGAACGACAATGAAGCAGCTTGAGAAGCTCGCAGGACGCGGACGTCCGGCCTACAACTTCATCAGGCTGGTCGGCAGTCGGGTGGACGAAAGCAAGTCAATGCATCGCGAGGTGCTGTCGATGATGCGCCAGGTCTTCGGTGGTTCGATGACCCAATCGGTCATGGTGACCAGCGCCGAGATCGACAACGCCAGCTCGCGTATGAAGACCGTTTTCGAGCTCGACAGACCGGTCACCTCCCACGAAGTTTACAACCGCTGTATGCGGCACTTGAATGATGTGTGCCGGGATATCGAAAAGGACGTTCTTTGTACCTGGGCGAGTAGGGCAGGGGTGCGGGTGTGAGTGCAAGTTGCCACGCAGCAAAAGCCAGTTGTGCTGGTGTCTTGAGGCAGGTGAGATCTCGCTAAGTCGGGCCATAAGGCCGCCGCTTTTGCCACGTGGCAACCCCTCTAAAAATATCTTTAAAACAAAGAGTTGAGATCAATCATAATGAGCCTCTGCCTTAGAGTCGTCCACCCATCTGAGTTGATCGTCGAGGGAAAGTTGCCACGTGGCAACTCGACCATCCGTAGCTGGTCAAAGGCAGCAATAGAGGAAGAAGGAGCAAGCCGATGAGCAAGGGCAACAAGGGCTTTGGCTCGATGTTCACGGAGGGTCTCGATAACGAGGAGAACCTCGACAAGTCGACGGCCGCTGAGGGCATTATGGCAAGCCGCAGTCAGACGCTCGCTCGCATTGCCACAGGCAAGTCTGTCGCTGATCGCACCGAGTGGGTGGACCCTGCTAAGTGCCGTCCTTGGCGTATGCACAATCGCGATCTCGACCATTTGACGGAAGAGAGCTGCCGCGATCTTATCGACTCGTTCCTTTCTGCCAAGAAGCAGCGGATCCCGGCCATCGTCCGACGGCTCAAGGACGATCCCGAATTCGACTACGAGATTGTCGCCGGAGTGCGGCGATGGTGGACGGTGAAGTGGCTCCGTGCCCACCACCATCCGGAGTTCGACTATCTGGTGACGATCCAGAATGTAACGGATGAGGAGGCATTCCGAGTTTCGGACGTCGAAAATCGGTCTCGCAAAGACATCTCGGACTGGGAGCGTGCCAAAGAATATACGGTAGCGCTCGCCGAGTTCTACGAGGGCTCTCAGTCGCAGATGGCTGAGCATCTAAACCTGTCCAAGTCATGGCTCAGCCGATTGCTGGACGTGGCGCGTCTGCCTGATGACGTGGTTTCGGCCTTTGCCGACACGCACGACATCACCGTGCGGGTCGCACGAGATATCAAGCCGCTCACCGGCGACGCGAAAGCGTTGGCAAAGATGCGCGAGGAGGCGGCGAGGATCGCAGATGAACGGGCAGAGGTCGGTACGAAGTTGAGCGGTCCTGAAGTCGCAAAGCGGCTTGTCAAAGCGACCGTCGCGCCCAGCATTAAGGGCGCTGGCGAGAAAGAGATTACCGGCAAGGGCGGCAAGGTGATCTTGCGATACACGAAGGCGAGGGGAGGGGGGCTGACGATTAAGGTGCCGCCAAAAACCGATGCCTCGCCCGCTGAACTGCTGAAGGCCATCGCGGGTCTTTTGCCGTGAGGGAGTGGCTGACAAGCGCCACCCGGCCGCCGTTGAAATCATCGGGCGCCTGTACTCGTCGGCAACGGCTTCTGTGACGGCGCGGCGAGAACGACTGCCGAAGTGAGCATGGATGAAGTTGACCACTCGGCCAATCTTCAGGCGGGCCGGAACGATGACGGCATCCATTAAAATGCGAAGGTACAGGGACGTACTGATTCAGAGCGACGATACGAAGCGACCTCATTCCGAGCATTCCGCATCGCTGAACGCAGGAACGTCGTTCTCGAGGATCTGTGCGCGCACCATGGCGGCAGCATCATCGACCACCTGCTGGGCCTGAAGTGCGCGCTAGCAGCTGGTCGATATCGGCCATGGCGGCGTCAAATTCCGCCAAGGTCGCACGAGGGATAGCGGAAGCCTGGTCCAGAGAAAACGAAATCCGACCCCTGCGGGGTTCGTCGGCGACCAGCAGAACCCTGCCCTTGACCGTCTCCCGGCGTGCCAGTCCTGCCGCCACGAGGGCGTCGCCGATTGCATAGGTCCCGCGCCGACTAACCCTGAACGCGGAGCCGATTTGATCAAGTCCGAGCGGCGCGAAGGCGGAGATGACCGTCCAAACCTGCGGTGCACGCGCGCTCGATCGCAGGTGCCCCAGCGCCTCGCCCATCAGCGCCGCGCGTATCCGCGCCTGGTCGGCTAGCGCACAGATACGCATTACGCTCAAATGGAGGCTGCGGGCGGTCAGCAGGGCGCGTTCGCCGGGCCACAGATGCGGCTGAAGCGCCTCGGCCGTCACAGCGCCGGGGCAGGGCAGGGGGCGGGTCCAAGTCCCGCACGCGCGCAGCAGGCACCCGAATGCTGTGTCGACGGCCCAGAGCGGGGTGCCCGGGGCCGCTTGCTCGATGGCGACCTCACGGTTCCCAAGCGAAAAGCTCTTCAGCGCGCGCTCCACCGGCGCGAACAGCGGATCTGCACACAGAAGGACGGTGAGCCGAGCCAGACCTGCGAAGGGCAGGGGGCCTTCGCCTGCTCCGTCAGCTCGGCGCACTACCGTGAGGGCAGCGGAGATCGCCTCATCTGCCAGGGTTTCCTCGTCTTGGGCCGGGCGATCAGCCGTAAAGCGCGCGGCGGCGGTGATCGTCCGCGCGGCTTCGGCCAGCGGTTCCCAGGGATGGTGCCCCAACTCACCCAGCAGCGCCCGGACTACGGCAGTGGCGGAGCAGCCGGTGAGGGCGGTCTCTTCCGGTGCGCGGTCGAGACCGGCAAACCAGGGATTGAACCGCAACTCGGCATCGGCAAACCCGCCCTGCTTCAGGCTCGTGAGCAGAAGCGCGCGCAGCAAGCCTGCGCAAAACAGCGCTTTTTCGGGGACGGTGAGCCCGGCGAGCAGCCCGTCGAGCCGGCCCAGCGCGAGCGCGCATTCGGCCTGGGCGAGTGCCAGTTCCTCACTTGAAACGTCCGCGTTGGCGGCAAGGGGATGGAAGGACTCCACATGACATGTGTAGCGAGTATGAGAAAACTACACAACTACTTGGATGGTTTAAAAGCAAACACGTGATAATTGCGCTTATCGCATAAGCGTAATTGACGCCTTTCTATAAGGTGGGTTACAGCAACCACTATGGTGGTGAGTGAACCAGACGCCCAGAATGGCCCTGAAACCGAAGAATTCGAAGCTACTGCCGATGTGGGTGTCGCCTTGACGCCGGTGGCGATGCCAGATCTTGCTTGGGCTGCGACCCAGATGCGCGCCGAGGGACCCATCGTGATCAACGCCGATCTGATCGCCGCCTATCAGGCGGCCAGTTCGCCCCATTCGATCCGGGCGCTGAAATCGGACCTCGAGGCGTTCGATCTCTGGTGCCGGCGCATGAAGCGAGTTGCGTTGCCGACCACGCCAGAGACCGTCGCCGACTATCTCGACGCGCGGGCAGGGCAGGGGGCAAAGCCCGCCTCGCTCGGTCGCTACAAGGCGTCGCTCGCCAAGATCCACCAGCTGCTTGAGCTCAAGGATCCCACCCAGGCTGATCTCGTGAAGCTGCGGCTGCGCGCGATCCGGCGCGAAAAGGGCACCGCGCAGGCTCAGGCGCGTCCGTTGCGCTTCAAGGGGCCGGTGCGAGACGTGGAGCGCGACAGTCCCCGCGGTCTCAACGTGCGGGCCTTGCTGGAAGCCTGCGGGGATGATCTGCCGGGGTTGCGGGACCGGGCGCTGTTGTCGGTAGCCTACGACACGGGGCTGCGTGCATCAGAACTCGTAGCGATCAGAATCGAGGACATGCTCGAGGCGCTTGATCCGGAGGCACGTCTCCTCGCCATTGCGCGCAGCAAGGGTGATCAGGAAGGCGAGGGGGCCACAGCCTATCTGTCGCCCCGCTCTGTGCGGGCCGTTGCGGCGTGGAGAGAGGCCGCAGGGATCGACGCGGGGCCGTTGTTCAGGCGGGTGCAGGTGCGGCGCTACAAGGCGCGGGCAGCCGTGAAGGGCCGTTCGATCGACAGCATCTCGGGCCGGGAGACCTGGGATTTGCGCAAAACGCTTTCAAAGCCTGCGGTCAAGGCGCGGGTCGAATATGACGTCGGTACTGCGGGGCTCCATCCGGGATCGATTGGGCCGATTTGGCGGGCAATCATTCAGCGCGCGTTTGATCGCGGCGCGTTGAGCGACCTGACCGCTGATGATCTCGCCCGACTGCTTAAGGGAATAAGCGCTCATTCGACGAGGGTGGGTCTCAATCAGGATCTCTTCGTCGCGGGCGAAGATCTGGCCGGGATTATGGATGCGCTGCGCTGGAAAAGTCCCCGCATGCCGCTCGCCTATAATCGCAATCTTGCCGCCGAAGCAGGAGCCGTGGGCCGGCTCGCGCGCAAGCTTGAATGACTAAACCTGGGAGATGCCGTTGAAAAAGTCGGCCTTGCAGTCGCGGTGAGGCTCTGATTCAGCATTGTGATGCTGAAGGACACCAAGCGATGATGGGCGAGCGCCGGGTGGCGCAAGAGGCCTTGTTCTA
>Ga0105251_10003648_pt1 | contig 11051 bp, 12 predicted proteins | sample KBSS64metaG_FD_80424 | JGI IMG/M metagenome (GOLD analysis project Ga0105251, IMG submission 80424) | Switchgrass rhizosphere microbial communities from Kellogg Biological Station, Michigan, USA - KBS S6-4 metaG | ecosystem: Host-associated > Plants > Roots > Rhizosphere > Soil | place...
AGCGCCCCATCGCCTGCGTCCACGGACACGAGCCTGCCGCAATCGACGACACCCAACGTCCAGACGATCCGCGTCACCAGCACGCCCACCAACACGCGCAACATGCTGCAAACGAGCGTCACGATCTGCGTGCCCGGCACGAACACCTGTCAGACCATCGACAACATTCAGGTCGATACCGGCTCGCATGGCCTGCGCGTGCTTGCCTCCGCGCTCAGCCCGTCGATTGCCTTGCCGCTGATCGCGGGCAGCAATCAAAGCGCGATCGTTGCGGAATGCGCGGTGTTCGGTTCGGGTTACACGTGGGGCGCGGTGCGCACGGCCGACGTGCGGCTCGCCGGCCAGGTCGCGCGCTCGACCTCCGTCCAGGTGATCGCCGACAGCGCCGCGCCCACGACCGCGCAGGACTGCACCCAGTCCGGTCTGCCGATGCTCTCCGCGTCGTCCTTGCGCGCGAACGGCATTCTCGGCGTCGGGCCCTTCAGCGCCGATTGCGGCGCGGGATGTGCGGTCACCGCGATGCCGCGCTGGTACTACAGCTGCATCGCGGGCAACTGCGTCTCGAGCACGCTGGCGGTCGCCCAGCAGGTGACGAATCCGGTCGCGAACTTCGCCACCGACAACAATGGCGTGCTGATCGAGCTTCCCGACGTGCCGGACAACGGCGCGATGACCGTGACCGGCACGATGACTTTCGGCATCGGCTCGCAGTCGAACAATCTGCTCGGCTCGGCGACCGTGCTCAAGTCGAGTTCGTCGTCGGGCTACGTCACGACGGATTTCGGCGGCAGCCAGTATGGGTCGAGTTTCATCGACAGCGGATCGAACGGCGTCTTCTTCCCTTCGACGACGCTTGCGAAATGCGGCGTGTGGTATTGCCCGTCCACACCGCAGACGATCGCGGCGACCATTCGCTCGTCGAGCGGCGCACAAAGCGCGGTGAGCTTTACCGTCGCGCAATCGACGGCATTGTTCGGCACAGGCAACTTCGCCTTCGACAACCTCGCCGGCGCGGCGAGCGGCTACTTCGACTGGGGCTTGCCGTTCTTCTACGGGCGCCGCGTGTTCACGGCGCTCGCCGGACGCGCGACGCCCGCCGGACCGGGACCGTACTACGCGTTCTGAGTCCAGAAACAAAAAAACCGTCTCCGGTTTCCCGGAGACGGTTCCTCTCGAAGCCGTATTACGCGATTACGCCTTGCTTTCCTCGTCGAAGATCTTCTGCGCAAGGTGGAATGCCGAATTCGCCGCCGGCACGCCGCAGTAGACCGCCGTCTGTAGCAGCACTTCCTTGATTTCGTCCTGCGTCACGCCATTGTTCTTCGCGGCGCGCAAGTGCAGCGCGAGTTCCTCGCTGCGGTTGAGCGCAACCATCATCGCGATCGTGATGAGGCTGCGCGTGTGGCGCGGCAGGCCATCGCGCGTCCAGATCTCGCCCCACGCATAGCGCGTGATGAAGTTCTGGAACTCCGTCGTCAACTCCGTGCGATTCGCAAGCGAGCGGTCCACGTGCGCATCGGACAGCACCGCGCGACGCACCTTCATCCCCGCTTCGTAACGTTCGTCGTCGGTCATTTCTTTTCTCCGAGGAAGTCGAGGACGGCGCGCGTGTAGTCGTCGCGCTTTTCGATGTTCGACAGATGCGCCGCGTCCAGTTCGAGGTAGCGCGATCCGTCGATGTAACCCGCGAGCTCGCGGCCCTGCTCGGCCGTCGTCGACAGATCGTGCGTGCCTGCGATCACGAGCACCGGCAGCCTGATCGTTTTGGCTTCGTCGCGCAGATCGGCGTCGCGGATCGCCTCGCAGTTCGACGCGTAGCCATCGCCCGAGGTGTGGCGAAACACGTCGCGGATATTTGCGAGCTCGAGTTGCTCACGCTCGATGAACGGCGCGGTGAACCAGCGCGCGATCACGGCGTCGGTGAGCGCGGGCATGCCGCCCGGCTCGCGCGCCTTCGCGGCGCGCGGCGTCCATACGGCGTCGGAGCCGATCAGCGCGGCGGTATTCGACAGCACGACGCGCGAGAAACGTTCCGGATGACGCGCGGCCAAACCGATGCCGGTCAGCCCGCCCATCGACAGGCCGCAGTAGTTCGCGCGCTCGATTTTCAGATGATCCATGAGGCCGATCACGTCGCCGATCAACTGATCGATCGTGTACGGTCCCGGCGGCACGTCGGAATGGCCGTGGCCGCGCGTGTCGTAGCGCACCACGCGGTAGTGCTTCGCGAAGGCCTCGATGTTCGGCGTCCACATCGAGACATCGGCGCCGAGCGAATTCGACAGCACGAGCCACGGCGCGCTGTCGCCCGCCGTGGCATCGATGCGATAGTGAATCCGCGTTCCGTTCACTTCGGCAAGAGGCATGTTTTTACTGCTCCTGTTGTTTCGAGTTAGCGCTCGCGATGGCGGCAGCGACGAACGCCTGCGCCTCACCGACGTAGTTCGCCGGATCGAGCAATTGCTTCAATTGATCTTGCGAGAGATGGCGCGTGACGGTTTCGTTCGCGGCGAGTTCGTCGAAGAGCGACGTGCCCTTCGCGACCGACGCCTTCGATGCGCCTTCGACGAGCTTGTGCGCATCGAGCCTGCCGATGGCGTCGCCGAGCGCGAGCATCACCGCTTCGCCGAGCACGAGACCGTTCGTCACATCGAGGTTGTGCGCGAGACGTTCGACGTTGACTTCCATCGCCGCAACGATGCCTACGATGTTCGAAAGCGCCCCGGCCGTCAGGCGTGCGAGATCGGGCAGCGCCTCCCACTCGGCCTGCCAGCCACCCAATGCGCGCTCGTGCTCCTGAACCATGCCGGCGAAGATCGTCGCGACGAGGTTCGGCGCGCGTGTCGCGGCGGTGAGCACCGCGGCGCAGCCGACGGGATTGCGCTTGTGCGGCATCGTCGACGAACCGCCCTTGCCTGCCGCGGCGGGTTCCGCGACTTCGCCGACTTCGGTCTGCATCATGAGCGAAATGTCGCGCGCGATCTTTCCCAGCGTGCCCGTCAACATGCCGAAGAAGGACGCCGCTTCCGCGATGCGGTCGCGCTGCGTATGCCAAGGCAGCGCGGGAAGCGTCAGTCTCAGATCTTGCGCGAGCGATGCCGCAACCGGCAGCGCCTTGTCACGCAGACTCGCGAGCGTTCCCGCCGCGCCGCCGAATTGCAGCACCAGCGTGCGCGCTTTCAACTCCGCAAGACGCTGGCGATGACGCGTCACCGCATCGAGCCATTGCGCGAACTTCAGGCCGAGCGTGATCGGCAGCGCTTGCTGAAGCCACGTGCGGCCGATCATCGGCGTTGCGCGATGCCGGTCGGCCTGCTGCGCGAGCGCATCGGACAACGAACGCAGGTCGGCATCGAAGAGATCGAGCGCCGCGCGCAATTGCAGCACGACGCCCGTATCGATGATGTCCTGACTCGTCGCGCCCCAGTGCACATACTTCGCGGCTTCGGCATCGCTCGCCTTCACGACGGCCGTCAATTGCTTGACGAGCGGAATCGCGAGGTTGCCGCCTGCTTGCGCGCCGGTCATCAGTGCGTCGCCGTCGATGTTGTCCGCGTTGCATGCGGCGACGATCGCCTCGACCGCGCCCGGCGGAATCACGCGATGCAGCGCCGACGCACGCGCGAGCGCGGCTTCGACGTCGAGCATCGCCTGCACGGTCGCGCGCGGCGACCAGATCTCGTTCGCGGCGGCGTTGCCGCACACGAGATCGGTGAGACGTCCCGTGGATGCGAACATTGCGTCAGACGCGCTCGATGATCATCGCGATGCCCTGGCCCACGCCGATGCACATCGTGCACAGCGCAAAGCGGCCGCCGGTGCGATGAAGCTGGTAGCTCGCGGTCGTGACGAGCCGCGCGCCCGACGCTCCTAGCGGATGGCCCAGCGCGATCGCGCCGCCGTTCGGGTTGACGCGGGGATCGTCGTCGGCGACGCCGAGCATGCGCAGCGTCGCCAGTCCTTGCGACGCGAAGGCTTCGTTCAGCTCGATCACATCCATCTGGTCGATGGTCATGCCAAGACGCGCGAGCAGCTTCTGCGACGCCGGACCCGGGCCGATGCCCATCACGCGCGGCGGCACGCCCGCGGTCGCGAGGCCGAGAATGCGCGCGCGCGGCGTGAGACCGTGGCGCTTAGCACTTTCCTCGTCGGCGATCAGCATCGCGACCGCGCCGTCGTTCACGCCCGACGCGTTGCCGGCCGTCACGCTTCCGTCCGGACGCACGACGCCCTTGAGCTTGGCGAGCGCTTCGAGGCTCGTTTCACGCGGATGCTCATCGCGGTCGACGACGAGCGCATCGCCCTTTTTCTGCGGAATCGTCACCGCGACGATTTCCTGTGCGAGCGTCCCGTCCTTCTGCGCGCGCGCCGCCTTCTGCTGCGAGCGCAGTGCGAACGCGTCCTGATCGGCGCGGCTGATCTTGTAGTCGTCCGCGACGTTTTCGGCGGTCTCGGGCATCGAATCGACGCCGTACTGCTTCTTCATCAGCGGATTGATGAAACGCCAGCCGATGGTCGTGTCGTGAATTTCGGCCGAACGCGAGAACGCGCTCGTCGCCTTGCCCATCACGAACGGCGCGCGGCTCATGCTCTCGACGCCGCCCGCGATCATCAGGCTCGTCTCGCCTGCCTTGATCGCCCGCGCCGCGACACCGATCGCGTCCATGCCCGAGCCGCACAGGCGGTTCACCGTCGAGCCCGGCGTGCCGACCGGAAGTCCGGCCAGAAGCGCCGACATGCGCGCGACGTTGCGGTTGTCTTCGCCCGCCTGATTCGCGCAGCCGTAGATCACTTCGTCCACCGCTTCCCAGTCCACTTCCTTGTTGCGCTCGACGAGCGCACGCAGCGGCACGGCGCCCAGATCGTCGGCGCGCACGGAGGACAGCGAACCGCCGTAACGGCCGATCGGCGTGCGGATGGCATCACATACGAAAGCTTCTTTCATCAGTTGCTCCAGTTCCTTTATGTCTCTCAGGCGTCAGACGGCTTCGGTCAGCGGCGCGTATTGAAGCGGCACCTTGGCCAGCTTCTGCAATTCGTCGAACGACAGACCTTCCACGATCTCGCGCACGACGAAGCCTTCCGGCGTCACGTCGAACACGGCGAGGTCCGTGTACACGCGATCCACGCACTGGACGCCCGTCACCGGATATGAACATTGCGCGACGAGCTTGCTTTCGCCCTGCTTCGTCAGCAGTTCCATCATCACATAGACCTGCTTTGCGCCGATCGCGAGGTCCATCGCGCCGCCGACGGCCGGAATCGCATCGGGCGCGCCGGTGTGCCAGTTCGCGAGATCGCCCGTCGCCGACACCTGGAATGCGCCGAGCACGCAGAAGTCGAGGTGGCCGCCGCGCATCATCGCGAACGAGTCGGCGTGATGAAAATAGGCGCCGCCCGTCAGCAGCGTCACATGTTGCTTGCCGGCGTTGATGAGTTCGTCGTCTTCGGAGCCGGCAGCGGGCGCCGGGCCCATGCCGAGCAGGCCGTTTTCGCTGTGCAGGAAGATTTCGCGATCCGCCGCGAGGTGATTGGCGACGAGCGTCGGCACGCCGATGCCCAGATTCACGTATGCGCCTTCGGGAATATCCGCGGCCACGCGCCTGGCCATTTCGTCACGAGTGAGTTTCTTCATGGCTTTTCGTCCTTAAGCAGCGAGTTCGGCTTGATGCACGGCTTGCGGCACTTCCACGACGCGCTGCACGAAGATGCCCGGCGTCACGATGTTTTCGGGGTCCAACTCACCGAGCGGCACGACCTTCGAGACCTGCGCGATCGCCGTTTTCGCGGCGCTCGCCATGATCGGGCCGAAGTTGCGCGCAGTTTTACGATAGACCAGATTGCCCCAGCGGTCGCCCTTGAATGCCTTCACGAGCGCGAAATCCGCATGCAGCGGCGCTTCGAGCACATAGTGCTTGCCGTCGATCACGCGCGTTTCCTTGCCCTGCGCGAGCTTCGTGCCGTAGCCGGTCGGCGTGAAAAAGCCGCCGATGCCCGCGCCCGCCGCACGGATGCGCTCGGCCAGATTGCCCTGCGGCACGAGTTCCAGTTCGATTTCGCCCGCGCGGTACAGCGCGTCGAATACATAAGAATCCGTCTGGCGCGGGAACGAGCAGATGATCTTGCGCACGCGCTTCGCCTTGAGCAACGCAGCCAGGCCCGTGTCGCCGTTGCCGGCGTTGTTGTTGACGATCGTGAGTTCGCGCGCGCCCTGCTCGATGAGCGCGTCGATCAGTTCGGAGGGCATGCCCGCCGTACCGAAACCGCCGATCATGATGGTCGCGCCGTCGTGGACGTCGGCCACGGCCGAGGCGAGCGAATCGAAAATCTTGTTGATCATGTGCCGTTCCTTCTCCTGTCTCGGGCGCCGATTTGAAAATCGCGCCTCGAATTCGGGTTTACCAGTTGGTAATCAGACTTGCTTCAGAATGTTCGTCATGCGAACATGGATTCGTTTAGCGAACATCGGCATAGTAGTCCCGCGTTCGTTGTCGTGTCAACGAAGCATGCGCAAACTGCGGGTTTTCACTGAAGCCGCAGACCGTTCGCCCCTTTCGTGACGAGCCTTATGAAGAATCCAGCCACGCCCAATCCAGATGCCGAGCCGCAAGACACGCAGACGCGCCCCGGCGACGCATACGTTCAGTCTTTCGCACGCGGGCTCGCGGTGATCCGTTCGTTCGACGCGAACCGCCCCGCCCAGACGCTCACCGATGTCGCCGCGGCAACGGGCCTCACGCGCGCGGGCGCCCGCCGCATTCTTCTGACGCTGCAGGCGCTCGGCTATGTCGAAGCCGACGGGCGTCTCTTTCAACTGACGCCGAAGATTCTCGACCTCGGGTTCGCGTACCTGACCTCGATGCCCTTCTGGAATCTCGCGGAGCCGGTGATGGAAGACCTCGTCGAGCAGGTTCACGAAAGCTGCTCGGCCGCGGTGCTGAACGGCGCGGAAATCGTCTATGTCCTGCGCGTGCCGACGCACAAGATCATTACGCAGAATCTGTCGATCGGCAGCCGCCTGCCCGCGTTCTGCACGTCGATGGGTCGCGTGCTGCTCGCCGCGCTCGACGAAGCGCGCCTCGACGAAGTGCTCGATTCGAGCCCGCTCGTCGCGCGCACGCCGCGCACGGTCGTCGACAAGAACGCGCTCAAGGAAGCGATCGCCATCGTGCGCCGCCAGGGCTGGGCGATCGTCGATCAGGAACTGGAGGAAGGGCTGATTTCGATGTCCGCGCCGATCCGCGACCGGCAGGGACGCGTGATCGCGGCGCTGAACATCAGCGGAAACGCCCAGCGCAAAAACGCCAGACAGATGGTGAAAGCGTTTCTGGAGCCGTTGCAGGAAGCGGCTCAGCGCGTGTCGGACATGGTCGCGCGGCGCGGCTGATGGCGCGCGTTGACGTGGGAATCGCCGCGCGCCAACATCGTTGGCGGAGCATCGCGCCATGAACGACCTCGATCTCAATCTGATTCCCTACCTCGTCGCCATCGAGGAAACGCGCAACGTGAGCCGCGCGGCCGAACGGCTCGGCGTGAGCCAGCCGCGCGTGTCGACGGCGCTCGCGCGCCTGCGCGAGTACTTCAACGATCCGCTTTTCGTACGCACCTCGCGCGGCATGGAACCAACGCCGCGCACCATCGCGCTCGTGCCCGCAGCGCGCGAGGCGTTGGCGCGCATCGAACGCGGCCTGCTCGACCGGCAGCACTTCGATGCGTCGACAAGCACGGAGACTTTCTCGATCGCGCTATCCGATGTCGGCGAAATCGTATTCCTGCCGCGGCTGCTGCAAGCGTTCGCGAAGGAGGCGCCGAATGCGAATCTGCGCTCGGTGTCGGCGTCGCACGGGGATGTCGAGCGCGGGCTCGAATCGGGCGATATCGATCTTGCGGTCGGCTATTTCCCGGATCTGCGCGGCAACAACTTCTTTCAGCAGCGACTTTTTTCGCATCGCTTCATCTGTCTGATGCGGCGCGATCATCCGTACGCGAGCGAGCCGCTCACGCTCGCGCGCTTCATGGAATGCGGCCACGCGGTCGTGCGCGCCGAAGGCCGCAGTCAGGAGATCCTGGAAAATTTTCTCGACAAGGAACGCGTGCGGCGCCGTGCGGTGCTCGAGACGCCGCACTTCATGAGCCTGCCGTTCATCCTGTCGCGCACCGATCTGATCGCGACGGTGCCGCACGCGATCGGCTTCGCGTATGTGGCCGAGCATGCGTCGATCACGCTCGCCGAGCCGCCGCTCGCGCTGCCGCGCTTCGATCTGAAGCAGCACTGGCATCGCAAGTTTCATAACGATGCGCGCACGATGTGGCTGCGCCGGATCGTTGCTTCACTCTTCAACGACGAGCTCGACGAGTGGCCGAAATAGCTTCACCGCCGATTGTCGATGCTCCACGCGCCCGGCCCCGCCGCCGCAATGAACAGGCAGATGAACGACAGCAGCACGGCCGGCTCGCCCTGATTCAGCAGCGGCAGGAAGAAGTGTCCATTCGGCGCATGTCCGAGGAAATAGGCGAACGCGAGTTCACCGGACAACACGAACGCCGCCGCGCGCGTGAACCAGCCGATCAACACGAGCACGCCGCCAACCAGTTCAATGGCGCCCGCCGCGCCGAGCAACGAGAAGAGCGGCAAGCCATCGAACATCGCGATGTGCGGAACATGAAACAGCTTGGCGCTCGCATGCGTGAGCAGCACATACGACGCGACGATGCGCAACAGAGCGTGAGCCTAGCCGGCTAGCGCAGGTACGCGGGACACGGCTGAGGGAACTTGAGTCGTAGACATCGCGAAACTCCTGATGGTCAATGCTTGCAGTCTAGGCAGGCATCGTCCGTCGATAAATCCGGTTAACATTGGCTTTTTGTTTCCGGACAGGAAATGATCGATGGACGCTCTGACCAGCCTGCGCGTGTTCCGTGAAGTCGTCGAGGCGGGAAGTTTCGTGAAAGCCGCCGAGCGGCTCGACATCTCTACCGCGATGACGAGCAAGCACGTTGCCAATCTCGAACGTCAGTTGGGCGTGCGCCTCTTGAACCGCACGACGCGCCATCTGAGCCTCACAGAGGCCGGCAGCGTGTATTACGAGCAGTGCAGCGAGGCGCTCGACATCCTGCAGGCCGCGCAGGCGGCAGTCGGCGTGCAGACCGCGCAGCCGCAAGGCGTGCTCAAGGTCACCGCACCGGGCTGGTTCGCCAATCGCACGTTCGCGGATCTGCTCGTCGCGTATCAGGCGCGCTATCCGGGCGTGCTCGTCGATCTGCGGCTGGAGAACCGCTTCGTCGATCTGGTCGAGGAAGGCTATGACATGGCGATCCGCGCGACATCCGAGCCGTCGCCTTCGCTGATCGTGCGGCCGCTGTGCAAGATGCCCTTCGTGCTCGCCGGCTCGCGCGCCTATCTCGAACAGCACGGCAAGCTGCGTCATCCGGACGATGTCGCGCGTCATCGCTTCGTGTTGCCGACGTACACGAACGTCGACACCGTGACGCTGACGGGACCGGACGGCGTGTTCACCGTGAAGAATCAAGCTGTGCTCAAGACCAACGATACGTCGATGGCGCTGCAACTCGTGCGCGCGGGGCTCGGCCTCGCGTATTTTCCGGCGTGGATCGTCGAACCCGAGCTGGCCTCAGGCTCGCTCGTGCGCGTGCTGCCGAGCTACACGGCGTTCGCGCCGTCCGTGTATGCGGTGTACACGAGCCGAAAGTACATGACGACCAAGGTACGGACTTTCATCGACTTTTTGTCGGAGTCGTTAGCCGATCGGCCTATGTAATTAGGAATACTCTCATTCAAGCGTTAGGTCTTGCGTGTGATGATCGCGCCCGCTTCCGGATCGGGCGCTCGAGACGCGACAAAAAGTTTCATCTTGCGCGCCGCCGGGATCTTCCCTGTTACCCGCACGCGAGGCACGCGCGATATGGATTTTCCCTGGCTTCCCCTGGCCTTCAGTCTGACCTTGCTTGGCCTGGCGCTTTTTATCTGTCGCGCCTTGAACGCGAGCCTTGGCGCGCCGAAGTGGAACGGCGCACTGCTTTTTCTGGCCCTCTGCGTATTGGCGATGCTGCTGGACTTTACGCTGACGATGGTCTTCGCATCCGCGAATTTCCATGAACGCACTCGCTACGACAGCCTCGGATCGAGGATCGCGTGGAGCGAACGGATCGTCACGTATCTGATTCCCTGCACGATATCGCTGCTGCTTGCGTTGAGATTTCGTCGGCGTCAGCGCTTCGCGCGCGAGGGTGTCCACGGTCGAAGCGAGACGGAACGCGAAGGCTCCGTGCAGATTCAAACCTCGCCTTACACGCAGTCGGAGCTGACGCTCTGACCCACCGCGAGTGAATTTGGTGAGTGCAACAGCGAAATTGTTGGAAGCAGTTCTACTATCCGTTTCTCTCTGATATACTTTCGCTCTTTCGGGGCGTAGCGCAGCCTGGTAGCGTACCTGCATGGGGTGCAGGTGGTCGGAGGTTCAAATCCTCTCGCCCCGACCAGGAATCAAAGGCTCTCCGGCTTCTGGCCGGAGAGCCTTTTTCTTTGTCCGTCCCAAGCCATCGTATTCATAAAACGAGCAAGAACAATGGCATACAACAAGCTCAACAACCCACGCGCATTTCCCGGCAACAGCAATTACGGCATGTCATTGCGAGACTACTTCGCGGGCAAGGCGCTGGCTGGCGAAATGGCTGGCGAAAGACTTTCCGGCGACGCGTCACCCGCGGTCCTCGAACAGCGCGCCCAACTCTACTACCGTCTGGCTGACGCAATGCTCAAGGTCCGCGCCGAAGAGGAGACTTTGACCAACGCGACCGCGATGATGGGCTTAAGCATCTGACACCGCTCGTCACATGGGGATTACCGGCGCTCAGCCCACCCTTTATTCAGACGTAAAAACGGAAAAAACACTTGTGTGTCAGTGATTTAAGGCCTAATGTTAAGGTGCCACATAAGGAACGGCGCTTATGCCTTCGTCTGTCTCGACGTCCGCGCAACAGCGGCGCATCCAATCCGGTCGACCCAGCTCCGCCTTGCACGAGGAAGTCGC
>Ga0105251_10003656_pt1 | contig 11030 bp, 9 predicted proteins | sample KBSS64metaG_FD_80424 | JGI IMG/M metagenome (GOLD analysis project Ga0105251, IMG submission 80424) | Switchgrass rhizosphere microbial communities from Kellogg Biological Station, Michigan, USA - KBS S6-4 metaG | ecosystem: Host-associated > Plants > Roots > Rhizosphere > Soil | place...
ACTTTATCTTCAACGATACCCATGCCAGATTCGGCAACGGCCAGTTTCGCGAGAGGGATTCGAGCATCTGCAGCAGCCAGAGCGGCGGCGCGGAAGATTTTATCAACTTGCTCTTGAGTAAAGTTGGCATATTCACGCTGGGCTTTCTTGACGCGCTCTACAAGTGCGTTAAGTTCAGCGACATTAGTTACAGCCATAATGCTCTCCTGATAATGTTTAAACTCTTTTAGTAAATGAGCTGCTCGAGACGACAGTATAGTCAGCGGGCAACAGCTTGCGTAAAAGACGAGCCACGACTATCCAAAAACTTCCCAAAACATCTTGCTGACTTACTAAAAGAGCCTACCTAAAAAAACCTATTCATCCTCTGAATCATTTGCTCTTCAGATGCATCAAGAGTACTCACTTCTGAGTAGGTTTTTTGTGATGTAAATCACAATATTTTAAGGCTGACTCCATTCAGCAGGGAGGATTCAGGTAACTGATAAGTCTTTAAAATTTTAGTCACAGCAAAGATAAAACAAATTACCATATTTTCAACAAGTGGGTAACAATATCGTTTAATATCGCATTTGCTAATAAAAGTAGTTATCTATGCTGCGAAAGTGCGTGGCGCCAGCACCTGTTTTCCATTACATTACGCCGGCCTTTGCTACGTTCATTCGCGGAGTTTTGAGTGGCTCAACCCTTGTTCGATTTGCCTACCTATTTTAAGTTCTTTATTGGCTTGTTCGCGCTGGTAAACCCAGTGGGGATCATTCCTGTATTCATCAGCATGACCAGCTACCAAACGGCGTTGGCCAGGAATAAAACAAACCTTACCGCCAACTTGTCGGTAGCGATTATTTTATGGACGTCGTTGTTCCTCGGTGACGGTATTCTGCAATTATTTGGCATATCAATTGATTCTTTCCGCATTGCTGGCGGTATCCTGGTGGTCACCATAGCGATGTCGATGATCAGCGGTAAGCTCGGGGAAGATAAACAGAACAAACAAGAAAAATCAGAAAGCGCTATCCGTGAAAGTGTGGGGGTCGTGCCATTAGCATTGCCTTTAATGGCAGGCCCCGGTGCAATCAGTTCGACTATTGTATGGGGCACGCGTTACCATAGCTGGAATTATTTGGTTGGTTTTTCAATCGCTATTGCGCTCTTTGCTTTTTGTTGCTGGTTGGTTTTCCGTCTTGCACCGTGGTTAGTCCGTTTGTTGGGGCAAACCGGCATCAACGTTATCACCCGTATTATGGGGTTGTTGTTGATGGCGCTGGGTATCGAATTTATAGTAACTGGCCTGAAAACGATCTTCCCAGGATTATTAAGTTAGTTCTGCTGAAACCGGCATATGAAAAAGCAGAATAACCATTCTGCTTTTTTTGTTAATTTTTTACCAATGCGATTAAAGCATAAGCATTTTTTTAGTTTTCATAAGAAAATTATTCATAAGAAAATGCTTTGGAAACCGCGTATTAACTACCTCCACTTTTCCCCGCTGTACATAAAACTGACAATCAGTTCGTTATTTAACTCACACTATACAATGATGCTTGCTGCCGCTTTATTGAGATGATATTAGTAAATCATGCTATTCAACAGATGAATGTGCTAAAAAATAACCAATTGTTAATTTTTCGTGAATATCGAGAAGGGGCCGTCAGTCTGCATGAAACCCATCTTTGTGGTCACCGGTATATCTTTTATTTTTAAAGAGTTAACCGAGTGTTTTGCACGGAAAAAGCATCGTTTCGAACCAGTCTCCGAATAGATAAAAGAGAAATGGTTAACAAATTTGCAAATTGTATTGGCGAGCGTCAGAGGCTTTTGATACTTTCCGGGCAACACAATTATCTGAGAAATGTTTCATTTACAGATGACTCATAAAAATCAACCTGAGTACAGGGTAGGTTGATTAAGAATCGACGGAGCAGGGTGCCAATAAGAGCGTCCCAAAAAATAAAGTCGGTGATAGCAAGTAAGACAGATGTTAATCCGGGCAGTCGCATAACGCTCTTGCGCTGTTAAGGAACCCTAAGGGGAAGAGGCTGGCTTTCGGGTCGGTAATTATAATGAGTGGAGTATCAACACAATGTCCATCATCACAAAAAAAAGTCTGGTAGCAGCAAGTATTTTATCCGCGCTAATCGTAGGCAATGTGGCCATGGCGGCCGAAGTTCCTGCAGGTGTTCAACTGTCAGAAAAGCAAACGTTGATCCGAAATAACGGTGCTGAACCACAGTCTCTGGACCCAAATAAGATTGAAGGTGTTCCTGAGTCAAACGTAAGCCGTGACCTGTTTGAAGGTTTACTGATTACTTCTCCAAAAGACGGTCACCCAATTCCGGGCGTAGCAGAGTCCTGGGATAATAAAGATTTTAAAGTCTGGACCTTCCATCTGCGTAAAGATGCAAAATGGTCTAACGGCGAGCCAGTCACAGCACAAGATTTCGTTTATAGCTGGCAGCGTCTGGTTGATCCAAATACTGCTTCTCCATACGCAAGCTACCCGCAATACGGCCATATCGTAAACGTTGATGCCATCATCGACGGCAAAATGAAACCAAGTGAATTAGGCGTAAAAGCCATTGACGACCACACTCTGGAAGTCACTTTGAGCGAGCCTGTTCCTTACTTCTACAAACTTCTGGTTAACCCGGCGATGTCCCCGGTGAATAAAACCGCCATTGAGAAGTTTGGTGAGAAGTGGACCCAACCTGCAAACATCGTGAGCAACGGTGCTTATAAACTGAAAGACTGGGTTGTTAACGAACGCATCGTAATGGAGCGTAATACTAATTATTGGGATAACGCGAAAACCGTTATTTCGCAAATCACCTATCTGCCAATCTCTTCCGAAGTCACGGATGTGAACCGCTATCGCAGCGGCGAGATTGACATGACGTATAACAACTTGCCAATCGAGCTGTTCCAGAAGCTGAAAAAAGAAATTCCAGCTGAAGTACACGTTGACCCGTATCTGTGTACTTACTACTACGAAATCAACAACCAGAAAGCTCCATTTAACGATGCTCGTGTCCGTACCGCTCTGAAACTGGGTCTGGATCGTGACATTATCGTTAATAAAGTGAAGGCGCAGGGCGATCTGCCAGCATATGGCTATACCCCTCCGTATACTGACGGTGCAAAACTGACTAAACCTGAGTGGTTCTCATGGACTCAGGAAAAACGTAACGAAGAAGCTAAGAAGTTGCTGGCTGAAGCGGGTTACACCAAAGATAAACCGCTGACCTTCGACCTGTTGTACAACACTTCCGATCTGCACAAGAAGTTGGCAATCGCAGCTGCTTCTATCTGGCAGAAAAACCTCGGTGTGAACGTTAAGCTGGTAAACCAGGAGTGGAAAACCTTCCTCGATACTCGTCACCAGGGCAACTATAACGTTGCACGTGCTGGCTGGTGTGCGGATTACAACGAACCGACTTCCTTCCTGAATACGATGCTGTCTACAAGCTCAATGAACACCGCGCATTATAAGAGCCCGGCCTTTGACGCCATCATGGCTGAATCGCTGAAAGCGACTGATGATGCACAGCGTGCTGCTGCCTACGATAAAGCGGAACAGCAATTGGGCAAAGATTCTGCAATCGTTCCGGTTTATTACTACGTGAATGCCCGTCTGGTGAAACCATGGGTTGGCGGTTATACCGGTAAAGACCCGATGGATAATATCTATACTAAAGATATGTATATCATCAAACATTAATGGCAATTCGTGGGGCAGGTTTTATCCCTCATACTTCACGCTGCAGGTGCGTTAACTGCGCTCATTCACCCCAGTCACATAGTTTGTCTATGTTCCTGGGGATTCATGAGCTTGTCGCCTTCCTACAACGTGAATTATTTTAGATAAAAGGGTAGAGCTTGCCCCATCGTGTCTTATTTTATCGCACTCTAAAGGCACAGCCAGAAGGTACGGGCAATGTTGAAATTTATTCTGCGTCGTTGTCTGGAAGCAATTCCGACACTATTTATTCTTATAACAATTTCATTCTTCATGATGCGCCTTGCGCCAGGTAGCCCTTTTACCAGCGAACGCGCACTGCCGCCGGAAGTTATGGCGAACATTGAAGCCAAATACCATTTAAACGATCCAATCTCGACCCAGTATTTCAGCTATCTGAAACAACTGGCGCACGGTGATTTTGGCCCGTCATTTAAATATAAAGATTATTCAGTGAACGACCTGGTGGCCTCAAGCTTCCCAGTCTCGGCAAAATTGGGTGCTGCTGCATTTATCTTTGCCGTTGTTTTAGGGGTTTTCGCTGGGGTTATTGCCGCACTGAATCAAAATACCAAATGGGATTACGCCGTAATGGGGATAGCCATGACCGGGGTAGTTATCCCGAGCTTCGTGGTGGCGCCATTACTGGTTCTGATATTTGCGATAACCCTCAAGTGGTTGCCCGGAGGCGGGTGGAACGGAGGGGCCATTCAATACATGATCCTGCCAATGGTCGCGTTGTCTTTGGCTTATATTGCCAGTATCGCGCGTATCACTCGTGGTTCAATGATTGAAGTTCTGCACTCAAACTTTATCCGTACCGCACGTGCGAAAGGTTTGCCGATGCGCCGCATTATTTTGCGCCACGCGTTGAAACCTGCACTGCTACCCGTTCTGTCATATTTGGGGCCGGCCTTTGTCGGTATCATCACAGGCTCGATGGTTATTGAAACCATTTACGGATTACCGGGTATCGGCCAGTTGTTCGTAAACGGAGCGTTGAACCGTGACTATTCATTGGTTCTGAGCCTGACCATTCTGGTTGGCGCGCTGACTATTCTCTTTAACGCGATTGTTGATGTGCTGTATGCCGTTATCGATCCGAAAATCCGTTACTGACGCTGGAGTACGCCATGATGTTGAGTAATAAAAACAGCGAGGCGCTGGAAAACTTCAGTGAAAAACTAGAAGTAGAAGGCCGTAGCCTTTGGCAAGACGCTCGTCGCCGCTTTATGCATAACCGTGCAGCGGTAGCGAGTTTGATTGTCCTGGCACTTATCGCGCTGTTCGTGACCTTCGCGCCAATGCTGTCGCAATTTAGCTATTTTGATACCGATTGGGGAATGATGTCGGCCGCACCGGACATGACCTCTGGTCACTATTTCGGGACGGACTCCTCGGGCCGTGACCTGCTGGTTCGTGTCGCTATCGGTGGCCGTATCTCGTTGATGGTGGGTGTTGCGGCGGCATTGGTCGCGGTAGTGGTTGGCACATTGTATGGCTCGCTTGCGGGTTATCTGGGTGGCAAAACCGACTCTGTGATGATGCGTCTGCTCGAGATCCTCAACTCCTTCCCATTCATGTTCTTCGTTATTTTGCTGGTGACATTCTTCGGGCAAAACATTCTGCTGATTTTTGTCGCAATCGGTATGGTTTCCTGGCTGGATATGGCGCGTATCGTGCGTGGCCAAACGCTGAGCCTGAAACGTAAAGAGTTCATTGAAGCAGCCCAGGTTGGCGGTGTTTCTACCGTTAACATTGTAGTTCGTCACATTGTGCCAAACGTGCTCGGCGTGGTGGTGGTTTATGCTTCGCTGCTGGTGCCAAGCATGATCCTGTTCGAATCTTTCCTGAGCTTCCTGGGGCTGGGTACACAAGAGCCATTAAGTAGCTGGGGCGCATTGCTGAGCGATGGTGCTAACTCCATGGAAGTTTCCCCATGGTTGCTGATGTTCCCGGCAGGCTTCCTGGTTATCACTCTGTTCTGTTTCAACTTTATCGGCGATGGCCTGCGTGATGCCCTCGACCCGAAAGATCGTTAAGGAGTGCCGCGATGAGCACAATTGAAAATCCTGCGGTGGTTACTCCACTGAGCCAGACTTCTACGTTGTTAGACGTAAAAGATCTGCGCGTCACCTTCGGTACGCCAGACGGTGATGTTACTGCGGTAAACGATCTGAATTTCAGCCTCCGTGCCGGTGAAACTCTGGGCATTGTGGGCGAGTCCGGTTCCGGTAAATCGCAAACGGCTTTCGCTTTGATGGGCCTGCTAGCGGCGAATGGCCGCATTGGTGGCTCAGCGAAGTTTAATGGCAAAGAAATTCTGAATCTGCCAGAAAGCCAGCTTAACCGCCTGCGTGCAGAACAGATTTCGATGATCTTCCAGGACCCAATGACCTCACTGAACCCTTACATGCGTGTAGGGGAGCAGTTGATGGAAGTGCTGATGTTGCACAAAAAATTGGGTAAAGCGGAAGCGTTTGAAGAATCTGTTCGTATGCTCGACGCGGTTAAAATGCCTGAGGCACGTAAACGCATGCGCATGTTCCCGCATGAGTTTTCCGGCGGTATGCGCCAGCGCGTAATGATTGCCATGGCGTTGCTGTGCCGTCCAAAATTGCTGATTGCCGATGAACCAACGACAGCACTGGACGTGACTGTTCAAGCACAAATCATGACGCTGCTGAATGAACTTAAGCGTGAGTTCAACACCGCTATTATCATGATCACCCACGATCTGGGTGTTGTTGCCGGGATCTGCGACAAAGTACTGGTGATGTATGCTGGCCGTACTATGGAGTATGGTCAGGCGCGGGATGTGTTTTACAACCCGGTTCACCCGTATTCTATCGGTCTGCTAAATGCGGTACCGCGTCTGGATGCTGAAGGTGAATCACTGCTGACTATTCCTGGTAACCCGCCAAACCTGCTGCGTTTGCCGAAGGGTTGTCCGTTCCAGCCTCGTTGCCCACATGCGATGGAAATCTGTAACACAGCACCGCCGCTGGAACAATTTGGTGAAGGCCGTTTACGCGCCTGCTTTAAGCCAGTGGAGGAGTTGGTATGAACGCCGTGACGCAAGAGAAAAAAGTCCTCTTAGAAATCGCTGATCTTAAAGTTCATTTTGATATCAAAGACGGCAAGCAGTGGTTCTGGCAGCCTGCCAAAACTCTGAAAGCGGTTGATGGCGTGACGCTGCGTTTATACGAAGGCGAAACGCTGGGTGTAGTAGGGGAATCAGGCTGTGGGAAATCGACTTTTGCCCGCGCAATCATTGGCCTGGTAAAAGCCACAGAAGGCCGCGTAGCATGGCTGGGTAAAGATTTGCTGGGGATGAATCAGGACGAGTGGCGCGAAGTGCGCAGCGACATCCAGATGATTTTCCAGGACCCGCTGGCGTCGCTCAACCCGCGTATGAATATCGGCGATATTATCGCTGAGCCACTGCGTACTTATCACCCGAAAATGCCGCGTCAGGAAGTTCGTGACCGTGTAAAAGCGATGATGATGAAAGTAGGCTTGCTGCCAAACCTCATCAACCGTTACCCGCACGAGTTTTCAGGTGGCCAGTGCCAGCGCATCGGAATTGCCCGTGCTTTGATCCTTGAGCCGAAACTGATTATCTGTGACGAACCGGTTTCCGCGCTCGACGTATCAATCCAGGCTCAGGTTGTGAACCTGCTGCAAAAACTGCAACGTGAAATGGGGCTCTCCCTTATTTTCATCGCGCACGACCTGGCAGTGGTAAAACACATCTCTGACCGTGTTCTGGTGATGTATCTGGGCCATGCTGTCGAGTTGGGCACTTATGACGAGGTGTACCACAACCCGCTGCACCCATACACCAAAGCGCTGATGTCTGCGGTGCCCATTCCTGACCCGGATCTGGAAAGAAATAAAACGATACAACTTCTCGAAGGGGAGTTGCCATCGCCAATCAATCCACCGTCAGGCTGTGTGTTCCGTACGCGCTGCCCGATTGCAGGGCCCGAATGTGCGAAAACTCGTCCTGTTCTGGAAGGCAGTTTCAAGCATGCCGTTTCCTGTCTGAAGGTTGACCCGTTATAATCTCGCAGGGCTGGCATTACGCCAGCCCTTTTTTACAGGCGAGGTTTTCGTGACAGGGAATAAGAGTTCTTTAAGACTACGTTGTTACCACGTTTTATTTGACCAACGAACCCGCTCAGGGCGCCGCTGCGAAGTATTATGGGGCTTGCTGGCGCTGCTTAGTGTCATCACTGTTTTTATTGAATCCAGCATCGGCAACCAGGTCACTTTCACACCAGAACAGTGGCGGATGTTTATCGCCATCGAAATCGGTTTTACCCTGGTCTTTACCCTCGAATACGTATTGCGCGTGCTTGTCTGGCCCGATCCGGTGCGCTATGTATTCAGTTTTTGGGGTTTTATCGATCTTGCGACGATCCTGCCGCTCTATGTTTTGTGGCTATGGCCAGAACTGGCAATACACTATTTCTTTGCCTGGCGTGCCATGCGGGCAATTCGCGTACTCCGTATTCTAAAATTGCTGCGCTTAATGCCTGCGCTAAATAGTTTATGGCGTGCGGTGGTCAATTCCCGGCATCAACTCATTCTATTCTATTCATTTATCGCCATCGTATTAGTCACCGCTGGCGCATTGATGTATGGAATTGAAGGGGCCGTTAACGGCTTTACGAGTCTTGGTGTTTCGGTTTACTGGGCGGTTGTCACGGTCGCGACGGTAGGCTATGGCGATATCACGCCTCATACACCGCTCGGGCGGCTGGTGGCTTCGTTGCTTATCTTGATTGGCTACTCGGTGATTGCTATCCCAACGGGGATTTTGACCGCGCAAATGACGACGGAATTACAACGCAAAAGGCTGGAGCGAAAATGCCCGTTATGTCACCAACAAGATCATGAGACTAACGCTCAATATTGTAAGTCGTGTGGTGGGCGATTACCGCTAATAGGGAAAGAAGAGTAGCGCGGCAGCAGTGCCGCGCTAAAAAACATCACTCGCGCCAGAGGATATGGCAGAGCTTGTGATCTTTTTCGCGGCACAGCAGCACACGTGCAAAGATATCGTTGATTTCGCCACCGTCTGTGTCGGCAAGGCCAATCACTACTTCGGCAAAGAAGTCAGGGTTCAGGTCGAAATCTACATGTTCCTGCCAGTCTTCAGCCGGATCAAAAAGCTCGGCACCGCCACGCTCTTCAAATTGCAGGTTAAATAAAATCACATCTGCCGGGTCGAGGTTATCAACTGCCAGCTCCAGAAAAATATCGTAAGCCTGCTCGAGAGTTTCATCTTCTGTCAGGCGGTTGTTCAGATCCATTTCCATGTCTATTTCCACTTATCGAGTGCTGATGCGCCACGTTTTACAGTAACGGGCTAAAGAAGTAAAACAGTCGCTCTACCACACGTTGCCACATTGGGCGTTTCAACCACAAGCGTAGATCAACTAGCCGTGAGCGGGAGATATAATCGTCCTGTACGGCGGCAAGGTCGCTGGCAAAACCGGAGTCATCGATAACCAGGGTTATCTCGAAATTGAGCCAAAGACTACGCATATCCAGATTAACTGTACCCACCAGACTGAGTTGCCCATCGACCAGCACGCTTTTGGTATGCAGCAAGCCACCTTCGAACTGATAAATCTTCACGCCAGCTTCCAGCAATTCGGTAAAGAATGCCCGGCTTGCCCAACCCACGAGTAATGAGTCGTTCTTGCGTGGCACAATAATACTGACGTCCACGCCACGTTGTGCCGCAGTACAAATTGCGTGGAGTAAATCATCGCTCGGCACGAAGTAAGGGGTCGTCATAATTAAATATTCACGCGCGGCATACACAGATGTCAGCAATGCCTGGTGAATCAAATCTTCCGGGAAACCTGGGCCTGAAGCAATCGTGTGAATGGTATGACCGCTGGCTTCTTCAAACGGCATAATATTGGCGTCTGGGGCAGGGGGTAAAATACGCTTCCCGGTTTCAATTTCCCAGTCACAGGAATAGACAATTCCCATAGCTGTCGCGACCGGGCCTTCCATACGAGCCATTAAATCAACCCATTGCCCAACACCTGCATCTTGTTTAAAGAAGCGTGGGTCGACGAGATTCATACTGCCTGTATAGGCGATATAGTTATCGATCATCACCATCTTACGGTGCTGACGTAAATCCATGCGGCGCAAGAACACACGCATCAAATTAACTTTGAGCGCTTCAACGACTTCAACGCCGGCGTTACGCATCATATTCGCCCAAGGGCTGCGGAAGAAGGCGACGCTACCGGCTGAGTCCAGCATTAAACGGCAGTGGATGCCACGGCGAGCCGCAGCCATCAGCGATTCAGCCACTTGGTCTGCTAACCCTCCTGGCTGCCAGATATAAAACACCATCTCGATATTATGACGAGCCAACTGGATATCACGAATCAACGCATGCATCGTTTCATCAGAGGTCGTGAGTAGTTGCAGCTGATTACCTTTGACACCGCCAATTCCCTGGCGGCGTTCACACAACTGGAATAACGATGTCGCGACTTCGCTGTTTTCTTCGGCAAAAATATGTTTGCAGCTTTTAAGATCGTTTAGCCATTTTGCGGTTGATGGCCACATAGCACGCGCACGTTCGGCACGACGTTTGCCCAGATGCAGCTCACCAAACGAGAGGTAAGCGATTATCCCTACCAGAGGAAGAATATAAATAATCAGCAGCCATGCCATGGCCGAAGGAACTGCGCGGCGCTTCATTAAAATTCGCAGCGTTACGCCGGCTATTAGAAGCCAATAACCTAAAATGATCAGCCAACTAACAACTGTATAGAAGGTTGTCATAGTTCAAAAATCCTTTAGAAACCGTATGCTTTTGAGTTTACGCACAACCACCAGATGTTGACACTAAAACTAATCGTAAAACGTCTGGTCTGGCGTGAAGAAGACACTATAATGGCGCGTCTTACATGCAACCTGAGTCGTAAAAATGAGGCGTAGTAGAACTGAGGTCGGACGTTGGCGTATGCTGCGTCAGACACAACGGCGCAGATCGCGTTGGCTGGAAGGTCAGTCACGCCGTAACATGCGCATTCACGCCATCAGAAAGTGCCAGACAAACCGCCAGCGTAACTCCTTGCTGTTTGCCATTCACGATCAATGGGCGTCGTAAAGAAAAGGGCACCGCTTGCGGTGCCCAGTATCTTCAAAATCTCGGTCTTACGAGAAATGCATTGCCAGTAAAATAATCAGCACTGTGACCGATGCTGCCGCGACAATCACCAAAGGATGTTTGGCAAGCCAGGCGTTCCAG
>Ga0105251_10003658_pt1 | contig 11028 bp, 7 predicted proteins | sample KBSS64metaG_FD_80424 | JGI IMG/M metagenome (GOLD analysis project Ga0105251, IMG submission 80424) | Switchgrass rhizosphere microbial communities from Kellogg Biological Station, Michigan, USA - KBS S6-4 metaG | ecosystem: Host-associated > Plants > Roots > Rhizosphere > Soil | place...
ACCGACGATGGCCATCGCGCGTACCACCAAATGGCTGGCCATCGCCCGCCGGCACCCGTCGGCGTGGCTGCTGGGGGTGCAGCTGCTCGGCGTGCTGCTGTATCCGGCCATGGACGAGTCCGGCGCCGGTCGCGCGCTGTTCGGCGCCTTCGGCATCGCAGTGCTCGGCCTGGCGATCTGGGTGGTCCGGCGCAGCCCCTTGGGCATGTGGCTGGCGCTGGTGCTGGCCATCCCCTCGGTGGTGTTCTCCATTGCCGGCGCCCTGCTGGGGCGGCCGGCGCTGGTCACCACCGCGCAGCTGCTCGAATGTCTGCTGTATTTCTATACGGCGGGCAGCCTGATCGCCTACATGTTGCAGGACCACAAGGTCACCCGCGACGAGCTGTTCGCCGCAGGCGCCACCTTCACCCTGCTGGCGTGGGCGTTCGCCTTCGCCTTCGCGGTCTGTCAGCAGTGGTTTCCGGGCAGCTTCGTGGCGACCAGCGAATCCGAGCTGCGCACGTGGATGGAGTTGCTTTATCTGAGCTTCAGCTTGTTGTCCGGGGTCGGCCTCAGCGATGTGGTGCCGGTACACCCGCAGGCGCGTGCGCTGGTAATGCTCGAGCAGTTCGCAGGCGTCATGTACGTGGCGCTCGTCGTCTCGCGACTGGTCGGCCTGACCATGATCCGGAATGCGCGAAGCTGAATCAAAAATAAAAATTTACTGAACCGCAGATAAAAAAATCGCGCCCGAAGGCGCGAATGGTGCAGCAAATTGTGTGGATTCGTCGGCGAGAGAGGGCCTGATGTCTTCCCGGCGCACAGGCGCCGTTTAACCTGCTTAGGCTAGTATTCGCGCGCTTCAGTGTTTTTGCGCTTTGCGCTGATGCCATGTGCGGAATCTGGCGGTTCGGTCGCTGCGTTCCAGTTGTTCAGTTGTCGCAAGCAGCACCGGAATGATCGTCATAGAGAGTGAGACACCCGCTGCCGACCGCATCCGGATCGGCGAATGCACCATCACGCTGTCATCGCGTGAAGTGGTGGTGGACGGTGCGCGTCGTCCGCGCCGGCTCACCCCCAAGGCGCTCGGGGTGCTCAAGGTCCTGATGCGGGTTCCCGGCGCGGTCGTGACCCGTGACGAACTGTTCGCCGAGGTCTGGCCGGACACGCTGCCGACCAACGACGTGCTGACCCAGGCGATTACCCAGCTGCGCAAAGCGTTCTCGCGCGATGACGACGCCGGTACGGCCTACATCGAAACCATTGCCAAGACCGGCTATCGCTTGCTGCAGCCGGTGTCGGTGCTGGTCGAGCCGGTGCCCGGGTCCGACACCGCGCCCAGTGAAGACGAGCGCGACGCGCTGGCGGCGGTGTTCGCCACGCCCACCCCCGCGCCGGCACCGCGCCCGCGCAGCCGCTGGCGGCGTACCCGGCGCTATGTGTTCCTGGCGATCGGCCTGGCCATGGCGGTTGCACTGCTGGTGCTCACAGCACTGCTGCTGCAGCGCCCGAAGCCCGGCCCGACCGGAAGTGGCGTGCTCGAAGACGGCAGCCGCGTGGTCGGCAGCCCGCAGCGGCCGTATCGCCTCATCACCGCCACCGCCGGCTTCGAAACCTATCCGACCGTGTCGCCGGACGGCTCACAGGTAGCCTACGAGGCCGACGATGCCACCGGCGGCGGCAGCGCGATCAAGGTCCAGACCTCCGGCAACGCGCCGGCGCGCCTGCTCACCGAGACCCCGCCCGGCCATTCCGATCGCTTTCCGAACTGGTCGCCGAACGGTCGTGATATCGCCTTCGCGCGCTTCGGTCCCGGGGCGAGCTGCGAAGTGCTGATCGCCAGCGCCACCGGCGGCGCGATCCGCCATGTGACGCGCTGCGATGGCACTGAACTGCTCAGCTTCGACTGGACCCCGGACGGCCGCGGGCTGGTGTTCGGCTCACTGTCCGGTGCTCATGCGCATCGCGGCATCCGTGTGCTGGACATCGCCAGCGGCGCCTGGACGCCGATCGCCTACGACGTGGCCGACGACAGTTTCGATTACGCACCGCGGTTCTCGCCCGACGGGCGCTGGATCGTGTTCGTGCGCAACCCGCAGATCGGCGATCTGTGGCGCCTGCCCGCCGGCGGTGGCGTACCGGAGCAGCTCACCAGCGACTCAGCCGAAATCCGCGGCTGGGCCTGGCGCGGCGACAGCCGCCACATCGTGTTCGGGCGCCGCGTCGACAGCGAAGCGCGGCTCTACGAACTGGATACCGAAACGCGCACGCTGCGCGATGTCGGTCTGGACGATGCGCAGTCGCCCGCGCTCTCGCGACACAACAACATGCTGGCCTTCGTGCATCGCAAGGCGCAGTTCGGGCTGTTCCGCGTGCCAGTGAAGGAAGGGCGCCCTGGCACGCCCGAGCGCCTGTTCCCATCCAATGGCCGCGATGGCCAGCCGATGCTGGCCCCGGATGGACGGCAACTGGTATTCACCTCCGACCGCTCGGGCAATTACGGCCTGTGGTGGGCCGACCTGACCCGCCCCGAGTCGTTGCGCCCGGTGGAGGGCCTGCGTCCGGAGACCCGGCAGGCCGCCGACTGGTCGCCCGACAGCACCCGCCTGCTGGTGTCCGGTCGCGATGCCCAGGCACGCCCGGTCATCTATGAAGTGTCGCCGCGCGACGAGCAGATCGTGGCGCTGCCGGTGCCCGTGGCGCAGCCGCTGCAGGCGCTGTATGCCGGCGACAACGATCACCTGCTGGTGGTTGAGCGCGACCGGGAAGAACACATGCGGCTGTCGTTGTTCGACCGCCGCGTCTCGCCGTGGAAGCTGCTGGGCAGCATCGACGGCGTCTCGCAGGCGCGGCTGGACCCGGCCCACCAGCGCGTGCTGTTCACCCGGCTCGCTGCCGGTGGGTTGTGGTCGGCCAATCTGCAGCTCGACCCCGCCAGCATCCAGCAGGTCAGCGAAGATCGCCCGAGCCGTTGGCGCTACCGGACCTGGGCGGTGGCCCGCAACGGCGACCTGGATTACCTGTCCAGCCGGGCCGATTGCTCGACCGTATTCGCGCGCATCAACGGTCCTTCCGAGGGCGCGGAGCTGTGCCTGGATGCGGACCGGCTCAGTGCCGGCAACGGCTTCAGCGCCGAGCCGGATGGCAGCGCCCTCTACCTGGCCCTGGCGGTCGCCGATGGCGCCGACATCGGGGTCATGACCCTGCCCGAACCCGCCCGCCCGGTGTTCTCGATGGCGTCCAACCTGTTGTTCTGGAAGGGAAAGTAACCGTCGTACTTTTTTCGTGATGGCATCGTGTCGAATTCGGATCAATCTCGTCGAATCTTCCTGACGCTGTTGACCTGATTTGGCAAAACGGGAGCCCTGTAACGGCAAACCCCGGTGTACGTCATGCGTCAGCTTTCCCTGGCCGATCGCGGCCAATCGCTTTCCCTGGACAAGATCGTCGACGACGGTCCGCTGCCGACCTGCCTGGGCGTCGCCCGCCTTGGCAGCCTGCAGACCGCCGGGACGACCTTCACGGTCTGGATGCAGCTGCGCGGCAGCGCCTGGGTGGAGTCCAAGGAAGGTCGCTTCCGCCTGCGCCAGCGCGAATGGATCGCCTTCGAGAAGGAATCCAAGCCCATGATCCAGGCCGGTCGCGATGGTCTGTGCATCGGCCTGAGCCTGACCCCCGACGCGCTGCGCGCGCTCGGCGAACTGGCCGACTGCAGCCTGTATGCCGGCCGCGGCAGCATGTCGCGCAGCGAAGTGCGCGTGGCTCTTCGTCTGTGGCGCGACGCGCTGGCCAGCGGCCAGCCCGCGCAGGCGCTGCGCCCGGTGCTGCTGCACCTGGCGGCGATGCAGCGCGGCATGGCCACCGGCGTACAGCGTTGCCCGGGCCGTTCGCGCATCCGCAAGCGCCAGGTGTTCGGCCGCATGCAGCGCGCGCGCCTGTACCTGGAAGGCAACAGCCACCGCGTGGTGCGCATCGGCGAACTGGCCGAACTGACCAACTTCTCCAGCTGGTACCTGTCCAAGACGTTCCAGAGCCTGTACGAAGAGAGCCCGCAGTCGCTGTCCGCGCGGCTGCGCCTGGAGCGTGCGGCCGACCTGTTGCGCGATACCGACATGATGATCGGTGAAGTGGCTGCAGCGAGCGGCTTCGACAACTGCTGCAGCTTCGCGCGTGCATTCCGTGCCCGTTATGGCCAGTCGGCGTCGGGTTATCGCCAGACCGGCGGATCGCTTCCGCCAAAGTCGGCAAACAGTCCCGTGGCATCGCGCAAATAATTAACGGTAACGCAATCGTAACTTTCCGAGGCGGTTTAACACGCTACTAACGTACCTTGGAGAGATTGATGAATTTTCGTACTCCCGCAGTGCGGCTGGGCCTTCTGCCGGCCGGCATTGCGCTGGCGCTCGTGCCGAGCTTCGCTTCGGCACAGGAAGCAGCCTCCGGCACCACTGACCTCGACCGCATCTCGGTCACCGGCTCGCGTATTCGCGGCGCCAACGTCGAGACCCAGCAGCCGATCCTGACGATGACCCGCGAAGCCCTGGAAAAGCAGGGTTTCTCGAGCGTCGCTGACGTGCTGAACAACCTGACCTCGGCCGGTTCGCCGGCCATCTCGCGTTCCGAGTCGCTGGCTTCGGGCGAGAACGTGGGGGGTTACTACGTCGACATCCGCAACCTGGGCGCCGAGCGCACCCTGGTGCTGATGAACGGCAAGCGCCTCGGTGCCACCACCGCAGGCCTGCAGGACCTGAGCCAGATCCCGATGTCGGCCGTCGAGCGCATCGAGATCCTGAAGGACGGCGCATCGTCCATCTACGGTTCCGACGCCATTGCCGGCGTGGTCAACGTGATCACCCGCAAGAACTTCGACGGTGGCGAAGCCAACGTCTACGTCGGCCAGTACGACCAGGGCGACGGCGAAAGCCAGCAGTACTCGATGACCCTGGGCGCCACCGGCGAACGCGGCAGCCTGACCCTGTCGGCCGAATACTCCAAGCAGGATCCGGTCTGGGCGAAGGACCGCTGGTACAGCCGCGATGGCGGCCTGGGCCCGCTGTCGACCCCGGAAGACTGGAGCCCGATCAGCCAGAACGGCAGCTGGTGCAACCCGCTGGTGTACGACTGCTCGCGCACCTCCAAGACCGCCGTGTGGCAGACCCTGAACCAGGGCGGCAACCCGAACAACCCGGCTGACTACCACGAGCTGACCCCGGCCGAGTACGCCAACTCCAACCAGCAGATGACCCTGCTGACCGGCGTTGAGCGCAAGTCGCTGTACGTCAACGGCACCTACGACTTCACCGACACCATCAGCCTGAACACCGACGTGCTCTACAACGAGCGCAAGACGTTCCAGCAGATCGCCGGTTACCCGTTCCAGTCGTCCTCGTTCGGCACCCCGCTGACCGCGGGCAGCGCGTTCAATCCGGTTGGCCAGAACGTCGACTTCCGTCGTCGCCTGTGGGAAGTGCCGCGCACCACCGACAGCCAGCTGAAGACCCTGCGCTTCGCGCCGACCGTCAGCGGCTACTTCGAGCTGGGCGGCAAGACCTTCGACTGGGACGTCGGCGCGCTGTGGAACCGCAACGAGTCGATCAAGTCGAACTACGGTGACATGAGCCTGATCGCCGCCGAACAGGCGCTGGGCCCGTCCTTCATCAACGGCCAGGGCGTGGCGCAGTGCGGTACCGCTGCCAACCCGGTCGCGCTGGGCGACTGCCGTCCGTGGAACCCGCTGCTGCCGTACGGCGTCGCAGGCCGGGGCTCGCTGGCGGATCCGGAACTGCAGAGCTTCCTGTTCCCGACCTACACCACCCGTGGTGAAACCAAGACCACCAGCTTCACCGCCAACCTGGCCGGTTCCATCGTGACCCTGCCGGCCGGCGACCTCGGCTTCGCCGTGGGCGTGGAGCACCGCAAGGAACAGGGCAGCTACGTGCCGGACGCCTTCGCGCAGTCGGGCATGTCCACCGGCCTGGGCCAGAAGCCGACCCAGGGTGAGTACGATCTGAACGAGGTCTACCTCGAACTGAACGTGCCGATCCTGGCCGACATGGCGTTCGCCAAGGAACTGACCCTGAACGTTGCCAGCCGTTATTCGGACTACAGCAACTTCGGTGGCACCACCAACAGCAAGTTCGGCCTGACCTGGCGTCCGCTGGACGAGCTGCTGGTCCGCGGCACCTACGCCGAGGGCTTCCGTGCTCCGACCATCAGCGACCTCTACGGTGGCCTGAGCTCCAGCTTCGAGTCGTACATCGATCCGTGCGGCACCACCGCGCCGGGCAGCGTCGCCGGCAATGCAGCCTGCTCCGCCGCTGGCGTGCCGGCCGACTACGTGCAGCTGGGCCAGGGCAACCGCCCGTGCTCGACCCTGCCGTGCCAGTCGGGTGACCAGTTCATCTCGGGCGCCAACCCGAACCTGTCGCCGGAAACCTCCAAGAGCAAGACCATGGGTCTGGTCTGGAGCCCGCGTTGGGTGCAGGGCCTGGACGTCTCGCTGGACTGGTACCGCTACGAAATCAGCAACATGATCATTGCTGACAGCGTCGACCGCATCCTGCGTGACTGCTACGTGCTGGGCAACAGCGGTCGTTGCGACGGCATCGTCCGCGCGGACGACGGCCACGTCAGTGCCATCACCTACGGCACCGCCAACCTCGGCATGATGGAAACCGAAGGTTACGACCTGGGCATCAAGTACCGCCTGCCGGAGCTGGCCATCGGTCAGTTCAACATCGACTGGCAGACCAGCTACACCTCCAAGTACGACGAGCAGGGCCAGAACGCTGCCGGCGACAACATCATGATCGGTCGCGTCGGTGAACCCGGCCTGTTCCGCGTGCGTTCGAACCTGGGCGTGAACTGGCAGTACGGCGACTTCGGTGTGAACTACACCGCGCGCTACTACTCGGGCATGAAGGAAGGCTGCATCGACACCGGCGAGTTCTGGTGCAATGCGCCGGACCACATGGCCAACGGCGAGTCCGATCCGCTGCGCAAGACCGGCTCCAACACCTTCCACGACCTGCAGGTCAGCTGGAAGGCGCCGTGGGATGCCACCATCGCCCTGGGCGCGAACAACGTGTTCGACCACAAGGGTCCGCTGATGTACTCGGCGCCGAACTCGAGCTTCGCCTACTACGGCGGCTTCGACATCGGTCGCTTCCTGTACATGAAGTACACCCAGAAGTTCTGATCCATCGAACGGCTGGTACAGCGAAAAGGAGGGCGGGCCGCGAGGCCCGCCCTTTTTCTTTGCCCGGACACCAGGCACAAAAAAACCGACCCGCGAAGGTCGGCCCGTCCGGTAGAGCCGGGCTTTGCCCGGCTCCACGCAATCCCAGCCTCAGGCGTCGGCCGTAGCCAACCCCATCAGCCCATTGGCCTGGTCGCGCCACTGCGGCAGCTTGCCCAGTACGCCGGCGCGCTGCAGGTACTCTTCGTCCACCGGGTCGCCGTTGACCAGTGCCAGTGCCACGTGCACCGCGCCGGTCACCCAGAAACTGCGCGTGTTCGAACGCTGCGGCTGCAGGTGGAACGCCACCGCTTCGATGATTGGCATCGGCAGGCCCCACAGCCCCAGCAGGTAGGCACCGGCTTCGCTGTGGCCCGGGCGAGGGTCGGCGTCGCTGGCCGGTTCGGTGCGCTCGTTGCGCACGCCCGGCAGCAGCAGGCCGATGTCGGCCAGCAGGGCAGCGGTCGCGCCCAGCTCCGCGCTCGATTCCGGCAGCAGCTTGGCCGCCAGTCGCGAGGCCAGCAGCGCGCGCTGCTGCAGGGCGTTGCGTTCGGCACCGGACAGTGCCGACGCCGAGAACACTTCGCTGGCCAGCACCAGGTCGCGCAGCGTGGCCAGGCCCAGGCGGGTCACCGCGCTGCGCAGGTCCGAGATGGTGCGGCCGCTGTTGAAGAAGGCCGAGTTGGACAGCTGCAGCACCTTGGCCGCGATCGCCGGGTCGGCCGAGACCAGCTTGGCCACGTCGGCGGTGTCGGTATCGTCGTCGTGCTCCAGCGCCTGGGTCAGGCTCAGGTACAGATGCGGCGGCGACGGCAGCTTCTCGATGCGGCCGATCGCGCTGCGCAGGCGCGCGCTGTCGAGCAGCTCGCGCAGTTCCTCCAGGCTGGTCAGCGCTTCCAGCAGCACTTCCGGCGCCAGCGGCAGTGGCAGGAAGCGATGCGCCACGCCAATCAGGCGCGCCGGCGGTGGCCGGTTGCCCTGGGCGGCTTCGACCAGCGCGATGCGGATCGTCTCCGGACGCAGTGTCCGGATCTGGCCGAGCAGCGTGGTCGCGGTGAGATCGGGCAGGGCAGGGCAGGCAATGACCGCATCGACCGGCGAAGACGCCACGATGCTCATGGCCGTCTGGCCATCGGCGGCGGTCAACGGCTGCCACTCTTCCCCAAGATCGGCAATGAAATCCATCAGCTCAGCCGACAGGCTGGCTTCGTCCCCAACTAGCAGAATACGCACGACACAATCCCCTGGGTGACCACGGTGAACGCACCGCGGTCGGTGTAGAAGTCGCAATGTACCCAATCCGGCTCAAACAGTGATGGGCCGCATTGTAAAAACGTGATGGGCATCGCTCCGGCGGCGGGCGCCGGAGCGGGGCTCATTCAGCCTCAGGCGTTGCTGGACAGGTAGCGCTGGTGCGCTTCGACCAGGATCTGCTTGGCTTCGGCGGCGCCGGCCCAGCCGTCCAGCTTGACCCACTTGCCCTTCTCCAGGTCCTTGTAGTGCTCGAAGAAGTGGCCGATGCGCTCCAGCCAGTGGCTGGAGACCTGCGCGATGTCTTCCACGTGGGCATAGCCGCTGAAGATCTTGGCGACCGGAACCGCCAGGATCTTCTCATCGCTGCCGGCTTCGTCGCTCATCTTCAGCACGCCCACCGGACGGCAGCGCACCACCGAGCCCGGAATCAGCGGCAGCGGCAGTACCACCAGCACGTCGGCCGGGTCGCCGTCGCCGCACAGGGTGCTCGGCACGTAGCCGTAGTTGCAGGGGTACCGCATCGGGGTGGACAGGATGCGGTCGACGAAGATCGCGCCGGTTTCCTTGTCCACTTCGTACTTGACCGGTTCCGAGTCCTTCGGGATCTCGATGATGACGTTGATTTCTTCCGGCGGGTTCTTGCCGGGCGAGACGAGTTCCAGACCCATGATGTGCTCCGAGAGGGGGGATGGCGCGATATGACCCCCCATTTTATGCCTTTGCCGGCCGGCGTGCAGGTGGGCCCACGCCGACACCGGAACAGGGACGGTTCCGAGGGGCCGCTTCGTCCCGTTCCGATGGTGGGAAAGCACCTCGCCACCCAAGCTGGACCCCCTGTCGGACCCCTTCCGACGTCAAGGACCTGCCATGAAACTTCTGTACGTCCCCGCTGCGGCCCTGTTGATGCTGGCCCTGCTTTCGCCCGCCGTCGCGGCTCCCCATGTCGATCTGGTGGACTACCCGCGCACCAACGCGCAGTGGCAGGCCTTCCAGGACCTGCGCTGGCGCCTGGTGAAGGATTTCGACGAGGTCTGCGGCGACACCTACTGTGAAGGCGAATACAGCGACATCCAGCCCCTGCGCATACGGTGCTCGGTGGAAGTCTCCGCAGGCACCGTCAGCCACTGCGCGTGGGCGTTTGCCGCCAGTGACCTGGGCGTGGACGGCAGCACCGGGCGGATCGACGCCCGGCAGCCGGTCTGGCTGTGTCCGCTTCCCATCCCGACGGCGACCTCGGTCGAGACGTTCCTGGCGGCATTGTCCGGGCCCAGGCCGCTGTTCCGTCGCCTTCCCGGCGCCACCGAGACCTTCTACGACGCACTGGGCGACTGCCTGCGCTAGCCTGCGCCCATGGACTCCCTGCTTGCCGCCGCCGCCCGTGCCCTTGCTGCCGGCGATGTCCTGACCGCGCTGGGCCATGTGGCCCTGCGCGGCGACCCGCCCGCACTGGCCCTGCGCGGTGTGGCCATGGCCCAGCTGGGCGAGCTGGAACGGGCGCGCGAACTGCTGCGGCAGGCCCAGCGCGGCTTTGGCGGCAGTGAAGTGGTGGCGTGGGCACGCTGCGTGGTCGCTGAAGCCGAGGTGGCGCTGGCCCTGCGTGACCTGGCTGGACCCGCCCCCCCGCTGCTGCTTGCTGCGCGGGCCCTGGAGGCGCGCGGCGACCTGCACAACGCGCTGCAGGCCTGGTCGATCCTGGCGCGGCGTGGCTTGTTGCTGGGCCAGCGGCAGGAAGCGGCCAACGCGCTGGCCCACCTGCAGAGGCACACGCTGGTGCCTGCGTTGGCGGCGATGGCGGCCCTGACCGACGCCGCGCTGGCGGCCTGCGCGCTGCAGGTGCCCCAGGCGCAGCAGGCGCTGCAACGGGCGACCGACGCGGCAGGTGCATCGGGCATTGCCGCACTACAGGCGGAAGTGGCACAGGCCCGTCGCCAGATTGGGCAGCCTGCCGCGCGCCGGGTGGGGCAGGGGTGTGACCTGCCCTTGGATCTGGCCGATGTGCAGCGCCTGCTCGAATCGCCCGCATGTGTGATCGACGGCTGCCGGCGTGGCGTCTGGCGGGGCGGTCGGTGGCGTTCGCTGGCGCGGCGGCCATTGCTGTTCACGCTGCTGCACGCGCTGGGCCAGGCGTGGCCAGGCGACGCGGATCGCGACGCCCTGATTGCCGCGGTCTTCCGCACCCGTTACGGCGACCACACCCACCGGGCCCGCCTGCGGGTGGACATCGGGCGGCTGCGGCGGGCGCTGCAGGGGATGCTGGAGATCGACGCGACCGAAGCCGGCTACCGGCTGCGTGCCCCCGCCGACACCGTCGTGGCCGTGCTGGCGCCACCGCACGACGGCGAGCCGGCGGCGCTGGAAGCGCTGCTCGGCGATGGCGCGGCCTGGTCGACCTCGTCGCTGGCGCTGGCGGTGGGCGCCAGCCAGCGCACGGTGCAGCGCGAACTGGTGGCGCTGGAAGGTGCGGGCCGGGTCCGCTGCCATGGGCGTGGGCGCGCACAACGCTGGTTGGGCACGCCGCTGGTGGGATTCACGACGATCTTGTTACTCCCCGCTTCGCT
>Ga0105251_10003659_pt1 | contig 11025 bp, 8 predicted proteins | sample KBSS64metaG_FD_80424 | JGI IMG/M metagenome (GOLD analysis project Ga0105251, IMG submission 80424) | Switchgrass rhizosphere microbial communities from Kellogg Biological Station, Michigan, USA - KBS S6-4 metaG | ecosystem: Host-associated > Plants > Roots > Rhizosphere > Soil | place...
GCCAGCCAGTACCTGCACAAGGGCAAGATCGAGCTGTCGGAAATGATCGCGGTCGACGCCAAGAAGAAATTCGGCCTCGACGGTCGCGTGCATTTCAACGTCGGCGGTTCGCAGTCCATCGAAGACTCGCTGAAAGTCGTGCGTAACGCCACCAACGGCAAGAGCCTGATGTTCGCCTTCGAAGGCGGCTACCACGGCCGTACCCTGGGTGCCTCCTCGATCACTTCGAGCTACCGCTACCGTCGCCGCTACGGCCACTTCGGCGAGCGCGCGCAGTTCATCCCGTTCCCGTATCACTTCCGCGGCCCGAAAGGCATGACCAAGGAAGAATACGGCAGCTACTGCGTGCAGCAGTTCGCCCGTCTGTTCGAAACTGAATACAACGGCGTCTGGGACCCGAAAGTCGGCGCCAGCGAATACGCGGCGTTCTACGTCGAGCCGATCCAGGGCACCGGCGGCTACGTGATCCCGCCAATGAACTTCTACAGCGAGCTGAAGAAGGTCCTCGACCAGCACGGCATCCTGATGGTCGTCGACGAAATCCAGATGGGCTTCTGGCGTACCGGCAAGCTGTGGTCGATCGAACACTTCGACGTCAAGCCGGACGTGATCGTCTTCGGCAAGGCGCTGACCAACGGCCTGAACCCCCTGGGCGGCATCTGGGCTCGCGAAGAGTTGATCAACCCGAAAGTCTTCCCACCAGGTTCGACCCACTCCACCTTCGCCTCCAACCCACTGGGCACGGCGGTAGGCCTGGAAATGTTCAAGATGACCAGCGAAGTCGACTACGGCGCCATGGTCATGGCCAAGGGCAAGTATTTCCTCGAAGGCCTGCAAGACCTGCAGAAACGCTTCCCGATCATCGGCGACGTCGATGGCCTGGGCCTGGCCCTGCGCTGCGAAATCTGCGGTCCGGACGGTTTCACGCCAGACAAGGCGACCCTGGACTACATGGTCGAAGAAGGCATGAAGGGCGACATGGTGGTTGACGGTCAGAAACTCGGCCTGATCCTCGACGTCGGTGGCTACTACAAGAACGTGATCACCCTGGCGCCGTCGCTGGAAATCAGCTACCCGGAAATCGACCTGGGTCTGAAGCTGCTGGAACAGCTGCTGAACCGGGCCATGACACGGTGAACATGGCCGAGATCGATCTGGGCGAAGGCGATGCCGGCTTCGTTCTCGGCGACGGTCCGGTCGGGGTCTTGCTGATCCACGGCCTGACCGGCACGCCGACAGAACTGCGCAAGGTCGCCCAGGGGCTGGTCAAGGACGGTACGTGCACCGTGTACGTACCCACCCTGCCCGGTCATTGCGGCGGCAATTCCGACCTGCAGGCGACCGGTTGGCAGGACTGGTACGAAGGCGTGCGCAAGACCTTCGTTGGCGTGAAGCAGCGCCACGCGCAGGTGTTCGTCGGCGGCTTGTCGATGGGCGCAGTGATGTCCATGTACCTGGCCTCCGAGTTCCCCGGCCAGGTTGCCGGGTTGTTGATGTATTCGACGACCCTGCGCTACGACGGCTGGAGCATCAGCAAATTTGCGTTCCTGACGCCGTTGCTGATGAGGATTCCGTTCGGTGTGCATGTCTGTCGGTTCGAGGAGAAGCCGCCGTACGGCATCAAGAACGAGCGCTTGCGGGCGATTGTCGAGCGCCAGATGAAGGCCGGCCAGAGCAGCGATGCCGGGCTGTTGACCATGGAAGGCATCACGGTGCGCGAACTGCACCGGATGAATGCCGTGGTCATGCGCCGCATGCCGGCGATCAAGACTCCGGCGCTGGTGATCCACTCCGTCGAGGACGACATCACCAGCCCGTGGAACGCCAATTACGTCGAGAAGCACCTGGGTGGCCCCGTCACCAAGGTGCTTCTCGACAATTGCTACCACATGATCACCGTCGACCTGCAGTACCGCGAAGTGATCGCCTTGAGCGCCGGTTTCATCGAGCGCCTGAGCGGCGTTTCGAGCCTCCGCGAAGACTATCGGCAACGGGCCTAAAGGACAGACCACGTGATTGACGCCCAAGCCTTCTCCAGCATCGAGGCGATTGACCGTGCAGCCTGGAATGACTGCTTTCCGGGCGCGCTGGAAAATTGGGAGTATTACCTGGCTGTGGAAAAGGCCGGCATCGACGACTTCGAATGGCGCTACCTGGCGTTGTTCGAAGACGGCCGCCTGCTGGCCGTCGCCCCCGCCTTCATCACCCGCTACAAACTCGACACCACGATGCAGGGGGTGGCCAAACGCGTGACCGGCTGGCTCAACCGGGCATTGCCAGGCCTTCTCGAATTGGGACTCTACGCCATTGGTTCGCCCGTGTCGGAGCAGTGCCATGCCGGAATCGCCAGCCAGGTGCCAGCGCAACGCCGCCAGGCATTGCTGGAGCGCCTGTTGCGGCTCGCGCGGGAAGATGCCGCCAGTCTGAAAATCAGCCTCACAGCAGTCAAGGACGCCCCCAGCGCCGACAACGACTGGACCAGCAGTTGCAAGGCCGCCGGCTTCCAGCAATTGCCCAGCCTGCCCGGATCGACGCTACCGGTGCCCTTCGGCTCGCTCGACGCCTACCTCGGCTCCCTGGGCAAATCCACCCGCAAGGACCTGCGGCGCAAACTACGCACACCCGGGCCACGGATCGAGTGGCGGCGCAACATCGATGATGTACTGCCGCAGGTCATGCGTCTGTACGAGTCGACCCTGGCGCGCAGCGAAACCCAGTTCGAACGCCTGCCAGCGGACTATTTCACCGGTGTGCTCGAACAACTGGACGAACGCGCTGCCTGCGTTCTCTACTGGATCGACGATCGGTTAGTGGCGTTCAACCTGATCCTGCTGGATCAGGATCGGCTGATCGATAAATTTTTCGGTCACGACCTGAACGAAACCCGTCAGCACAACCTCTATTTCCGTAGCTGGATGGCCAATGTCGAGTACTGTATCAAGCAGGGCATCGCCCGGTACGAATGCGGTCAGGCCGGTTATGCCAGCAAGATCCGCCTGGGCTGCACGTTCCAGGGCAACAACCTGTTCTTTCACCATCGAAACCGGCTGGTCAACAACGTCCTGAAACTGGTCAAATTGATTGTCCGACCGGATCGATTCGACCCTGCCATGGCTGCCGCGATAAGCGAAACCTGATGACTCCTACCCCAGAACGCCGCCGTAAACGCCGCCCCTTCTCGATATCGCGCTGGAGTGTGCAGCGCAAACTGTTGCTGGCGTTCTGGCTGGTCAGCGTCGTGCCGACCATGATCGCCGCCGAACTGGCGGCGACCACCCTGTCGCAGATTTTCGACAGTAACGTGCGCATCTGGCTGCAGGAGTCGACCAAGATCGTCAAGGACGAGATCAGCGAGATCCAGCGTGACAACGCGCGGGTCGCGCAATTGTTCCTGCTCTACACCAGACCGCCTACTTCGCGCCAGGCGGCCAAGCATGACAAGCTGACCGCCGATATCGCCGATGCGATGGGCATCGACATCGTCGCGCTGATCCGCACGCAGGATCACAAGGTGGTGTTCAGCACCGCCTCCGACGATATCGTCGAACAGGTCAGCACCGCGCCCAATGCCGTGCTGCAGACCATCAAGGTCGCGGGCGTACCGACCGGCGTGGTGGTCTCGATGTTCCCCAGTACCCAGGAAGGCGTCGACTATCAACTGATGATCGCCACCTATCTGGACAGCAGCTTCCTCAACAGCGTCGCCGATGTCCATTCCCTCGACCTGCGCCTGTACCTGGCGAACGCCAAGGGGTTCGCCGAAATCTTCTCGACCCAGCGCTTCGACGATCATCCGCTACAGATCCCGACGAAAATCGAAAAAACCCTGCGCGACACCCGACTGCCGAGCGAACTCTTCACCAGCCGCTACAGTGGCCTCTACTGGCCGATTTTCAACGATACCGGTGACCTGCAGGGCGTCATTTTCAGCGGCCTGCTGCGCCACAACAGCCTGGTGGGCCTGGTCAACCAGAGCAATCTGTTCATCCTGATTTTCCTCGTGGGCTCGGCACTGTCCCTGAGCGTCGGCTGGCTGGTCTCGCAACGCCTGACCCGACCGTTGCGGGGGCTTGCCGAAGGGGTCGGAGCGGTCATCTCCGGCAACTACAACAAGCATGTCCCGGTGATCGGCAGCGATGAACTGGCCGAACTCAGCCATACCTTCAACCACATGACCGAACGCCTGGGTGAACTGCATCACCTGGAAGCACAACTGCGCCGCCGTGATCGCCTGCACGCGCTGGGCGAAGTCGCCATGGGCCTGGCCCACGAAATCCGCAATCCGCTGGGCATCATCAAGACCGCGACGCAACTGCTGCATCGTCGGGCCAACCTGCCGGACACCGACAAGCGCCACCTGGAATACGTGATCAGCGAAGTGTCGCGGATCAATGACCTGATCACCGAGTTTCTCGATTTCGCCAAGCCGAACGCACCGATTCGGGTTCTGCAGCCCGCTCGTGCCCTGGCCGAAGAAATTCTCGGTTTCTGCGCCCCGGAGCTGACGACCCACAACATCGATGCACACATCGACGAGCAGGCCCCCGGTGCCACGCTGTACGCCGATACCGGCCAACTGAAACAGGCCTGCCTGAACCTGATCCTCAACGCCATCGACGCCATGCCCAACGGCGGTCGCCTGACGCTCGGCATCGATACGGACCAGCACTACACCGTCATCAGCGTCACCGACACCGGCCAGGGTATCGAGGCGGACATGATCGAGCGGATCTTCACGCCGTTTGTCACCACCAAGGCCTCGGGCACCGGCCTGGGCCTGGCCAAGGTTTTCTCGATCATGGAAAACCATGATGGGCGGATCGAATGCATCAGCGAGAAAGATGCAGGCGCCTGCTTCAAGCTGTACATTCCGGCCCATGGCGAAGACCTGGACGCCGAGGATGACGAGGAACATGACGATGACGCATAAGGTCCTGGTGGTCGATGACGAGCCCAAACTCTGCGACCTGCTCAGTTCGGCCCTGAGCCATAACGATATCCAGGTCTTCACCGCCGGCAACGGCCTGCAGGCGCTGGTGGTGCTGGACCAGGAAGAGATCGACCTGGTCATCAGCGACTGGCGCATGCCCGGCATGGATGGTCCACAGTTGCTGGCCGAGATCAAGTCGCGCTTCCCGCAATTGCCGGTCATCGTGATGACCGCCTACAGCACGGTGAAAAACGCCGTGCAATCGATGCGCAACGGCGCCTTCGACTACATTGCCAAGCCGTTCGACATCGACGAGCTGGACATCACCGTCAGCAAGGCATTGCAGTTTCGCGACATCCTGCGCGACAACGCGCGGATGCGCGCCGAGCTGGACGAACACCAGCAGAACGACAGCCTGGTGGGCGACAGCCCGACCTTTCGCCGGGTGCTGCAGGCGGTCGATTCGGTACGCGAGAGCAACGCGACCATCCTGCTGACCGGCGAAAGCGGCACCGGCAAGGAGATGGTCGCCCGGGCGATCCACCAGCACGGCAACCGCGCCGACAAACCCTTTGTCGCGGTCAACTGCGCGGCGATCCCCGAAGGGCTGCTGGAAAGCGAAATGTTCGGCCACCGCAAGGGTGCCTTTACCGGCGCCGTCTCGGATCGGGTCGGGCGCTTCATGCAGGCGGACAAGGGCACGTTGTTCCTCGACGAGGTCGGCGACATGCCGCTGGCTCTGCAGGCGAAGATTCTGCGTGCGCTGCAGGAGCGGGTGATCGAGCCGGTAGGCGACACGCGCGAACGCAAGGTCGATGTGCGGGTGATCGCCGCGACCAACAAGAACCTGCTCGAAGCGGTGGCGAACAAGGAGTTTCGTGAAGACCTCTACTATCGCCTGAACGTCTTTCCGATTCCCTTGCCAGCCCTGCGCGAGCGGGCCGAGGACATCGCGCCACTGGCCCGGCATTTCGCCCGCTCCCTGGGTGCCAGCGCCGGCAAGCGCATCACCGGGTTCAGCCCGCAGGCGCTACAGGCGATGGCCAACTACAACTGGCCGGGCAATATTCGCGAACTGCAGAACTGCGTGGAGCGCGCGACCATCGTCGCCGCGAACCCGGTGATCGAAGAAAGCGACCTGCCCGCGTACCTGTTCAGCCCATCGCAGACGGAACCGGGCAACCCGACCGTGGCGCTCAATGCCGGCCCGGCGATCCCCAAGGACCTCGACGCGGCGCTGGCGGAAGTGGAAAAGGGCTACATCCTGGCGGCCTTGCAGGAAACCAATGGGGTCCAGGCCGCCGCCGCGCAGATGATCGGGATCTCCGAGCGCAGCTTCTGGTATCGCCTGAAGAAGCTGGCGATCCAGGTGGAAAAGATCATCCGCTGACCCCCACGACACATCCTGCGGCGCATCGCTCCCCCTGTAGGAGCGTGGCTTGCCCGCGAAGCTCTTCGGCCTCCAGGCCATCGGAAGCTTCGCGGGCAACCGGGCGTCGGCCGGCCGCTTCTATAGGAACCGCGCCAACTTCATGGCCTGAAGCCCATTCCCATCAAAGCTGCGCCACGTGGCTGACATCCTGCTGATGCGCCCGCAGATAAGGCAGCACCGCCGCCAGCAACGGAGCCTTGAACGCCTCCTGGAACCGATGGGCCAGCCCCGGGATCAGCACCAGTTGGCTGCCCTGGATATGCGCTGCCAGGTGCACGCCATGCATCACCGGCAATAACGGATCGGCGGTGCCATGCACCACCAGGGTCGGCACGCGTAACTGGTTGAGCAGCGGCACCCGGCTCGGCTCGGCCAGAATCGCCATGATCTGGCGCTTCACCCCTTCCGGATTGAACGCCCGATCATAAGAGGCCGCGGCCTGGCGTAGCAGCTTGTTCCGATCGTCCTTGACCTGCGGACTGCCCAGCGCCGCCAACAGGTCGGCCTGCTGCTCGATGGCCACCTGGCGATTGGGCGCGCTGCGCCGCGACAGCAACTGCACCAGCGCTGCACTCGGCGCCGGCAAACCTTCGGCACCGGAGCTGGTCATCACCAGCGTCAGACTCTCGACCCGCTGCGGCGCCATGGCCGCCACACGCTGGGCGATCATCCCGCCCATGCTGGCACCGAGCACATGAAACTGCTCGACGTGCAGTGCATCCATCAGCCCCAACGCATCGCCGGCCATGTCGGTCAGACTGTAGGGCGCCGATACCGGCAACCCGAGCTTGTAGCGCAGCACTTCGAAGGTCAGGTTGGCAGTCGCCGGTGCATGGCGCCAGGTCGACAGGCCGACGTCGCGGTTGTCGTAGCGAATCACCCGGAAACCCTGCTGGCACAGGGCGACCACCACTTCGTCCGGCCAATGGATCAACTGACCGCCCAGGCCCATGATCAGCAGCAGCGCCGGGTCCGAGGCACGGCCGATGCTCTGGTAGGCCAAGCTGACCTGATCCAGATCGACATGCTCGGTGGGAACATTGACATCGCAGCGGCCAGCGGCAAATGCCGGCAAGCCGAACAGCAAGGCGGCCAGCAGAACTGCCGCAGAAAGAAAACGTACATGCATGAAAAAATACCGAAACGCAGAACCCCAGTGGAGCGCGAGTCTGATGATATTTGTTGCAGCGCGCTGCCACAGTTCAATGACAGTTTGATGAAGATTGCATCGGCGGTATCGGCCTATCGGACAAGTCACACGTCTATCGCCAGAGGCGGCAGTCGACAGCCGCGTCATCATGAGACAAACTCACGCTTATCGCGTCTTTTGCCAACAATTGCTCATGGAGCCTCTGGTGCTCGAAATCCGTCACTTGAAAACCCTGCATGCCCTGCGTGAGGCCGACAGCCTGGTGGAAGCCGCCGAGCGCCTGCACCTGACGCAGTCGGCCCTCTCCCACCAGTTCAAGGAACTGGAGGAGCGCCTGGGCATGACGTTGTTCGTGCGCAAGACCAAACCGGTCCGGTTCACCAGCGCCGGCCTGCGTCTGCTGCAACTGGCGGATGCCACCCTGCCGCTGCTGCGCGCGACGGAACGGGATATCTCCCGGCTGGCCGGTGGTACCGCAGGTCGACTGCACATGGCGATCGAATGCCACAGTTGCTTCCAGTGGCTGATGCCGACCATCGACCAGTTCCGCGACGCCTGGCCGGAAGTCGAACTGGACCTGGCCTCCGGCTTCTCCTTTGCACCGCTGCCGGCCCTGGCCCGAGGCGACCTGGACCTGGTGGTCACCTCCGACCCGCTGGACCTGGCGGGCATCACCTACGTGCCGCTGTTCACCTACGAGGCAATGCTCGCCGTCGCCAACCAGCACGCCCTGGCAAGCAAACCGTATATCGTGCCCGAGGATCTGGCCCGGGAAACCCTGATCACCTACCCGGTGGAACGCGACCGCCTGGACATCTTCACCCGATTCCTGGAACCGGCCGATATCGAACCGGCGCAGGTGCGGACCTCGGAACTGACCGTGATGATGATGCAGTTGGTGGCCAGCGGCCGCGGTGTCTGCGGCATGCCGCACTGGGCGCTGCACGAATACAGCTCGCGCGGTTACGTGAAAGCCAAGCGGCTGGGCGAGAAAGGCCTGTTTGCCACACTGTACGCGGCGATTCGCACCGACATGCTGGAGGTGCCCTATATGCGCGACTTTCTGCTGACGGCCAAGGACACCTCGTTCTCCACCCTCGATGGCGTCAGCGCGGTACGCTGACGCCCCCTCTCAGGCGGCCCGGCGTTGTTCGAGCATCAGCCGCAGCGCCAGGCCGCCCAGCACGAAGCCCATGACATAACGTTGCAGCGCCAGCCAACGCGGGTTGTGCATGAACCAGCTGGCCAGACCGCCGGCAAACAGCGCGATCAGCAGGTTGACGGTGAAGCTCACGCTGATCTGGGTGACGCCAAGGATCAGGCTCTGGGCGAACACCGAGCCGTGCTCCGGGGTGATGAACTGCGGAAACACCGAAAGGTAGAACACCGCGATCTTCGGATTCAGGGCACTGGTGAGAAAGCCCATGGCGATCAACCGCGCGGACGAATCAGGCGGCAACTGCCGAGGCTCGAACGGCGACCGCGCCCCAGGCTTGAGCGCCTGCCAGGCCAGCCACAGCAGGTACAGCGCACCGGCCCACTTGAGCAACTCATAAGCCAGCGGCACGGCCATGAACACGGCGGTCAGACCCAGCGCGGCAGCAAACAGATGGACGAAGAAACCGCCCACCACCCCCAGCAACGACACCACCCCGGCCTTGGGGCCCTGGCAGATCGAACGGGAAATCAGGTAGATCATGTTCGGTCCCGGCGTCAGGACCATCAACAGTGAAGCGGCGGCGAAGATCAGCAGGTCTTGAGCGGGGATCATGGACTGTCCTTGGGAGGTTTCGCTCAGGCGTCGGGTGCAAGCGAAGCACGATAGAACGGCAGGATCAGGTCCCGTGTCAACGGCGCCAGGCACAGATTGCCGTCGGACGCCGGATCGATCCACACCACTTCCTCGATCTCGGCAGCCGGCTCGACCGCTTCGTCGATCTGCAGCAGAAACAGTTCGGCCTGTACCTCGAAGCCCGGCTCGTTGGCAGCCGGTGCGGAAAATTTTCCGAGGTAGCGGGCAGCGGCAGGATCGACCCGCAGCCCCAGTTCTTCCTCAAGTTCACGGGCCAGGGCGTGCGCCGGCTGCTCATGGGGTTCGATCTTGCCGCCGGGTTGCATGAAGGCCAAGGTGCCGCGTTTGCGGACCAGCAGAGTGCGGCCATCGGGGCCGATCAGCAGGGCTGCGGCAATACGAATCATCCTGGAGACAGTAGAAAGAGTCATGGCGTCAATGCAATCCCGGCAAAGGGCGCCAGGATCACACTCGCAGGGACAACAGGCAAGCCCGCCGAAGGTAGGCTTGTCTGGCTGAACTCAGGTCACCTGCTCCAGCGGCGTGACCTCTTCCGGCACCTTGACGAACACGCTGTACTTGGCCCCCTCCATCGCCTCGAAACCGATCAGTTTTTCCACCAACGGCCCACTCAAGACCTTGCCGGCATTGAGCAGCAGCATGCCATTGTCGGCATTGAGGTTGCGTGCCAGGACCATGCCTGCCGCCAGCTCGCGGGTGCTCAGGACCTTCACCGTCGGGTCGCCGGCGGTGACATCGCTCAGGTGCTCGGCGCAGACCTTGATAAAGGGTTCCACCAGCTCGGGATCATAGAGACGCCCGGCATACTTGCGGATGAACAGCAGGGCTTCGTCACTGTTCAACCGTCGTTCGAGAATCAGTCCATGCTGCAACTCGATGAAGTCGACGGCCAGCTTCAACACCCGTGAACCCAGGGGAATCGCCTCGCCCTTGAGATGATCGGGGAAACCGCTGCCGTCCCAACGCTCCTGATGATGCAGGATCAGCCGCGCCGCATCCTGCATCGGTTCCAGCGTCATCAGCAACGACTCGCTCTGCTTGGGATAACCGCGATAACGCTCGCGTTCGGTATGGTGCAACTGGTCGGCCGGAGCGCCCATCATGCCGTCCGTCCAGCCCATCTTGCCGATGTTGTGCAAGGCCGCGGCCATCGCCAGGTTACGGTTGTCGGCCTCGTCCAGCGCGTTGGCCTTGCTCCAGGCACGGACCAGGTCGATCACCGCCCGGTTGGTCTGCTTGTCCTTGGGCAAGCGCCACTCGACCATCCGCGAAAACACCTCGGCGGTCACCGCGTAGCTGCGCTTGAGCTCTTCGTAGGCCAGGTCGAGCATATCGGCGGTCTGCTGGACCTCGCTGGTTCGCGCCAACACCCGTTTTTCCAGCGTCTCGTTGAGCTGCTGCAACTGTTGGTTCTGTTCCCGGGCCAACACCTGCAGGCGCTGTCGTTCGCGTTCCGAATGCTGGTAGGCCAACGCCTGACGCACCGTCAGTCCCAGTTCTTCGTCGTTCCAGGGCTTGCTGAGATAGCGATAGATCCGCCCTTCGTTGATCGCCTTGGTGATCATGTCCAGGTCGGCATAACCGGTCAGCAGGATCCGCAGGGTCGATGGGTACAGCTCGTGGATGCGCGCCAGCAGGGTCGCGCCATCCATGTTCGGCATGCGTGCATCGCTGATCACCAGGTCGACGGGCTGCTCGGC
>Ga0105251_10003660_pt1 | contig 11024 bp, 6 predicted proteins | sample KBSS64metaG_FD_80424 | JGI IMG/M metagenome (GOLD analysis project Ga0105251, IMG submission 80424) | Switchgrass rhizosphere microbial communities from Kellogg Biological Station, Michigan, USA - KBS S6-4 metaG | ecosystem: Host-associated > Plants > Roots > Rhizosphere > Soil | place...
CACAGTGATGCGCTGGCCCGTGTGGTAGCACAACATCAACCCACTCTTGAGCACGTCAATCGGCAAGTCAGCAAACCCGCGAGCATGACGCAGCCGTGCCAAAAGTCCCGCAAAGACAGGAAAGCTGAATTGAAAATGCTGATCGTTGCCCAACTGCCGCGCCACCTCGTCAGCGGACGGGATATCGTTACGGTGCAGCGTCGCTTCGAAACCGTCCATGGCGCCTTGGGCCACCTGTTGACCGAAGTGCTTGACCAGCCTATCCAGAGGAGCAGGCTGTGGCGTTTTTGGGGGAAATTCACCCAAGTAAATCCTGGCGGGGTTCAGGACGACCTCTAATGTGCCAACGCAAAGTTCTGCAAGCCGGGCCTTGTATCGGCGACGAAGCAGACGCTGCGAGTTCTTGAACCGAAGTTTAAGGATCCGACGCCTTTTCCCGGCGTCTTTGTTTCGAGGTGCTTTAAGTGGCGGTACTGCTCGCTGTTCCAGATCAAAAGCAAATGCATCAAGCTCGGCATCACCGTCTTGAAAGGCCTGACTTGCCAAACGCAACTCGGCATCAATCGACGGACTCCTCCCCAGCCGCATTAAATCCCGCCAATCCTGCCGATTGCGCGGGTCAGTGTTGCCTTGGGAAGCAAGGCGCCGCACGAAAAACGTTACATCCTCTGGTTTATTGCGAAGACCAACCAGACGATCCTCCAAAAGACACTCGGCCCAAAACAGATAATTTTGTCGCTGGCCGTCATAAAGAACATGACTTTGGACTGCACGACGTAGCCGGTGGTCAGAATCAAGCAAACTTTGCAGCGTCGAGACTGCACGCCCCTGAGGGTCCGGACTGGAAAGCCCCCCGAGCCAGTCCCATAACAAGGCTGGATCACGCGCCGTTACGACCCTTTCGTCGATTGCGCGCGCGATCAGCCAGGCAATCAGTTCATTCAGTTCCAACTGGCCTTGCCAGTTTTGCGGCTCAACCAGGCTGGCATAACCGCCAAGCAATGTGAGAATGCCCGACAGTCTCGATGTCGGCACCATCTCGGCCAACTGAGCGCAATCTTTGAGCCTGTGAACAATCGGCTGCATATCCCTGGGCAATGCAGAGACGGTGATCCCCAGTTCGGCGAGAAACGTTGCAACCACCAGTTCATCGCTGACTGCGCAATTGAATCTTTCGATCAACGTGCGCGCAAGCAGGATCGAATCGGTCTGGGACTGTTCAAGCACACGTTTGATGAGGCCTTCCCACTCAGGTGTGCTGTAGTAAGGTTTCAACGCCGCAGCGGCCGAGCTTCGCTCGTTGAAACCACGGTCAGTGTCCATCATCGCCGTCAGCAGTGCCGGAACAAGCTTACCTGCAAGCGTATTATCCCGAAGACCATCAATCAGCAGTGAGGACAAATGCCTGTTAGCCGTTGGCGAACTGATAACGGCCTCGATCTGACCTTTCAGCGCCTCGATCACGATGCCTTTGGCTGTATGACTGTCCCAGTCGTGGCGGCGAAAATAGGGATCGGCCTGCGCCAGCACCTTTAGTGACTCGAATAAATGAAGTGAGAGAGCCTTACTCAGATTGACCGTATCGGCATACCGCAACACCCCCAACGGATCCATGGCAATAACTTCGTTTGCCAGAAATGGGCAGTGATAGGCCATCCATGCATGAATGCCCCGGAAACTGGCGGGCACTCGCCCGGTACTTTGAAACTGTGCAAGCAGCCGGCGCCTTTTACGATCGTTATCGGCTTGCCTTGTCAGCCAGCGCGCTGCAAGGAACTCGGCAATAACACGGTGAATAGGTTTTGTCCGTTCATCACTTATAGTCCTGAATAGTTTTGAGCTGACAATCTCACGGGCATGCTCGCCGGCACCTGGAAGTACGGTGAGTTCAGCGAGGACAATATCCGTTTCATTCACAGACGCAGGTCTTGTGAGACTAATGGCTTCTGAGCCGGCAAGCAGCATCCCGGCCATCATCGCCCCTGCACAATCAAAGGCCTGCTCCTCAGAAACGTATTGCAGAGGATCACTACGATCGCGGTTGTGTTCGACCCAAATGCCCATAACGACGCTATCAAACAGTGCCGAGCGAGTGGAAGGCAGTTCCAGATTACTGCTGCGCGAAGCCACGGCGCCCATTAGGTCCAGCAGAAGCGGATTGTGATACAGCTCCGAAACGCCATGTTTATCCAGGTGGTCAAGTACTCGCTCGGCCTCCAGCGCAGGATAGTGATGCACCAGGAAATCGCAGGCTTGCGCCCTGACCAAGGGTTGAAGACTGAACACTACAGGCGCTTTCTCGTAGAGATTGTTTATCCTGGTCAAGTGCCTTGTCTGCCACTCTCTGGCCCGACACGTCAGGATGAAGTCCGGAGAACCAAGCGCATCCAACTGCGCGAGAATATGATCAATCGTCTCGCTTTCCTGACGAGTCATGGCCTCATCCAGCCCATCGATCAGTAACGGTTTTCCATCACAGAGATATTGTTCAGGTCTACGGGAATGGATAAAGAGGGAAGCCGGCACCACCCGTAAGTTCATTCGCCGGCCAACTTCCTTCATCAGCTCGCTTTTCCCCATTCCCGGCTCACCGAGTACGATTTTGGGTACGTCAAACCGCAGGAGCCCAGCTTCATCGACGGACTGCTGATGATTACGTTCATCCCAATGGCACAAGGTCCGAGGAAAATAGAGGGTCGTCATGACCTGAGGAGTCTCCGTATTGACTGGCTGATATGCCGGGGCGCCGTGTAGTGGCCAATGTCGCTCGACACTTTAAGGCGTCATCACATTGCCATCAATGCTGAAACGGTCTCTCCTTCCGGGAAAGTCCAGGCATATCCATGGTAATAGCGGGTCATGCCCGCTTCACCCGTCAAATCTTGACGTTCTGCCGTATGTTCCAACCAAACTTCACCGGGCCGCCTTCCTTCGCACCGTCGGCCTTTTGCGCCTGGTAGCTGACTTCCACACTGGCAAAATTCAGGGCGATGTTTTCCTGAAGTCGTTCACTGTCATCTTCAGTACGGATGTCGTAGCCGCACACCAGCACCTCCTTCAAGGTGATGATCAAATACTCCACTGCGCTTGGGCCGCCCGCCTTGCGCACCACCAGACGCGCCTCCGGATAATGCTTGCCACTGGCACATGCCATCATCAGATTGGGGCTGGATTTATCCAGCGCTTTCTTGAGATTCAGGTTGGCAATGCTGACCTTCCCCGCCCCACCACCCGTGCCGGTATGCATGGAACCCTCCTGCGACAAACCCCATGCCCAGCTGGCGATATCGATCTCGTCGCGATGGCTCTGGTCCCGCGACTCACCCTTGATATCGCCCAGTTTCAAAAACATATCAGTGGCCATGCTTACTCCCTGTCTTGGTTTTCGCCGTTAGTGGCGCGGGGCGCACTCTTCCTTATGCGGCGTGGTGCTCACAAGACGCCCAAGCGGGATCGGGAAGTGCCTGTCTTGAAAAAGCGAACGCTCCTACATTCATGTGCGCCACGCCCTCTCTACTCTCTCGGCTCTCGCAAACTCCAGGAGTTAAGGAATGGCTGCTTCCCTGCTGAAAGACGGATTCCCTTCAGCCCATCTCACCACCCGCCAACGGATTGAAAGCAGCCTCGACCTACACCGGTTGTTCTTCGCCATCGACAGCGATCCGGCGCTGATCGGCGCCGGCGTGGTGTACATCGATGAGCAGTTCAACGTAGTGACCCTGCGCGAATTCCAGGCGATTTGCAGCGTGGTGCCCAAGAAGGTGGTGTTGCGCGAGGCGCCCAGGTATGTGGGGCCTTCAGAGTTCAAGCGGATGCTGGCCCACGAACCTCGGGAGTCGAAACGGGTGGCCGAAGCGTTGAATACTGCAGTGACGTGCACGGGGGCGATACTGAGCTGGGTGGTGATTTCAAGTGGGATTGCGCTGATGCCGTTTACGGCCGGGACCAGTGCGGTGATTACGTTTATTGGGAAAGCGGCTGCAACAGCGAGTATCGCGCAGTGCGTTGCGGGAGTGCTTCGAACTGGATTTGAAGTTGCGCTTCCTGCAGCTTATGACTACCTGGACAACGAAGCCTGGTATCGGGCCGTAATGGTTTTATTGGACAGCGTTGCCTTGCTGGCATCGCGACCTCAACGTTGACCACGATAAAAGCGATCAATACGACCACAAAAGTAACCGGCAAGCCCTTACGACAAGTGCTGAGAGGACTTAACCGTCAAGAACGAGCGAAGCTGAATGATGAGCTGCTCAAGATCAGGGACCCGCGCCTGACACCGAAGCTACTCAAGTTAAAACAGGCTTCCGGTGCGGCCACCAAGCGCATCAGTGCAACACAAATGCAGAAAGCGACCACCAACCACATCAGAGATGCCTTGGCAGCAACGCTGGGTTTCACCAGCAGCGCCATGTCAGGAAACGTCAAGACACTGGCTATTGGTATCTATGAAGAGGTGAGCCAGTGAACAAGCATAAAAAGACAGCCCCCCTGGACAACCTGAGTGGCGACTTAAAAAACTGGAAAACAATGAGCGGGAAAGATCTTTATTACTCGGCTTTTTATATTGAAGACCCGCGCCCCCTGCTAAAGCGTTACATGCCGGTCATAGGAGGAGATCTTCTTGCTGGTTGTTTTTCGATTGCGATGGCCGCTCTCTTGGTGGCAGTAAGTTATCTCTCCGGACTCCAAATAGACGTGGTCACCAAAAGCGTTTTTTTCGGAGCGTTGGCGTTGAGCGTGGTGTTTTCTCTCGCCAAGGCGCAGGTGTTGGCCGGGCGAACTCATTGGGTCTGGATACATATAGGGGTTTATCTTATCTGCCTGCTGATATCTCTCCCTGCCATCACCTACCGCCCCAACACCTACCTCTACTCCATGGCCCTTCTTGGCCCACTGGTGGGCTTGCTGATCCTCAACAGCAACCGCTGCCGGGAAATGCGTCAGAAAATGCTTGAGATCCGGCACAAACGCGAAGCCATCATCGCGACGCTGAAAGAACAGGGAAAGTGGAAGTGGTGGTGACCTGGACCTGATGTCGGGATGCATTGCCCACTGCGATGGAGACGCTGGGAGGCGTCGAGGACATTTCCGCGAATTCACACCCGTGAAAGCTTGTGACTTGTTGCCAACAAACCCGCTTTTACCCACTTGCAGCCCCTAGTATCGAGTCCTCGTGCGCCCCTCACATGGACTGAACCAATGATCACCCGTCCCGAAAAATCCGCCTCCCCCCGCGTCGATCAACCCAATGCTCCCGAGCGCGTGTTCGACGCCGTCCTGAACAAAGCCAAAATCCTTGCCAGCACCGGGCCGGGCGACAAACCCCTTAAGCCCGAGGACTACAAGGAAGTCACCGCCCTCCCGGCCAAGCTCAACATCGACAAGCTCAGGGTCATCTCCCAGGACAAAGACGCCGGGGTGATCTACTTCGAACAGGACGGCGTCAAATACAAGATCAGTGCCGAGGGTGCGGCGAACGCCCAGGACGGGTTCGACGTGCTGAAAAACCTGCGCTTCGGCCATGCCGTGGCCCCCGTCAACCAGGGCGGTCCCGACGAAGGCACGCCGCTGTACACCTTCCTCCAGACCCTGGCCGAAACCCAGGGCACCCCGGCCGGCAAGGCCATCGTCGAAAGCCTGAAGAACCCCGACCAGCAACTGCTGCGCGAAGACGGCGACGGCGTACGCCTGGCCAATATCAAATCCGTGGGCAAGGCCGAAGACGGCATCCTCAAGGTGACCCTGGAAAACGGCCAGACCCTGGTCATCTCCGAATTGCTCACGCCTCAAGCCTTCAGCACCTACACCCAGGCCGGGGTGACCAAGGAGGCGCTCAATGACGGCAAGGCCAAGGGTTATGAAGCCGTCACCAGCCTGCCGGAAGACCTCGATTTCAGTCAGTTGAAGGTGGTGTCCGAAGGCAGCAGCGCCGGGGTGATTCTGTTCGAACACCAGGGCCACAAGTACATGATCAGCAAATCCGAAGCCGACCTGCCGCAACCCGGCGCCGATCTCAGTAATCCCAACCCCAATGCCGGCGGGCCGTTCTACAACTTCCTCCACGCCGTGCACGCCAGCGAGGGCTCGCAGGCCTTCGACTACATCAAAAACGCCCAGTCGCTGCCCGGCCAGGCACTGCTGCGCAAGGACGAAGCCAGCCTGAAGCTGGGGGACATCAGCAAGGTCGACACGCCCATGGACGGCATTCTCGTGGTCAACCAGGCCGACGGCAAATTGCTGGTGGTGTCCAAGGACATCACCCCCGAAGCCTTCGCCGCCTACACCACCCAGGGCCAAACCCTGGCCGGCATCGAAAAGGCCAAGGGCGACGGCTACACCCTCGCCGCTCCGGATGCGTACCTGCCCTCCACCGAAGACATCATGAGCGTCGGCGGCGCCGGTGATTATGGCCCCGGCCTGATCGCCTTCACCCAGCACAAACCGGGGGGCAGCGAAGAGAAAATCGTGGTGTCGGAAGACAGCAACCCACAGCTGTTCGAGCAGATTTCCAGCTACCGCAGCGACATCGCCGCGCAGATCACCGACGTCGACAAGCTGCGCACCGACAACGGCCTGCCGCCCCTCAAGGATGTGTCCGTCGACAACCTCACCACCACCGAGAAAGACGAAAGCGGCAACCCGCTGTCGGTGCAGGACCTGTCGATGAAAACCCTGGTGGACAGCTACCGCGCCGGGGTCAAGGACGGCAGCATCGGCAAGGACGACCCACGCGCCAAGTTCCTGCGGGCGGTGGAAGCCCGAAGCATGGCCGACAATGGCATGTCGATCATCCCCGAGCACGGCTTCGGCAACCAGGGCATCGCCACCACCCCCATCGACGTGACCTCGCGGGACGTGCGCGACAACATCTTCGACACCAAGGCCATCGACCAGACCCTCAACGACCTGCTGGGCGACTCGACCATCCAGCACGACATCAAGGCCAACCACGACGCGGCGCTGGGTAAGGTCGATGGTGGCCAGGCCAAGGTCGACGAGACCCGGCAGAAGCTGATCGACAGCACCTCCTCGGAGAATTTCACCAAGTACATCAAGTCCTTGCAGGACGGCGGCAAGACCGAACTGGCCACCCAGGAAATCCAGACCGCCTATACCGCCCTGGCCGATATCGACCCGGCCAAGGCTGACAACTTCCTGCAAAACCTGCAGATCGACGGCTACACCGACGCCGTTGAAAAGCTGATGGACGACCCGACCAAAATCTCCGACGACAACACCGCCCTGGCCACCACCGACAACACGATGGCGATCCTGTCGATGCTCAAGGGCGGCGCCGACGGTCTGCCGCGACAGGCGCTGGGGGTGTATTCGAAGTTCGTCGACCAGTTGCTCAAGGACAAAAACGCCGCCGCCGACTTCGGCAAGGCGATGATTTCCCTCGGCGATACCTGGCAGAAAAACGGCGTGATCAGCTTCAGCGACATCGACAAGGCGGTGAGCAAGGAGATCATGCCGGGCCTCAGCGAAGAGAACCGCAGCGCCTTCGTGAAGAACCTCAACTTCCTCAAGGACAACGGTGTACTCGGCTCGGTGGGCGGCGCAATCGGCATGGGCCGGATCGTCTACCAACTCGCAGGCCAGGGCGGCAAGCTCGCCGACACGCCGATGAAGCGCCTGGGCATCGCCAACGACTTCCTTGGCTTCCTCGGCACCGGCTCACACTTCGCCACGCTGGGCTTGAAGGTCTATGACAAATTGCGCGGGACCAACGCCTACAAACTGATGGGCTTCGACCGTTCCCTGCCCGACCTGTGGGCCAAGCCCGGCGAGGGTTACCACGCGCTGCCCAAGGATGCCGAGGCGGTGCAGAAGAAGTACTTCGAGATCGTCGACCAGGCCATGGACGACGGCAAGGACGTGGGCAAGGCCCTCAACAGCGGCGGCTGGAGCGACGAAGGCGCGAAGAAGGTCCAGGAAGGCATCGAAAAAGGCATCGCCAGCCGCGGTGGCGTGGCCGGTGCAGGCTTTGGCGCGAAGTTCGCCAGCAGCGCGATCAAGGTGATCGGCATGGCCACCGACGTGGCGGGCGGCGTGATCAGTGTGGTCCAGGCGGCATTTACCTTGCGTGACGGCGTGCGTGAGAAAGACCCGGTAAAAATCGCCTCCGGCTCACTGTCCATGGCCGGTGGCGTCAGCAGCCTGGTGGCGGCTGGCGGCGGCGTACTCACCACCCTGGGGGTAACCGGGCGGATCATTCCGTTCCTGGGGCCGGTGGGCTTTTTGATCTCCGGCGCGTTGTCGTTTGTCGGAGCGATCCTGAGCACGGTGCAGTCCCACAAACTGCACAAGATCTCGATGCAGAACTGGAACCAGATCCAGGACTTCAAGCAGGACGGGCTGCTCAAGCCCAACGGGGATGAGGCGTATGTGTGGTTGCAGACCTACCTGTCCGACTGGGGCCAGCGGGATGCGCCGCAGGACCAGAGTATTTTTGATTTCCGCAAGGAAGAGTGGGATGCCCGCTCGAGTATTCGTGGTGGCGACCATCGGCGGGACCATCCGGACTTTATCGGCGACGGAAATAACCGTAACTCAGAGGACTACAAGTACTCGCTGAAACCGTCGGAATGGACCAATGAAAACCACGACATCATTTGGCGGGTGGGGGATGGATATGGCGGTGAGTATCACGATGTAGACAAGCCCTGAGTGCCCCGGCACCCCGTAGAAACCCTGTGTGGCCGACCGGCCCCACAGGGTTCAGGATCAGGGTGGTGTGCTCAGCGGCGCGCCAGGTGAGCGGATGCCAGCTGTGCATTGCGATAACCGATAATGCCGTCCTGCCTGCCGTTGTCATCGATGGAATCCAATGCATGGCTCACATGAGGCCGCTTGACGATTTCCCGGGCAAGCAACGTCATGTTGTCCTGCGCCCAGTTGCCGCTCATCTCGCGCCCCGCCATTTTGAAGATCTGCCCGAGGTCTGCCACACCATTTCTTTGCGGGTTGCCGAACTCCTTGTAGTTATTGCCAAACGCCAGCGCCACGCTGGAGTCCGACATACTGCTATAAATATTGAACGGCGAAGAACCGCATGGCTTTGGCCTGCCAGGTTGCGGGCGGCAGGGTTTCGAGTAGCAAGGGTCAGGCGGCGGGCAGTCCGATAACTTGTTGGCAGCGTTCTTCGGATTATACCGGCCAATAATGCCGTCCCGATGACCGCCGTGGTCCACCGAGTCCAGCTCACTCATCACGTTATCGCGCTTGAGTACTTCCCTGGCCAGCATCGTCAGGTTATCCCGTTGCGGGTATCCCGTTAGTGGCCGCTCGGCAACCTCACGAATTTTTCCTTGTGTCGCATTGCTTGAACCCGACGGCCTGAAGGCATCGAAGTTCTTGTCAAACGCCAGGGCCAGGGCCGCGTCTGAATGCCGGGCATAGGCGTTGCCAGAAGGGCGATGCGCGTGCTGGGAGTGACCGTTGAGATACGAGTGCTGTGTGTGAGGCGTACTGAATGAATGGGTTTGCGTCATGATTGAATTTTCCTGGTCTGTTCGACATACCTGCCCTGCATGCCGTCGGAAAACGGAGTAGCGGCAGACTGTTGCTCTGTGGCGCAGCGGTCTGCTTCGGTTCCAGCGCTGCCCGCCGGCCTCAGATCAACCGTGCCGCCACCAACCAGTCCGCCACCGCCTGAAACGACGCATCCGGTACCGGATCTCCCGGCACGGTCTTCCTGGCAATCGCCTGCGCCAGGTTTTTGTCCGGTGCCTGCGGGATGCCCAGGTCGAACGCCTCCTGCAACATCCCCAACGCCTCCTCCGGCGACGCCCGGCACACCACCACCGGCACCGGCGTTTCTCCACGCACATAGCGCACGCCAATCACCCAGCCGTCGGTGGTGCCGATCATCATCGACGCCCGACCCAACCCCAGCTTGGTGGCCAACGCCTGCATCTCCTGGCGCTGGCGCCGGCGCTCGCTCTTGATCAGCGGGTCGCCGTCAATGTCCTTGCGCTCGCGCTTGGTCTCGCTACGGGTCATTTTCATGTCGCGGCCGAACAGCCAGCGTTGCATCAACACGTCCACCCCGCCCACCAGGATGAAAGCGGCGAGTACGGTAAACACCAGCGGTTTGAGCACCAGAAAAAACGTCGATTCGATACACCCGGCGCCGCACCGCGAAGACTCCATCAATGCCTGCAACGCGTGCCGCCCCACCACGTAGAACGCCACGGCCAGCACATGCACCTTGATCAGGCCCTTGATGAATTCCACAAAATTGCGCAAGGCGAACAGCTTCTTGAAGCCTTCCGCCGGGTTGATGCGCTTGAACTCCGGCTTGATCGGCTCCACGGAAAACACAAAGCCGCGCATGGTGATGATATTGGTCAGGATCACCACCCCGGTGGTCACGGCCATCACCGGCAGGGTGATGCCGATCACCAGTTGCTCGGCATGGTCCAGCACCCGTGGCCACACCGTGGCGAAGGGTTCGATGTAGATCTGCGCGGTCAGGTCGATCAGCGCGGTGACCTGGGCCTGGGCTCGAGGTGCGAGGATGGAAATGCACAGGGTGCAAAACAGGATGACCATGCCCGAGACCAGGTCCTGGCTCTTGGCGACCTGGCCCTTCTTGCGCGCGTCCTTGAGCTTTTTGTCCGTGGCCGGCTGGGATTTTTCTTCGCTGGTATCGCCCATGCGCTACTCCATGCCCGCCAGGGTTTTCAGCAATTCCACGGTGCCGCGAAACTCTGCCAGCTGGTCCAGCATCAAGGGAATCAGGAAGCCGATGTAGATCACCATCAGAATCGAGAAAAACAGGTTTTTCACCGGCAGCGACAGGTCGAAAATGTGCAGGTTCGGCGCCATGCGCGACAGGTACGCCAGCATCAGGTCGGTGACCAGCAGCGAGATGATCAGCGGCGACACCATCAGCACTCCGACGCGCATGATCTGGTCAAGGATCGACAGCACCGCCAACAACGCCGAGCTGGCAAATACCGGGGTAAACGCGGTCACCGGCCAGAGCTGGTAGCTGTGGTAATAGCCGTCGACCATCA
>Ga0105251_10003662_pt1 | contig 11022 bp, 8 predicted proteins | sample KBSS64metaG_FD_80424 | JGI IMG/M metagenome (GOLD analysis project Ga0105251, IMG submission 80424) | Switchgrass rhizosphere microbial communities from Kellogg Biological Station, Michigan, USA - KBS S6-4 metaG | ecosystem: Host-associated > Plants > Roots > Rhizosphere > Soil | place...
TGATGGCCTTTCCAGGTTGAGTTTCTGAACCCTGAACCGCCAGTGCCGCCGCGCCATCGCCTTGCGTGGCAGCTATCGTATTCTCGGCAAAAACACTCCCTCCGTTACTGGCGAGGATGCCGTGCGCCAGCTCGCCTGATGTCGAGATACCTGTTTTATTGAGCGACAATGTCGCCGTGTTATTCACCAGCGCACCTGTTGAGCCTGCGCCCATTGTTCGAATGACTGAGTTTTCGGCACTTAAGTCAGCGCCTGCTTCGGCCCAGATACCACGTGAGTTATCACCATGTGTCGTTAACGTGACGCTATCAAGTGCCATTTCAGCTGTTTCAGCTTTAAACTTGCGCCCAACAAAAGCACCCGTCGCGTTATTTCCAAGTGTCTCGACCGTGACATTACTTGCCGACAAGCTAACGCTACCCGGTTTTGCCGCACCAATTCCGGCGTATAAACCGAATGAATTATCCCCCTGCGTTTTGACCGACACATTTTTCAGGATGATATTGCCGCCGTCATCGGCAGCGGCTCCATAGGCTTGGGTACCCGTGGTAAGAAGGCTGGTCCCTTCAATTGTCAGCAAAGATCCAGGGTTACGTGACGCGACTGCGTGTGGGAAGGTAAGGTTTGACTGTACGGTTGAGCCATTACCCGACGTGACGATACTGCCACCTACGACTCTGACTGTAGCCCCCGCATCGGCAATAACTCCCATTGCATTATCATCACCTGATGTCGTGATGTGAGTGCCGGTTATCGTGGCCGTGGTGTTCGCGACGGCAATGCCGGAGCCGTAGTTCCCGGAGGTGGTAATTCGAGAGGTATCAATTTCCAGATGACTGCCGCTTGTGGCACTGATGCCTACGCTAGATTTTTGTGTGGTGCTGACATCGGTGTTAGTGAGGCTTAGGGACGATCCCACCCCCTGAAGCAGTATGCCAGGCCCCCATGGACCAGTTGCATTATCAGGAGCCGATGTTTTGATAATGGAGTCGCTAATCTCAGCAGTTGCACCATTTATGATATTGACCCCCGAGCTGCGCGCGCCATAGGTTTCGATGGTGGTATCGCTGACCTTTGCGTGCGATCCGGCACCTTCTGCTGAGACACCATGGCTTTGCATACCCAATGTTGTCATTGTTGAACGGGTAACCTGCACAGAGCCACCAGACATTGCGCGAGCTGCAGTTGATGCGGCTTCAGCGCCTCCACCACCTTTTACCAGGATGTTGCTATTGTTCAGGTAAACTGAGCTGCCTTCACCCTCGGCACGTCCTCCTCCTTGGTAATTCCCCGTGACGTTAACCGTGAGGTCTGAACCGGTAATTGTTGCCCCTGACAATGCATGAAGTGCTGCGGTGCTGGTTGTGCTACCGGCACTGCCGCTACTTACAATCTCACTTGCCCGCAAATTAATCCGGGCATTATTTTCGGCTCTAGCGGCACTGGCGCTGGCGGCAGAAGTGGTCAAAAACACGCCCTGGGCGTCAATATCACTCCCATGGTCGCTTGCCAGCAGGGTATGGCTTAAGCTCAGTGTTTTTTCATTATCCAGCGGTGAAGCTACAGATACCGCGGCCCCAGAAGTTTTGATACTTGTCCCTTGTTGCAGCGATACGCTTGCTCCATTACGTGCCCATAACCCGGTTGCCCCTTTGCCTGTGGTTTGAATGCTGCTACCGAATATTGTGCCGCTGGTGGCGTCTCCATCGAGCAAGATACCGTGACCATTCGCTCCGCTGGTGGTGATAGTGGTTTCAGTTAAATTAAGCGCCGCACTATTTTCGAGTTTGACGCCATATGCTGAAGCACCAGTGGTAGTGATGGAGGAATTTTCCGCATAAAGTGCGCTGTCCAGGCCATCAACGGTTACGCCATGCCCCCCGCCGTTGCTGCCTCTTGCCCCGGTGGTCAGGATTGTAGTTCCTTCAGAAAGATTGATTCGGCCACCTTGAGTCGCTGAAACAGCTGGGGCACCCCAGGATGAAGTCTGCACCGTGGATTTACTGAGCGATGCCTTAGAATGGGGGCCAGTTACCGCAATCCCGACGTTGTTATTTCCCTTAGCGCCGCCACCCACCGTCACCGTAGAATTATCAAGATTGAGCTGCCCACCAGATTTCGCGACCAATGCGGTCATGTCATTTGCGGTGACGGTTGCTCCCGTAGCGGTTTTTGGATCAAGCGCTACTGCGCTGTCAGAAAGGGCAACATGACCTCCATCAAAAACATAAACACCGATCTGATTTTTTGATCCTGCCGCTGAGATTGCATTATTTTTAATGCTACCCCTGCTCAGGGTAACCGTGCCATCGGCGCCTATTTTGATTCCTGCTGTATTTGCAGCATTCATTTTTATTGTTTCATCGACATATATACCACTGGTACCAATTCCTATGGTTCCGGAAGTATTAAGCTGTGTTTCTGCTCGGGTATCGGCGCAACCAAAGCTCAGGACACCAGCAACCAGACTCGCGGATGTTTTAAGAATTATTTTTCGTCTGTTTTGCCCGGTGTGTGTGGGGAGTATCTTAATAATTTTCATGCGAATGCCTCCATGAATCCTGATTACGGATATTCATGTTAGTAATTGTGCGTAAATGAATAATCACCAACGACAATTTCGGCAGTATATTTTGGGTATAATGGGGAAAGCTGGTGAATATAAATATTGAAGCCGGATGGCTTTATGTTCTGGTCATTATACGTACAGCTTGCTTTAAGGGTATTACGTGGCGTTAATTGCGGATTTATTTCTATTACATCGCTTTTCTTTACGCGTTAACTCCCCTGAATTGCCTCCAGGAGTTGCATAAAACTTGGCTTTTTTTCCATCTCTTTACGGTAAACTAAATAAACACTAATAAGTTGTAGCGGGAATAGCGGCGTTATCTGTCGCAGCTTGAAGAGTGCTTTATAGCGGGTGAAGGCTTCAGGCGTCAGAAACCCTACACAATCGGTCTCGGATAACAGCGTGAGAAGCATCATTATTGAATTCGTTTCGAATACGATATGGGCATCTTTTAAGGTTGCCAGCAACGACTGTTTTCTTTGATATATCATTTCATCTCCAGTCAAATGGCTGACTAGATCCAGTTTCTTTAATTCATCGGTGCTAATTGTAGTCTTTTTAAATGGGTTGTCTTCCCGGCATACCAAAACTGGGGTGAAATCGCGGAGCAGGACACTGGTTAGTGTCGTGTTGATAACAGAAGTGGCAGAAAAAACAATATCGGCTTTACGTAAATTAAGCAGACCAACAGCATCTGGAATACCAAGAAGCGTTTCTATATATTTTATTTTATAATTTAATTGTGCCTCCTTGATCTTTAATACCGTATTTGACAAATCATGTATTGCTACTGAAAAAGGAGAGTAAATAACCACTGTTTCTCGTTTATTTGTTTTTTTACTCCGCTCGACAGAATCACTCATTATTTCCAGGGACTGTTTAAGTTTAATGTACAGATCATCTGCAAATACCGTTGGTGCGATGGTGTTGCCATGGCGAATAAATAACGGGTCGGCAAAATGCAGACGTAGTTTACGTAAAGAATGACTTATTGACGGCGGAGTCACATCCAGTATTTCAGAAACCTCAGTAATACTGCGTGTGGAATAGATCAAACAGAAGGTGGTTAAAAGATTGAGATTAAAGTTGGCAAGGTTGATGATTTTATCGGAAACCGTGTTCGTCTTCATGTCCTGGCCTTGCTGAGAATGTTGATTAAAGAATAGCTTAGCAGCATTTTCTCAATGTGAATGGCTCAGGGCGGCGTTTAGAATGCAGATATAAAAAGGGGGCGGATATGAAAGCCACCCCCTTAAAATCATTTTGTAAACGCAATTACTTAATTGCGTCTTCCAGAATATGGATATGAACGTCCAGAACGTCGTCTTTAACAGTGACGCTGTGATTTTTCATGTGCTGTGTTTGCAGATGAGCTTCCAGGTGAGCCACGCTCTCCCATTTTTCAAGCATAAACACAGAATCTGGTGCAGTAGTCTGGAACGCGACTTGTGCGTTATGGTCGATGAGTGGCGCATAACCAAAGCAGCCTTCCTCTTCGAGCACGGTAGGAATAATTTTTGCAAACGCGTCCAGTACAGCCTGGCGATGGTGAACACCAGGGCGGGTACGAATTTCAGCTATTACTGTAATCATGTTCAACTCCTTGTTATCGACATAAGACAGTTAAGCAAAAACTCGGCCCAGATGCTCGCGGTATTGCGCGATAAAACGCGGTACATCAGGCGCTTTCATTACGTCGTTGGCGATAAATGTCGGCAGGCCTTCCATTCCAAGGAACTGGTTAGCTTTATGGAATGGCAGGTAAACACCATCCACACCAACACCGTGGAAGAACTGTTCTTTGTCTTCAAATGCTTGCAGCGGGGCGTTCCATGTCAGTGAGAGCATGTAAGTTTTGCCCTGAATCAGGCCGCCGGAACCATATTTTTTCTCTGCATCAGAGCGGGTACGACCATCGCTTGCATACAGTGACCCATGACCTTCAGTAAATACATCATCAATGTATTTCTTCATGGTCCACGGTGCTCCCATCCACCAACCTGGCATCTGGTAAATCACGGTATCGGCCCACATATATTTCGCGACTTCTTCTTTAATGTCGTACTCGCTGTCGGTACGTGTGACCTGAACATCATGCCCGAGGTCGCGCAAAAAGCTTTCCGCGACGTCGGTCAGGGTGTCGTTAAGTTGGCCGTTAGAATGGGCGAATTTTTTCGCGCCATTGATAATCAGAATATTGCTCATAGTTAGTCCTCGAATAATTGCGTCTGGCGCGGAGTCTACCGTGATGGCTGTCACAGTTAAATGCCATAAATAGGCAAAGACTTTTGCTAAAAACGCAATAATCAGAGAGCTGAATCCGTTTTTACCAGCGTATTTGTACCTGAAATCCACCGCCGGGGGCGTTTACGAAGATCGCCTGCATACCGTGTAATGCGGCGATTCGCCTGACGATAGATAACCCGAGGCCGCTGCCGGTTTTTTCCTGCCCGGGTGGCCGGAAGAAGCGTTCACCAAGTGAGGCCAGATACTCAGGGCTGACACCGGGGCCGTTGTCGGTAATCGTAATTTCGTGGCTCTGGAGTACGACATTGACCACGCTGCCGCGCGGGCTGTAGCGCACGGCATTGTTCAGCACGTTTCTGACCATTAAACTAAGTAGTAGCGGCTGACCCTGGCGTTTTACGTTCGGGTCTTGCACATCAAGGCGAATATCAATGCCTTCACGCTGCGCCTCGTGATACGCATCCATCACCGCATTTTGCAGTAGCGGCTGAAAAGCCACGTCTTGCACATCATCCAGACCTGCTAAAGAATCCAGCCGCGATAAAGTTAGCAGTTGATCAACCAGACGAGTCGCACGATCGATGCCTACGCTCAGATTATTCAGTGCGTGATCGCGCATCGGTTCATCATTTTGTGCAAGCTGGGCCACTTCGGCCTGTACTTTTAATGCGGCGAGTGGGCTGCGTAGCTCATGTGCGGCATCAGAGGTAAAGCGCCGTTCGCGCTGCATAAACTCCCCGGTGCGGGTAAATAGCTGATTAAGCGCAATAACCAAAGGGCGCACTTCTTGCGGTAGGGTTTGTGTTGGCAGTTCACTGGCATCGTCTGGTTTGCGGCTACGTAATTGCTGCGCCAGTTTGTGGAGCGGGGAGAGTGCCCGGCTGACCAGCCATACCAACAACAGCAAGATCATCGGTGAGGCGATAAGCCACGGAGTGAGCTGAGACAAAACGATGTCTCGTGCCAGATCTTCGCGGTATTCCCATTCCTGTCCTACCACGATGCGGTATTTTCCGTCTGGTGTTGTTACCCAGACCATTCGCCATATATCGTCATCGCCCGCCAGTTTTCCATCAACAAATCCGTCACGCTGGTAGCGATAGCTGAGATACCTGCCGTTGTCGCCGTCGTTTAGCAGCAACTGCCCGCTGGCGGTATAAATGGCGAAGGCGAGGGTGTCATCATCTTGTTTGCCGCGATGATGAGAAATCATCTTTTTGGTGCGAGGCAATTGTGTATCGTTTTGCACGCCATCGAGCTCTAACGCACTCAGACGTTTGGCAAACAGCACTTGTTGGGTATCAAAGAGTTTATTGAGGGTTTTGCTGGTTTGCTGCCAGGCAGCAACACTTGCGCCGACCCAGGCAACCAACGTGAGCAAAATAAACCCGGCAATGAGTCTTGCGCGTAAACTCTGAGTCACTTTTTTTATCATTCTTCACCTAACGTATAACCGATGCCGTGTACCGTGCGAATAAACCCACTGCCGAGTTTGCGGCGTAAATGGTGGATATGCACTTCCAGCGCATTTCGGGAAACATCGTTCTCCCAGCTATAAAGTTTCTCTTCAATAAGCGTGCGCGGTAATACACGTCCTGTGTTACGCATAAACAGTTCCAGCAAGGCAAATTCTTTGGGTTTTAATTGCAGTGGCTCACCGTCGCGGGTAACGGTTAATTTAATCGGATCAAGTTCGACACCAGCATGGCAAAGGGTAGATTGAGCCTGCCCATGGTTACGGCGGATTAAAACCTGTAAGCGGGTGGCAACTTCTATTAACGCAAAGGGTTTACACAAATAGTCATCGGCACCAAGTTGTAATCCCTCAACTCGTTGTTCCAGTGCATCGCGCGCGGTTAGAATTAACACAGGTTCAGTTCGGTCATTACGACGCCAGTATTTTAAGATGTCCAGCCCGTCGATTCCCGGCAGACTTAAATCCAGCACCACTGCGTCGTAGGGGGCTAAACTCAGAGCTGACTGACCTTGAAGGCCATCAGTAAACCAGTCGACGGTAAAACCCATTTTTGTCAGCCCGGCTTTGAGCCCGTCGCCAATGAGCTTATCGTCTTCAATTAGTAATATGCGCATGGTGTTTCCCTTACTGCCCATTTGCGGGAAGTTAATAACTTTTGTGAGGGTGTGTACAGGGGAAAAATACGATGCTTCGGCATGGTGCGCAATTTATTAAAAAAAGCGATTTTTGATGGGAGAATTAAGATCGCGTTAAGATCTATCACGTTAAATAGCACTCATGAAATCATTCATAAAAGGAAAATTAAAATGAAAAAAATAGCCGCTATTATGACTATTCTCGCTATTACCGCAGCACCTGCACTGGCTGCAAATCAGGGCGGGTTCTCCGATCCGAACGCAGCACCTGCCACCACACAAACTCAAACCGCAGGCGGTTTTGTAGGCCCAAGTGGCAGCAACACTACGGCGACACAGGCCAAGTCACTGTCTGACGATACCTGGGTCACTTTGCGCGGCAAGATTGAGTCACGCATCGGCGGTGACCATTACATTTTCCGTGATACATCTGGCACCATTAATGTCGATATCGACCATAAGCGTTGGAATGGCCAGACTATCACTCCGCAAGATACCGTTGAGATTCAAGGTGAAGTCGATAAGGACTGGAACTCTGTTGAAATCGACGTGAAGCAAATTACCAAAGTAAAATAATGCCCCGAATGAGCCGCAATTTGCGGCTCATTTCTTCCTCCCTCACTTCTCTTAAAGATACGCACTCCTCTGTGACTACGACTGCCAGATAAGGTACTATCGGCGGCAATTACGCCGTTTATACCCGTCATACTTCAAGCTGCAGATGCGTTGGCTGCACTCAGTCACCCCAGTCACTTACTTAAGTAAGCTCTTGGGGATTCCTGAGTTTGCCGCCTTTGTGCAACTCGAATTATTTAGGGTATGTGGCCACACTCGGCTCGTCAGTTCGAGGATGAATAATTAATGAGTGATTTAACTCATGATGGTGCAGAACGCCTTGCGCTGCACGAATTCACGGAAAATGCTTATCTCAACTATTCCATGTACGTCATTATGGACCGCGCCCTGCCGTTCATTGGCGATGGTTTAAAGCCCGTACAGCGTCGTATCGTCTATGCGATGTCGGAGTTGGGATTAAGCAATAGCGCTAAATTCAAAAAATCTGCCCGTACCGTCGGTGACGTGCTGGGTAAATACCATCCGCACGGCGACAGCGCTTGCTATGAAGCCATGGTATTGATGGCGCAGCCATTTTCCTATCGCTACCCATTGGTTGATGGCCAGGGAAACTGGGGTGCGCCGGATGATCCGAAATCCTTCGCCGCGATGCGTTATACCGAATCGCGCCTGTCGAAATATGCTGAAGTCCTGCTGGGTGAATTAGGTCAGGGGACGGTTGACTATGTGCCGAACTTTGACGGCACCATGCAGGAGCCGAAAATGCTACCTGCACGTCTGCCGAATATCCTGCTTAACGGCACCACCGGCATTGCCGTTGGTATGGCAACCGATATTCCTCCGCATAACTTACGTGAAGTAGCGAAAGCGGCAATCACTCTGATTGACCAGCCGAAAACTACGCTCGATGAGCTGTTGGATATTGTTCAGGGCCCTGATTACCCGACAGAAGCCGAAATCATCACCCCGCGTGAAGAGATCCGCAAAATCTACCAGAACGGCCGTGGTTCAGTGCGTATGCGTGCCGTGTGGAAAAAAGAAGATGGCGATGTGGTGATCACCGCGTTACCACATCAGGTTTCCGGTGCGCGCGTACTTGAGCAAATCGCCAATCAAATGCGCGCTAAAAAGCTGCCAATGGTTGAAGACTTGCGCGATGAGTCGAACCACGAAAACCCAACGCGTCTGGTGATTGTTCCCCGTTCTAACCGTATCGACGTCGAGCAGGTGATGAACCACCTGTTTGCCACCACCGATCTTGAGAAAAGCTATCGCATCAACCTCAATATGATCGGTCTGGATAACCGTCCGTCGGTGAAAAACCTGCTGGAAATTTTGACCGAATGGCTGGTTTATCGTCGTGAAACGGTGCGCCGTCGCCTTAGCTACCGTCTCGAAAAAGTGCTCAAACGCCTGCATATCCTCGAAGGTTTGCTGGTGGCGTTCCTCAATATTGACGAAGTGATTCACATCATTCGTACTGAGGACGAGCCGAAGCCGGTGCTTATGTCGCGTTTCGAGTTAAGCGAAACTCAGGCTGAATCTATCCTCGAGCTGAAATTGCGTCACCTCGCAAAACTCGAAGAGATGAAGATTCGCGGCGAGCAGGGCGAGCTGGAAAAAGAGCGTGATCAATTGCAGGGCATTCTGGCGTCTGAACGCAAAATGAATACCTTGCTGAAGAAAGAGTTGCAGGCTGATTCAGATGCTTATGGCGACGATCGTCGTTCACCACTGCGTGAACGTGGTGAAGCGAAAGCCATGAGCGAGCATGACATGACGCCGTCTGAACCCGTCACCATTGTGCTGTCGCAAATGGGTTGGGTGCGTAGCGCCAAAGGCCATGATATCGACGCGCAAGGTTTGAATTACAAAGCGGGTGATAGCTTCCTGGGTTGTGCTAAAGGTAAGAGTAATCAGCCGGTGGCGTTTATCGACTCCACCGGGCGTAGCTACGCGCTCGACCCCATTACGCTGCCGTCTGCGCGCGGGCAGGGCGAACCCCTTACCGGTAAACTGACACCACCGCCGGGAGCCATCGTTGAACACGTATTAATGGCACCGGATGAGCAAAAATTATTGATGGCGTCAGATGCAGGCTACGGTTTCGTCTGTACCTTTAATGATTTAGTGTCTCGTAACCGTGCGGGTAAAACCCTCATCTCATTGCCGGAAAACGCAAAAGTGATGCCGCCGGTAGAGATTTCAAGTGTTGATGACATGCTGCTGGCAATCACTGCTGCGGGCCGTATGTTGATGTTCCCTGTTGGCGATTTACCGCAGCTTTCTAAAGGGAAAGGGAATAAAATTATCTCTATTCCAACTGCAGAGGCAGCAAAAGGCGAAGACAAACTGGTTCATCTATTTGTATTGCCACCGCAAAGCACCGTTACTTTGCACGTCGGTAAGCGCAAAATTAAACTTCGTCCGGAAGAGCTTCAAAAAATCACTGGAGAGCGTGGCCGTCGCGGCACATTGATGCGTGGTCTACAACGCATTGATCGTGTTGAAGTTGATTCTCCACTTCGCGCAAGTGCAGGTGATAGCGAAGAGTAATCGAAAAATGGCGGCTGAAAGGCCGCCAGATTGGTATATTTTACGCTTAAGCAAGTCGTACACCCGTCATCATTCAAGTTGCAGTGCCCTGACTACCCCCATACTTACAGTCTGGTGCTTTCCTGCATCGCGAATTATTTAGGGTATACTTGTCAGCGCTTTTGGCTTTTGAGGTTGTTATGCTATCCATCGTACGTTTTATTATCGTTATAATTTATTGCATCCTGGTGAGCATTTTTGGCTGTATTTATTGTCTGTTCAGCCCACGTAACCCACGCCACGTTGCAACTTTTGGCCATCTGTTTGGGCGTATGGCACCGGTGTTCGGTTTGAAAGTCGAAACCCGTTTACCGGAAGGTCATGAAAATCACCCGACGGCGATTTATATCTGTAACCACCAGAATAATTTCGACATGGTGACTGCGGCGAGTATTGTGCAGCCGCCGACAGTGACCGTCGGGAAAAAAAGCCTGCTGTGGATTCCCTTTTTTGGCCAAATCTACTGGCTGACCGGAAATATGCTGATTGACCGTGACAATCGCGCCAAAGCCCTGAGTACCATTTCCCAGGTGGTGGCGCAGATTCAGAAACGTAAAATTTCGGTCTGGATGTTCCCTGAAGGCACGCGTAGTCGCGGTCGAGGCCTGCTGCCGTTCAAAACCGGCGCATTCCATGCAGCAATTGCTGCGGGCGTCCCAATTATTCCGGTGTGTGTTTCCAATACCAGCAATAAAATTAAGCTAAACCGTTGGAATAACGGTTTGGTTATTGTCGAAATGATGGAGCCAATTGATATCAGTGATTATGGCAAAGATCAGGCGCGTAAACTCGCTACTCATTGCCGCGATATCATGAGAGAAAAAATCGCCGAATTAGATAAAGAAGTCGCGGAGCGTGAAGCCTCCGGTCGAGTTGAGAAAAAGCAGGCGAGCTGATCGCTTTTATTTTGGTGGTATACCCAA
>Ga0105251_10003664_pt1 | contig 11021 bp, 13 predicted proteins | sample KBSS64metaG_FD_80424 | JGI IMG/M metagenome (GOLD analysis project Ga0105251, IMG submission 80424) | Switchgrass rhizosphere microbial communities from Kellogg Biological Station, Michigan, USA - KBS S6-4 metaG | ecosystem: Host-associated > Plants > Roots > Rhizosphere > Soil | place...
ACCGTCGACGCCGCCTTCAGCCGCGTGGCCCGCGAACTGGGCAAGGCCTATCCTGAGCTGGGCGACGAATTCCACCTGACCGCCATTGAACTCAGCTTCCTCACCGAACGGCGCATGGCGTTCGAAAATCTCGCCACCCGCGTCAAGCTGGATGCGGTGAAGGGCGTGGTGACGACCATGATCCAGACGGAGAAATACGGCACCCCGCTGGCGTCCGCGCTGCGCGTTCTGTCGGCCGAATTCCGTCACGAACGCATGATGCGCGCCGAAGAAAAGGCCGCACGCCTGCCCGCGATCATGACCGTTCCGCTGATTCTCTTCATCCTGCCGACCTTGTTCGTGGTCATTCTGGGTCCGGCCGCCTGCTCGATCAGCAAGGCTTTCTAAATTTTGGAGGGGCGAAGGGGCGCTGCCGTAGCGTCCCTTCAAAATCCGCACAAAGCCGACGATTTTCCCGCTTGGCGGCGCGTCCGAACCTGCTCTATCCCAGCCGTCAAGAGATATGATGGAGAGGTCGATGCCCCTGTTCGCCCGTTTCGCGATCCGCGCTGCGCTGATCGCGATACCGATCGCCGCCGCGCTGCCCGCTCAGGCCGCGCAACCCATTACGGGCCGCTGGGCCACGGTCGACGGCAAGGCCATCGTCCAGATCGCGCCCTGCGGCAAGACGCTCTGCGGCCACATCGAAAAGGTCGTGAAGCCCACCCCCGGTCGCCCGCAGACCGACATCAACAACCCGAATCCGGCGCTGCGGTCCAAGCCGCTGACCGGCCTTGCCCTGCTCAGCGGCTTCGAGGATGCTGGCGATCTCTGGAAGGGGACGATCTACGACCCGGAAAGCGGCAAAAACTATAACAGCAAGGTCAGCCGCAACGGCGACGGCACCCTGAAGGTGCAGGGCTGCATCATGTTCTTCTGCAAGACCCAGACCTGGACGCCAATGCGCTGAACTCTTGGCCGGGATGGATGGAAAGCGAATACCCCCCTCCTTGAGGGAGAGGGCTGCGCAGACTTGGCAGCTTGCTGCCTTAGCTGGGCGAGAGGGGTGCGATCCAAGGGATCGCGCGGGCCGAAGGCCCTCTCCCCCTCATCCAACTGCGCCTGGCTTCGCTCCGCTCAGCAAGGCTCCGTACCCTTCTCCCTCAAGGGAGAAGCAATGTCTTGGACCGGCCAAAACCAGCCGCCTTATTCCCCTAAAATCACATCCACGCCAGCGCGGGCGTGGATGCTGGTACCATCATAGATCGGCAGCACATTGGCCTTCACGTCGACGATCATTTCCAGTTCAGTGCAGGCAAGGATCGCGGCCTGCACATTTTCCTTGGCGATGTCGGTCAGTTCCGACTTCATATAGCGTTCGGATTCCCGGCTTACCTTGCCGATGGTGAGTTCATCGTAAACGATCCGGTCGATCCGCTCGGCCAGTTCCATGTCCGGCGGCAGCAGCGAAATGCCGTGCGCCACCAACCGCTGGCGATAGAATTTCTCGGTCATCACGTTGCGCGTGCCGATCAGCGCGGCCTTGTCGATGCCGTCGGCCTGCATCTTGCGTCCGACCGCCTCCGCGATGTTGATGATCGGAATGTCGACCCCGGCCTGCACCTCGTCATAGACGCGATGCATGCTGTTGGCGCAGATCAGCAGCGCCGCGGCGTCCCCCTGCTCCAGCCGCCGCGCCGACGCGATCAGTACCTGCGCGGCGTGTGTCCACTCCTCTTCCGTGGTGGAGCGCCCGATATCGGCGAAATCCAGGCTTTCGATAAGCAGCGGCGCGCTGTGCTGGCCGCCGCGGGCGCGATACACGGCCTGGTTGATGATCTGATAATAGCGCGCCGTCGACGTCCAGCTAAGACCGCCTATCAGACCCAGTTTCTTCATCTATCCGATTACCCCAATGCGCCCAGCAGGCTCTTCCCGCAAATCGTTAGGCATGGCGACCCGCATCGGCAAGCCCCTTCCTGCCCACCCAACCGCAAAGGCGCAGCGCAAAAAGGCTGGCTGTCGCGCCCGCCAGCCCCCCGGCAACGGCCAGACCCATGTTTTCCAGCAGGAAACCGCAGGCCGCGACCGCCCATCCGGCCATCCCGCCCGCCGCTGCCAGGGCCGGTCCCACCCCTGCCCTCAACGCCCCTTTCACCAGCCCATGACCGGCGATCAACCCGACTCCGATGCCGCCGCCCATCACGCCCAGCTGCGGATCATGCGCAAAGGCGCGGACCATGCCGCCGGCCAGCATCGCCAACCCGCAGCCGAACAGCAGCGGCCCGATCCATGTCCCCTCGCGCCGCAGGATCGTCATCGCCCCGCCGCAAGCCATCGCACCGAAGCCGGCGCCCAGCCCCATCGCCGCGACCGCACCCTGCACCATGCCGTCCGTCGCATCGTCCAGCAGCCTGAAAGCGTGCGGATTGCGCCAGGCCGCCAAGGCCACCAGCAATGCCGCCAATCCCGCCTGGCCCGCAAAAACCCCAAGCCATGCGGGCAAGGCAGCCTTCGGCACGCCCCGCCCGATCAGCAGCCCCAGCGCGCCGCCGGCCAACAGCGCGGCGCACATCTGCGGCATGGCCATCACGTCATGGCTGTAGAGGGTCACCGCCCCCAGCACCGCCACGCCTGCGAAACCGATATGCGCGCCGCGCCGCAACTGCCCCCCGGCGGCCAGCCATAGCGACAGGCCAAAGAGCAGCGCCGCCAGCGCCCAGCCGAACAGGATCGCCGGATTGAACCCTTCGGTCACGGCCGATCCAGCCGCCGCGCCGCGACCAGCCCGCCGCAGAGCGCCGCGCTGCCCAACAGCACCGCCAGCAGACCCAGATTGCGGGCCAACGCGCTCCCGGCCTCCGCCGCGACGATCAGCCCGCCGACCACTATGGCCGCGTATATGATCTGGACCAGCGCCACCAGCGCCCAGCCTTCATCCGGCCGCGCGCGCCAACCCGCGATCAGCCCCATCGCGCAGGCCGCCAAAAAGGAAATGAGGAGGAACAGGGTCATCTGTTCCTCCTCATTGCATTGTTTGCGCGCCGGTCAAGTCCCGCCCGGCGGGGAAACCCGGCCGCTCGTCAGAGCAGACGCTCGTTCACGACCTTTCCGCCCTGGGTGATGCGGATCGCGTTGCCGATCTCCTCATCCAGCACCGGCGCATTCTGGTCCTTGTTCCAGAAGGCCGAGAGGAAATTATAGAGGTTGCGCGCGAACAGCGCCGAAGCGTCCGCCGCCAGACGCGACGGCACATTCTTGTGCCCGACGATCTTGACCCCGTGGCGCTCGACCACTTCGCCCAGCACCGCGCCCTCGACATTGCCGCCCTGCTCGACGGCCAGATCGACGATCACGCTGCCCGGCCGCATCGACGCAATCTGCGCGTCCGTAATCAGGCGCGGCGCCGGCTTGCCCGGAATCAGCGCGGTGGTGATGACGATATCCTGCTTGGCGATATGGCCGGACACCAGTTCGGCCTGCGCCTTTTGATAATCCTCGGACATTTCGGTGGCATAGCCGCCCTTGCCCTCGCCCTCGATCCCCGCAACGCTCTCGACGAAGATCGCCTTGGCGCCGAGGCTCTCGATCTGCTCCCGGGTGGCCGAGCGGACGTCGGTGGCGGACACCTGCGCGCCCAGACGCTTGGCGGTGGCGATGGCCTGAAGCCCCGCAACGCCCACGCCCATGATGAAGGCCTTGGCCGGGGACACGGTGCCCGCCGCGGTCATCATCATCGGCAACGACCGGCCATATTCCCCCGCCGCGTCCAGCACGGCCTTATAGCCGGACAGGTTCGACTGCGACGAAAGAATATCCATCGACTGGGCGCGGGTAATGCGCGGCATGAACTCCATCGCCAGCGCTTCATAGCCCGCCGCCGCATAGGCATCGACCCGCGCCCGCTCGACAAAGGGATTGAGGCCCGCGACGATCCAGGCGCCAGGCTTCGCGCCCGAAATGCTGGCCACGTCCGGCCCCTGCACGCCCAATATGATGTCCGCGCCCGCCACGGTCGCGGCGCGATCGGCCACGGTCGCGCCCATGGCGGCATAATCGGCATCGGCAATGGTGGCGGTCAGGCCTGCGCCCGCTTCCACCGCGACGTCGGCGCCCAGCGCCTTGAACTTCTTGACGGTTTCCGGCGTGCCGGAAACGCGGCGCTCACCTTCGGCGAGCTCCTTCACTATGGCAATCTTCATGAACTTCCCCCTGTCGCCGCCAGCCTCGCAAAGCGCGAGGCTTCAGCTGGCGATCAGCACCACAACCAGAGCACCGACGAGGGCGCAGGCAACCGTGCCCCATTTCATCAGGGATACGAACCCCTCATAAGTCTGGGTCGCGCTCTTCATATTCCCTTCCGACGCCATGCTCGGTCCCTCTCGCCTGTTTTGACGGCCTCCTCTTATCGTCAAGGGCGCCCCCCCTCAAGGCTCCATCGAACAAGAAAATCTTTCCGGTTAAGCCCGTCTTTACCCCCTCGCACTACCTTCGCATCGTGGTTCAGAAAGAGGGTTAAGATGGCGCGCGACGGCGTTCCCATGCTGATGTTGATCGACGACGAGCCGGCCCAGCGCCGTCTGGTGTCCGCGCTCGCCGCTCGTGCGGGGTGGCGCACGATCTTCGCCAATGACGGCGATACCGCCATTGCGATGCTGGGCACGCAGGACGGGATGCGGCTGGACGCGGTCATACTCGACCAATGGAGTCCAAGCTATGAGCCGACCGGGCTGATCCGCGAGTTGCGGGCGCGCCGCCCCGCTCTGCCGATCCTGATTCTGACGGCGCACAACAATGTCGCCGTCGCGGTCGAGGCGATGCGCGCAGGCGCCACCGACTATCTGTCGAAACCGATCGCGCCCGAACGGCTGCTGGCCGCGCTCAACGCCACGCTGAACGGCGATCATGGCAAGGGCGAGCTGCGCCCGCTGACGGAAAAGATTCCCGCCTCTCTCTCCTTCGAGGATGTGGTGGGCGCCGCGCCCCAATTCCGCGCCGCCCTCGCCATCGCGGCCAAGGCCGCCCGCGCCCGCGTTCCCGTGTTGATCGAGGGCGAAAGCGGTGTCGGCAAGGATGTGCTGGCCCGCGCCATCCACGCCGCCTCCCCCCGGCACAAACAGCCGATGGTCACAGTCAATTGCGGCGCGATTCCCGCCAATCTGGTCGAATCGGACCTGTTCGGCCATGAACGCGGCGCCTTTACCGGCGCCTTCGACCGGCAGGTGGGCAAATTCGTCGCCGCCGACATGGGCACGATCTTCCTCGACGAAGTCAGCGAAATGCCGCTCGACGCGCAGGTAAAGCTGCTGCGCGTGCTTCAGGATGGAGAGGTCCAGCCCATAGGCGCCCGCCGCCCCACCCATGTCGATGTCCGCGTCATCGCCGCCACCAACAAGCGCCTGCATGACGAGATAGAGGCGGGCCGCTTCCGCGAGGATCTCTATTACCGCCTCAATGTGGTGCAGCTCACCATTCCCCCGCTGCGCGAGCGGCTGGGCGATGTGCCCGCGCTTTGCCGCCATCTGCTCGCCCGCATCGCGACCCAGCCGGGGCTCAGGGGCCTGGGCCTTACCGACGATGCGCTGGCGCTGCTGATGCAGCATGACTGGCCGGGCAATGTCCGCCAGCTCCAGAACGCCCTGTTCCGGGCCGCCGTGCTTTGCGAGGGCGACGCGCTGACCGCGCAGGACTTTCCGCAGATCGCCGCCGTCGTCCGCAACCGCGCCCATGGCGATGCGCCCCATGCGCGCCTGCGCGCCGTGCCGCAGACGCATCGCGAGGCGGCGGGCATCACCCTGTTCGAAGGCGACGGCCATGTCCGCCAGCTGGCCGAGATCGAGGCAGACGTCATCCGCCTTGCCATCGGCCATTATCGCGGCCGCATGACCGAAGTGGCCCGGCGGCTGGGCATTGGCCGCTCGACGCTTTACCGCAAGCTCTCCGAACTGGGCATCGACAGCGCGGCTTAAAGTTTGGATGCGCCTTTGGCGCATGGCGGCACCAGCCTTCAAGACTGGGCACCTGGCTCATTTTGAAGGCTGGTGCCGTTCCAAATGCCCTCGTCCACGCATTTCCAAATGGACTCATGGCTGCGCCGTTGAAATATCGGGGCAGCTATGCTTTGGAAAGCGTATGAAAAGCGCTTCCCTTGCCGTCACCATCCCCCTTCTGTTGCTGGTCGCCTGCGGCCGGGCCGAGCCGGTGGAGGACCTGCCGAGCCAGGAGGAACTGGCCGCCGCCGCCAATGCCGCCGCAGCCAAGGCCATGGCGGCGGCCAAGGCCGACACCCCGGCGTCGCGCAATTATGTGAATGTCGAGCGCGGCTATTCCTTCACTTTCCCTGAAGGCTGGGAAAAAGACGGATCGGCCAGCAACGCCGACGGCGCCGTCTATCAGGACCCGGGCGCCGGGGCGGACGTCCGTGTTTTCTGGCAGAGGAATGATGGCGACCAGACGCTGCAGCAGCTGGTCGGAACGGTCAATGAAGGCTCCGAAGGCGTCAGCGGCGACTTTATCGGCGACAATGAATATCGCGGCACCGCCAATGACGGCGAAGGCAATAATGTCGCGCTGCGCCTGATCAGACAGGCCGACGGGACTCTGGTCAGCGCCACCTTCGTCTATCCCGAAATGCTGAGCGAACAATATCAGGCGATGGCGGAAAAGACGCTCGACAGCCTGAAGATCTTCGCGCCCAAGGCGCAGACGCCCGAGGGCAGCCCCGTCCCCGCCGCCACCGGCAACAGCGCCGCGCCCTGATGTCGCTCGAAATCGCCCCCCCTGCGCCGCGGGGGGCGAGGCGAGGATCACCCCTCTCCCTCCGAGGAACAAGGAACGTCAGCTAAGGACCAAACCCGGCCCCAAAAAATCAAACGGCACTCAACCCGGCATCCGCCAACCCGCGCCACAGATGCAGCGCCTGCACGCTTTCCTTGACGTCATGCACGCGCACCATTTGCGCGCCCAGTTCCGCCGCGCGGAAGGCCAGCGCCACTGATCCCCCCAATCGCTCCGGCGCAGGCGCCTCGTTCGACAAGGCGCCGATCAACCGCTTCCGGCTGCCGGCGAACAGCAAGGGCACGCCCAGCCCCTGAAATGCCGCAAGCCCGTTCACCAGCGCCAGATTATCGCTGAGCGACTTGCCGAAACCCAGCCCCGGATCGACCATGATCTTCTCGCGCGCGATCCCCGCCGCCAGACAGGCCTCGACCCGCGCCTCCAGCATGTCGAACACATCAGCCACGACATCGCCATAACCGCCGGGATTTTCGTGCGGATCATCGCCGGCCGAGGGCGCGTGCATCAGGATCACCGGGCATCCCGCCGCAACCACGACCTCCATAGCACGCGGATCGTGCAGCAGCGCGCTCACATCATTGACCACGCCCGCGCCCGCCGCCAGCGCCGCCTCCATCACCCCGGCCTTGCGCGTGTCGATCGACATGGGCACGCCCGCCGCAGCCAGCTTCTCGATCACCGGCACGACGCGGGCGATCTCATCGCCTTCCCACAGGCGCGGCGCCTTGGGCCGGGTCGATTCCCCGCCGACATCAATCAGCGCCGCCCCTGCCGCCGCCATGGCGAACCCCGCATCCGCCGCCGCCTGCGGATCGTCCATATGCCTGCCGCCGTCCGAAAAGCTGTCCGGCGTGATGTTGAGGATCGCCATCACCTGCGGCGCGTCGAAGCGGATGGTCCGCTCGCCCAGCACCAGTGGCTGACGCTGCGCCGAAATATTCGCGGCAAGACGCTGCGCCCGCTCCGCCAGCGGATCGGGCAGCCGGGCCACGGCATCGGCAAATTCCGCCACCGGGATCGTCATCCGCGCCAGCCGATCCCGGCCCTTGATCGCCGTCAGCTCATAGGCCTGAAACCACAGCAACCCGTTCGCCATCCGCGCCGCCGATCCGTCCGGCAGCCCGACCGGCGAAGGCACGAACCATGTGGGACGCAGGTAAAGCCGCGCATCGGGGGGAATGGGAGGGAGTGTCATGGCATCCCTGTAATTCGCTGGAGCCGGGCCTGTCGACCCGGCACCCCAACGGAGCCGATCATCACGGCTCGTTCGCCAGCAAATAGGTCTGGCGCAGCGTATCGATCGGCTTGAGCGCGCCATCGGCTTCGTGATGCCAGAAGGTCCAGCCATTGCAGCTCGGCGCGCCCTGAAGCGTCGCGCCCATCTTGTGGATCGACCCGCTGTCCGCGCCGACGCTGAGCGAACCGTCCGCCCGCACCACCGCCTGCCAGCGCCTTTTGGCGTCGGTCAGCACCGCGCCCGGCTGCAGATAGCCCGTCTCGACCAGCGTGCCGAAGGCCACCTTGGGCTGCTGCCGCGCCGTCTGCATGATGGTGAGCGAGCTTTCATCCAGCGGCAGCGCCGCCTCGATCCGCTCCAGCGCGACCTCGATATAATCGTCCTCGCGCTCGATGCCGATCCATTGGCGGCCCAGACGCTTCGCCACGGCGCCGGTCGTGCCGGTGCCGAAAAAAGGATCGAGCACGACGTCGCCCGGCTTTGTGCAGGCCAGCATCACGCGATAGAGCAGCGCCTCGGGCTTCTGCGTCGGATGCGCCTTGGTGCCGTTGCGCTTCAGACGTTCCTGCCCGCCACAGATCGGCAACACCCAGTCGGAGCGCATCTGCAACTCGTCGTTCAGCGTCTTCATCGCCTTGTAGTTGAACGTATATTTGGCGTCCTCGCCCTGGCTCGCCCAGATCAGCGTCTCATGCGCGTTGGTGAAGCGCGTGCCCTTGAAATTAGGCATGGGGTTGGACTTGCGCCAAATGATGTCGTTGAGGATCCAGAAACCCTCGTCCTGCAACGCCGTGCCGACGCGGAAGATATTGTGATAGCTGCCGATCACCCAGATGGAGCCGTTGGGCTTCAGGATGCGGCGCGCCTCGCGCAGCCACGCCTTGGTGAAACGGTCATAAGAGCCAAGCGTGTCGAACTTGTCCCAGTCGTTGTCGACCGCATCGACCCGGCTGCCCTCCGGCCGGAACAGATCGCCGCCCAGCTGGAGATTATAGGGCGGATCGGCGAAGATCATGTCGATGCAGGCGTCGGGCAGCTTCGCCATCTCGGAAATGCAGTCGCCACGCAGCAGACGGTTCGCCTCGATTTCGACCGGCGCAATCGCCTTTTTCCGCCGCGGCGCGACGCGTTCCATGACACCCATTAATGTGACCCCCGTTCGGTTCTGAGGCCCAGCGATGAGTCCTGCGGAGTCCGCCGTCAAGATCAGCGACTTAGGGTGCATGCCTCACACAAAGGTTAACGCGAACCGGAACGAACCGGGTAGCCACGACATATTGAGCCTGGCGCGACTCGGCAGACTCAATATGGGGTAGTGTGACTCAAAAGACTCAGCGGAAAAGCCCCTGAAAGTTTTTTTGGTTAACGCCATTTCCGGGCGTGAAAAGAGGTTCAGGCTTGACCAATTCATAACCCTATAGTTATGAAACCGGAATGACAGAGAATATTTTGAGGGGCGATCGGTCCACTGCCTGCGATGAACTTTTCAAGGCGCTGGCCGACGGCACCCGGCGCACTTTGCTGGAATATCTGGTGCGCGAGGGGGAACAGAGCGTCCATGCCCTCACCGCCGTATCCGACGTATCCCAACCCATGGTGTCCCGCCATCTCGGGAAGCTGAAGCGCGCCAACCTCGTGACGGCCCGCCGCGCAGGCCGCGAAACCTATTACACCGCCCGCGCCAAAGGGCTTGCCCCGGTGGTTCAGTGGATGGCCGTCTATGGCGCCCTCTGGTCGCAGCGCTTCACCGCGCTGGAAGATCTGGCCGGTTACTGAGCCAGAATCCGCTCGATCAACACCACATCGTCCGGCTTGTCGGCATCGATGCAGGCTTCGGCCTGATCCATCGCCACCAGCCGGGCGGAAAGGCCGAAGCGCCGCCCCACACGCGCTATCCCGCCGCGCAGCGTCGAAATCCGCAGCAAAGCCCCCAGCAACGCCAGAGGCCCGAAGGCGGACAGGATCTTCCACCCCTTCTTCCGGTCCTGCTCGACTTCCTGCCACAACGCGATCACCGGCCGCGCCCTGGCGCTGCCGATCCAGAAGATGTTCGCCCCCGACCACCAGCCGTCGCGAAATTTGAGCCATGTGCGCCGCGACCCCGGATAGCGCGCCAGCAAGGTCGCCCGCTCTACCATCGCCACCGCAATGTCCGCGCCGACTGCCTGCCGCACCATCTGGTCCAGCATCGCCCCGTCCAGCAGCACATGGTCCGCCGTGGTCATCAGCAGCGGAAAGGGAAATTCCCCGCGATCCAGAAACGCCGTCAGCGAGGAAGCAATTCCTCCCCCACTCTTTTCGAACCGCACTCTGGGATGTTCATGCAGCCACGCCGTGGCGGGATCGGCTGCAAACAGCTCCGGCGTCTGCGTCAGCACGACCACCCGTCCGATCGCGGGATGCGTCAGAAGGGCACGCGCCGGATAGTTGATCATCGGCTGCCCCGCCACCGGCACCAGCGGCTTCACCGCCACGCCCGCCGCCACCGCGAGCGGATCGGCACCAGGACGCGAGCCAGCGAGCAAAATGGCGGTGATAGGGGAAGCCGGTTCAGTCATCCGCGCCCGTTAGCGAAGGCGATCGCCCGCGAAAAGCTATTTCCCGGTCGCAGCCGGAGCGGCACTTGCGGCCTGCTGCCGCTGCGCCAGCTGCACCGGCAGGCCGATGCGCAGGCTCTTCAGCTGCACCAGACGCGCGCGGAACGCCGCCAGCTCGCGGCCGGCCAGTTGCGCGCTGGTGGTAAACTTCACCGACAGCGGATTGACCGTCTGGCCATTGCGATACAGCTCATAATGCAGATGCGGCCCCGTCGACAGCCCCGTCGACCCGACATAGCCGATCACCTGCCCCTGCCGCACCCGCTGGCCCGGCGCCGCCGCGATCCGGCTCATATGGCCATAGCCGGTAGCGAGGCCGTGGCCATGTTCCAGCCGTACATAATTGCCATGCCCGCCATGCCGCCCGGCATAGGAGACGACGCCGTCCGTCACCGCATAGATGGGCGATC
>Ga0105251_10003668_pt1 | contig 11017 bp, 9 predicted proteins | sample KBSS64metaG_FD_80424 | JGI IMG/M metagenome (GOLD analysis project Ga0105251, IMG submission 80424) | Switchgrass rhizosphere microbial communities from Kellogg Biological Station, Michigan, USA - KBS S6-4 metaG | ecosystem: Host-associated > Plants > Roots > Rhizosphere > Soil | place...
ATCATGCCCACCACTGGCTGATCCTGCATGGCCGCTATACCTGCAAGGCACGCAAGCCGGAATGCGAGCGCTGCGTCATCGCCGATATCTGCAAGTCGCCGGTAAAGAGCTGCGACGTGCCGGCGCCGCTGGTCGAGCTACCGCGCCAAGTGATTGGAGAGGCCGTCGACTAAGTCTGCGGCAGATCGCGGCGCTACCGATTTTGCCCTACCCGCGAAAGCCCGCGTCCTGGCGCGAAACCAGCTTGTGCAGGTGCACCATCAATCCAGCGGCGAAAAGCGGCGTCAGCAGATTGACGATAGGGATGGCAAGGAAGCCCGCAATAACAAGCCCCGCAAGGAACACCGTCGCCGCATGTTTGGCCCGAAACGATCGTGCCTCCTGCGGCGAACGAAACCGCATTGCGGCGAACTCGAAGAATTCGCGGCCGAGCAGGTAGCCGTTGACGAGGAAGAACGCGATTATGTTGACGCCCGGCACGAACAGCAGAAAAAGCGCCACGATGTTGCCGAGGATAACCACGCCAAGAAGCTTGATCGAGCTTGTGAGCGCCGGACCGAGCGGCATCGCCGTTCCAGACTGATCCGAGGGATAATCCCGTCTTTCAATCACCTCGGCCACATCGTCGAGAAACAGGCCGGCAACCAATGCCGTCACCGGTGACAGCAAAAGCGCCAGGCCAAGTGCAAGGCCGAGGCTGGCTGCGATCGCAAACACGAAGCCGAGCCACCCTGCCCAGTCCGGCATGGCGGGAAAGAAACTGGCAATCCACGGGAAGACGTACGATATGAAGGCACTGCGCAGCGCCAGCCAAAGCCCGACGAGCAGCAGGAGGGTCAATCCCAAGACCTTCCAGAACACTGACCGCGTCTCTGGCGCGAAAAGATTGATGAGAGATAGGCGGGCCGCCTGAAAGATCATTCCGAGGTCTCCGGTTGCAACAACCATGTAGGAATCCGAACTTTGAACGGCAAGGCTGAAACAAACTCGGATGACTAGCCCAAAACTTGTCGGAAAATCTATGTTACTATATAGTAATTTATCAACTATGATTGCTTGATCCTGAAACGCAGCTTCCGGAATAGTTGCAAACGACAAGCGTTGGCCATGCGTATCCGAGAAATGCTTTCGGGAAGATCGGGACGGGCCAACGTGGAAGATTTTGTTCAGAAGCTCCGCCAGTATGCCAAGTCCGGCACGCCGGCCGAACGACGAATCGCGAAATATTTCTCCGAGCATCTGAACGACCTGCCGTTCGAAACAGCCGCGTCGGTTGCCGATCGGCTGGATCTGAGCCCCATGACGGTGGGCCGCTTTCTACGCGCGCTCGGCTATCAGGGGCTCGACAGCGTCAAGGTCCATATCCGCGAAACAACCACCATTTCGCCAATGCAGATGCAGGCATCGCTCACCCAGCTGCAGGCCGACGCTTCCGCCGGCAAGCCGCTCGCGGTACTGGTCTCCGAGCAGATCCAGGCGCTGCACCATATCTACCATTTGACGGGCCAGCCCCTCTGGAATGAAGCCGTGTCGATGATATCATCCGCTCATGAGGTTCTTGTCGCCTCGCATGCTCATCTTTCCGGCTTCGCGTCCCACTTTGCTCAGCGATTGACCCATGCGCGCGACGGCGTCCACGCGCTTGATGGAACGGGCAGCCGCTTCGCCGAACTCTTCGCACGGCTCGATGGCAATGACGCCTTGCTGATCGTGATCGACAGCCGGCGCTTTGGCAAAGCCCGGCTGCTGGCCCGGACGGCACGGCGCTATGGATACAAGGTTATCTTGATTACAGCACAAGGCACCAACTGGATTCCGGATCAGGCCAATATCGTACTCGCCCTTCCGCCTGCCCGATCCGATGACGAAGACAACCTGCCGCCGCTGATGGTCCTCCTCGACTGTCTGTCGGAAGACGTTGTCACTGCGGCCGGCGAAGAAGCAGGCGCCCGCACCCGTCGCATGGCTGAATTCGGCAGCATGCTTGGAGACGGCGGAAACCGGTAGAGTCTTCCAGGATTAGGCGCCTACTCCATCGCTTCCAGTTCCGCGCGGTGGCGATACATGGCAAGCAGCCGGCGATAATCCCGGTCATAAAATGCCTGCTTGGCTGTATCCGGCAATCGCTCTTCGCCACCGGAGTACATGGCCGCCCCTGCTTCTGCGAGATCTCGATAGAGACCGCACGCCACGGAAGCGGCCATCGCCGTACCGAGGAGCACCGCCTCGTTCATCTTCGGCACAACGACCCTGCAGCCGGTTGCATCGGAATAGAGTTCCATCAGCACCGGATTTTTCACATGGCCGCCCGCGACATGCAGGGTGTCAGGCACATAGCCATATTCCTTCATCCGCTCGAGGATGTGACGGATCCCGAGCGCGATCGCGACTGCTGCGCGCCAATAGAGCGCACAGAGTCCGTCAAAGGACGTGTCGAGCGTCAGGCCGCTGATGCTGCCGACGGCATGCGGATCGGCGAGTGGCGAGCGGTTGCCGTGAAAATCCGGCAGCATAAAGATGCGGGCACCGAACTCGTCGCCCTCCTCGGCGCGAAGCTGCGCAATACGCTCGACGATCTTCTGATGCAGCGTAGCCGTTGGCTCGCCACCGGCTGCGTGCATCCGCACGATATGATCGAGCAGCGCGCCCGTTGCCGATTGCCCCGCCTCGACAAGCCAGGATTCAGGAAAGACGGTTTCGTAATACGGTCCCCACATGCCGTGGTTCGGTTTGCGCTCTCGCGAGAACGAAACGATGCAGCTCGAGGTGCCGGCGATCAGCGCCAATTGGCGTTCCAGCCTGCGAGCATCCTGCGCCTCGCCGCCAAGCGCACCCAGCGCCCCGGCATAGGCGTCGATCATGCCTGAGGAAACTTGGCACGCCGTCGTCAGCCCGAGCGCCGAGGCGGCCTCTTGCGTCAGCGTCCCGACACTCTTGCCGACCGGCACCGTTTCCTCCGGCAGCCGTCCGCGTTCCAGAAGGTCATCGAGCCCAATCCGCTCGAGAAAATCCTTCCGCCACCCTTTGTCGAGATGTGCGAGATAATTCCACTTGGCCGTCAGCGTGCAGCGCGAGCGGGCGAGCGCGCCAGTTGCTTTCCAGGTCATGAAATCGGCGAGGTCGAACAGATAGCCGGTGTTCATCCAGGTGCCGGGCAGCTTCTTCTTCAGCCACATCAACTTCGGCATTTCCATTTCCGGCGACATGAAGTGCCCGGAGTGCTCCAGCACGGGATGTTCCGTCGCCGTGCAGAAATCGGCTTCCTTCAGCGCCCGGTGATCGAGCCAGACGATCGTATCGAAACGGCGCTCTCCGCCGGTGGAAACACTGATCTGGTTGCCGTCGACATCGCGCACGACGAGCGAACAGGTAGCATCGAAACCGATCGCGCCCACCGATGCTGGCGCCGCGCCTGATTGCTCCATCGCCTTGCGAACGGCAATGCAGACCGCCGACCAGATGTCTTCGGAGTCATGCTCGGCGTGGTTTTCACGCGGCCTGTTCATGATGATCGGGTGTTCGGCCTTGCCCAGCAATGCGCCGCGAGCGTCGAAGACGCCGGCGCGCGCACTGCCCGTGCCGATATCAACCGCAACCACATGCTGAGGCATTAAAGGTGCATCCCGTCCTGCTTATGTTTGCGGACAAGGTGTATTAAATCCGGCATGGCGTCAAACACGGCTTCGGGAGAAAGCCGGTCAAGTTCAGCGCGATAGCCGGAAAAATTGGCGTGTGATCCGCCCGTGAAGGCAAACACCCTCATGCCAGCTGCCTTCGCCGCCTCGATCCCGGCGGGGCTGTCCTCCACGACCACGCAATTGGCGGGCTCTACGTTCATTTCGTGCGCCGCATGCAGGAAGAGATCGGGCGCGGGCTTGCCATGCTTGACCATGGTTGCGCTGAAGATATCAGGCAGCCGGTCGATCAGGCCGGTGACCGTCAGCGACAGGCGGATACGCTCGACTTGGCTGGAAGAGGCGACGCAACAGGGAATGCCGAGGGTGTCGATCGTCTCGGCGATCCCAGCCATCGGCTTCAGCTCCCTGCGAAACCGGGCGTAGAGATCGGTGCGGATTTGCTCAAGAAATTCCTGACCCGGGTGGACGTTGTATACGGTCTTCATCGTCTCGATGACAGTCGCGAGACTTCGCCCAAGGAAACGGCCATAGACCTCTTCCTCGGTAATCGGGACATCGAGATCGTTCATCGCCTTCACGAGAACGCTCACCGATATCGGTTCGCTATCGACGAGCACGCCGTCGCAGTCAAAGATGACGAGCCGTGTTTCAGCCTCAGCCATGGCAGACCCAATCGCAGTTGGTGCAGTTAGATGCATCCGCCGGACAAGGCGGAGGCCGGCGGCAGGAATGCCGCCAGTGATCCTTACACAGCAAGCTTGTTATCAAGATAAAGCTGCAGGGTTTCACGCGTGCCCTTTTCCCACAGGGTTTTCAATGCGTGGGCAAAGCGCTTTCGGAACAGCTCGGATTTTGACACCTCGCCAAAGGTGTCGTCGAAAACGAGGAACGCCATCGGATCGTCCTTGGCCTTCAGTGCGGCCGCATGCAGCCGATCGGCGCTGGCGTCGTTGAAGACGATGTCCTTGCCGCTGTCCGTCTTGCCGGCGAAATAGCGGCACCACAGAGCAGAAACCAGCGCGAGCCCGACCACGTCCCGCCCCTGGTTCAGATTGTCGAGCGTAGAGGGCAGGATGAATTTCGGCTGGCGGTTCGATCCGTCCTGTGCCAGGCGCGGGATAGTGTCGGCAAGCTTCGGATTGAGAAGCCGATGCTCGATCAGCGCGAAATAGTCCGTCAGCGAGGTATCCGGGACCGGCGGAACGATCGGGATGATCTCATCCTTCTCAAGTTTGGCGAGGAAGGCACGGATCAACGGATCCTCCATCGAGTCGTGCACGAAATGGATATCCATCAGCGCTGCCGGATAGGCGATCGCCGCATGTCCCCCGTTCAGAATGCGGATCTTCATGTGCTCGTAGGGCGTTACATCGGGCACGAAGGTGACGCCGACCTTCTCAAGCGCCGGCCGCCCCGCCGTAAACTTGTCTTCCAGCACCCACTGCTTGAACTCTTCGCAATAGACGGGCCAGTTGTCCTCGATGCCGAAGGCGTCCTTCAACAAGTCGATTTCGCGCTGACCCGTTGCCGGCGTGATGCGGTCCACCATGGCATTCGGGAAGGCGACGTTCGCCTTGATCCAGTTGGCAAAGGCAGGATCGGAGAGACGCGCCGTGCCAACGACGGCATTCGACGTGACGACGCCGTTGTGGGGAATGTTGTCGCAGGACATGACGGTGAAAGGCACGATGCCCTTCTCCTTGCGCGCCTTGAGACCGGCGACGACAAGGCCAAAGACGGTCTTCGGCTCGGCAGGATTCTGGCCGTCCGCAGCGATCGCCGGATGACCGGGATTGAATTTGCCCGAGGCGTCGATGAAGTAGCCGCCCTCGGTAATCGTCATCGAAACGATGCGGATCGCTGGATCCGCGAGCTTGGCGATAATCGCCTTGGCGTCACCGACCGGCAGGATGTCGATCATCGGCGCCGTAACGCGCGCAGCAGTCTTGTTGTTGTCCTGCTCGACGACCGTCGTCAGGAAATCCTGGGCGGCGAGCTTCTCGCGCATTGCGGCGTCGGAAGGGAGAATACCCGCGCCGATGATCGCCCAGTCACGATCCTGACCCAGATTGAACAGGTCGTTCAGATAGATCGCCTGGTGGGCGCGGTGGAAATTGCCCACGCCGAAGTGCACGATGCCCGCCTTCAACGACGCCCGCTCGTAGGTCGGTACGGCGGCCGTTTTTGCCACCTCGGAAAGCGTTGCCAGCGATAGTTTGCACGTCATGTTTCAGTCCTCTTGAAGGTCTTCGGGATCGGCTAAGATCCCGGCATCGGTACGCCGGGCGCTTTGTCCGGCGTGCGCTCTCGTCCCCAACCCGGCAGCAATGCTCTCAGATGGTGAGACCACCCTCGTTGAATTTGTGGATCCGCGTCTTGTCGGGAGTCAGATAGACGACATCGCCGGCCTTTGCCGGGAAATCGCCGCCGCCACGCGCGGTGACATGACCAATACCCTCGACATCCACGTGCAGGAAGGTGTCCGCGCCGAGATGTTCGGCGACCATGACCTTGCCCTTCCAGTCGCCGCTTTCGGTCGACAACAGCACATGTTCCGGCCGCACGCCGATCGTGTGCGCTCCGAATTGCGCGGCATACTGGCTTTTGACGAAGTTCATCTTCGGCGAGCCGATAAAGCCCGCGACGAAGAGGTTTCGCGGCTTGTGGTAGAGTTCAAGCGGTGAGCCGACCTGTTCGATATTTCCACGGTTCAGCACGACGATCTTGTCGGCCATGGTCATGGCTTCCACCTGGTCGTGGGTGACGTAGATCATCGTGGTCTTCAGCTGCTGATGCAGTTCGCTGATCTCCAGGCGCATGTTGACGCGAAGGGCGGCATCCAGGTTCGAAAGCGGTTCGTCGAACAGAAACGCCGATGGCTGGCGTACAATCGCGCGGCCGATGGCGACGCGCTGGCGCTGGCCGCCCGAGAGCTGGCGCGGCTTGCGCTCAAGATAGTCGGTGAGGTTGAGGACGCGTGCGGCGTCTGCGACCTTTCTGTCAATCTCGGCCTTGTCGACGTTGGCCATCTTCAGCGGAAAGGCGATGTTGTTGCGCACGCTCATGTGCGGATAGAGCGCATAGGACTGAAACACCATTGCAAGGCCGCGCTCTGACGGGGCTTTCTCGGTTGCATCCTTTCCGTCGATCACGATCTTGCCATCCGACACGTCCTCGAGGCCCGCAATCAGCCTGAGCAGAGTGGACTTGCCACAGCCCGAAGGCCCGACGAAGACGACGAACTCGCCGTCCTTGATGTCGAGGTCGATCGACGGGATGACCTTGGCTTCGCCGAAAACCTTCGAGACTTTTTGAAGGGTAATGCTGCCCATGTTTCTCTCCGTAGTGTCTTATTTCACCGCGCCGAAGGTCAGGCCGCGGACGAGTTGTTTCTGCGAGAACCAGCCGAGGATCAGGATCGGGGCGATCGCCATGGTCGATGCTGCCGAAAGCTTGGCATAAAACAGACCTTCGGGGCTGGAATAGGAAGCGATGAACGCCGTCAACGGCGCTGCTTTCGAGGCAGTGAGGTTCAGAGTCCAGAAGGCTTCGTTCCAGGCAAGGATGATGTTGAGAAGCAGCGTCGATGCTATGCCCGGCACCGCCATCGGCGTCAGCACGTAGATGATCTCCTTGAAGAGCGAAGCACCATCCATGCGGGCCGCCTCAAGTATCTCGCCGGGGATTTCCTTGAAGTAGGTGTAGAGCATCCACACTATGATCGGCAGGTTGATCAAAGTGAGAATGATCACCAGACCGCTGCGGCTGTCGAGCAAGCCAAAATTTCTGAACATCAGGTAGATCGGGATGAGCGCCCCGACCGGCGGCATCATCTTCGTCGACAGCATCCACATCAAGACGTCCTTCGTCCGCTTGGTCGGCGAAAACGCCATCGCCCAGGCGGCCGGGATCGCGATGATCAGTCCGATCAGCGTCGAACCGAAGGAAATGATCACCGAGTTCATGAAGTGACTGAGGTAGTTCGAGCGGCTCTGCACTTCCGCGTAGCTCTCGGTCGTCCAGTGGAAGAACAGGAACTGCGGCGGCGAGGCGATGGCATCCGCTTCCGTCTTGAAGCTCGTCAGGAACGTCCAGAGGATCGGGAAGAAGATCAGGATGCCGAGCGCCCAGGCGACCGCCGTCATGACCATTTTGCGTCGAGTTGAGACCTTTCTAGCCATCTTAAGCCTCCAGATTCTTGCCAACAAGGCGCACGAGGAAGATCGCAACGATATTGGCAAGGATAACCGCGACGATACCACCCGCCGAGGCGCCGCCGATATCGAATTGCAGCAATGCCTGCGAATAGACGAGGAAGGTAAGGTTGGTGCTTTGCGTGCCAGGCCCGCCGTTCGTCGTCACCAGGATTTCGGCAAAGACGGAGAGCAGGAAGATCGTCTGGATCAGAATCACAACCGTGATGGCGCGGGCCATGTGCGGCAGGATGATGTAGAAGAATTTCGAGATCGCGCCGGCGCCGTCCATTTCGGCAGCTTCCTGTTGCTCTTCGTCCAGCGACTGAAGGGCGGTGAGCATGATCAGCGTCGCGAAAGGCAGCCACTGCCACGCGACGATCAGAATGATCGAGAAGAGCGGCGCGTTGGCAAGCCAGTCAAAGGGTTGCAATCCAAGCGCCTTGGCGAGATGTGCGAAGAGCCCGTTGACCGGGTTCATGAACATGTTCTTCCATACCAGAGCCGCAACTGTCGGCATCACGAAGAAGGGTGCGATCACCAGGATGCGAACGATCCCCTGCCCGTAGATATCCTGGTTCAGGAGCAGCGCAAACGCGATGCCGCCCACGACAGTGATCAGGAGCACGCCGAGCACCAGCAGCAACGTGTTGATCAAGGCGGCGATAAAGGCCGGGTCGGTCAGGAAATATTTGTAGTTCAGGAAGCCGACGAAGGTTTCCATGCCCGGGCTGAGCAGATTGTAATTCAGCAATGAGAAATAGATCGTCATCACGAGCGGGACGATCATCCACAGGAAGAGAAGCACAACGGACGGTGCGATCATCATTCGCGCTGCGGAGCGGGTGTGTAACGTTGCCATGGCGATGACCGATCCTCTTCAAAAGGGCAGACGGCTGCAGGGCAGCTAAGAAAAAAGGGGCGCCGACGCAATTTGGGCATTCGGCGACCCAGATGGGCGGGGTGTCAACTCCCCCGCCTTCTCAGGAGGTTTTACCTATTTGATATAACCAGCCTTGGTCATTTCGCGGGTCGTCAGCTGCTGCGCACTCTGCAGTGCCTGGTCGACAGAAACCTGTCCTGCAAGAGCTGCGGAGAACTGCTGTCCGACGGCCGTGCCGATGCCCTGGAATTCAGGAATGGCGACAAACTGGACGCCGACATAAGGGACCGGCTTGACGGTCGGCTTTGTCGGGTCAGCCGCGTTGATGCTGTCGAGCGTCATCTTCGCGAAAGGCGCCGCCTTCTGGTAATCCGCGTTCGCATAGAGCGAGGAGCGGGTACCGGGAGGTGCATTCAGCCAGCCTTCCTTCTCGGCGACCAGGTTGGTGTAATCCTTGCTGGTTGCCCAGGCGACGAACTTTTCGGCCGCTTCGACCTTCTGCGAGCCTGCAGGGATAGCGAGGTTCCAGGCCCAGAGCCAGTTGCCGCGCTTGCCAAGGCCCTTGTCCGGAGCCAGAGCGAAGCCGACCTTGTCAGCCACGGTCGATTCCTTCGGGTTGCTGACGAAGGACGCAGCAACGGTCGCGTCGATCCACATGCCGCACTTGCCGGTCTGGAACAGCGCCAGGTTTTCGTTGAAGCCGTTCGACGAAGCACCGGGAGGTCCGGCGTCCTTCATCAGGTTGACGTAGAAGTTCAGCGTGTCCTTCCACTCCGGCTGATCGAACTGCGGCTTCCACTGCTCGTCGAACCAGCGGGCGCCGAAGGAGTTCGACATAGCCGTCAGGAAGGCCATGTTTTCGCCCCAGCCAGCCTTGCCGCGCAGGCAGATGCCGTAGATTTCCTTGTCCTTGTTGGTGATCTTCTTCGCGGCATCCGCGATGAAATCCCAGGTCGGCGCGTCAGGCATCTTCAGGCCGGCGGCGTCGAACAGGTCCTTGCGGTACATGACCATCGAGCTTTCGCCGTAGAACGGCGCTGCGTAGAGCTTGCCGTCGGTGGTCAGGCCGCTGCGGATTGCCGGCAGCAGGTCGTCGGTATCGTAGTTGGCGCCGAGATTGTCGAGTGGCAGCAGCCAACCCTGCTTTGCCCAGATCGGAACTTCATAGGTACCGATCGTCAGAACGTCGTACTGACCGCCCTTGGTTGCGATGTCGGTCGTAACCTTTTGGCGCAGGACGTTTTCTTCGAGCGTTACCCACTCGAGGTCAATACCGGGGTTCTTTGCTTTGAAGTCATCCGTCAGCTTCTGCATCCGGATCATGTCGCCGTTGTTCACGGTCGCGATGGTCAGCGTTTCGGCCGAAGCCATGCCGGCAAACGCCAGTGCTGAGCAGGCGCCCAGCAGGAGAGTTCTCAATGTCATATCTTCCTCCCAGAAGATGAGTGCGAGCATTCGCTTTGCTCATGAGCAATTACTCACCCGCAGGCAAAGAATGTCAATCACCATTCGTTGCTGCATCAGCGAACAATGGTGTTATCTAGCTGATTCTAAAGAAATAAATATTTGCTCATGCCTTGAGCAAATACTCGGCAGTATCCTCATCGGTGATCAGCGCGTTGATCTGATGGCCTATTACAGCAGCCTTGATCGCCTTGAACTTGCGCTTTCCCTTGCCGATTCCGATGACCGTCGACGACTCGCGTGAGGGAATCGAGGCCGAGGCCACCCGCTCGTTGATCGGGTTGTCGAGAAGCTTGCCCTCGCTGTCGAACACCCAGCCGCAGATCTCGCCGACGGCACCGTTGCGCATCAGCTCCATCATCTCGTCTTTCTCGAGAAATCCGTCGACGCAAAGCGGGCCGTCGATGCCGAGCTCGCCGATGCCGACGAACGTCACGTCCGCCTGCGCGCTGATCTCGAGTGTCGAGCGAACGAGCTGCTGGCCATGCAGGGTTTCCCGTTCCGCCGCCGACGTCACGAGAACCGGCAGCGGCATCGGGAAATGCCGCGCCTTCACCGCGTCGGCCATGCTGAAGATGACGTTGTAGTAGGCCGCCGAACCGTCGGGCGCGATGTTGCCGGTCAGCGATACGATGCGATGGTTGGGACATTCGATGGCGGGCAGTTGATCGACCGCCGCCTTCAACGTTCTCCCTGTGCCGACCGCCAGCACGATCGGATCGGGCCGCTTCAGCCAGCGCTCGATCTCCGCTGCGGCGGCCTCCGCGATGCCGACCGTCGCAGAACTGGAACCGGGATCGCTCGGGACGACCTCGACATGCTTCAGGTTGAACTTCTTG
>Ga0105251_10003670_pt1 | contig 11015 bp, 10 predicted proteins | sample KBSS64metaG_FD_80424 | JGI IMG/M metagenome (GOLD analysis project Ga0105251, IMG submission 80424) | Switchgrass rhizosphere microbial communities from Kellogg Biological Station, Michigan, USA - KBS S6-4 metaG | ecosystem: Host-associated > Plants > Roots > Rhizosphere > Soil | place...
TGCCGATGAGGCCGTCCCGCCGCGCTCGCCGCAATTAATTCGACTAATAGTTGACCAATTCATTGGGGTTTGGTACTATTCAAATTGAAGTTCAAGAAGTCGACTGCTGCTCATCAATCGTCCGTTGCACCGGAATTCGTTGTCCACTCTCTCCTTGATGCTTCACCTCTTCAACACCCCAATTTTTATTTCAAGGATTTTTCATGGATAACGGCACCGTCAAGTGGTTCAATGACACCAAGGGTTTTGGTTTCATTACCCCTGATAACGGCGGCGATGATCTGTTCGCGCACTTCTCCGAGATTCGCGCTGACGGTTTCAAAACCTTGGCTGAAGGTCAGAAGGTAAGCTTCGAAACGAAGCGCGGCCCGAAGGGCATGCAAGCTTCGAACATCAAGCCGCTGTAATTGCAGCATCACGGGATCCGCTCTCCGGGTCCCGTTCCCTCAGGTCTCTCCGCTTTTCTCCTCACCCCCTCCCTGCCGCGTGTCCCGACATTGGTCGGTGACTGATTGCGCGCACTCTTTTCCCACTCATCGCGTTTGAACGTAAGTATCAGCGCCAAAAAATATAAAACCTAATGGCATCTATTCAGAGTTATCAAGGCTATGCGGTACAAGCGACCGCCCACCGCCTGCCGGATCGTACGTTTTCGGCAAATGTGTCTGTCGACCGTACGAGCAAGCGTTCTTCAGAATCTCAATACACTTTTTATTCCCTCGGTTATTTCTCGAAAGAAGTCGAGGCGGTCGCTTACGCCTATCGCTGGGCGAAGGACTGGATCGACACACGCGGATAGTGCGTGGCCCGCGGGCCTCGCTTCATTCACGCGTGCACTTGTTCGTCCGCGTATCGCGTTTCGCCCGCTGCCTGGTCCGAGAAAACACCTTGACCGGGTCGAGCGAGATGCGTATCGTCGATTCAAGCTTGAGCATTCGATAGCTGTCCATCAATCAACTGCCTTACGCGGCGATAAAACCCCGCGCCGCTCGAGTCCCTCAATCGTGAGCGGGAGCATCCATGCTCCGGTTCACGTCCTCTCCAATCTGCATATTCCCGGCGACCGCTGCACCCGAAGCGACCCATTTGGATAGACGGTCGCGTGGACGACGGCGACGCTGCAAATGCGCGTCACCAGGACACTACGGCATGCACCCAACCGAGTTTTATCGCAGTTCAAACGGCGACAGCTGGCTCTTGTTCGATGGAGCGCGTGCCGTTGTCAGGCACGTGCCAAACGCAGCGTCCGGCGGATCTGTTTCGGACAAGCCTGTCGCGGAGTTTCTGTCGGAAAACGACCGGCAGAATCAGGGCCCGCAGCACGAAGCGCTGCGAGACTTCCTCGCAAGAAGCACGGCCAGTTCGAATGTCCCCAGCGAATCTGACGCGGCACGCGGGCCCACGGTGGAAACGCTTCTGCTCACGGCGGTGCGAGTGCGCACCTTCGCGCAGACGCACCATCTGACCAACGCGAGCGGCTTTTTCTTCACGCGCGGCGATCGCCTCTTTCTCGTCACGAGCCGTCACGTGCTCACGGACACCCCGAGCAGGCATTATCCGGACCGTATCGAGATCGAATTGCACGTGGATGGCGGCAATCTGGGCGCGTCAGCGTGGGCATCACTGCCGCTATACGACAAAGGCATGAGCTTGTGGCGCCAGGCATCGGATACCGGCGGCGAAATCGACGTCGCCGTGCTCGAAGTCCCCCGCAATCAGTTGCCGGCCACGGCCGTGTTCGCCGCGTTTGGTCCCGAACATCTCCCCACATCCGGCGAAGCAATGCCGATTGGCGCATCCGTGCTGATCGTCGGCTTTCCGCTGGGCTTTCATGACTCGCTGCATCATCTGCCCGTGGTCAGACAAGGCATCATCGCGTCCGCATTCGGGCTGCGGTTTCAGGGCAAAGGCTGCTTCATCACGGATGCGCGCACGCACCGGGGCACGAGCGGCGCGCCGGTAGTGATCAGCCACCTGCCGACCGATGAGAACGGGGCGGCGGGCGCACTTCCCTGGCGGCTGCTGGGCATTCACTCGTCGACCATCGACATGAACACGCGCGATTTGCAGGTCGACGAGTCGCTCGGCCTCAACAGCGCCTGGTACGCAGACGTACTGATGAGCCTCACGAACGACTGACGCATTGCACTGCGCGTCCGTTGCGTCCATGCCTGCGGGCGTTCAATGATCGAGAAACGAACGCAGCTTGTCCGCGCGACGAGGATGCATGAGCTTGCGGATTGCCTGACTTTCGATCTGCCGGACGCGTTCGCGCGACACGCCCAGATGCGTGCCCAGTTCGCCAAGCGTAAATTCGTTGAGCATATCGATGCCGAAGCGCATGCGCAGCACTCTGGCCTCGCGTGGTGAAAGCGCGTTCAAAGCATCGTCGATGGCAGCGCGCAAACTTGCGCGCACGACGGCATCGAGCGGCGACTCCGCGTTCGAGTCTTCGATCAGATCGCCAAGCGTCGCGTCAGCGTCATCGTTCGCCGGCGTTTCAAGCGAAATCAGGCGCATGGCCATCTTCTGAATGCTGCCGATCCGCGCCTCCGGCAATTCCATGCGCTCGGCCAGCACCGCGGGCAGCGCAGGCTTGCCGGTTTGCTGCAGGATCTCGCTCGAAATGCGGTTGAGCTTGTTGATCGTCTCGACCATATGCACTGGCACGCGAATCGTGCGCGCCTGGTCCGCAACCGCGCGTGTCACGGCCTGACGAACCCACCACGTCGCATATGTCGAGAATTTCCAGCCGCGCCTGTATTCGAATTTATCGACGGCCTTCATCAATCCGATGTTGCCCTCCTGAACCAGGTCCAGGAAGTGCACGCCGCGATTCATATATTTCTTGGCGATCGAAATCACGAGCCGCAGATTGGCCTCGATCATCTCGTTCTTCGCATGCCGCATGCGGGATTCCGCCGCGAGCAGCTTGCGGCCGATGTGCTTCAGGCGCTGAATCGGCATGGCGGCCTGCCGTTCGAGATCGAGCAGGCGCATCTGCTCGGCCTGAATGGCGGGCAGACTGCGTTCCAGCGATGGACCGTAATCGCGCGATTTCGCGGCGGTATTCGCGGTCCAGTCGAGGTCGGTCTCGTTGCCCGGAAACGATGCAATGAACTGCTCACGCGGCATGCCGCACCGGTCGATGACGATGCCGGAAATCCGCCGCTCGATCTGACGCACGTGCGCGAGCCGCTGCTGGATGTCGTTGCACGCGCGTTCGACCGTGCGCGCGGTAAAGCGCACGCGCGCAAGTTCATGTCGAATCGTCTCGTGAGCGGCCGGAACATCGTCCGCGCCCGCTTCGCGCAGCTGATCGACGCACTGGCCCACCCGCGCAAAAAGATCGAGTGCGTCGTGCCTGAGTTGCATCAGCCGCAACCGGTTCGCCTCGTCCTCGGCCTCCGGATCGCTTTCGCCATCGGCGCGCCCGGGTTTGTCGAGATCCGCCGGCATGGATGCATCGTCGATGCCGTCGATGAGTTCGTCGATGCCGAGCTTGTCCTCCGCGACCTGCCCGGCGCTCGCGAGAATCATCGAGATGGTGGGAGGACAAGCCGCGATGGCCTGAATCATCTCATTGATACTTTCTTCGATTCGCCGTGCAATTTGAACCTCGGCCGCGCGCGTCAGCAATTGCTTCGCACCCATCTCGCGCATGTACATGCGCACGGGATCGGTCGTGCGGCCGTATTCGGCATCGACGGTCGAAAGCGCGACTTCGGCGTCTTCTTCCGTCTGATCGTCGAGCGTGACAGCAGGAAGCGCGTCATCGAGCAACAGCGTTTCGGTATCGGGAACCTGTTCGTAGACCGTCACGCCCATTTCGAGGAACGTGCGCGATATATCTTCGAGCACTGTCGGCTGGGCAACATCATCGGGCAGGTGATCATTGATCTGCGCATGCGTGACAAAGCCTTGATCCCTCGCTACACGGATCAAAGCGCGTACCGCCCGTTGCTGTTCGTCTGCGCGTCGCTGCCGGTCGGACTGCACCGCATCGGCTACGACGCCTTGCGCGTCCGGATGATGAACTTCGCTTACTTGATTTCGACGGGAACCGGCCATCCTCTCTCCACATTCAGCTTCTTTGCCAACGTGAGACGTTAGCCAGAGGCGCGGCGGCCTGCGCATACGAAATCACGGCATTTGTTATACCGATGTCAATTCAGCCAAACCGGACTTCGAGCCACGCGCGTGCCCAGTTCGCCGCAAAAGCGACGGCCTCGTCGCGCCGGTCGAATCCGGCAAGGTCGCCGCTCACGAAGACATCCGTTTCGCGGCCGTCCGCACCGCTGGTACTGATGCGGGCATGCGCCATGTACTCCCCATCGGCCCGGCGCGGCGTTGGATCGATGCGAATGTTGCTGATGTCGGGTTGCATCACAGTTACTCTCCGATCGCCGCGAGAAGCGGTCAATCCCGGCCTCGCCGGTTGCGACAGCAGGCCGTCGAGGGCGCTGCCCGAACTGCTCACCACGCTAGTCGAGGAACGATCTCGCCTGCGGGCACTTGTCGATCATCTGCTCGGCATAGGCGATCGATGCGCGACGCGCGTCGCCGGCGCTCTGAAACGGCTCGCTTGCGCTAAGCTTGAATACACGGCTGCGCGACAGGCCCATTGACTCCGACGGTTCCTGAATGCGCACGGCGGCATCGAACCCATCGTCCTGGTTGTATGCGTGAACGGCTCCGGCGGCCCGATGTGAAAAGACGAGCGGGCATATTTCCAGGCCACGGTAAAGGCGGTTTTCGACTGTCATGAAATGATCTCTCGCCGCAAGCAGGCGGCAATGTATTAAGGGGGCGTAGAGCAGTATCGGCAAGCTGACACGAATGACCGCGTTGCACGGTCTCCGATGTGAGGCTGTCCCGTTCGGGGCCGGCGCTTGAGCGCTATCGGATGCTGCGAATTATTTCAACTCGCTTGAGTTGTTCCATCCTACGCGGTTTATGGATTTTGTATAGCGAAATTTTCGTCGATGCCGCCGATGCATGGCGACAATAAAAACGCTTCGAGAGTCCTTTTCACCGGACCCGACCCGCTACGGAGAAGGATGACGCTTATTTGCCGGATTGCTTGTATGCGGAATGAACTTCGCTATCCGATCGCCTGCCAAATTCGAGGAAATCAGGTACACGCGTTGCGCGTGTTTTGTCCATTGACACGCTTGCTGGGCGCTTCTCACATTTCAACGCTTCGCTATCGTTATCGAGGCACGCATGAAAGTCGGCATCATCACACACGTGAACTGCCCCTGCGGGCATCGCGGCTCGATCGTGGAAAGCATCTACGATGACGGGCACTCGCACTGGTATCGGGCGACGTTGCAAGGCCTCTCCGATAACGGCCACTACGACGGCACCGACCGCCTCTTCGCGGACAACACGCCCGCGTGTTCAGCGTGTGGCCGTTCGCTGACTCCGGACGATGTCGATTCCAGCGAGTTCATGACGCGCCAGCTTCGAAGGCAGGCCGAGGTCGTCGGCGGCGGAGAATAAGCGTGGATGCAAACACTGCGTAGCGCTTTGCGTTCGGCGCGGCCGCGAAGAACTCCTATGCGCTTCGATATATTTCGCACGACGAAGCTCTAATCAGTTCGCATGCTGTTTCCCAACCGCATCACTTGAGGACCGCCGCTTCCACAGCGGCCAGATAGGCTGCCAGCGCTCGCTTGACTTCGCGCAGATAGCGGCGCGCCAACTGCACATCGCCCATCGACGGACGCAATTTGACGGCTAACGCGCCGCCCGCGAGTGCATGAAGCATCTCCACGTAAAGTTCGCGCTCGGACGCTTTCACGCCGGGCATGCGCGCGTCGATCACCTTTCTCATCATGCTGGACTTGCGTTTCTTTTTCGCTTCGTCGTGCGGCCTCGCCGACATCAGAATCAGGAAATCGGTCTTTCGCTCGAAGTATTCGATGTGCGGCGTCATGATGCGATCGATCACCGCCTCCGCCGACAGCCCGCGCCACGTCTCGCTGTCGATCCGGCCAAGCTCGTCTTCCAGTTCGTCGAGCGCCGCCGCGTGCCGATCCCACAACGCGGCAAGCAGGCTGTCGCGATCCGGGAAGAAGTGATACATCGAGCCGATCGGCGTCTCTGCGCGCCGGGCGACGCCGTGCATCGTGACGCCCTCGAGACCTTTTTCGACAATCAACTCGGCGGTCGCGTCGAGCACAGCCTCGATGCGCGCACGCCCGCGCGCCTGCAGCGGCGAACGCGCGGTGCTGCCGCGCTCCTGACCCTGCAATTCGCTTTCATTATCCGCACGAGGCTTCTTCATCGTCTCTCCTGGGACGGGCAAAACTAGACGCAATCGTCTAGACTCGGGCATACTAGACGACACCGTCTAGTTTGGCGAGCGCACCGCGTGTATCGCACACGCCGCAAGCGCGCTCGCCGTCTCGTATTCACCGAAGACTACCGTACGCACGCGGTAGTGCAAAAGATCCCGGAGAAATCATGTCAGTCACAGTGCCCACGCACGGCGACCAACCCGTTGACGCCGCCCAAGGCAAACCGTCACGCAAGCGCGTGCTGATCGCGATCGGAATCGTCGCGGTCGTCGTCGGCGTTGCGTGGGGTTTGCGCTGGTGGACTGTCGGCCGCTTCGTCGAAACCACCGACGACGCCTATCTCAAGGCCGACAGCGTGACCATCGCGCCGAAGGTGAGCGGCTACATCACGGAAGTGCTGGTCGACGACAATCAGGCCGTCGCGGCGGGCGCGCCGCTCGCGCGCCTCGACGCGCGGCAGTATCAGGCATCGCTCGATCAGGCAAAGGCGACGCTCGATGCGCGCGCCGCCGATATCCAGCGCGCGCAAGCCGAATTGAAGCAGCAGCACGCGAACGCCGAGCAGGCGAAGGCGCAGGCCGATGTGTCGCGCGTGAGCCTCACGCACGCGGAGGACGACGTCACTCGCTATCGTCCGCTCGTCGCGACCGGCGCCGAAACCGCCGAGCGCCTCGCCAGTCTCGTTTCGACGCGCGATCAGGCGCGCGCCACGCTCGCCGCGAATCTCGCCGCCGCGCGCTCCGCCACGATGCAGATCGGCGCGACCGAAGCGCAGATCGCGCAGGCGCGCGCGCAGATGGAAGCGGCGCAGGCGCAACTCAACCAGTCGAAGCTCGACCTCGACGACACGACGCTCGTGAGTCCGGTCGCGGGTCGCGTGGGCGACCGCACGGTGCGCGTCGGCCAGTACGTGCAACCCGGCACGCGCCTGATGACGGTCGTGCCGGTCCAGTCGCTGTATCTCGAGGCGAACTTCAAGGAAACGCAAGTGGGCCGGATGCGTGTCGGTCAGCCAGCGACGTTGCACGTCGATGCGCTCAAGGGCACCGAGCTGCACGGTGTCGTCGAAAGCTTCGCGCCGGGCACCGGCGCGCAGTTCGCGCTGCTGCCGCCCGAGAACGCGACCGGGAACTTCACGAAGATCGTGCAGCGCGTGCCCGTGCGTATTCGCGTCGATACGGGTCCTGAAACGCGCAAGGTGCTGCTGCCGGGATTGTCGGTGACGGTCGATGTCGACACGAAAGCGGCCACCGACGACAGCAAGCGCGTCGCCGCCGAGAATCGCCATGACTGAATCGCACGCACGCGCGAGCGCCGTCGACTGGATCGCGGTCACGGCCGGTGCGCTCGGCGCGCTGATGGCCACGCTCGATATCTCCATCACCAACTCCGCGCTGCCGCAGATTCAGGGTGAGATCGGCGCGACCGGCACCGAAGGCACATGGATATCGACCGGCTACCTGATGTCGGAAATCGTGATGATTCCGCTCGCCGCGTGGCTCACGCGCGTATTCGGCCTGCGCAGCTTCCTGCTCGGCAACGCGGTGCTGTTCACGCTCTTTTCCGTAATGTGCGGCCTTTCGAACTCGCTGCCGATGATGGTCGTGGGCCGCATCGGTCAGGGCTTCACCGGCGGCGCGATGATCCCGACCGCGCAGACCATCATCCGCACGCGGCTGCCGCGCGAGCAGATGCCTGTCGGCATGACGATCTTCGGTCTGATCGTGCTGCTCGGACCGCTGCTCGGCCCCGTGCTCGGCGGCTGGCTCGCGGAGAACATCTCATGGTCGTGGTGCTTCTTCGTGAACGTGCCGGTGGGCTTTGCGCTCGTCGCGCTGCTCATCACCGGCTTGCCGCCCGAGAAGTCGCACTGGGAGGCATTTCTCAAGGCCGACTGGCTCGGCATTGCGGGTCTGGCGATCGGTCTGAGTTCGCTCACCGTCGTGCTGGAGGAAGGCCAGCGCAATCAATGGTTCGAATCGAGCGAGATCGTGATGCTCACCTGCGTCACGGCGTTCGGCTTCCTCTTCATCGCGCTCTCGCAGTTCTTTGCGAAAAAGCCGATCGTGCGGCTCTCGCTGCTGCGCAATCCGCGCTATGCGAGCGTGATCCTGATCGTGTTCGCCGTGGGCGCGGGACTCTACTGCGTGTCGTTCCTGCTGCCGCAGTTCCTGAGCGTGGTCGCGGGTTATAACGCATTGCAGTCCGGCTCGATCATGCTGGTGTCCGGCGTGCCCGCGTTTCTCATCATGCCGGTGCTGCCGCGTCTGCTCGGCAAGGTGGATTTTCGCGTGCTGGTCATCACGGGGCTGCTGTTCTTCGCGGCGAGTTGCCTGCTCGACATTTCGCTTACCGCGCAAAGCGTCGGGCACGACTTCTTCTGGTCGCAGATCCTGCGCGGCTTCGGCCAGATGCTCGCGATGATGCCGCTCAATCAGGCGTCGATGGCCGCGGTTTCGCGCGAGGAATCCGGCGATGCGGCCGGCCTCTACAACATGGCGCGCAATCTCGGCGGGTCGGTCGGCCTCGCGATCATCGGCACCGTGATCGACCGTCGCAACGACTTCCATACGGCGGCGATCCGCGAATCGCTGACGGCGAACTCGGTGATCGGTCAGGAGCGCATGGCGGCGAGCGCGGCGAGCTTCGCGGCGCAAGGTGGCGACATCGCACACGCGAAAATGCAGGCGCTCGGTCAGCTGTCGATGCAAATCGGCCAGCAGGCAATCGTGATGACCTACTCCGAAACTTTTTACGTGCTGGCGATCGCACTGCTCGCGTGCCTGCCGCTCGCGCTCCTTCTCAAGACGCCGCGCGCTCAAGCCGGCGAGATGCCGTCCGCCGGCCACTGATGTCATGAATCATTCGACGATGTTTCCTTCACGCTTCACCTGTTTGCTTCCGCTCGCCGCGCTGGCGCTCGCCGCGTGCACGGTCGGCCCCGACTATCACGGCGCGCCGGACGTCGCGTCCGATGCCGCGAAAAGCGGCGCATTCGTGCGCGCACCGGCACGAGGCGTTGTCGCGACGCATGCGCCCGCGGCGTGGTGGCAGGCACTCGACGATGCGCAACTGAATACCTTGATCGATGCCGCGTTCGCGCACAATCCCGACCTCAAGATGGCACGGGCGCGTCTGCGCCAGTCGCGCTCGCAACTGAGCGGGCAGCGCGCCAACGAGTTGCCCAAGGTGTCGGCTTCGGCGGCGGCGCTGCGCATGCGTTCGCCGGATACGTCGATCTTCGGCTCGTCGTCGGGTGATCAGGGCGCGGCGGCATCGAACGGGCGCGGTCCGGTCGATTTCTACACCGTGGGTTTCGACGCCTCCTGGGAAATCGACCTCTTCGGCGGCACGCGCCGCGCGATCGAAGCCGCATGGGACGAAGCCGACGCCGTGGATGCAGATCTTTCCGACGCGCAAGTTTCGCTCGCCGCGGAAGTGGCTTCGGTGTACGTCGACCTGCGCGACCAGCAGCAGCGGCTCGCCCTCGCCGAACACACGGCCGAGTATCAACAGCAGATGCTCACGCTCACCGAGCAGCGCCGCGCGCGCGGCACGGCGGCGGAAGTCGATGTCGAACGCCTCACCACGCAGGTCGATACGACGCGCGCGACGCTCGTGCCGCTGCAAGTGCAGATCACCGACTCGCTGGATCAGCTCGCCGTGCTGACGGGCCGCACGCCCGGCGCCCTCGATGCCGAACTCGGCGCGCGTGCGCCGCTGCCCGCGTTGCCGTCGTCGGTGCCGATCGGCGATCCGGCGACGATGCTGCAGCAGCGTCCCGATATTCGCGCAGCCGAGCGGCGTCTTGCGTCGAGCAATGCGCAGATCGGCGAGCATATCGCGGACTATTTCCCGAAGGTGTCCCTCCTCGGCGATATCGGCTTTTCCGCGTCGGACCCCGGCCATCTGCTGCGCAAGCAGAATTTTTCCTGGGTCGGCGTGCCGTATCTGCAATGGAATCTGTTCGACTTCGGACGGACGGCGGCGAATGTCGATGCCGCCGAAGCCGCGCGCGACGAAGCCGAAGCGCGCTACGAGAAGACCGTGCTCGGCGCGCTGAAGGACGCCAATTCGTCGCTGTCGCGTTATGGCAATCAGCGTGAGCACGTGGTGCGGCTTCAGCAGGTTCAGGCATCGGCGGAACGCTCGGCCACGCTCGTGCGTCAGCGTTACACGGCGGGCGTATCGACGCTCATCGATCTGCTCGATGCGCAACGCACGCAGTTCGTCGCGCAACAGGACGTGGTGGCCGCGCAAGCCGAATTGCTGAAGGACTTCGTGTCGCTTCAGAAAAGCCTCGGGCTGGGGTGGGCGTTGTCGGATGCGGCGGTGCCGGTGGCGCGGGTTCGCTGAAGCGTCGCATCAAAAAAAGAGCCCCGTCAGCATTCGCGACGGGGCTCTGTGCTTTCAGCAGCGTAATGCGCTTACTTGCAGTGGCGCTCCCAATGATGATGCACGCGCACCTTGTGGCACACCGGATGATGGTGATGCGAGTCAGCAAAAGCCGGAGCGACGGAAAAAAATGCCATGCCAGCGGCCAATACGGCGAGAACAGCCTTTTTCATGAGTTCGTTGTCTTCGAGAGGAAAGAGGCGAAATCGTAACAGCGTGAGTTTACGAGTACCTTGGCAAAGCTGAACCGCGCTTTCTCGTGCCCTTCGCGCGATGCGATCGAGGAGCGCAAACCAGAGCGAAGGCGTGCGGTAA
>Ga0105251_10003676_pt1 | contig 11007 bp, 12 predicted proteins | sample KBSS64metaG_FD_80424 | JGI IMG/M metagenome (GOLD analysis project Ga0105251, IMG submission 80424) | Switchgrass rhizosphere microbial communities from Kellogg Biological Station, Michigan, USA - KBS S6-4 metaG | ecosystem: Host-associated > Plants > Roots > Rhizosphere > Soil | place...
CAGCAAGCGCTGGCAGTCGCTGGGCTTTGGCGGCATCACCTACCTGGCACTGATGATTCCAGGGGTGAACGTGCTGATGATGCCGGCGGCGGTGGCCGGGGCTACGTTGTTCTGGGTGCGGGAAAAGGGCGACATCCGCGTCAGCAAGCCGGCCAATCAGGAAGCCTGATAACCACGTAAACGATGCCCTTTCCCAGCCGACTGATACACAAGGCTGGTACACATGGCACTCATAGCACAACCATTCAGGCACCCCGACTCGGGCATTTATTACCTACGTCGCAGGGTGCCGGATGACCTCAGGCAGATCATCGGCAAGACCGAGATTCGTCGTTCGCTGAACACTCGGCACTATCTCCAAGCGAAGGCGGCCTTTGCCCTTGCGTATGCAGAGTCGGAAAGGTTGTTCAATGACGCCCGCCAAGGCCTTTACGCTGAGCCCAGCAAGCCAGAGACGGTAGGTCAGCGCCTACCCACGCCTTTACTGCCCACCCTCGGAGAAAGCTCCGTAAAGCTGTCAGAAGCCCTCACCCGCTACGTCCAGTCCATCTCCATGTCTGGTAGGTCTGAGTACGTTTCGCGTCGCCATGCGGTGGACTACAGCCGTGCCGTCAACCGGTACATCACGGACATGGGCGACAAGCCAATCGCCTCGATTCAGCCCGCAGATATCCATGCGTTCGCAGCGAACTTGATCCAGCCTGGTGATGACAAAATTAAGCCGCTGGCGACCTCATCCACTCGCTTGCTACTAGCACGACTCTCATCTGTGATGGCATTCGGCGTCGACTCCGGTCTGCTCGAAACCAACCCCGTAACTGCGTCACGTATACACAAGCGCCTTGGGTCGGGGAAACCCAAAAGACGCCTGGACGATAACCGGGGCTACAGCTGGAGCGAACTCATCGCGTTATTCAGCCATAACGAGTTTCAGCAGCTTCGACATGCTGAGGGCCGACCGGGCAATGCCGTGTACTGGATACCATTGATGGCCGCTTATACCGGCGCCCGTCGTGAAGAGTTGGCTCAACTCTACATCGAGGATGTCCACCAGCACGAAGGAGGTTCGTGGTTCATTCGGATCATTGACGACCGACCTGACAAGTCTGTGAAGACCGATAGCAGCCGCAGGGAAATCCCTATTCATCCTGACCTGATCGCACTGGGCTTGTTGACGCTCGTGCAGGGTCGTACGCCTGGAACACGAGTTTTCCCTCAACTGGTGAAAGTCTCGGACGGCTTTGCAGGGATCGTCTCTAAGTCATGGCGTCCCATCACTCAGCGTTGCGGGGTGTACCAATCAGGCCGCAACCCACTCCACGCGTTCCGACACAGCTTCAAAACGCTCGCAAGGGAGCACGGCATACCTAAGGAAGTCAGCGACTGGATTACTGGCCATGCTACAGGACATATTGGAGACAGCTACGGCATCAACCCACTCTCCCGCATGGCACAGGAAATTCAAAAGCTGCCCAGCCTCGCGAAAGCAGCCGGGCTATTGCCGGGCACGAGGAGGTAGCGGTGACGTTCAGCGTCTATGGGAGCCGTACTCCCATCAGGGCGATGCTGGATGCGTTGTCACATATCAGGTTGTAACGCTCACTGGTGTATGACACAGCGGTTGTCGCCTTCCGGATGCCAAACCGGTGTTAACCATCGACAGGTCAGTGCTGGGGCTGCCACCGCATGCGTCGGTGCAGCCCTCAAAGGCGCCAACGCTCGTCAATACCCCATTGAGTCAAAGGCGATAAGCAGAACTGCTTATAGTGGCCATTAGACATTAAACACCAATCACCACAACCCGTAACGAAATTATAACCTCACGAATACGCAAGAGCGTAGTCATATATATGCATATATAAACTTTAAGGCATCCGCATAGTCACATCCGCAACCATAAGTTAAGTTTCGCGATTTTGCGTAGTCAATATTGACGAGAGCATCCAAACCCTGTTGAATGTGCCTCATCGAAGCGACGCAAGGAGAAACAACACAATATCGACAAATAAAGAAACCCACACCATCCCATTCAATCACATAAACAGATATAAACCCATGGACAGGTACGCGCATTAAAACCACCAGTCCACCCCCGCAAACCCCAACAAAAACTCTCATATTTAAGTTTGAGTTTGCGGGCAGCTATTAATTAAAAAGGCAAAACCATTGAATTACGAGTCTTATTCGAACCCACACTCCGACAAATACGGCCTCACGCCACTCCAACACCCCAATTACGAGGAGTTCTTGGACATCGCCAAAACACGCTCCGATATCGACCATGTAGACAGTAGCAACATGGCGATTGTATGCAGCCGCAACATTGCATCGATTACTGGCAAAAACCATTCACATGTAATTCGCGACATCAAGTCACTACTGGAGGAAACAAAAGATGATCCAGATTTGGATCATGTCAAAGTCATCACAGACTCTCGGGGGTATACGACCGAAATCCAGTTGACGGCGGATTTGGCCGTAGCATTGGTTAGTGGCTACAGCGGACAAATGCGACTAGCAATGATTCGCGCCATTCGCCAATTGGAACCCAAGGCACGGATTGGTAGTACAATCTCAACGGACAACTATTTAGCTCTTGCCAATATTACCACTGAACTTGTAGATACTCGCGAGCAACTTACTAACCAGATTATCACATTAGAACTCCAAAGCCATCTTGATGAACACAAGGTAGCATTCCACGACAAAATGGTGAGTTCAACGGGTTTATTCAGTATTGCCGAACTAGCCAAAATGCTTGGCATCGGTAAGAACCGGATGTTGGCACTGATGCGCAAAAATAAAATCTTGATGAGCGGCGCAAAAAACCACAACCAGCCTTACCAGAAGTACATCGATTTCGGCTGGTTTACACTGAAACTCTCCATGACAGAAAATAAAAACAAAACCGTTCAAACGAAGCCACAAACAATGATTACTGGGAAAGGAGTAATTCGCATCACCGAATTTCTCGAAAAATAAAACAACTGGCAACAAGGGATTTGACTACACAATAACATTCCACCCAAATCCTCTGGCACGACATAATCAAGACCACCAGAAAACTCAAATCCCTTATATTTCAAAGGTGCAAACATGAATAGCGAACCATATAAATTACGCACAATTTAAAGTTACATGTAAAGCACAGTGATAAATGAGATTCAAAAAATCTAAAATCACGCAAGACACCGACAAACTGCTGACTGCCGCCGAACTAAACGCCTTAGATACACGACTCGCTGCCAACGCGGAACGATGGCTGGAAAAAAAACTGCCCATCACCAAGAGCAAGAACACTCGCAAGCCGAAATCCAACCGTGGTCCGAAGCCGAAGGTAGTGCAAAACCCGTTTTTTGGATTCATAGGCCGTACAACGCGTTGGGGGCGCTATCCAGTCTTCGCACTGGATGTAATGGAGGGAGTGATTAGGCTTGAATGGCACAATCGAGTTGAGGGTGTTGGCGGTAAGTCCACCCCACTGGCGTTGAGCCGGATCATACTCATCCTAGAAAGCCTTCCATTCGTATCCAATGAGAAAGTCGAGGACTTGCTTCAGCTAGGGGAACGACATGCTAGGCGCTACTTTAAAGCGATAGAAATTATCTTGCCAGCTATGATGGCGGCCCGCCCAAAGTCACTCATTGAAGAGATGGAGCTTACTGAACCCGATCCCAAACCTTGCGAATGGGAAGACAGATTCGAAGCGTGCCAACCAAGTGCAGAAACTCTGGAAAAACTGCACTACGATTTACGAACCCTAACGCAGTATAAATCTGCGGAGGAATATGACGCAGAAATGGACGAGGGATTCTTCACTTCGAAGCTTACCCCGCTCGCCACTCGTCAGCACCACCCTAAGAAGGCGCAAGTCACAAAGATGCTTGCGGATGGCCTGGGGATCAAACTGATTGAGCGCCAAACAGGTGTAGCTGCGAAAACTATCAGGAAGTGGCGGGACGAGATTCTTGCAGCACAGGTGGAGCAGCGAGCAGCTTGACCAACACCGAACGTTTGTATAAAGGGGGGGGGGGGAGTAATACGGCCGCATGTATCAAAAGGCAAGTGCCAACTTCCGCCAAATGGCGGAATAGGGCACTATCAGCAAAGCGAAAGCTTTGACGCTACCTTACTCTATACAATTATCACCTATACTGTGGCGTATCGACACGAGTAGACTGCTTGGTGCCTAGGGCACGATAAACGACTCTATATTGAAGAGGGGCAAGAGGGCAGCCCCTCCCCCACCTAAAGACAGAAGTAATTTAACGTATTAACCGTGACGCACGTCACGACGAAATCAACCTGTGCCGAAGGCACATTGAACAATGTTTACATTAAGCAGGAGAAGGAGGGTTATGCCCCTCCTCCACCTCAAGATCAAACAATCTTGAACATATTGATCCGTGACGCACCGCGTCACAATTAACATACTAAGATTTACAATCCATAAAGATGGTGGGGCTTTGGCTCCTGCCCCACACCCTCTAACACAACATGAAATAATATTTAATTTATACCCGCAACGGTACGTTGCAATTCAACCAGGGTGGGCGGAGGTGCACCAACCACCCCACCACCCAAATCAAACTTAATACTGAACACTTTACTAGAACATCCACTGGGAGGAGAACCAACTTACACCGGCTCCAACTGCCATTGAGTACCCGACAACTTCAGTAGACTTCTTATTCTTGAACGGGCCAAGGTATCCTTTACCTGTCTTCGAAACTATGACCTTGTAGCCTTGCTTATTCAGCTTAGTTACATCCTGTAGGTTCAGGACGCCATGGTCATCTGGTGATGGCAGCAGCATGACATACCAGCCCTTCTCCGACTCTGGCAATACTTCTGCCTTGTACAACTCAATCGGTGACTTGGCACATAGGGGACTAACATAATCGTAGTTCTTATCATCCATAACCACCGCCTTCCAATCATCCCCATCCATTGGAAACGCAATATACGGAGTAAATCCGATGTAACCACCAGCGTAATTCTTTACGTTTGCTTCACCGCAGACGACACCCCATGGCTTCACCTGCTCGTTCCGGTATTGAGCAGACTGGGGGTCAGTCATCTGCGCCTCCAACGCAATACGTGCTTTGGAAGTTGAGTCATCACAACCTGACAGCAGCAGTGCAGCAGCCACAAACACACCTTGGAACATCAATTTCATCGTCTACTTCCTGTACATGGTCGAACCCGGCTAGACCAACGCTTGTACCTGCCACACACTGAGGCATGGAAGAAACGGTATCGTCGGGTTAGGGTATGGAATGTAAAGCCAGCAGGGGCTACGGCAGTGCTGCATTGCGAACACTCCACAACCACCGCTGGATGCTGCTTAACTGGCTACCCGATCTTTCCGAGGTGAGTCAGGAAACACCTATCAAACTCCGAACGAAAATCGATGGTTAGCGAGCACTTGTTTCAAAGTCTGGAAATCCGAGTCAGTGAATGCCGAATGGACTACGCATTCGAGAACTCCAAGCCGCAGTGCTTTTTCATCAACCGACTCCACCCAGCCGTACTCGATGAGGCTTGAGATTGCCCGGTGCACCCGCTCCTCACTGAACGTAAGAAAATCAGGTAGCAGCGTGGTGTCGACACTCACCGCACGGTTACTGTCCATACGCATCAGGAGAAGGAGCATCACTGCCACCTTATCCTCGTTCAGGGCGCTGTACGCCGCCAATGCCTCAAAGGCGTATCGTGGAACACAAACCGTTTGGTCATTGGCTACATTTTGATCAGTCATGAGTCGTCCTCTGCTAAGCAGCTTGTTGAGTAAGCATGGTTTTGGGTCTTGCGGGACTTGCTCAACTCGCTGGACTTGCCGACTAACTGGACTCGCTGACTTACCCGACGACTGCCTTTGACTGGGCATCGACGCCGTACACCGTGGACTGACTTAGAGGGTCCGTGTGGGGCACCGCTTTGGATGTCTAACTGACCTACATGTCACGATTAGTGTGTTCACGATTAAAGCACACTCGCTGACCATTGGGGAATGCCTGCACCTCCCCCTTCACCAGCGCTCCAGCAGCAATTCGGCACCCGAGTCAGGGTGCTCCGCATGGCTATGGGCATGAGCCAGGAAGCGTTCGCAGATCGGTGCGGCTTCGCCCGAACCTACATGTCTCGCATCGAAACGGGTGGTGCCAACCCATCCATCAATGCCATCAAGGTGTTAGCTGACGCCTTGGGCGTGAGTATTTCAGCCCTGTTTGAAGGCCTGTGATTCGGTCAAAAACTAATTCGGTAACTACCAGTTAACTACCGTCGGTACTGGCAGCATGCGCCCCTACGACCAGCAATTTTCATCGCACGCCCTCAATTCATTGGCATTGCGGAGGATTGGGTTTAGCCATACGCCCCCGCTAGCCTTTAACCACAGAAAATACATGGTTATGCGGTACTTGCTTGCTACTCTGCCCGCTGCTTTCAGAAGTCAGTCTTGGTAAAGGTTTGAGTAAGGCCTGTTTCAGACGAAGTTACATAGAGGGTTTCACCCGCCACCTGAAACGTTAGCGCGGCATCCCACTCACCTTCACGCCAACGCCCCCAATTGGCAGTGTCAGTAAAGAAGGCTGACCAGATGATCCGATTCCCGACTAGCTTGCATCTGTAACGAAAACGATCACCATCAGGGCGCCTATAGCTTATTTCGGGCATATCACCCCGTCGCATAGTTTTCATGATGTCTGCTGGTCGGCCCATCTCCATCGCTATCGCTGCCTTGCAGAGTTGATCAGAGTTGAATCCACCCGCGTGGACACAGCCTGGTAGAGCGATGGCAACAGCTAGAAGTGCTTTATGCACATTCATGAGAATGCTTCCTTTCCTTTTGACAGGTTGATGCGTTCTAGCACATCCACGACCTACTGTTCACTGTGTGGTTTAGGGTGTACTTGAGGTGCTACAGGTGCAACGGTATGAAAGGTGCGGATAGTGCCCTCGAAACCGTGTCATTAAATACCTTTACCAACCTTATATGACACAGTAATATGTGACACACCCAAACTGTCACAGAGCAACCTTCTATGTTCATCCGTGCTTATCTTCGGGCATCCACCTCCGAACAGGACGCGACACGGGCCAAGCAATCGTTGATCGATTTCGCTGCTGAGCAAGGTCATAAGATCGCAGCGTTCTACATCGAGAACGCCAGCGGCGCCAAACTTGAACGCCCCCAGTTGTTCCGCCTTCTGGACGACAGCCACGAAGGTGACGTGCTGTTGATCGAAGGGGTAGATCGGTTATCCAGGCTAAGTCAGGACGATTGGGCGTTGCTGAAGGCTAGGATCGCGGCCAAGAAGGTTACTGTAGTGTCCGTTGACCTAAGCACCAGTCACGCGGCCTTGAAGCCAGCCGAGGGAATGGATGACTTCACCAAGGGGATGATTGCAGCTGTGAACGGCATGTTGCTGGACATACTCGCAGTGGTAGCACGCAAAGATTACGAAGACCGCCGCCGACGTCAGGCCCAGGGCATCGCTACAGCCAAAGCAGATGGTGCATACAAAGGCCGTCCAGCTAACCTTGACCTGCACAAGCGAGTTAGTGAACTACTGGCAGACGGAAAGAGCATCCGGAAGGTGGCCGAGCTGTTGAAGTGCAGTACCACGACGGTACAGAAGGTTCGCCAGTTGAACGCCCTGGAGGCAGCACACGAAGCGTTCAGGAAGGAATACGCAATCCTCGATGAGAAGATTGAGCAATCCCACATGCCCAACGGCCCTGATCTCACTGAGGCGGATTACCAACCCTGGATGGACGAGAAAGAGGCGCTGGAAAAGGCCGGCCAAGTACCCCAGGAGTAAGGAGGTACATTCAAACACAACTGGAACAGGGCGCTGTAAACCCCTAAGCTGCGGTATCAGCCCCAGAGTGCGCACACCATGGAAGACCGGGACGCGGCAATAGCGGACGCCCTTGAGGCGCTGCATATGAATCAAACTGCCCTCAGGGCAGCGGTGGAGGAAGTAAGCACCTGGATCAGGCAGCGGGGGTCAGTCAATGTCCACGATAGCGCAATGACCTGTCTACAAGCCCTCGACACAAACGCGGATGTCATTACGTCTGCGATAGAACGCCTTCGCAGCTAACCCTTCGGTGGGGCTTTTCATCGCCTGCGATATTTGCCGATTCTGGCTGTCGGCATCGAGTTGGCATGGGAATGGCTCTTAATCTCGCCCCTCATACTACTGGGTTTTCAGCCGCCCCAAGTACCTCCTCTGCATATTCTGCCCCTGGAATAGCCGGTACCACCCTAGCGAACAATTATTTAATATACTCCACCAAAGATTATGAAATATTTGTATCGAGAGCATCAACCGAAAGTTTAATGATATTTCAAAATATAGCGAAGGCAGAGAAATAAGTGGAGGCGCTTTCCTTAACCCCCCACTCAATTTGCATAAACCACACAAGCATATGAACTATATCGACGCAACCTGGGTCGAGTAATGCTCATAATGAGGGTGGCGAGAATTAAACACGTTACCAAAACCCATCATTAAACTACTGGTAAAACTATCATTATTCACAGCCTTACTCGCCCCATTACCAGAAAGGAGACGATTTACTTTCTTCATGGCGGCTGACGCCAAAAAATGACCACGCATAAAATCAACAGCGCGGCTACCACTTCCAGCAAACAAAACTTTTAAATCTAACATCCCTTGATGAAGCGCTGCATTCTGCGAGTGTTGCAAAACTGCTGCGGAAATCTTCTGAGCAGAAGGAGCGCAAGACTGCTGGTTCAACATAAACCGCGTACAATTATCAGACAAAACGCTCACACCCAACTCGTTAATCTGATTGGCCGCATCGTAAAAAACCAAGTCCTCAAAACTCAACTCCAAATCGGATAGCCACACATCAAAATCCGCTTCGGAGATTACGCCATCTGGAATACGCCCATAAATTTTTGCAAGTTCATATAGGGATGACGGTGTAATCAAAGTATTTTCAATAGAGTGAGCATACGTCACAATGACATTTGCCACTGCTTTTGCAGTGGGCTCAAGCCTAGAAAAGTCTGAATCTTTCGCAGCTGCAGAATCAATTTGGCGAGCTTCGATTTTGCCAATTTTCTTTTTTAGCTCCTCAATCCCACCGACAGCCTCAACTTTGAATCCTGATTTACCAAACGTTCGGAGCACTGCCTCCCAAAAAATAACATCATCTTCCCCCTCAACGTACAGCATCTTGCTGGCGCCGAAGAAAGCTGCACGAACATTCAATGCAGCGTCTGAATACTCAAGAGCGGCCACCAATGACCTCCTTCATATCAATCAACCTTTCCATATATTGAGAGGCCACTTCAGGGGAATGAGTTGCGGCAATTATTTGAGCATTCTGATTGAGACTCTTTATCGCAGGTAATATTTTTCTTTGCCATTCGATATGCAGTGAGAGTTCAGGCTCATCCGCAAGGTACACATAATGTTTTCCACGCTGAAGCAGTGCTTCAGCAAGAAGAATAATCAGTTGCTTTTCACCGGACGAGAGCTTCGCGATTGGGATTTCCTCACGCTTTCCTTCCCCGGCGCTTACTTTCAACTCCCCGGAAACAATGGCGAAATCCTTCTCCGGAATGAAATCCTTCAGGATTGTAGTGAATTGATTTATTTCACTATATACATCATGAGTTTTCTCTTCCGCTCGCAACGACATATCCACAATGCTCTGCGTTCGCAAGAAAGATTCAATTGCAGTATAATGTTTATCCTTTAAATTCGGCCGAGCATCGGAGAAAAACAATTTGAAAGCTTCATCAACTGCAGCTATATGAGTAGTAATTTTTCGCTGCATACTTGAATCATTTGCACCCAACCTAGTGTACGCACTGACAAGCTTTCTATGCTCTTTATCTTTATCAAAGTTTGAAGGTATTGACCGAGAACTAGTCGAGCTTTCCGTAAACAGAATTGATGCAAGCACATCCTTCTGCAGACTTACAGATATATCCCTCGCCTTTAGCGACAACTCGTACTGATATTTTGTAATTTCAGCGCGCAATTGCATTAGACGAAAATCGATAGGCGACACAAGCCTTTTACCCGCCCTATCTTTTATCTCATAATCTTCCGAACTTTTGAGCCGATACACTGATAAGGAAGACAAACTTATCAATTCTGACAAGCAATTCCGCACTTCCGCGGCTTCTTCAAGGATGCGTTTCTTGAACCCCATCGGAACCCGAACTTCATCGCTAGACGCAATTGCCCTAAGTGAATATTTACGATTTGAAATCTTATAGTCAATGGCGTGAAAATTAAAACTTGGCCCATCACTCTTCGCAACACGTATTAATCGACTCTTGCTGCCGTTGGAGAGCGTGATTTTTATATTATTGAAGTCATTTTCCGCCAGCTCCTCCAAGTCAACAGTTAGAGCAGCATGCAGCAGGTTCATAAAGGTAGTTTTACCAGTACCATTGCGACCAATGATGATATTTACATCATCATTAAACACACATTTCGCGTCTAGTCGATGCCAAAAATTATCGATTTCCACTTCCCTGACGGTATACATTTTCACCCCAACCTATTGCGAATTTTTAGCATCAGTTCTGACAGAAGGCTTAGTGCCATCATGCAGAATGTACTACAACACGCCGATCACTAATAGACGTTGAGGCGCCCGAGTCGACCTACGCCTCATTCGCGTCAGCGAGAAATCTGATTAGGTGCGCTGTTAGGCAAGCTGCCCTCAATGCTGAATCTTTTCAGGGCATCCACCTAGCTGATACATTTCCCACTCAACCCTTGGGAAAGGGCCTTGATTTACGTGGTTTGTAGACGATGCATCTGGCTTTTGCTGTACATCGACTACCCGGCGGACAACAACAAGATGAGCTGGCAGGACATGCTGGCCTGGCTGCGCCAGAAGCGCTGGCAATCGCTGGGCTTTGGCGGCATCACCTACCTGGCGCTGATGGTGCCGGTGGTGAACGTACTGATGATGCCGGCCGCGGTGGCGGGGGCTACGTTGTTC
>Ga0105251_10003677_pt1 | contig 11007 bp, 13 predicted proteins | sample KBSS64metaG_FD_80424 | JGI IMG/M metagenome (GOLD analysis project Ga0105251, IMG submission 80424) | Switchgrass rhizosphere microbial communities from Kellogg Biological Station, Michigan, USA - KBS S6-4 metaG | ecosystem: Host-associated > Plants > Roots > Rhizosphere > Soil | place...
CGGACGGTGAGGGGGGGCTAGCAACATATTCGATCGGGGCGCGATTTCGATTGGGTCGAAATCGCGCCCCGTTTCTTTGGTCACTCGTGATTTCCGGGCCGTGAAATGTTCCCTTTCGCGCGAAATCACTCTAAGGGGCCAGCCCATGACCACGATCCCGCCCGGCCTCCTTCCCGAAGGACTGTCAGATCGCCTGCCGCCGCAGGCAGAGGCTTCCGCGCGCCTTGCCCGCCATGTGCTCGATACAGTCGCGGCCCATGGCTATGAGCGGGTCATGCCGCCGATCGCGGAGTTTGAGGAAACGCTGGTCGGCCGTCTGAAATCGATGAAGGCGCAGGATCTTGTCCGCGCCATCGACCCAGTGTCCCAGCGCAGCCTGGCCTTGCGCCCCGACATGACCGCGCAGGTCGGCCGCATCGCCGCCACCCGCCTTGCCTCCGCGCCGCGTCCGCTGCGCCTGTCCTATGCCGGTCCCGTCATCCGCCTGCGCGCGAATCAGCTTCGTCCCGAGCGCGAGCGCTTTCAGGTCGGCGCCGAACTGATCGGCAGCGACAGCGTGGCCGCCGCCGTGGAAATCGTGAATGTCGCCATCGAAGCGTTGCAAGCCGCTGGCGTCACCGGCATCACCATCGATTTCACCCTGCCGGACCTGATCGACACGCTCGCCGCCGGTCCGCTGCCGTTGGCTCCCGAAGAGATCGAAGCCGTCCGCACCGAACTCGACGCCAAGGACGCGGGCGCGCTCGTTGAGATCGGCGCGGCCGCCGCCGCTTATCTGCCGCTGATCGAGGGCACTGGTCCCTTCCACGCGGCGATGGAACGGCTGGAAGCGCTCAATGCCGACCTTGGCGGCGCTATCGACAGCCGGATCGCGGGCCTGCGTGCCGTCGCCAGGCCGATCGGCTGGGACATCACCCTGACGCTCGACCCTACTGAGCGCCATGGTTTCGAATATCAGAACTGGTTCGGCTTCTCGATCTTTGCGGAGGGCTTTACCGGCGAGATCGGCCGGGGCGGCAGCTATGCGATCATCCGCGCCGACGGTTCGGAAGAACCGGCCATGGGCTTCTCGCTCTATCCCGACCCGCTGATCGACGCGGGCTTGGGCGGTGACGCGCCCAGGCGCCTGTTCCTGCCGCTGCATCATGACGCGGCCCGCGCCGCTGAGTTGCGGACGGAAGGCTGGCAGACCATCGCCGCGCTGACGGGGCAGGAAAATGGCGAGACGCTGCGCTGCTCGCACTGGCTCGATGGCATGGAACCGCGCGCTTATTGACCGAACAGGCGCTTCAGCCAGCGGTCGACGATGACCGTTCCCGGATAATCGGGATCGCCCATCGATCGGTTGATCTGCATATGCCCGCGCAGGCCTTGTCCCTCCAGCGCGTCGATTTCCACCGGCGTCCCCGCCTTGCGTAGCGCGGCCGCCAGTTCCTCCGACTGTGCCGTCCCGTCTGCCCGGCCGACATGCAGGATCAGGAAGCCCGGCGCATTGGGCTGCCCGGCGTGGAGAGCCGGTGACAGCGCTTTCTGCCGCGCCGGATCGGTGCCGAAAGCCTGTTCATAGGTCCCCGCCATGAAGCGCCCGCCCTCGGCCATTTGCCTCGGCACATCATAGGCGGCGCCATCCAGCGGGATCACGCCGCGCACCGCGTCCGGGTGCAACCCGGCCTTGGCGAAATAGCGCATGTCCGTGCCCACCAGCGCCACCAGGTGCGCGCCCGCACTATGCCCCATCAGCACGATCCGGTCGGAATCGAAGCCAAGGGTCGCCGCTTTGCCCCGCAGAAAGGCCACCGCATCTGCCACATCCTGCGCCTGCTGCTCCACCGCCGCGTCGGGCACCAGCCGGTAGTTGATCGACGCGAAGGCGTAGCCAAGCTGATGATAATGCCCGACCTTCTCCTTGCCGGTGGCATTGTCCTTGCTGCCCCGCTTCCACCCGCCGCCATGGACGAAGATGATCAGAGGTGCCTTCTTCGCTTCATTTGTGGCCGGGGCTGGCCAGTAATTCAGCACCTGCAACACATCCTTGCCATAGGACATGGCTTGCGCGCCCGGCGCATGTTGCTCACCCTCGGCTATCCGCGTCCGCCAGCGCTCGCGCAGGCCCTTCGCCTCTACGCCGGACCCCACCATCGCCAACACCAGAATCGCTCCCAGAGAGAAACGCTGCATCGATCACAACCTCTTCTCAATCCTGGACGCGACCTTGCCAGACCGCTCAATCCCGTAAAGCGGCTACGCTGTATCAAAGTGTAACCCACCTGCCTTGACGCGCCCGCCGCTCCGGGCTAACCGGCGCCCCGTATAGGGTGTCCGAGATGAGGGGCGCCCACATTATCCCACCGGCATGCCGAGTCCCGTCGAAGGGCATGGCCGGTCCGCGCGGCGGGCGGAGGACTGTATCTGTGGCAAATGTTACCGTGATCGGCGCCCAGTGGGGCGACGAAGGCAAGGGCAAGATCGTCGACTGGCTGTCGGAACGCGCCGACGTCGTCGCCCGCTTCCAGGGCGGCCACAATGCCGGTCACACGCTGGTCGTGGGCGAGAAGGTCTACAAGCTCTCGCTGCTCCCCTCCGGCATTGTGCGCGGCACGCTGTCGGTCATCGGCAACGGCGTGGTGCTGGACCCATGGCACTTCCGCGATGAGGTCGCCAAGCTGCGCGGACAGGGCGTCGAAATCACCCCCGAAAACCTCCAGATTGCGGAAACCTGCCCGCTGATCCTGCCCTTCCACCGCGACCTCGACGGTCTGCGCGAAGACGCTTCGGGCGCCGGCAAGATCGGCACCACCCGCCGCGGCATTGGCCCGGCCTATGAGGACAAGGTCGGTCGCCGCGCCATCCGGGTCTGCGATCTGGCCCATCTCGACGATCTCGGCCCGCAGCTCGACCGCCTGACCGCGCACCACGACGCGCTGCGTGCCGGGTTCAACGAAGCGCCGATCGACCGCGACGCGCTGATGACCGAACTGCGCGACATCGCCGGCTTCATCCTGCCCTTCGTCAAGCCCGTCTGGTTGACGCTCAACAAGGCAAAGGCAGCAGGCCAGCGCATCCTGTTCGAAGGCGCGCAGGGCACGCTGCTCGACATCGACCACGGCACCTATCCCTTCGTCACCTCGTCCAACACGGTCGCGGGCACGGCGGCGAGCGGCACCGGCCTTGGGCCTAATGGCGCAGGCTTCGTGCTCGCCATCGTCAAGGCCTACACCACCCGCGTCGGCTCCGGTCCCTTCCCGACCGAGCAGGAAAATGACGTCGGCCAGCGCCTTGGCGAACGTGGGCATGAATTCGGCACCGTGACGGGACGCAAACGCCGCTGCGGCTGGTTCGACGCCGTGTTGGTGCGCCAGTCGGTCGCGGTTTCCGGCGTCACCGGCATTGCGCTGACCAAGCTCGACGTTCTAGACGGGTTCGAGACGCTGAAGATTTGCGTCGGCTACAAGATCGGCGACACCACCTACGACTATCTTCCTGCCCATGCGCAGGACCAGGCGAAGGCAGAACCGATCTACGAGGATATCGAAGGCTGGCAGGACACGACGGCGGGCGCCCGCAGTTGGGCGGACCTGCCCGCACAGGCGATCAAATATATCCGTCGCATCGAAGAGCTGATCGGCTGCCCGGTCACGCTCGTTTCCACCAGCCCCGAGCGCGAGGACACCATCCTCGTGCGCGATCCCTTCGCGGATTGACGCCCTTTGCGGTTTCAGCGAGGCTGAAACCGTTCGGGCCGGTGCGGTCACCTAACAAAGGAAAACCGATGGCAGGCGAACGCTTCGAGCGCCACAAGCAACCCTGGACGGCGGATGAGCTGCAAAAGCTCCATACGCTGGCGAAGAAGGGCATGGCCCTCAAGGCGATCGCCAAGGCCCTGACCCGCAGCGAGGAATCGGTGAAAGCCCGCGCCAAGCAGGATGGGCTGAACATCGCGAAACTCCGCTAGGACTGGACGCCATCGAGCGCCAGTGCGACACTCCCTTGCCCCATCAAGGGAGTCTTCCATGGCGCTCGATATTCTCGTCCTTTACGGCTCCTACCGGCGTGGCCGACTCGGCATCCGCTTGGCGGATTATCTGATCAAGGGCTTCCGGACGCTCGGCCACCGGGCGGAACTGATCGACGCCAAGGCCATCGGTCTGCCCATGCTCGACCTGCGCTACAACGACTATCCCGCTGGCGAAGCGCCTGCCGCCATGACCGCGCTGGCAGCACGGCTCACCGCCGCCGATGCCTTTGTTTTTGTCGCAGGCGAATATAATCGCGGCGTCCAGCCGGGCCTCAAAAATCTCACCGACCATTTCCTTAAGGAATTCGACCGCCGCCCAGCAGGCGTGGCGAGCTATTCGATGGGCCGCTATGCCGGGGTCAACAGCCATGCCAACTGGACGGTGACTCTCAATGCCATGGGCATGACGGTCATCCCGGAACGGCTCAGCGTGGGCCAGATCGGAGATACGCTTGATGCCGAAGCGCGGCCCCATGGCGAAAGCGGCGCGGCGCTCGAACGCGGTTTCTCCAGCTTCGCGCGCAGCCTTGTCTACTGGGCCGAGGCCGTTCAGAAACCCTAGCGCAGCCGCCGGTCCACCCACAGCAGCGCATAGCCCGCGATCAGGAATCCCGACGCGATCGTCATCGCGTTGAGCAGAACCTGTCCGATCCCGAGCTTCGCGACATTGATGAAGGGATAGGCATATCTGCCCTCCATCGCTCCGCGCAGAAGCGCATAGGGAAGGTAAGCCGCCGGAAACACCGTCCACCAGAGCGGATCGCGCCACCGCAGCCTGCCCTTGGGCGCGCAGGCGATCCACCATAGCGCTACCAGCAGCGGGACGACCTTGTGCAGCAGCATATCGGCCAACAGGGCGCCGCCGCTGAGATTGAGCAGCCCGTGCAGCAGCAGGGCGTAGACTACACCCACCAGCAGGATCGCCAGCGTCACCCCGCCGATCCGCCGCGCCGTCACCCGTGCGTTCAGCGCGACCCCAGCGAAGACCACCGCCACGCCCGCGTTTGTCAGCACGGTGAAGAAGCGAAGCAGGATCCATAGCGTCTCGCCTACCGATCCGGTCTGTCCGAAGGTCGCCCGGAACTGAATCGCCAGTCCCGCCGCCGCCGTCGCGGCGATGACGCCAGCCCCGATCCGCGTCGTCCTCTGTTTCAAGCCGCCTGCCTCCCGTTCGCCTCGCCAGCGGCGATGACCGTCGCTGCCACCAGATCGCCTGTCAGGTTCAGCGTCGTGCGGCACATGTCAAGAAGGCGGTCGACCCCCAGCACCAGCCCGATGCCGAAGAACAGGGCGAACATCGTCACCGCCAATATGTCGTTGGCCGCCATGGCCTTCATGAGGCCGGCACGATGGCGAGCAGCGCGTCCAGCCCCTTCGGCGTCTCGCCGCCCCGCGCCCATATCGCCTGTGCGCCTTGCCCAACATTGTCGAGCATCGCCCGCGCCTGCGCCGGATCGACGCCGACGCCCGGCTTCAGCAGCTTCACCACCGCCAGACTGACACCGGCAACGGAATGACCAGTATGAACAGCAGCCGCAGGAAAATCCGCCCGATCGGCCCGATCACATGGCCCGTCACGATATCGACCCAATGCGCACCCGGCGCCATCACATAGACCGCAAGGCCGAGGGTCAGGCCGATGACGAAACCGGCCAGCATCTGCCATTGCAGGGACAGTGCCGGACGGTGGGGCGTTGTTCGTTATGGCTGCTCCCCTTCCATGGGCTTTTCAACCGATCGTCGCCGAAGGTTACCTGCCGGGGTCATCATGGCGCAATTTCATTACGCTGCCGATGATTTTTCATGGCGTATCGGACATAATGCGGTGAGGGGCGCGTTAACGCCGTCCATCTCCGGAGAACCGCATGATCGTCAAGGCCGTCCCCAATATGCGCACGCTGGCCAGCGAAGTGTGGAAGCCGCTGGCATTGCTGTTCATCTGGGACTGCGCGGTGACGGCGGCCTATTATCTGCTGCCATTCAGGGCGCCGTCGCTTCCGCTCACCATTTTCGGGTCGGCGCTGGCGCTGTTCCTCGGCTTTCGCAGCAACTCCTCCTATCAGCGCTGGTGGGAGGGGCGCATCCTCTGGGGCGCGATGATCAACGCCTCACGCAGCCTTGCCCGCGCCACCCGCAATTTTCTGCCCGATCCGGAGGGGAGGGACCTCAAGCGCGAGATCATCAAGCGCCAGATTGCCTATGTGAACGCGCTGCGCCTGCATCTGCGCCGCCAGCCGGTCGATGAGACGGTCACTTCATTCCTGCAAGAGAAGGACAAGGGCCTCGCGCTCGCCCGGACCAATCCGGCCAACGGCCTGCTCGACAGCACCGGGCGGCGCATCGACCTTGCCCGGCGGGAGGGCTGGATCGACACTGTCCAGCAGACCCAGATGGAGCGCGTGCTAGTCGATATCGCCAATGCGCAGGGCGGGATGGAGCGGCTCAAGAACACGCCGTTGCCAATCCAATATCGCTTTCTGCCGACCTTCTTCACGCATCTGTTTTGCGTGCTGTTGCCGATCGGGCTGGTGGAGACTCTGGGCCTTGCGACGCCGCTGGGATCGACGGTGGCGGGGGTGATGTTCCTTGCCGTGCTGCGGATCGGGGACGATCTGGTCGATCCTTTCGCCAACACGGTGCATGACGTGCCGCTGGCCGCGCTATGCCGGACGATCGAGATCGACCTGCTGCAATCCATCGGCGATGAGGCGCCCCCGCCGGCCCAGCCGGTCAAGGGCATACTCTGGTAACGCGCTTGTGTTGCCGCGATTTCAGAGCCGTCAGATGTCACCATCTGACCTGGAATGCCTTTAACCCCGCCGTTCTTCGTCCACCATGTCCGATGCCAGCTCCAGACCGGCGCGGCCATGGGCCGGCGTGTGTGCGGGTGCCTTGGGATGAGCGACATATTCGGGTTCCTCGACCTCCAGCATCCCCTCCCATTTGGTGATGACCGAAGTAGCGATGGCGTTGCCCAGCACGTTGGTCGCGGTGCGGCCCATGTCCATGAAATGGTCGACCGCGAGGATGAAGGCCACGCCCTCCACCGGCAGGTCGAACTGGCCCAGCGTCGCGGCGACCACCACCAGCGACGCGCGCGGCACGGCGGCGATGCCCTTGCTGGTCACCATCAGCACCAGCAATATGGTGATTTGCGTCGCGATCGGCAGGTCGATGCCATAGGCCTGCGCGATGAAGATGGTCGCGAAGGTCGAATACATCATCGACCCGTCGAGATTGAAGGAATAGCCCAGCGGCAGCACGAAGCTGTAGATTCGCCGGGGCACGCCGAAGCGATCGAGCTGCTCCAGCATTTTCGGATAAGCGGCTTCCGACGAGGCGGTCGAGAAGGCGATCAGGATAGGTTCGCGCACATAGCGGATGAGCTTCACCATCCGGCGCCCAAGGAAGATCGACCCCGCCCCGAACAGCAGCAGCCAGAGCGCGAGCAGCGACAGGTAGAATTCGCCCACCAGTTCGCCGAAGGTCTTGAGTACGCCCAGCCCCTCGGTCGTCACCACCGACGCCAATGCGCCGAACACCGCAAGCGGCGCCACGCGCATGACATAGCCGGTGACCTGCAACATCAGTTCGACCATCGCCTCGATCACGGTGACGATCGGCTTGCCCTTCTCCCCGATGGCGGTCAGCGCGACGCCGATGAACAGGGAAAAGACGACGATCTGAAGGATCGAATTTTCCGCCATCGCCCCGATCATGGAGGTCGGGAAGACATGCAGGATGAAGTCGCGGAAGTTCAGGGCCTCGGTATTGACGCCCGAATCCGCGCCGGAACGGACAAGATTCAGTCCCTCGCCGGGCGCGAAGAAATTGACGAAGATCAGGCCTAAAGTCAGCGAGATCAGGCTGGCGATGATGAACCAGGCCAGCGCCCGCCCGCCGATCCGCCCCAGCGCCGCGCTGTCGCCCATATGGGCGATGCCCGCGACCAGCGTGGAAAAGACCAGCGGCGCGATGATCATCTTGATGAGGTGGAGGAAGATGTCGGCCAGCAGATGGTAATAACCCGCCACATCCTTGGCCAGCGCCTTGTCGCCCCCGACCCAGAGGTTGGTGGCGAAGCCCACGACCACCCCCAGAACCATGCCCGTCAGGATGAACGCCGTCAGTCGATTTCGCATCTTGTTCCTTTAACCGGCTCGCAAGCGCGCCGCTTGGCTGTTCTGGTCCTGCAAAGCGGTTACACCTAACAGGCACCCGAAGCCCCCGCAATCGCAGTGCGTCAGGCTGTCACCGGCTTAAACGAATGAAGGAAAATAGTCCGCGCCCTCAAAAGGGACCGGAATGGATCAGGGCCCGAAATCGCTCTCACGCGATTTCTCAAACCGGCCCTCAGGGGTAAAGCAGTCCTTCGCGCCAGCCTGCTTCCGTCCGCTCGAACAGGCGCCGCTCATGCAGCCGGTGCTCGCGGTCCTGCCAGAATTCGATCCGTTGCGGGTCCACGCGAAAACCCGACCAGTGCGGCGGACGCGGCACCGGCCCGCCCTCGAACCGCAGGCTGACCTCCTCATAGCGGGCCATGAACACGTCGCGCGATTCCAACAGCCGCGACTGGTCCGACGCCCAGGCGCCCAATTGGCTGTCGCGACTGCGCGTCGCGAAATAGGCGTCGGCCGTGGCGTCGTCCACCGCGCCCACAGGCCCTTCGATCCGGACCTGCCGCCGCAGCGTCTTCCAGTGGAAAAGCAGCGCCGCATGAGGGTTTTCCAGCAGCTCGCCCGCCTTGCGTCCTTCGAAATTGGTGTAGAAAATGAAGCCGTTCGGCCCATGCCCCTTCAGCAGCACCATGCGCAGCGAGGGTCGTCCCCGTGCATCGGCGGTTGCAAGGGCCATGGCATTGCTGTCGTTGATTTCGGTTTCGCGCGCCTGCGCATACCAGGCGTCGAACAGGGTGAGGGGGTCGGTGGTCATGGCGCTGATTTAGGCGCGTGGGCAGTCCATGTCGATATAGACCATGTCGATATGGGCTTCCCCGGCTTGAAGGATTGGCCGGGTTTCGCCAAATAGAACCAATCTATCTCACTTGTTTCTCAAGAAGGATGCATGACGGGCAATGGCTGCTGATCCCTACTCCACTTTGGGCGTCGCGCGCAGCGCGAGCGAGGCAGAGATCAAGTCCGCCTATCGAAAGCTCGCCAAGGAGCTTCATCCCGACCGGAACAAGGACAATCCCAAGGCGGCGGAGAAATTTTCCGCTGTCACCAGCGCCTATGACCTGCTGTCGGACAAGGACAAGCGCGCCCGTTTCGACCGGGGTGAAATCGATGGCGACGGCAATCCTACCTCGCCCTTTGGCTTCGGCGGCGGTGGAGGCGGCGGCTTTCGCGGCCATCCGGGGCAGGGCGGAGGCTTCGAATTCAACGAAGGCGGCGCGGATTTCGGCGATATTTTCGAAGGCCTGTTCGGCGGTGGCCGCCGCGGTGGAGGCGGGGGGGGCGGCTTTGGCGGTTTCGGCCGCGGCGCGCCGCCGCAAAAGGGCGCTAACGTTTCCTATCGTCTCGCCGTCCAGTTCGTCGATGCAGCGACGCTCGCGCCGCAGCGGATCACCTTGCAGGACGGCAAGACCATCGACCTCAAACTCTCGGCAGGCGTCGAGACGGGCACGCAGATGCGGCTTTCCGGCAAGGGTCAGCCCGGTCCCGCCGGAGCGGGCGACGCGATCGTCACGATCGAGATCAAGCCGCACGCCTTCTTCACCCGCGACGGCGACAATGTGCTGCTGGACTTGCCGATCACGCTGGACGAAGCGGTGAAGGGCGCGAAAGTCAAGGTGCCGACCGTCGACGGGCCGGTGATGCTGGGTGTCCCCGCCGGCGCGACCTCCGGCAAGACGCTGCGTCTGCGCGGCAGGGGCTTTCATGGAAAGGGCGGCCAGCGCGGTGACCAGCTCGTCACCTTGCTGATCGACGTTCCGGCCGACGATCCGGCGATCAGGGCGCTGGTCGACGGCTGGCAGGACAGCCGCGCCGTGCGGACCCATCTGGGCGTTTGAGGGGTTAGGGGAGGATGCCGCAACCATCCCCCCTGTCGCCCGAATCCCGTCGCCAGCATATTGCGGATGAAGCCCGCGCCCATTTCAACCGCCAACTCGACCGCGTGCGGCCAGGCAGCCATGCCTTTGAAATCATGAAGCGGGTAGCCGTCGGCACCTATAGCGACGGCTTCATCCACGCGGGAAATCTTGCCTATCTTTCGCTGATGACGCTGTTTCCCTTCTTCATCGTGGCGGCGGCGGTTGCGAGCATCTTCGGGCGGTCGCAGGATGGGCTGGCGGCGGTCAACGCCTTTCTGGATACGGTCCCGCGCGGCGTCGCCGAAGTGGTGCGGCAGCCCATCGGTGACGTTCTCACCGCCCGCACCGGGCCGCTGCTCTGGCTTGGTGGCCTGGTGGGGCTATGGACCGTCGGCAGCCTGATCGAGACGATCCGCGATATCCTGCGCCGCGCCTATGGCACCAAGAGCACGCGCCCTTTCTGGCATTATCGGCTGACCGCCATCGGCATCACCCTGGTCAGCGTGTTTGCCGTGATGTTCGCCTTTTCCTTGCAGGTGGTCATCACCGGCGTCGATCAGTTTCTCCATCAGATCCTGCCCTTCGCCGACGACGCGATCCAGATCGTCAGCCTCACCAAGCTCGTGCCCATGGCGATATTGGGCGTGGCGCTTTACTATCTCTACGTCTCGCTGACGCCCAGCCTCTACAAGGATCCGCGCTTCCCCAAATGGCCCGGCGCGATCGCCACGACGCTTTGGTGGTATGGCGTCACCCTGCTGCTGCCACCTACGCTTTCGCTGCTTGGCGGCTATGACCGGACCTATGGCAGTCTGGCCGGTGTGATGATTACGCTCATTTTTTTCTTCCTAGTCGGGCTTGGCGTGGTAATTGGCGCGGAATTGAATGCGGCGCTGGCGGAGTTCCCGGAAGAGGAAGCTGAAGCTGCCGCACAGGCCGACAAAGGGAATGGGACGAC
>Ga0105251_10003682_pt1 | contig 10993 bp, 6 predicted proteins | sample KBSS64metaG_FD_80424 | JGI IMG/M metagenome (GOLD analysis project Ga0105251, IMG submission 80424) | Switchgrass rhizosphere microbial communities from Kellogg Biological Station, Michigan, USA - KBS S6-4 metaG | ecosystem: Host-associated > Plants > Roots > Rhizosphere > Soil | place...
AGCAGGCCGGCATCCGCCCGGACTTCCTGTGCCTGTCCAAGGCCCTGACCGGTGGCTACCTGCCGCTGGCCGCCTGCCTGACCACCGACAAGGTGTACCAGGCCTTCTACGACGATTACCCGACCCTGCGCGCGTTCCTTCACTCGCACAGCTACACCGGCAACCCGCTGGCCTGCGCCGCAGCCCTGGCGACGCTGGACATCTTCGAACAGGACAACGTGATCGAGGCCAACAAGGCACTGGCCACGCGCATGGCCAGCGCCACCGCGCACCTGGCCGATCATGCCCACGTCGCCGAAATCCGCCAGACCGGCATGGCCCTGGCCATCGAGATGGTCCAGGACAAAGCCACCAAGGCCGCCTATCCGTGGCAGGAGCGTCGTGGCCTGAAAGTGTTCGAGCACGCCCTGACCCGCGGCGCCCTGCTGCGCCCGTTGGGCAGCGTGGTGTATTTCCTGCCGCCGTACGTGATCACCCCGGAGCAGATCGACTTCCTGGCCGAAGTGGCCAGCGAAGGTATCGACATCGCCACCCGCGACAGCGTCAGCGTCGCCGTACCGGCCAACTTCCACCCCGACTTCCGCGACCCAGGCTAGTCGCCGCACCACCCTCCCTGTGGGAGCGGGCTTGCCCGCGAACGAGGGCAAAGCCCTCGCCAGACACCGCGGTGCCTGCTTCGCGGGCAAGCCCGCTCCCACAGGGGGATCTGCGTCCAACCCTATTCCGAGCTGAACCATGAGACTGTCCCGCTTCTTCATCGACGCCCCCCTGAGCCTCGGCGAGCATGACCTGCCCGAAGCCCAGGCCCACTACATCGGCCGCGTCCTGCGCATGGCCCCCGGTGACGCCGTGCAACTGTTCGACGGCAGCGGCCAGGAATTCCTCGGCCAGCTGCTTGAAGTCGGCAAGAAGACCGTGCGCGTGAGCCTCGACCAGTCCCTCGCCGGCCAGCCCGACTCGCCGCTGCACGTCCACCTCGGCCAGGGCCTGTCCCGCGGCGAGCGCATGGACTGGGCGATCCAGAAGGCCACCGAGCTTGGCGCCAACGCAATCACCCCGATCGTCAGCGAACGCTGTGAGGTGCGCCTGAAGGACGAGCGTGCCGACAAGCGCCTGGCCCACTGGCGCCAGGTGGCGATCAGTGCCTGCGAACAATGCGGCCGCTCGACCCTGCCGGTCATTCATCCGCCGGTGACCCTGGCCGAATGGCTCAAGGGTACCGAGGCCGACCTCAAGCTGGTCCTGCACCCAGTCGCCGAACCGCTGACCAGCCATGACAAGCCGGCAACACTGGCCTTCCTGATCGGCCCGGAAGGCGGCCTGAGCGACGCCGAGGTCGAGCAGGCCAAGGCCGCTGGCTTCCACGCAGCACGACTCGGGCCGCGGGTACTGCGCACCGAGACCGCCCCTGTGGTGGCACTGTCGGTGGCTCAGCAGTTGTGGGGCGATTTCTAACGCACGTACAGCGACACCGCCACAAAGTGCATGAGGCTGCCGGCAATCACGAACAGGTGCCAGATGCCGTGCCAGTGGCGGAAGCGGCTGTCGAAGGCGAAGAAGATGATGCCCACGGTATAGAACACGCCGCCGGCCGCCAGCCAGGCGAAGCCGGCAGTGCCGAGGCTTTGCAACAACGGCTTGACGGCCACCAGCACGATCCAGCCCATCACCGCATAGATGATGATCGACAGCACGCGCGCTTCCGAGCGCGGTTTGATCTCCTGCAGCATGCCGATCACCGCCAGCCCCCAGACCACGCCGAACAGGCTCCAGCCCCAGGGCCCGCGCAGGCTGACCAGGCAGAACGGGGTGTAACTGCCGGCGATCAACAGGTAGATCGACAGGTGATCAAGCTTGCGCATGATCACCTTCGCCCGCCCGCGGGTGCTGTGGTAGAGGGTGGAAATGCTGTAGAGCAACAGCAAGGTGCCGCCGTAGATGGAGAAACTGACGATCTTCCAGGGGTCGCCCTGCAGACCCGCGACCACGATCAGCCAGATGGCACCGATACAGGCCAGGACAGCACCGACCAGGTGGGTCCAGGCATTGAAGCGTTCACCGTAGTACATGCAAACACAGACCTCCTGTTCCGAGCTGGGTTCCTGGGCTGGAGTGAACCTGTGGGAGCGGGCTTGCCCGCAAACGGGCCATCAGCTTTGCATCCTACCCAGAGGCAAGTTGCAGTTCTGCGTCACGCACCAACCGTTCCAGCCCGATCAGGTCCGGCACCCGCGCCACCTGTTCGCCCACTTGCACGGCAGCCAGTTCCAGGCTGCCCAGCGGCACATCCACATAGTTGAGTTGGTTGTCGAGCTTGCACGAGCGCGGGATGTCCTGCAGCAGCACCGCCAGGTAGCGCAGGCCGGTATCCCCCAGCGCATTGAGCACCACGATCCGCGCCCGTTCGCCACAGGGTGTCTCGCCACCACAGGCCGCCTCGAAGCCGATCAACGGCAAATGCTGCTGACGCCAGTCGATCCAGCCCAGGTGCCAGGCCGGGTCGCCCGGGTCGCACACCAGGTTACGCTGGCCGATCAACTCGACCACTGCGACGTTGGGCAATACCAAGGTACGGTCGCCCAACGGCAACAGCAGGCCGGTAAGGCTGCTGCGCTGCCCTGAAATCAGTTCAAGCATGGCTATGGCTCCAGTGGGCGATGCTCTGCAGCAGCACCGACTCCTGATACGGTTTGCCCAGGTAATCGTTGACGCCAATGGCCATGGCCCGGTCGCGGTGCTTCTGCCCGGTGCGCGAAGTGATCATGATGATCGGCAGGTCTTTCAGGCGCTCGTCGCGGCGAATGCGGGTGGCCACTTCGAAACCGTCCATGCGCGGCATCTCGATGTCCAGCAACAGTACGTCCGGCCGATGCTCTTCCAGCAGGGCCATGGCATCGACACCATCCTTGGCGGTCATCACGTTCATGCCATGGCGCTCCAACAGCCGGCTGGTGACCTTGCGCACGGTGACCGAGTCGTCCACCACCATCACCAGCGTTGCCCGCCGCGGTGCCGGGCCGAACAAGGTGCGCTGCACCCCGCTGCCACCGGGCAGACGTGCCAGCCTGCGCTGCTGGCCGCGCAGCTGGCCCAGCAGGTCAAGGATCAGCACCACCCGCCCATCACCGAGCAAGGTTGCCCCCGACAGCCCCGCCACGGCGGCAAACTGCGGGCCGAGGCTCTTCACCACGATTTCGCGGCTCGGCGACAGGCTGTCCACCTGGATGGCGAACGACTGCTCCTGGGAGTGCAGCAGCAACACCGGCAAGGGCACGCTCTGCCCCACCAGCACGGGGCGCGGCAGCCCCTGCAGCAGCTCGCCCAGGTAACGTAACTCGTACTCATGGCCGCCATACACGTAACGCGGGGCATCCAGCTGGTAACAGGCGGAAAGCTCAGCCGGTGGTACACGCACGATACCCTCGATGGTGTTGAGCCCAATGGCGTACTGCTCTTCGCCCAGGTGCACCATCAAGGCCCGGTTGACCGACACGGTGAACGGCAGCCGGATCAGGAAGCGCGCACCCTTGCCCAGTGCCGACTCGATGGTCATCGAGCCGCCCAGTTGCTTGACCTCTTCGTGCACCACGTCCATGCCCAGGCCGCGCCCGGAAATCTGGGTGATCTTCTCCGCCGTGGAAAAACCCGGGCGCAGGATGAACTGCAGGATCTCGTGGTCGCTCAGCTGTGCCTGCGGGTCCAGCAGGCCGCGCTTGATCGCCTTCTTGCGCACCGCCTCCAGCGGCACGCCGGCGCCGTCGTCGGTCATCTCGATGACGATGTCGGCGCCTTCATGCAGCAAGTTCAGGTGAATGGTGCCTTGCTCCGGCTTGCCCGCAGCCAGGCGCACCTCACGCGCTTCCAGGCCATGGTCGACGGCATTGCGCAGCATGTGCTCCAAGGGTGCGACCATGCGTTCGAGCACGCTGCGGTCCAGCTCGCCCTCGGCGTTGCCGACCACCAGCTCGACCTGCTTGCCCAACTCACTGGCCACCTGACGCACGACCCGCTGCAAGCGAGGCACCAGGCGCTCGAATGGCACCATCAGGGTCGCCGTCAGGCCTTCCTGCAACTGGCTGTTCACCCGCGCCTGTTGCTGCAGCAGGCTGTACGCCTCCTGGGCCCGCTGGGTCAGGGTTTCCTTGAGGTCGAGCAGGTCGGAGGCCGACTCGAACAGCGCCCGCGACAATTGCTGCAGCTGCGAATGGCGGTCCATTTCCAGCGGGTCGAAGTCTTCGTACGCATCCCCTTCGAACGCCTGCCGGCTGCTGACCCGCCCCTGGGTCTCGATGTCCAGGCGCAGCAGCTGGTCGCGCATGCGCTCCAGGGTGGTTTCCATCTCGTTGAGGGCGAACTGGGCGTCATTGACCTGCTGTTCGATACGGCCGCGAATCACCGAGTGCTCGCCGGCCAGGTTGCCCAGGTCGTCGAGCAGTTCGGCGTCGACCTTGACCATGTCGCCAGGCGCCCGCTCCGGTGCCGCGGCCGGCACCTCGACTTGCACATCGGCCGGTGCGGTGTCGGCCGCAACCTTGCCGGCAGCACTGTCGGTCAGCGCGGCGCTGCTGAAGTTGCGGATGTAGTCGATCAGCGCGGTGGCGGCATGCAGCGGCTGGCCCAGGCGCACGGCGTCGAGCATGTGCGCCAGGCGGTCATGGCAGTTCTGCAGCAGCGCGAACAGTGGCCCGCTCGGCGGCAGGCGCCCGGCGGCGAGCAGTTCGTAGAGGAATTCCAGTTCATGGGCCAGGTCGCCGATGGCGGTGATCTCGACCATGCGCGCGCCGCCCTTGAGGGTGTGCAGGTCACGCAGCAGGTTCTCCACCTCGACGCTGCTGCGCGGGTCGGCCTGCCAGCGCGCCAGGGCGGCGGCGGCGCTTTCGACGATGTCCGAGCTTTCTTCGAGGAAGACTTCCAGCAGCTCCTTGTCGCCCGGGCTTTCCGCCTCATCGGCCAGTTCCGGCAGATCGGCCAGCGGTGTAACGGCGTCGCGGCTCACCAGCCCGGTGACATCCGGCGCCAGGGCGTCATCCAGCAGACCGCGCAAGGCATCGACGCAGTCAGGCCGCGGGCTGACTTCCTGCCCTGCAGCGACTTCGTCGAGCATGTCCAGCAAGGCTTCGTGGGCTTGCTGGGCAACGCTGAAGAAGCGCGGGCTGGCGCCCAGGCTGCCCTCCTCCACGGCGCCGTAGAGGTCGAGCAGCGCCTCGCAGACCGCATCCATCTGCCACTGGTCGGCCAGGTGCGCGGCGTGGCCAAGGCTGGTCAGCTCATCGAGCAAGGTATCCAGCGGTTCGCGCTGCCCTGGCTGCTGCTGCCAGCGCGACAGCAATGACTCGGCGTCCAGCAGGATGTCCATGGCCTGAGCCAGGAAGCTGGCGATCAGCTGTGGATCGCGCTTGCCAAGGCGGGCGTGTTGGGGCTCGGCATGCAGGCTGGCCAGGCGCAGGTCCACCGCTGCGCCGACCTGCTCGATCAATTGCGCCGCACCCGGGATGGCCGCCAACGGCGTACTGCCCAACTGCCCCAGACCCTGCTGGAACAGGCCATGGGCGGCTTGCAGCCATTGCATTTCCGCCGCCTGCAACGGCAGCTGGTGCCCCCGGTACTCGCGCACCAGGCGGTCGAATGCAGTCGCCAGCTCGGCAATCGGCATGACCCCGGCCATGGCAGCGCTGCCCTTGAGGGTGTGCAAGGCGCGCTGCAGACTGTCGCTGACGTCGCTGCCCTGGCCGTCGGCGCCGTGCAGGAAGCCTTCGAGGCTGGCCAGGTGGCCCTGTGCTTCGTTGCGGAAGATATCCAGCAGCTGCGGGTCGAGGCCATCGATGTCGGCGCTGACCGGGGTGTCATTCTCGGCCAGGGCGTGCAAGTGACTGGCCAGCTGTTCGATCTCGGTCAGCTGGGGCAACTGGCCAGCGGCAAAGTCGGCCAGCAGGTCCGGCAGATGGACGAACACCTGCTGCAGCGCCACCGCACCCTCCGGGGTCAGGGCGATGCGCCCCTCCAGCACCCGGTTGAGCAGGTGCTCACCGCCCCAGGCCAGCTCGGCCACCGCCTCGGCATGCACCATGCGCCCGCTGCCCTTGAGCGTATGCAGGTCACGCCGCACCTCGATCAGGGCGTCGCGCAGGCGGTTGTCGGCGCGCCAGCGCAACCAGTGCCGTTCGATCTCCGGCAACAGCTCGCCGGCTTCTTCGAGGAACACTTCACGCAATTCATCATCGATGCCATCACTGCCATCCTGCGCCTCGGGCGGGCCAGCATGGCTGCACTGCACGCCCAGTGCCGTCAGGCTGGCACGGGCCATGTCGAGGAACGGCTGAGCATCGGCCAGCGGGTCAGCGACCCGCCATTGCAGGTAGCACTCGGCGGCGCTGAGGGCCTCGGCCAGATGGGCCAGCTCGTCCTCTGGTGGTTCCACTTCCAGGTGCTGCAGCCAACCTTGCACATAGCCCGCGCACCCTGCGAAGACTTCGGCGGCAGCTGGCAGCATCAGCATCGCCAGCGCGCCGCGTACCTGCTGCAAGAGGCCCGGCAGCGGCTGCAGGCGTTGCCTTGGCCAGCCGGACTCCAGGCAATCGCCGATCAGGTCCTTGGCCTGCTGCAGCACCGATAGCGACTCGTTCAGCACCAGCTGGCGGATCTCGGCCAGGTCGGAGCCGGGCAAGCCGCCCTGCCCGCTTTCTTCCGGCAGGACCATGCCATTGAGCGTGGCTTCCACATACAGCAGGGCACCGGCTACATCCATCGATACCGCGTCGTCCACCTCGCGCTCGCCCTGGGCCAAGCGCTGCAGCGCCAGCACCTGATCGATGATCACCCGCCGGGGTTGCTGAAAGCCCAGAACCGCAAGGGTGTCGGCCACATGCCGCAGGGGTGCGAGCAGCACCTCCAGGTCTTCATGGTGTTGGCGATCGCCGCGCACGAACTGGTCCAGTCGCTCCTTGATCCGTACCAGGTCGTCACACAATGCGCTGACCACCGAGCGCAGGGCATCACGCCCCGGCCCGGCCTGCATCTGTTCACGCCAGTTGCCCAGCGACAGGTCGAGGTTGGCCAGGTCATCGGAACCGGCAAAGCGCTGCGCGGCGCCGCTGATCAGGCTGGCCTGGGCCAAAGGTTCGACCCCGCGGCAGGCACGCAGCTGGTTGAGCAGCGGCAGCATCACCAGTGGCAGGTCATGACGCGCACCGCGCAACCGCTCCAGATAGGACGGCAGTTGCTCCAGGCCACGGAACAGCGGCCCCAGGCAGTCACCGCGGGGGCTCACCTGGCCCTCGGCCATGGCCTTGGCCAGCAGCTCCAGCTCTTCGGCCAGGCGCGTGGCACCGCGCAGCTCGAGCATGCGCAGGCAGCCATGCACCTGATGCAGGTTATCCACGACGAAACCGAGCATCGACAAGTCGTCTGTCTCGCCGGCAAAGCGCTCCAGGGCCTGACGCGCCTGGCTCAGGCAATCGAAGATGGCGGCGCGGGTCCAGGCCAGGGCCACGGTATCGTGGCGCTCGGAGCTTACGGCGGCAGAAGCCATGGGTTTTCCTCAGCTTCGCTCGGCGGGTGCCGGCAGGGTGAAACCGGAGACCGAGCGGCGCATCTCGCTGGCCATCCGCGCCAGGTGGCGGATGCTGTCGGCGGTGGCGCCGGAGCCGGCGGAGGTCTGCGCGGTGATCTGCTGGATCACCGCCATGGTGTGGGAAATCTGCCCGGCAGACGATGTCTGCAACTGGGCTGCGTCAGAAATGCTGTGGATAAGCTCGGCGAGGTTCTGCGACACGCCTTCGATCTCGGCCAGTGCCACGCCAGCATCCTGGGCCAGGCGCGCACCGCGCACCACCTCGGCAGTGGTCTGCTCCATGGAGATCACTGCCTCGTTGGTGTCCGCCTGGATGGTCCGCACCAGCGCTTCGATCTGCCGGGTCGCCGAGGACGACCGCTCGGCCAGACGCTGCACTTCGTCGGCGACCACGGCAAAGCCGCGGCCGGCTTCACCCGCCAGCGAGGCCTGAATCGCCGCATTGAGGGCGAGGATGTTGGTCTGGTCGGCAATGTCGTCGATCAAGCTGACGATGTCGCCGATTTCCTGGGAAGATTCACCCAGGCGCTTGATTCGCTTGGCGGTGTCCTGGATCTGCTCGCGGATGTTGTCCATGCCGTTGATGGTGTTGTGCACCACCTCGTTACCCTTGTTGGCGATTGCCACCGACCGCTCGGCGACCTTGGCCGACTCATAGGCATGCGCAGAAACCCGGTCGATCGATTCGACCATGTCCCCGACCGCCTCCGACGCCTCGCTGATCTGTGCGGCCTGGTGCTCCGAAGCCTTGGCCAACTGGCGCGCGGTGTTCTGCGTGTCCTGCACGGCAGCGGCAACCTGCTCGGCACTGTGGTTGATGGTGGCCACCAGATCACGCAGCTGGTCGACGGAGTAGTTGATCGAATCGGCGATGGCGCCGGTGAAGTCTTCGGTCACCGACACGGTGACGGTCAGGTCGCCGTCGGCCAGTTCTTCGATTTCATCGAGCAGGCGCATGATCGCCTGCTGGTTGCGTTCGTTCTTTTCTGCGGTTTCGTGCAGCTGGCGGTGGGTGGTGCGTACCATCACCAGGCCGATCAGGATGATCGAAGCCAACGCCAGCAGGCCCAGCGCGTAACCACCGACGGTATCGAGGGTGCGGCCACTGGCCAGGTTCTCGAAACCGTTGGCCAGATGCGAGGCCTCATCGAGCAAGGTCTGCGACAGACTGAAGATGTTGCCGGCCGCTTCGCGGACACGGAACAGTTCGGGCGAGGTTTCGAGAATTTCATCGACAGAACCGGCCACGAACTGGAACAGCTCGGCGATTTCCGCCAGGCGGGCGCGGGCGTCAGCGTCCTCGACGCGGGTCACCTGGATGGCCGGGTTGCCGCCCAGCATGCCCTCGAGCACCTGGCCGAAGCGGCTGGCATCGCGGCCAAAGCTGTCGGCAGCCTGCGCCGCAGTGTCGTCGCCGGCCAGTACGGTGTTGACCGAACCGAGAATGCGCTCGGCCAGCAGCAGCTGGCGCTGAGCAACCCCCACCTGGTTGGCCGGGGCGCCGCTCTGCAGCAGGATCTCGACCACCTTCTCATACTCGACCTGCAGCTGCGGCACGGTTTCGGCGAGGGTCGCCGCCACCTGATGCAACGACAGCACGGTCTGTTCGCTGGCAAGAATGGTGTCGGTGTTCTTGCGCAGGTTTTCCCAGTCCTGGCGCACCGCTTCCATTTCATCGCGTACCGCTGCGGGCGCCGCCGGCAGGCCGGTGGACTTGTCGCCTTCGCGCAGGTAGCTCCAGCGCCGCTCGAAATCGTTGCGCGCATCCGACAGCAGCTTGAACGCCAGGGCCTTGCCCGCCGCCGCCTCGGTGGCGTTCTTGGCGATGCGCTGGGACAACACCCGCAGCTCGCCGGCGTGGCCGATGTACTGCTTGTCGTGATTGGCCTGGGTGTTGAGGTAGGCGAAGTTGGCGAACAACAGGATGATCGACAGAATCAGGATCACGAACAGCACGGTGATCTGCACGATGCTGCGTGTGCGTGGGGTCATGCTGGCGGGGGCGACTGGGGTGGCCGGCTTGTTCACGTTCGAAAGTCCTATAGCGCCACGTCAAGAAAGCCCGGCGCCTGGGCCAGGGCGAAGGGGCTGAAGATCGCCCAGTTGCGTTCACGCGGGAAATGCCCCTGCACGAAACGGGCGGCAGCCCGCAGCAGCGGCTGTGGTGGCGACAGCTCCAGGCTGCTCAAGGCGAAATGCTGCAGGCCCAGCACCTCGTCGACCAGCAGGCCGACGAACAGGTCTTCATGGTCCAGTACCAGCACCCGCCGCTGCTTGCCTGGCGCAGCAGGGCCAAGGCCGAAGAAACTGCTCAGGTCCATCACCGGCAACAGCCGGCCGCGCAGGTTGGCCACGCCGCACACCCACGGCTGCACGCCAGGCACGCGGCTGCTGCGTGGCTCGCGCAGCACCTCGGCGACCTCGCCCATGGGGGCGACGAACCACTGCCCGGCAATGCGAAAGCCGATGCCGCTCCATTGCTGCAGGCGGGTATCCTGCGGCGGCTGGTCGGCCACCAGCAGGCGACAGCGCCGGTCGATGTCCAGCAACAGCTCGAAGGCGGTCAGCGACGCCCCGTGCGGGCGGGTGGTCAAGCGCCCAGTACTTCTTTGAGCTTGGCGATCAAGGCGTCTTCTTCCACGGGCTTGGTCAGGAAGTCGCGGGCGCCTTGGCGCGTGGCCCAGATACGGTCGGTTTCCTGATCCTTGGTGGTCACCACCACCACAGGGATGGCGCTGGTTTCCGGGTCCTTGCTCAACTGGCGGGTGGCCTGGAAGCCGTTCATGCCAGGCATGACGATGTCCATCAGCACCGCATCCGGTTTTTCCTGGCGGGCCAGGGCCACACCGTCGGCACCGTTGTTGGCCTTGAGCACCTGGTGACCGTGCTTTTCCAGCCATTCGGTCAATCTGTACATCTCTGTCGGCGAGTCGTCGACAATCAGAACTCGGGCCATGCTGTTTCCCCATCAGGAAATTGAAGGCCGCGCCAGCGCGGCGCGGTCAGGGTGCGGGTTGTTCGGGCGCGGCGAAACCGGGCACATGGGCCCTGATCGCGTCGAGCAGTTCTTCCTTGCTGAATGGTTTGGTCAGGAACTGGTCGGAACCGACCACCCGGCCGCGGGCCTTGTCGAACAGGCCGTCGCGCGACGACAGGAGAATCACCGGGATGTCCTTGAAGGCACTGTTGTGCTTGATCACCGCACAGGTCTGATAACCGTCCAGGCGGGGCATCAGCACGTCGACGAAGATGATCTGTGGCTGGTGGTCGATGATCTTGGCCAGGGCATCGAAGCCGTCACTGGCGGTGATCACCTCGCAGCCCGCTTCGCCGAGCAACATCTGCGCGGTGCGGCGGATCGTGCGGGAATCGTCGATCACCATCACCTTCAGGGGCTGTTCCATAAGTCGCGCTACCATCGCT
>Ga0105251_10003683_pt1 | contig 10993 bp, 10 predicted proteins | sample KBSS64metaG_FD_80424 | JGI IMG/M metagenome (GOLD analysis project Ga0105251, IMG submission 80424) | Switchgrass rhizosphere microbial communities from Kellogg Biological Station, Michigan, USA - KBS S6-4 metaG | ecosystem: Host-associated > Plants > Roots > Rhizosphere > Soil | place...
CTGGGTGGATATGGATGCAGCGATCATGCGTTCCAACGACACCTATTTCTATGACCTCGCACACAAGCTGGGGATCGATCGCCTGCACGACTACATGGCGATGTTCGGACTGGGTGAGAAAGTCTCCCTGGACATGAACGAAGAATCCCCCGGCCTGATGCCATCCCAGGCATGGAAGCGCGCCACGCGTCGGCAGGCCTGGTTTCCGGGCGAGACGGTGATTCTCGGTATCGGCCAGGGCTACATGCAGGTCACGCCGCTGCAATTGGCCCAGGCCACGGCGCTGATTGCCAACAAAGGTGTGTGGAATCGCCCGCACCTGGCCAAAACCGTGGACGGCGTCGCGCCGGTGGATGAGCATCCAATGCCCAATATTCTGCTCAAGGATCCACGCGACTGGGAGCAGGTCAACCATGGCATGCAGATGGTGATGCACGATGCCCGGGGGATTGCCCGGGCCGCCGCCGCGGGCGCGCAGTACCGTATTGCCGGCAAGAGTGGTACCGCGCAAGTGGTGGCGATCAAGCAGGGCGAACGTTACAACCGGGAGAAAACCCGTGAGCGTAACCGCGACAATGCCTTGTTTGTCGGTTTCGCCCCGGCCGAGCACCCGAAGATCGTGATTTCGGTGATGATCGAAAACGGCGAGGCGGGTGGCCGCGTCGCCGGACCGGTCGTCCGGCAGATCATGGACGCCTGGCTACTCGATCAGGACGGGCACCTGAAGCCGCAGTACGCGGCACCGGGCAAGGCGCCGGGCGATCTTCACGTCTGAACCGTCAGGGCTTCACAGCACAGGCTCGCGGATGCTGAGCATGTGCTGGAAGCTCTCGAGGAACACCGTTTCGGCCTGGCTCATCTTCTGTTCGCGATTCCACAACAACTGGATATCGAAATCCACCACGCCGTCTTCCGGCGGCAGGCGCCAGAGCAGACCTTGCTCGACATCCCGGCGCACCAGATGAGTAGGCAAGGCACCGATCCCGTAACCTGCGCAGATCAGGCGGTAAATTTCTTCGAAACTGGTGGAAGACGCGACGATCTTACCGGTGAAGCCTTGCTGATCGCGGAACAGCGTCAGGGGTGAAAGATTGCCGCCCAACTGGTCGCTGGTGAAGCTGACGAAGTTTTCCGCCGCCAGTTGTTCCAGGGTCAGATTTTCTTGCCCGAACAGGCGATGGCGCTGGCCACAAAAGTAAGCGTAGGTCTCGCGAAACAGCACCCGCTGTTCCAGCCGCGGCTGTGGTAGACGACACAGGCCGACGCCAATGGTCGCGGTCTTTTGCAGCAGCGAACTGATGATGTTCGAACTGCCCATCACCTCGACTTCCAGCTCGATTTTCGGGTGGGTTTCATGGAAGTCAGCGAGGAAATCATCGTAGTGCCGAGCCTGCACACCGCTGACGGTGAGGATACGGATCTTGCCCACCACGTCGTCGTGACGACTCTCCACCACCGTCCCCAGGCGTGAAATATCACCGTAGATATCGGCCGCGATGCGCAGGACTTCTTCCCCGGTTTCCGTCAGGTCAAAGCGTCGACCGCTGCGGGCAATCAGCACGCATTCCAGCTGTTCTTCCAGTCGTTTCAGCGCCTGGCTGACGGCCGACTGGGTGATGTGCAGTCGCGCGGCAGCGCGGCTCATGCTGCCTTCCTGGCCGATGACCAGATAGGTGCGCAGCAGGTTCCAGTCGAGGCGGTCATTGAGAAAGCGCCGGCCGACCCACGGGTTGGAAGTGGAGGACATAAAACCTCATGCAGTAGCAGTGCTAATAGTAAAGATAAGGATTTGAAAATTGACTAATCCTGGCATGGAAGCGATAAAGCCTACAAGCGCCATAGAGCGCAACCGTCATCCGCCTTAACACCTGCCCAAAAACTATAAGTACACAGGGTCCTTGCATGCACACTACTCCCCAACCGCGCCGAGCCGCGGCCGCGGCCTTCATTGGCACGACCATCGAGTTCTACGACTTCTACATCTACGCCACCGCGGCGGCGCTGGTTCTCGGGCAGGTGTTCTTCCCCAGCAGCGACCCGGTCATGAGTACCCTCGCGGCATTTGGCAGTTTCGCTGTCGGCTTCATTGCGCGGCCCATGGCCGGAATGGTGTTCGGTCATCTGGGCGATCGCCTCGGACGCAAGAAAATGCTCCTGGTGACCATGGCCTTGATGGGCATTGCCACCGCCGGCATTGGCCTGTTGCCGAGCTATGCCAGCGTCGGCATTTGGGCGCCGATCGGTCTGATCGTGCTGCGCTTGATCCAGGGCATTTCGGTCGGTGGCGAGTGGGGCGGGGCGGTGTTGATGGCGAGCGAACACGCACCGGCCAGGCGCAAGACGTTCTACGCCTCGTTCGCCCAATTGGGCAGCCCGGCCGGCTTGTTGCTGGCACTGATCGCTTTCCGCCTGGTGACGTCCCTTGAGCCCGAGGAGTTCCTCGCCTGGGGATGGCGTCTGCCGTTCCTCGCCAGCGGCGTATTGATGATGGTCGGCCTGTTGATCCGCTCCGGCGTTCACGAGTCCCCGGAGTTCGCCAAGGTCCAGGACAACAACGAGACCGCCCAATACCCGGTGATGGACGTGATCCGCACCTGCTGGCGGCAGATCCTGTTCGCCGCCGCTGCGGTGACCATCGGCTCGGCCGGGTTCTTCTTCACCAACACCTTCATGATCACCTACGTCACCCAGTACCAGGGCATTGCCCGTTCGACGATTCTCGATTGCCTGTTTCTGGTGACGGTCATCCAGTTGCTCTCGCAGCCGCTCTCGGCGCTGCTGGCCGAGCGTATCGGTGAAGGGCGTTTTCTCAAATGGGTCGCACTGCTGTGCATGCTCACGCCCTACCCGATGTTCCTGCTGGTGGGCACGCAGAACATTCTGTTGATGACACTCGGCATCGCGTTGGCCGTGGTGATTCTCTCGGCGCTGTACGCGGTGATCGCCGGCTACATGACCCAGGCTTTCCCGGTGCACCTGCGCTACTCGGGCATTTCCATCGCCTATCAACTGGCTTGCGCCGTGGCCGGGGGCACCACGCCGCTGATCGGCACCCTGCTGGCCAGCAAGTTTTCCGGACAATGGTTGCCGCTGGCGGTGTTCTTCACCTTGCTCTCGGCCTTGTCCCTGATCGGTGTTTGCGGGTTGGCCCGCCTGCGCGCCAACCCGGTCGTCACCCACGCTGTTAAAGAGGTGTATTCGTGAGTAAACCTGCACACATCGACCCGGTTGAATGGCAAGCCCGTTGCGAACTGGCGGCGCTGTATCGACTGGTCGCGCACTTTCGCATGACCGACCTGATCGACACCCACATCACCCTGCGGATTCCGGGGCCTGAACACCACTTCCTGATCAACCGCTATGGCGTGATCTTCGACCGCATGCGCGCCTCGGACCTGGTGCGCATCGATCAGGAAGGGCGGGTGGTCGACCCGGAGTACGTAGGCCATCGGGTCAACGCCGCCGGCTTCGTGATCCACTCGGCGATCCACATGGCGCGTCCGGACCTGAACTGTGTGATCCACACCCACACGGCGGCGGGCATGGCGGTCGCGGCGCAGAAGCAAGGCTTGCTGCCGATCAGTCAGCACGCGTTGAAGTTCTACGGCAAGCTGGCCTATCACACCTATGAGGGCATCGCGCTGTCGCTGGATGAACGCGAGCGCTTGATTGCCGACCTCGGCCCGCACCGGGCGATGATCCTGCGCAATCACGGCTTGCTGGTCGGTGGTTCCGGGGTGGCCCAGGCGTTCCAGGAAATCCACTTTCTGGAGCGCGCCTGTCAGGCCCAGGTGCAGGCGCTGGCCGGTGGTTCGGCATTGCATTACCCGTCGCCGGAAGTGTGTGCGCACACCGCCGAGCAGTTTGACCGTGATGAGCAGGACAACATCATCGACCTGGCCTGGGAGGCCGCCCTGACGTTGATCGAATCCCAGCGCGAGTCTTATTTGTCATGAACGCCGACATCAACACCGTGGTTCTGCTGTCCCGCGACACCTTGCTGCTCAAGCAATTGCAGGCGGCGTTCGCCCGCAGTGCGCCGCAGCTCACCGCCGTGCTGGCCGACGATTCGCGGGCCGCCCATGCAAAGATGGCGGCGTGCTGGTTTCCTTTTTCGGGCAGTCTCGGTGCATTGCCGAACCTGCAGGTGATTCACTCGGTGGCCGCCGGTATCGACCACCTCGACCACGATCCGTCCTGCCCGGACCTGCCGATTTGCCGCGTGGTCGACCCGGGTCACCGCCAGGGCATGACCGAGTACGTGCGCTGGGCGGTGATCCACTATCACCGCGGTTTCGACCAAGTGTTGTCGCAACAACGGGAGCAACGCTGGGAACGGCCGCTGCAACGGGCGGCGGGGCAGTTCAAGGTCGGTGTGATGGGGCTCGGATCGCTGGGCAGCGCGATTGCTCTGGATCTGGCCGCCGCCGGTTATGACGTGCGCGGCTGGGCGCGGCGCAGCAAGGACTTGCCGGGTGTGCGTACGTTCGCCGGGGCCGATGGGTTAAATCCGTTTCTCGGCGGCGTCGAGTTGCTGATCAACCTGTTGCCACTCACCAGCGAAACCCGCGGCATCCTTGGCCGGGCCACGTTCGACCAACTCGCCAGCGGCGCAGCATTGGTCAACTGTGGCCGGGGCGCTCATCTGAACATCGACGATCTCGAACAGGCATTGGCCAGAGGACAATTGCGCGGTGCGTTGCTGGATGTCTTCGAACAGGAACCGCTGCCGGTCGATCACCGGCTCTGGAGCATGCCCGGTGTCACCATCACACCGCACATGGCTTCGGCGGCTTCCCATGATTGTATTGCCGAACAAGTGGCGGAGAACTTCCGCCGATTGAATAGCGGCGAACCGTTATTGAACTGTGCGGACCGATTACTGGGTTATTGAACCCACCGCTATCCCGTTAAAAATGGATTTTCACGCAATCCCGGGAAACACCGATAACGCAACACCTGTAGGAGCCGGCTTGCCAGCGATGGTCGTTAACGATAACGCATGTAAACCGGATAAACACGGCGCACTTGAGTCCATCGCCGGCAAGCCGGCTCCTACAAGAGACCGCTTCCAAGGCCAAAAAAAATGCCCTGCGAACTCGCCCGCTCAGTTGGGCGAGCCATAACAACAACCTTCGCCTCAACCGTTTTACTGCCAGTCAAAACAATTAAATAACGAGTTCTTGATGAATTCCTGGAGACAGTGATGAGCGATCTATCGTCCGCAGAAAAGTCCGGCGCACCACCGGAAGTTGAAATCAGTATGAAAAAAGTCGCGGTGGCCAGTGTGATCGGCACCACCGTGGAGTGGTACGACTTGTTCGTGTTTGCCACGGCCTCGGCGCTGGTGTTCAACAAAGTGTTCTTCCCGGATTTCGTGCCGCTGATCGGAACACTGCTGGCTTTTGGCACCTTCGCTTCAGCGTATCTGGCGCGGATTGTCGGTGCGGCATTGTTCGGGCACTTCGGTGATCGCCTGGGGCGCAAGTCGATGCTGTTGATTTCGCTGTTGACCATGGGCGCGGCCACCTTCGCCATCGGCCTGTTGCCGGACTTTGCCACCATCGGTATCTGGGCGCCGATCCTGTTGTTGTTGCTCAGGGTCGTGCAAGGCCTGGCATTGGGTGGCGAATGGGGCGGGGCGGTGTTGATGGCGGTGGAGCATGCGCCGGCCAACAAGCGTGGCCTGTACGGTTCCTGGGTGCAGATCGGCGTACCGGCCGGGACCATGATTGCCAACCTGGCCTTTCTGTTGATCGCGGCGTGGCTGTCCCCTGAGGAACTGTTGGCCTGGGGCTGGCGTATCCCGTTCCTGGCCAGCGTGTTGCTGATCGCCGTCGGCCTGTACATCCGCCTGAACATCGCGGAAACCCCGGCCTTCAACAAGGTCAAGGAGGCCGAGGTGCAGGTGAAGATGCCGTTGGCGGAAGTGTTCCGCAAGTACTGGAAGCAAGTGGTGCTGGGCGGTATCGCCACCATGTCCACGGGCGCTTCGTTCAACATTATCGTGGCGTTCGGTTTGACGTATGGCACGCAGAACCTCGGCTTCAGCCGCGGCGTGATGCTCGGTGTGGTGCTGCTGTCCTGCGCCTGGTGCATCGTCATGTTGCCGGTGTTCGGTGCGCTCTCGGATCGTTTCGGACGCAAGCCGATCATTGTCGGCGGCATCATCGCCGAAGCGCTGGTGGCGTTCCCGATGTTCTGGCTGATGGACACCAGGGAGCTGCCGATGGTGGTGTTCGGTTATCTGTTGTTGATGACCGCATTCTCCGCCAACTATGGGCCGATCGCGACCTTCCTCGCCGAACTGTTCGGCACCCGGGTGCGGTATTCCGGGTTGTCCATCAGCTACATGTTGTCCGGCCTGCTCGGGAGCGCGGCGACCCCCATCGTCACCACGGCATTGCTGGCCGCGACGGGCAAAGGGTCGTCGGTGGCCTGGTACATGATCGGTGCGGCCCTGATTTCACTGGTGGCGCTATTGCTGCTGACCGAAACCTTCAAGAAGGACATCAGCGAAATCCCGAGCGTCACTCCGACCGACGATCCGGTCCCCGGCAAACCCTTCAAATCGGCTACGGCCTGACTTCCGGAGTTCAACAGCATGCGCAGAATTCAATCGGCCCCGGGCTACATAGGCCCGGTCGGTCCTTACTCCCAGGCCGTGGTGAGCGGTCACCTGGTGTTCACTGCCGGGCAGATCCCGGCTCACAGCGGCCTCGACGACCAGCCTGCCGATTTTCCCGAGCAGGTGCGGCAAACCTTGCGCAACCTCGAAGCGATCCTGATTGAAGCCGGGTCCGGTTTCAGCCACGTGATCAAGGTCAATGCCTACCTGACCGATCCCGCACAGCTGGAGCCGTTCAACGCTGTGTACCGCGAGTTCCTCGGCCATGCGCCGCCGGCGCGCACCACGGTGTGCGTTGCCTTGTGGGGTGTGTCGCTGGAAATCGACTGTGTTGCCGAACTGATTGCCGGGGAGCCGCAACATGGATGAGTCGCAACTGATCGAACAGCTCAAGGCGGTGAGCTTTCCGACCCTCGGGCATTTTCTCGAAGAGGGTTTCGCCGACCCGCAACTGCGGGCCATGGTGCCCAATGTGAAAGTCGTTGGCCGAGCCTTGACCCTGAAACTGCTGGGCGCCGATGCCATTGCCGTCAACCGGGCCCTGGCGCAGATCAGGCCGGGCGATGTGCTGGTGATCGACACGGGAGGTGACCATCGGCACGCCCCGGTCGGTGCGGTGACCAGTTGCGCGGCACGCTGCGCCGGGGCGGTGGGCATTGTGGTGGATGGCGCGGTGACCGACCTGCTGGAGCTGCGCGAAGCCGGGTTGCCGGTGTTTGCCCGTGGCACCAGCCTGTTGACCACCAAGCTGCACGGGCGCAATGACAGCGCCATCAATCAGCCCGTTCACTGCGCCGGCGTGATGGTGCAACCGGGGGATTGGGTGCTGGCGGACGACAACGGCGTGTTGTTTCTCGACACGGCATCGGCGCTGGCGGTCATCGAGCAGGCACTGGCTTCGGACCGTGCCGAGCCGCACTTGCTCGAACGCTTGTGCGCCGGTGAGCCAGTGACGCAAGTCTTGCGCGTCTAGTCCGTCAGACGTTGCTGCAGGCTTTCGAGAAAGATCGTCTCGGCCCGGCTCATGCGCTGTTCGCGGTTCCACAGCAAATGAATGTCGACATCGGCAATCCCTTCGTGGGGCGGCAGGCGCCAGAGCAATCCGGCGTCGACATCCGCCGCCACCACGTGCTCGGGTAAGCAGCCGATACCGAAGCCGGCGATGACCAGTCGCCGGACTTCTTCCAGGCTCGGTGACGAGGCGACGATGCGCCCGCTGAAACCCTGTTGATCACGGAAGATCGTCAGTGGCGAGAGCATGCCGCCGATCTGGTCACTGGTGAAACTGACGAAGTTCTCCCGTTGCAAATCCCCTTCGGCGACGTCCTGTCGGCCGAACAGTCCATGGTGCTTGCCGCAGAAAAACGCATAGCGTTGACGCAGGAACAAACGCTGCTCCAGGCGTGGCTGCGGGCGCCGATTGAGGCTCAGGCCAAGGGTCGCGGTTTTTTCCTGGAGGGCGCTGACGATGTCGGAACTGCGCATCACATCGACTTCCAGATCGACGCGCGGGTATTGGCGATGGAAGTCGGCGAGGAAGTCATCAAAGCGCTCGGAGAAAATCCGGCTGATGATCAGAAGACGCACTTTGCCGATCACTTCATCGGCCGGCTGTTCCAGCACGCTGCTGACCTGGGACATCTGCCCGTAGATTTCCCCGGCCAGGGCGAAGATCTGCTCGCCGACTTCGGTCAGGGCAAAACGTGGTCCGCGACGGGCAATCAGTTGGCGGCCCAGCTGTTCTTCCAGGCGCTTGAGTGCCTGGCTCACGGCCGGTTGTGTCAGATGCAGGCGGGCGGCGGCGCGGCTGATGCTCAGCTCCTGGCCAATCACCCGAAAGGTGCGCAGCAGGTTCCAGTCCAGGCGGTCATTGAGCAGGCGTTGCATAGGCGTTCAGCAGCCAGTCAGGGGCCAATGGGGAAAGTCGACGGCTTGCACACCCGGTGCGCAAGCCATGGAAAATCTACAGTCGCGGGATCGTAACACTGTTGGTGCGTCGCAGCCGAGGCCAGTCGGATCCGGCAAAAAAAGCCTCATGCGTAGGCGAGGTTTTTTTCTTCCAGCAGTTCCTCATACAACGCGGTCCATTTGCGACCCATTTCATCCGCCGTAAACAGATTCTGATAGCGGGCCTGCGCTTTCTCGCCCATTTGTGCCGCCAGCGCCGGGTTTTCCCAAAGCGTGCGCATCGCCTCACGAAACGCCAGTGGATCACTGGGCGGCACCACCAGCCCGGTTTCGTTATGGATGTTGATGTAACTGGTGCCCGTGCCAATCTCACTGGAGATCATCGGTTTGCCATACATCGCGGCTTCAAGCAGTGAAATGCCGAAGGCTTCGGAGCGCAGGTGCGACGGGAACACGATGGCGTAGCTCAGTTGCAGCAGCGCTACCTTGTCCTCGTCTCCCAGACGCCCGAGGAAGTGAACATTGCGTAAACCCAAGGCGGCCGCCTGGGCATGAAGCTCTGCTTCGAGTGGGCCGGCACCGACAATCACCGTCGGATAATCCAGGTCCTTCAGGGCGTCGAGCAGGATGTGCAAACCTTTGTAGTAGCGCATCACACCCACAAACAGAAAGAACTTGTCGCCAAGCTTCTGCCGCCAGTGGACCGTTCGATCACTGTCAGGCTGTGGGTAACCTGCCTTGTTCAATCCATAGGGGATCACTCGGGTCTTGTGCTGAAACTGTTGCAACACATCACTGGTGTGCAGGTAATTGGGCGATGCAGCGACGATCCGGTCGGCGCTGTGCAGAAAGCGATTCATCAGCGGCCGGTAGAGTTTGAGCAGGTTTTTCTGACGGATAATGTCCGAGTGATACGTCACCACGCTGGGTTTGTTCAGGCCGCTGGCGAAATGCACCAAGTCCATGAACGGCCATGGAAAGTGATAATTGACCACGTCGGCCTCGGCCGCCAGCTCGCGAAACTGCTTGAAGACGCTCCAGGAAAACCCGGTTGAGGCAAACTGAATGTCGAGCCGGGCCCGATGGACTTCATGTTGAGCGATCTGCATCACCGGCGGTGTCGGGTCGGCACTGAGTGTCAGCACCTTGCCTTCAACGCCGTGCACGGCACCGCTTTCGCACAGCTGGAAAATCACTTGTTCGATCCCGCCGACCGAATCAGGCAGGTACGTCTTGAAAAAATGAAGAACTCGCATTCAATCTCCCATGACCCGGCGATAGGCGCTGGCCGTGACTTGTGCACAGCGCTCCCAGGTAAAAAGCCTTGCCTGTAGCAATCCGGCTTCTCGGCATGCCTGCCAATGCGCTAGATCCTCGATCAGACGGTTCATTGCATCGCGCAAGCCGTCGGGATCATCAGGTTCAATATAGTTACCCGCAAGGCCTGCCACTTCGGGCATGGCCGAGCGTCGAGTCAAAATGACCGGCGTGCCGCAGGCCATGGCCTCCAGCACCGGCAGGCCGAAACCTTCGTAAATCGACGGAAAAATCAATGCCCGTGCTCCCGCCAACAGCTGCGCAACATGCTCATCAGGCAGATAGCCGAGCAAACAGACGTAACCGCAAGCCAGGGCCTGCTGCAATTCTTCACTGAACTGTTCGCGCTGCCAGCCGGCCATGCCGACGATCAGCAATGGAAAACGCTGACGGACTGATTCCGGCAATCGGGCGTGGGCGCGCAGGGCCAGGGACAGATTCTTGCGCGGCTCCAGGGTGCCGACACAGAGGAAGTATTCCCGCACCTCGACGCCATGAGCCTTGAGTACAGCGTCGATGGCCTCGGGGGGGCGAGGGTGGAAACGTCCGGCTACGCCCAGCGGCGCGACGACAAACTGCTCGGCCGGCAGCCCGAAATGTGCCTGGGCTTCGTCGGCAATGTACTGCGAGTCGGTCAGTATCAGGCTCGCCCGCTGCACGCCCTCGGTCACGCGCCGTTGGATTTCTCGCAAGCGCGCGGGCGGCTGCGTTTCGGGATAGTGCAGGTGCGTCAAGTCATGCAGGGTGATGACGGTCGGGCCATCGAACGACAGCGGCCACAGGCTCGGTTCGTGGTAGAGGTCGATCGCTTGCGCGCGGCCTTGATCGAAGCGTTTCTGCTCCAGCCACCGTCGGGCCTGATAGGCCCCCGGAATCTGCCGTAGCAGGGGTGTCAGCCGAGAATAACCGGGCATGGCTGCTTCAGGCAGCACAGAGCTCCAGCCCCAGCCATGAAACAGCGCCAGCTCAACATCCGGTTCACCCGCCAGGGCGTTCGCCAATTCGGCGACGTAGTGGCCGATGCCGGTACGTGGCGCCTGGAGAATTCGCGCGTTAAGGGCAATTCGCATGTTGCCTCTCTTCCATGAGCGGCACGTCTACAAGATTGCGCAGGGTGCGTTCAGCCAGTTGCGCACTGGC
>Ga0105251_10003687_pt1 | contig 10987 bp, 9 predicted proteins | sample KBSS64metaG_FD_80424 | JGI IMG/M metagenome (GOLD analysis project Ga0105251, IMG submission 80424) | Switchgrass rhizosphere microbial communities from Kellogg Biological Station, Michigan, USA - KBS S6-4 metaG | ecosystem: Host-associated > Plants > Roots > Rhizosphere > Soil | place...
CGGCATCAGTAAAAAGCTTGCCGAGTCGATTTATGCCAGCCTGCATAGCGAGTAGAATGCCGGGCTCAACCCGCAGCCAGTCGTACCGATGAATATTCCAAACCTGCTCACCGTTCTACGCGTTCTGCTCATCCCGATCTTCATCCTGCTGTTCTATGTGCCCTATCACTGGAGCTACATGGCTGCCAGCACGGTGTTCGCCATCGCCGCCGCCACTGACTGGCTGGACGGCTACCTGGCGCGTCGCCTGCAGCAGAGCACCCCGTTCGGCGCCTTCCTCGACCCGGTGGCCGACAAGCTGATGGTGGCCGTGGCCCTGGTGCTGCTGGTGCAGGTGCACGCCAACTTCTGGCTGACCCTGCCAGCGGCGGTGATCATCGGCCGCGAGATCGTCGTGTCGGCGCTGCGCGAGTGGATGGCCGAACTGGGGGCGAGGGCGCACGTGGCGGTGTCCAGCCTCGGCAAGTGGAAGACCGCGGCGCAGATGCTGGCGCTGGTGATCCTGCTGGCCAACCCGCCCGTGGTGAGCTTCTGGGTGGTGCTGGGCTACGGCCTGCTGCTGGTGGCGGCTGCCCTGACCCTGTGGTCGATGGTGCACTACCTGCTGGCCGCCTGGCCGCACCTGCGCGAAGGCTCCGAGCAAAAATAAAACTTTTTTTGAATCAAGGGGTTGACGCCGTTTCAGATATCGCTAGAATGGCACCCATCACGACGCGGGAATAGCTCAGTTGGTAGAGCACGACCTTGCCAAGGTCGGGGTCGCGAGTTCGAGTCTCGTTTCCCGCTCCAAATAAAGATCTGCAGAGTTCGCTTGAAGTCTGCAAGTCGTGAAAAAAGGCCCTTCGGGGCCTTTTTTCGTTTCAGCTGAAAATATCAAAATCCGGATTCGGTCTTGCAGTGGAGCAGGGCGCGCATGATGCAAGGCCGGCCAGGCTCCATCAGCGACCCTGCAACCGAATCACGCCGAGAGTGTCAGCACCCACAGCGCTGCCACCAGCGCTGGCGGCATCACCAGCATGCCAAGGCGCAGGAAGCGCCATGCACTGACATGCTCGCCCTCCCGGCGGATGGCCACCAGCCACAACAGCGTCGCCAAGGACCCGGTAATCGACAGGTTCGGGCCCAGGTCCACGCCAATCAGCAGCGCCGCCGTCGTTTGGCCAGGCAGCTCGACGAGATGCCCCATGGCCCCGGCGATCAGTCCGGTCGGCAAGTTGTTCATCAGGTTGCTGGCTACGGCGACGCTCGCACCTGCAGCCCAGCTGGCCTGGGTGGGCGCGTGCTGGGCCAGTGCGGCCAAGGCATGGGCCAGTTGCTCGATGACCCCGGTCTGTGCCACGGCTTCGACTAGCACGAACAGGCCTGCCACCAGTGGCAGTACGCCCCAGGCCACATGCCTGAGCACCGGCATCGGGCTGCAGCGCTGGCGCAGGTGGATCAGCCCGGTGGTGGCCACGCCAGCACAGAACGTGGGCAGGCCCAGTGGCGTGTCCAGCGCCGAAGCCGTCAGCAGCAGTGCGCCGGTCAGTACAAGGCCCACGGCGCACAGGCGGGCGCCGTGGGGCAAAGGCTGTGGGTCGCTGACCGGGGCCAGGGGTTGACGAATGTGCCGGCGCTGGGTGAAGCGCAGTACCAGGTAGGTCAGGGCGATGGCTGCCAGCGACGGCAAGGTGAACTGCCTGAGCCAGTCCAGCAGCGGCGGCATCTGGCTGCCGAACACGACCAGGTTGGCGGGGTTGGAGATCGGCAGCACGAAGCTGGCGGCATTGGCGATGAAGGCGCAGATGAACAGATAGGGCAGGGGTTCGGCCTTAGCTGCCCGGCAGGCCGCGTACACCGCTGGAGTCAGAACCACGGCGGTCGCATCGTTGGACAGGAACACGGTGACCAGCGTGCCCACCACGAACACCAGGTCGAACAGCCGCTGCCCGGAGCCCCGGGCATGGCGTACCGCGTACCTGGCCAGCCAGTCGAACAACCCTTCCTGGCGTGCCAGCTCGGCCAGCACCATCATGCCGATCAGGAACAGGTACACATCGCCACCTTCGGCAATGGCCGCCAGAGCGGAGCGCAGCGGGAGCAGTCCCAGCCCGGTCAGCAGCAGTGCGCCACCCATGGCCCAGACGTATTCAGGGATGCGCCAGGGTCGCAGGATGACGCCGCAGGTGGCCAAGGCGGCCACGGCCCAGATGATCAGCGCGGTATGGGAAGTAAGCATTGTTCGTTCAGTGTCCAGCGGATGAGGGCGTGCCGCTCAAGCGCGGTTGGGTTTCCGGGAAGGTGATCAGTATCAGAAGGAACGCAGCTGCGGCGATGGCGGCAAGGGTCAGGAACGCGGCATCGTAGCCGGCCACCTGCACCACCAGGCCGGCAATCCCTGGGCTCAGTGCGGCGCCCAGGCCGAACACTGCAGTCAGCGCGCCCAGGCTGACGTTGAAGCGCCCGGTGCCCTCGGTCAGGTCCTTGACCACGATGGGGAACAGCGCACCGAAGATCCCCGCGCCGATGCCGTCCAGCAGTTGCACGCTGACCAGCCAGAATGGGTTGTCGGACACCACGTAGAGCGCGCCGCGTAGCGGCAGGATGAGAAAGCCTGCCAGCAGAAACGGCTTGCGCCCCCATTGTTCGGCCTTGGCACCCGTCAGGAGTGCCATCGGTACCATGACCAGCTGCGCCGCGATGATACAGGCGGAGGTGAGGGGCGTCGCCAGGCTCAGGTTGACTTGCGACAGCTTCTGGCTCACCAGTGGCAGCATCGCCGCATTGGCCAGGTGGAAGAGGGCGCAGCAAACTGCGAACAGCAGCAATGTGCGGTTGCGCAGCAGCAGGCGAAGCGCGGCCGGGTGGACCTCGCCCGATCGCGTATGGGCCAGGCCGCGTGCAACTTCATGATCGATGGCCGCTGACGGAATGCGACTGACCGCGAGGATGCTGGCCACGGTCATGACGGCCATCAGGTAGAACACCACCACCGGGCCGTACAGGTAGGCAAGGCCGCCGGCCAGGAGCGCTGAGCAGGCGTTACCGGCGTGGTTGAAGGTTTCATTGCGCCCCACGCGCCGAGTGAAGGCCTTGGGGCCGGTGATGCCCAGCGAAATGGCGGCAATCGCCGGGGCGAACACAGAGCCCGCGAGTGCACTGATGCTCTGGGTCAAGGCCACCAGCCCGAATGTCGAGATCAACGGTAGCAACAGGCAGCTGCCGGTCACCAGCAACGCGGCGATCACCACGATCGCACGCTTGGCCGGTGTCGTGTCGATGAGCGCGCCGACCAGGGTCTGCGCAAGCAGTGCGGTAACCCCGGCCAGGGTCATCACCAGGCCGATGCTCGCCGGTTGCCAATGGTGCACGGCCAGAAGATAGATCGCCAGATAAGGCCCCAGGCCATCGCGCACGTCGGCGAGAAAGAAGTTCAGCCAATCGAGTGCACGTTGAGGCGATCTGTTCAGCGGCGAAGTGTCCAAGGAAGGATCTCGATGGCCAGAGAGGTGGAGCACGTCAACGCAAGCCTTGCTCAGTCGACATGCAGGCGGTTGCGGCCCGTTTCCTTGGCGGTGTAGAGCGCCTGGTCGGCGCGTTCCAGCAGCGATAGCCGGCTTTCAGAGGCCGTTCCCGCCGCGCTGGCGATGCCAATACTGGCAGTCACATGTCTGAAAGGACTGTCTTGGTGAGCGATAGGTTCCAAGGCCAGGCGCTCGATGATCAGCCGCGCAACGGCAGCCGCACCGTCGCTGTCGGTGTCGGGCAGAATGATCGCCATTTCCTCACCCCCATAGCGTGCCAGCAGGTCGCCAGGACGTCGGATACAGGTCGAGAGCAGGTAGGCAACCTGCTGCAGGCAGGCGTCGCCCGCCGGATGCCCGTAGCGGTCGTTGAAGCGCTTGAAATGATCGATATCAACCATCAGCAACGACAGTGTCGTCCCATTGCGCCGGGCTCGTTGAGTCTCCTCGGTCAATACCTCGTCGAAGCAGCGCCGGTTTGCCAGCCCGGTCAGCGCGTCGTGCATCGCCTGGCGTTCGAGCTGCTGATTACTGTCGAGCAACTGCTGTTGCGTCGCTCTCAGTTCCCCTTCAACCGCGACGCGTCGGCGCATGGCGCGAATCAGCAAGCCGCCAATGGCGCCGGTCAGTGCGAGCAGCCCGGAAACCACCAGCAACGACAGCATCGCTTCGAGCTGCCAGGCCGCCAGTGCCTCGCGTTTGCCTAGCGCGACTGTCGTCACCAGCGGCAGCTTGTCACTCTTGCGAAACGCATACAGGCGCTCCACGCCGTCCAGGCTTGAGGTGAACGAGGCGGTGCCCACCGACCGGTCGACCAGGTACTTGGCGTAGATGGGCGACTTCGAGAAGTTGCGCCCCATGTCCTGCTCCCGAAACGGGTAGCGCACCAGCATCGCGCCGTCGGTGTAAGACAGGCCGATGGCACCATCATGGCCCACGTCGATCTGGCCAAACAGGCGCAGGAAGTTCTCCACGCCAAGTGTCACGGCCACGACGCCGGCGAACTCGCCGCGGGCGTCGTTGAAGCGTCGGCTGATGGTGATCACCCATTCCTGGTTGGCACGGCTGCGGATGGGCAGGCCGATAAACGGCTCCCGGGATGGGTCGTCGCGGTGATGGATGAAGTACGCGCGGTCGCTGCTGTTGGCGTTCAAGGGGATCGGGCGGTTGGACGACATCAGCCAGCGCCCATCCTTGGCGTAAATGGTGATGCCGCTCAATTGCGGCATCAAGGGCTGCTGGCGACTGATCAGCTGGCTCAGGCGTTCGATCTGCGCAGGCCCGCTACCCTCGGTTTCCAGGCGCTCGACGAGACCGAGCAAAAGCAGTGAGCTCTGCCGCACGATGCCTTCTGAATAGGTGGATAGCGCCTGGGTCAGGTTCAGGCCATGGATGTTGACCTCTTCCAGCGCCCGCTCGCGGGAGGCCATCACCTTCCACAGCGTCAGCGATGCGAGCGAACAACCGATGACCAACAGCAGCAGAATAACGAGGTGGATGTCACGCTTCACGTCAGTACCTGGTGGAGATTCCGGTTTCTCTTGCTGGCGGTCCGTTTGCCGGGCCTTCCGTGCGAGCAGCTGACCAGGCGGTCAGGAGGTAACTAGCTGGTTCAATGCTAGCAATATAGCATTATGTGGCGTAGGAATGTCTGACAAAAAGTGCTTCGCAATCGTGTGCGCGAGCGTATCTTCAATGTTCGTTTGCGAATTACAAAGCGTATTTTGGGCGTTTTATGCAATAACCACAGACAACACCCAATGCGAACTGGCGCAATAGCAACATGGCAGATTGCGACTATAGTAACGTCTTAAAAAACCGGATCAGTGGGTGCCATGTCTACGATCGATCTGTCGTCCTCGCAAAGTCTTCGCAAACGCGTGTTGTTGGCCGGGGCGTTGAATATCGGCTCCATCGTGGCCTCTCAGGTCATTCGACTGGGCGGCAACCTGATCATCACCCGCTTGCTGTTGCCAGAGATGTTCGGCCTCATGGCCATTGCCACCACCGTGTCGGTGTTGCTGTTGTTGCTATCCGACGTGGGGCTGCGGCAGAACATCATTCAAAGCCCACGTGGCGACGAGCCGCTGTTCCTCAACACCGTCTGGTCGCTGCAGATCATTCGCGGCCTTGGGCTGTTTGTCGTGATGCAGCTGGTGGCGCTGGCCTCGTTGGTTTCCCAACACTTCGAATTGTGGCCGCCGCACTCTACCTACGCCGCCCCGGAGTTGCCTGCGGTGCTGGCCGTCACCGGCTTTTTCGCGATCATCTTCGCCTTCCAGTCGACCAAGATCGACGTGGCCATCCGTACCTTCCAGCAGAAGAAGGTGGTCCTGGTCGAGCTGGTTTCGCAAATCGCCGGCCTGGTGGTGATGCTGCTGATCGGCTACCTCACCCGTTCCATCTGGGCGCTGGTGGCTGCCGGCCTGGTCTCCACGCTGGTCACCACGGTGCTCAGCCACATGATCTTCCCGGGGCATAAAGACCGCCCGCAGTGGGACCCGGCCGCGCTGCGCGAAATCGTCAACTACGGCCGCTGGGTGTTCCTGTCATCCGCCGTCGGCGTGCTGGCCATGCAGGGTGACCGGATCTGGTTCGGCGGCAGCATGACGGTGTCGCAGCTGGGGGTGTATTCGATTGCCGTGGGTATCCTGGCGGCCTTCCAGCTCAGTCTGCAGCGGCTGGCCGGCGCAGTGGCCTTGCCAGCCTTCAGCGAGGCAGCCAGGAGTGGTGACATGGAGCGGCTGCGCCGCCTGTATTTCCGCTTCAGGCTGATGTTCGATGTGCTGACCCTGTTCACCTGCGGCTTCCTGTTCACCGCCAGCCCGCTGATCATCCATTGGCTCTATGACGCACGGTATCAGGACGCCGGGCAGATGATGGCGATTCTGTCGTTGTCGCTGTTCACGTTGCGCTATGGCCTGACCCAACAGATATGGATGGCCCTGGGGCTGACCAAGTACATGGCCATGGACAACATCATCCGGGTGGTTGCGCTGTTCACCTTGATGCCGTTGCTGCTGGCCATCGGCGGGGTGACCTACGCGCTCTGGGGTGTGGCCCTGCATACCTTCTTCACGCTGTTCCTGATCTTCAAGACCAGCCACCAGCTGGGCATGCTGAGTATCAAGCGCGAGCTGATGGTGCTGCCAGTCATGGTGTTCGGCGCCCTGTGTGGCCAGTTCATCAGCCAGCTGTTCGCCTGAGCACGCGTTACGCTTGCCCTTCGTTGTTCTGATCAGCTGCGCCAAGGACCTGACAGATGAATGTGATCGACTTTTTTGATCGGACCAGAATCATCAATATCCCGTCCAGAACGGACCGCCGCCTGGAAACACAAGCCGAGTTTGCCCGCAACGGCTTCCACATCGATGACGAAAAAATCGGCTTTTTCCCCGCGGTGACACCCACCGCCCTGGAGGGCTTCCCCAGTATCGGCGCCCGCGGCTGCTTCATGAGCCACATGCAGATACTGGAAGAAGCCGTGCGCCTGAATGTGGACAACATCCTCATCATGGAAGACGACATCCAGTTCTCACGGCGCATTGGCCCGTTTGGCAAAAAGGCCATCGAGTCGCTGCAAGGCATGGATTGGGACATCGCCTACCTTGGCCATTCGCACGAGGGCAATTCGGATACCCCCGGCTGGGCGCTGGTCGATCGCCCCATCCACCTGTCGCACTTCTATGCGGTGAATGGCAAGAGCGTGGGCAAGCTGCGCGACTTTCTCGCGCAGATTCTGCAGCGCCCGCCCGGGCACCCGGACGGCGGGCCGATGCACTATGACGCGGCCCTCAATACGCTCATTCATACCGACAAGAACATCCAGGCCTACTACTTCACCTGGAACCTGGGTTACCAAAGGCCTTCGCGCACCGATCTGCATGCACTGTCGATCTTTGACCGGCTGGCGATGCTGCGGCCAATCATGGCCCTCTATCGGCGCTTGAAGGCAGAAAAACTCAGGCGAACCCGATAGCACGCCCACAGTGCTTTCAGTTCAGCGGTCTATCTGCGAACACCCAGTCCTTGTGCCAGATGTGCTCAAGATCTTCTGCCAATTCGATGACGGGTACTGCCAGACCATGCTCGAACGCCTGGAAGGGCGCCCGCAACTGAAGTCGGTAGGTTGAAAGTGGCTGACCTACAGCACCCCTGCGGTGCTGTAGGTGACTGTTGTCAACTCGCGCCAGTACTTGCCCGGATGGGCTGAATCATCATGAGTGCTTCAGTAACGTTACTGCTGCTTGCGCGAGGTCTATGTAGCGCGCATTGTCATCCTCGTCACCAAAGTCGCCATCGCCGTCTGCATCACCTGCTCCATTGACCTTGTCGTAATTACCATCTTTCTTCGAGGAAGAGACAGTGATGGAGAATTCAAAATCACCGTCAGCGTAGTATTCAATGAAGATTTCAGGGCTGCCATCAAGGTCCATGTCTTCCAGGGAAACGCGGATCTCTTTCGTGGTCATCAGTGCACCCATCCTGTGAAGTTATTGACTGTGGCGCCACCTTGTCGAATCGGTGTGCCTGGTACGACATTAACTCGCTGTTCTCAAGCCTATCTACTGACAGAAATGACAGTTGCAACAGGCAGCGAAGACGGTCCAACGCTCATGCGTTCGGCCGTCGCATCGTGGCAGCGGGCTGTTGCATTGCAGGGGGCGGCACATTAGCATCACGGCTTCAGGAGATGGCATTCCTCCTTGAACCGCCCTAGCGCTGATGATGCCTACGCACACCCTGTGACAGGGCGCGTAGGCCATGCCTGCCGTTTACCCACAGGGCCTTCGATACCTTGTGGAGTTAACCGATGTACCTTTCCCTCATTTCCGTCATCGTCGGTGGCAGCAGTGGCTGCGTGCTGCGCTGGTGGTTCGGCCTGCGCTTCAACTCGCTGTTCCCGGGCATGCCTTTTGGCACCTTGCTGGTCAACCTGATCGGCGGCTTCGTCATCGGCGCGGCCATGGCCTTCTTCATGCGCTGGCCCAACCTCGATCCGGCCTGGCGGCTGCTGATCACCACCGGCTTCTGCGGTGGGCTGACTACCTTCTCGACGTTTTCCGCCGAAGTCCTGTCGATGCTCATGCACGGCCGTTATGGCTGGGCTGCCGCCACGGTGTCGGCCCATGTGCTGGGTTCGCTGCTGATGACCTTCGCGGGTTTTGCCCTGGTGCGCTGGCTGGGCTGAGGCAGGGCGTCACGCGTCTGTCATGCGTGGCTGCTAGCGTGTCGGTCCCCCTTCGCGGCACAAGGTGTGCGACACGGTGTATCCCGGCTCGACCCGCAAGCAGTTCATGCTGCGTTCCAGCGACATGCGCAGCGACGAGTTCGCCGCCTTGTTCACGCAACTGTACGGCAACCTGTATGCCGACATGCCGCCGCTCGGCGAGGGCATCGCCATCGGTGGTGCCTACGGCCGCTTCGACGGCATGAGTGTGCGGCGCATGCAGTACCAGGGCGACTTCACCATCGTCCTGCCAGCGCCGCAGGACGAAATCACCTTTGTGCTACCCACCGCGGGCAAGATCATCTTCGACCACCGCGGCGAGTCGATTGGCGGCGCCCTGTTCGGCCTGGCGGTGGACAAGCTCGACATCCGCTCGGTGCGCATCACCGAAGGCCACGCCCAGTGCGGCATGTCGATCCGCCGCGGGGCGTTTACCGAGCGCCTGTCGGCCCTGCTTGAACAGCCCTTGCCAGCGCCGATTCGCTTCGCGCCGCGGGTCGACCTGAGCAATCCGGCATTCCAGGGGATCCGGGCCTTGCTCGAACTGGCAACCGGTACCGAGTTCGACCAGCTGATCAATACCGGCTTGCTGATGCCAGTGCGCTTGCAGGAGATGCTGGTCGACGCGCTGCTCGAAACCTGGCCGCACAACTACAGCGAGGCGTTGCGTAGCCCGACGCCGGCGATTGCACCGCGGCATGTGAAGCTGGCCATGGCTTATCTGCGCGAGCACCCTGCCAGGCAGGTCAGTGGCAGCGAGTTGGCGGGGTTGGCCAATGTCAGCCTGCGGGCATTGCAGGATGGCTTCCGGCGCTTTGCCGGGACGTCGATCGTCGGCTATCAGCGGCAGGTACGGCTGGAGCAGGCGCGCGAAGTGCTGGCGCGCGGGGAGGGAGGGTCGGTGGCGGAGGTTGCCTTGCGCCATGGCTTCAGCAATGCCGGGCGGTTTGCCCAGTACTTCAAGTTGGCATTCGGGCTCAATCCCGCAGATATGCGGCGAGGTCGCCGATAGTTGGGGCCGCTGTGCGGCCCTTCGCGGGCAAGCCCGCTCCCACAGGGATAGCGCCCATTTTGAGGGGGCGCAGTGCCTGTGGGAGCGGGCTTGCCCGCGAAGGGCTGCAACGCAGCCCTGCAATCCTCAGAATGCGTAGCTGGCCTTCAGGCTGCCACTGACTCCGTGGCTGTCGCCCCCGCCCATGGCTGCCACCTCGGCCCCGACGCTCAACGCCCCGAGGTTGGCCATCAGGTTCACGCCGCCAATGAACTGGTCGCGGTTGTCGAAGGCTGCGCGCTGCTCGATATCCAGCCCCAGCAAGTGACCTTCGCTGTCGACCTGATGATCGCCCAGGGCATGCTCGTAACCCACCTCGACCCCCGGCACCAGCTGCCAGCTGCCCATGGCGACCGGCGCGAAAGAGGCCTTGAGGTTGGCCACGGCGGCGCGTCGGGTTTCTTTCAGGTCATCCACCTGCAAGGCCAGTTCGCTGCCTTTCTCGGTGAAGCCGTTGAGGTCCACGCGGCTGACCCGCAGCCCCAGGCTCGGCTCCAGCACCATGGCGCCGGTGGGCAGGCGATAACCTAGCGCCAGGCTGCCTCCTGCCAGGGTGCCGTGGCTGTCGCCCTTGGCCGTGCCCAGGCCGCCACCGAGTTCGCGCTTGCTCGAATAGTCGAGCCAGCCGGCGCTGACATCGGCGTCGATGAACAGGCCTTGTTCCAGGCCATTGGGCGCGAAGCGCGCACCCAGGCTAAGGAAGGTCAGGTCGGTGTCCGCCTCGCCACCGGCACCGCCGACATTGCCATTGCTGTAGCCGAAACCGGCATGGGCGCTGAGCTGCTCGGAGAAGCGCTGGGTCAGGCCGACCATCAGGCCCTGGCTGTGCTCGTTGCTGCTGGCGGCGTGGGACGAACCCTCGGTGCCCAGGTAGCCGGCCAGTGCAGTGCTCCACAGGCGTGATTGGCCGACCTTGAGGTCGCTGCCATCGGCAAAGGGCGCAGCCGCTCGGTCGATCATCGCACCCTGGCGCAACAGGTAGCTGGCGGCGTCGGCGTGTACCTGGCCACCCACGGTCGACTCGACGCCTCCCAACGTGCCGGCGTCGATGGCCGACTGCAGGTAGTAGTTGTAGGCGCTGTAGCTGCCCGACAGCGAGGTGTCCTGCAACTGGCGCAGCAACGTCGCACCGGCAGCGGCGTTGCCCAGCAGGCCGGCTTCGCCTGGCAGTGTGCCGTAGCGCACCATCTTGCCGCGCAGCAC
>Ga0105251_10003688_pt1 | contig 10987 bp, 11 predicted proteins | sample KBSS64metaG_FD_80424 | JGI IMG/M metagenome (GOLD analysis project Ga0105251, IMG submission 80424) | Switchgrass rhizosphere microbial communities from Kellogg Biological Station, Michigan, USA - KBS S6-4 metaG | ecosystem: Host-associated > Plants > Roots > Rhizosphere > Soil | place...
CGCGGTCGTAATCGTAATTAACCACCAGAGTCTGGTATCCCATCGGCTTTGTTACGGATTCGATACCTGCCAGTAAATCGGCAAAAATCTGGTTATTAAAGGAGGGAATAATGACGCCGATTCGCGGCTGCATGTTGCTCGCCAAAGCCCTGTTTTCAGGGTCAGGCATATAATTGACTTCCGCCATAACTTCAGCGATTCGAGCGGCAGTTTCCGGGGCGACTTTATCCGGTGTGCGCAAATAACGGCTGACGGTCATTTTTGTCACCCCGGCAAGGGCGGCAATATCCTGCAATGTAATGCGCTGGTACTTCATCTGGCTTTCCTGATAACCCCGCAGAAAAACGATTATGCCTCGCATTCTCAAGAAAAGAAAAGCCGCTGCGCTTCACACTCCAGGTATCATGCTGGCGTAACACGATTCGCAGTGATCTACTTCACAGTTTTGAATGGTCTGAACCGCTTTGATAAGGGATATTAAATACGATGCAAAAATAACAGGAATTCACCATGACGAATTTGTTTACGCTCGACAACAAACGCGTATTAATTACCGGCTCTGCACAAGGAATAGGCTTTTTATTAGCACAAGGCCTGGCCGAGCATGGTGCTGAAATTATCATCAATGATATTACTGCTGAACGCGCCGAACATGCGGCAATGAAATTACGTGACAGTGGTTATACCGCCTGGACTGCTGCATTTAATGTTACCGATCCGGAAGCGGTGGAAACTGCGATTGAAAATATCGAGCAAGAGATCGGGCCGATTGATGTATTAATTAATAATGCTGGCATCCAGCGTCGCCACCCATTTACTGAATTTCCTGTTAATGAATGGAACGATATTATTGCAGTAAATCAAACTGCCGTATTTTTAGTTTCACAATCTGTTTCACGACGCATGGTAAAACGCCAGGCCGGGAAAATAATCAATATTTGCTCAATGCAGAGCGAGCTGGGCCGCGACACAATTACGCCATATGCCGCAGCAAAAGGAGCGGTGAAAATGTTGACCCGCGGTATGTGCGTGGAGCTGGCGCGCTACAATATCCAGGTTAACGGTATTGCGCCGGGTTACTTCAAAACAGATATGACCAAAACGCTGGTCGACGATGAAGCTTTCACCCAGTGGTTATGCAAACGCACACCAGCGGCTCGCTGGGGCGATCCTGAGGAATTGATTGGTGCTGCGGTGTTCCTGTCATCAAAAGCGTCAAACTTCGTGAATGGCCACCTGCTGTTTGTTGATGGCGGCATGCTGGTTGCGGTGTAAGGGGGAAATATGATTATTGATAAACTTGAGAATGCCGCTCAAAACCCGGTGTACCCAACTGTGATTCGCCATGCGTTACAAGCCATTATTGCAAACCGTCCACAGCAATTGGCCAACGGTAAATACCCGATTGAAGGCGAACTTATCTATTTCTCGGTTTTTGATGGCAAAACCATACTCCTGGAAGAGCAACGTCCTGAACTGCATGCCCGTTATATCGACGTGCATATAGTGCTTGAAGGCGAAGAGATAATCGGTGCCGCACCGGTGGATCAACGGCAGCAACAAGACGGTGGGTTCGATGAGCAAAATGATATCGGGTTCTATAAAAACATGGGCTGTGAAACATTGATAAAGCTACGACCGGGAGATCTGACGATTCTCTTCCCCGGCGAGCTTCATCGCCCTATGGCAACGCTAAATGAACCGGCTGCGCTGAGGAAAATTGTGGCGAAGATAGATGTGAGTTTAATTAACAGATAGCCCTGTTCGATAAAATACGGAAGACAAAAAACAATCAGTTCACTATTGGTTCCGGGTTTGTAGACATATGCTTTGTTTATCAAATGTGGAGGTAATTATGAACACAACGAAACGTTTTTTAATGCAGTTAAAAGCCCAATTCGAACGTGAAGAAAAAGCGCATAAGCTGTTGGGTTTGATTTGGCTTTCACCCCAACAGCGCTATGAAATTTTAAAAGAGATTATGTTGCCGGTCGCGGTTAAATGAGTGGCTGAATGGCGGGTAATAGCCACTTACCCGCCTACAACAGCTAACCTTTCAAAAATGCCAACAAATCAGCATTAACCCGGTCTTTCTCCGTGGTGCAAATGCCGTGTGAGCCACCTTCATAAACTATGAACGTCGCATCTGGCAGTGTTGCCGCTGTCACCTTGCCGCATGTTTCAAAGGGCACAATCTGATCGTCGTCGCCATGAATCACCAGCGTCGGAATGGTCATTTTCTTCAGGTCTTCGCGCAAATCGGTTTCCGAGAACGCTTTGATACAGTCATACAACGCTTTGATGCCGCCCTGCATGCCCTGTTCAACGAAACTCTCTCTGACACCTTCTGAAATTTCAGCCCCCGAGCGGTTATAACCGTAGAATGGCAAAGTCAGCTCTTTGAAAAAATCTGCGCGGTTAGCACGCACACCTTCGCGGATCCCATCAAACACATCGAGTGGGACACCATTTGGGTTGAAGTCCGTTTTGACCATGATGGGCGGAACGGCACTTATCAGCACCGCTTTTGCCACACGGCTGGTGCCATGGCGGCCAATATAACGCGCCACTTCCCCGCCGCCGGTTGAATGCCCAACGTGAACGGCGTCTTTGAGATTCAAATGCGCGGTCAGTTCGGCAAGATCATCGGCATACTGGTCCATGTTATTTCCGTCCCAGCTTTGCGATGAGCGGCCATGCCCTCGCCTGTCATGAGCAATAACCCGAAATCCCTTCTGCCCTAGGAAAAACATCTGGTCTTCAAACGCATCCGCCGTTAATGGCCAGCCGTGGCTGAATACTACCGGTTGCCCTTCTCCCCAATCCTTAAAGTAAAGAGAACTGCCGTCCTTTAACGTGAGTTTGTCGTAATGGCTCATGATATCTCCGGTTCAGGTGATGACCGCACAAGGCCTGAGTGAAACGTGCCTATAAAGAGTAATGCAAGTTTTGCCCATGGCAGGTTTATTTACGGTCAGCAATTAATCAATGCGGCTTATGGACGGTTTCTTTCGATAGTTTGAACTTGCTCTCAAAATGTTAATAAACATGGAGCACTCCATTCCCGAAGGCGTCATGTTACCGATATCATGTTACCGGTATCAGAGAGATGGTGACTTATGCTTATCGCATATCTTGCCTATAAATTCGGCGCAGAGGACAAACATATGACCGAAATAACAGCACATTACGGCGCAGGGACCCTACTTGGGATCGCAGCTTGTGCAGTCGTACTCCTACTTATTCTCATCATGCGCTTCAAAGTGCATGCATTCTTAGCATTAACTCTTGTGAGTGTTGTTGTTGCACTGGTCACCGGTGTGCCGTTCGATAAAATTGTCCCAACGATTTTGGGTGGTTTTGGTAGTACCCTGGCGGGCGTTGCCCTGCTGGTTGGCCTTGGTGCCATGATTGGTCGTTTACTTGAAATTTCTGGCGGTGCCAAAGTATTGGCTGACACACTGGTCGGGAAATTTGGTTCACACCGCGCACCACTAGCGCTTGGCGTTGCATCTTTGCTGTTTGGCTTCCCAATCTTCTTCGATGCGGGCCTGGTGGTGATGCTGCCAATTATTTTCAGCGTCGCAAAACAATTCGGTGGTTCTACGCTGAAATATGCGCTGCCTGCTGCGGGTGCGTTCGCTGTGATGCACGCACTTTTGCCACCGCATCCGGGTCCGGTTGCTGCAAGTGAATTGCTGGGCGCGAACATCGGACTTCTGGTTATTGTTGGCCTGGTTATCGCGATTCCAACCTGGTATCTCGGTGCGTATCTGTTTGGCCTGTATGCTGGCAAGAAATTCGAAGTACCATTGCCTTCTTCTTTCCTCGGCAATGTAGAAGCTGATCCAAACCACCAGCCACCATCATTTGGCACTGTGTTGTCAATTCTGCTGCTGCCGCTGGTGCTTATTTTCCTTGATACCGGCCTGAACACAGCAACTGTGCTCGGTTGGGTAACGGCTGACAATATCGTAGTTCAGTTCCTGCGCATGTTGGGTAAAACCCCGATTGCATTGCTGATAACTGTATTCTTTGCTCTTGCTGTGTTTAGTGGTCGTCATAGCCGCCAGCATCTGGAAAAAGTGTGCGATGGCGCGCTTGGTCCAATCTGCGGCATAATTTTGGTGACCGGTGCGGGTGGTATGTTCGGTGGCGTTCTGCGTGCCAGCGGCATTGGTGATGCGCTTGCTGGTGTACTGTCTGATACCGGTATGCCGGTGATTGTTGCCGCGTTTGTTATCTCTACCGCTCTACGTGTGGCACAAGGTTCTGCGACCGTTGCTCTGACTACCACTGCGGCACTTATTTCGCCAATGGTTGCGGCAACGCCAGGCCTGAGCCAGTTCGATCTGTGCTTCATCGTGGTGGCAATTGCAGGTGGTGCAACTGTTCTGTCTCACGTTAACGACTCCGGTTTCTGGCTGGTTGGCCGTTTCCTGGAAATGGACGAGAAAACCACACTGAAAACCTGGACCGTAATGGAAACGCTGATTGGTACTATCGCTTTCCTGTTCGCATTAGTAGGTAGCATTATTCTGTAACTGCAGTTTGTGACTCAGGTCACTTTAAACTATACGTTAAGCTCAGTATTATCACTGCAGACCAAACCCTCACTCTTACCGGTGAGGGTTTTCTTTTGTAAGGTCCACATCAGGCACATGAGTGCCTGTTTTTTTACACGGAGAGAAATATGTCCAGACCAGCCATTATCATTAATGAACTCGATGCCGAGCGTATTGACCGTTTGCTGGAGCAACCACAATTTGCTAACCAGCCGGTAGCTACAGTGCTGAACGCAGAACTGGACAGAGCAGAAATGTGTAAGCCTGAAGATATTCCGGCCGACGTCGTTACGATGAACAGCCGCGTAAAATTCCGCGATCTATCCTCAAAAGAAGAGCATGTTCGCACGCTGGTTTACCCGGTAAACCTAACAGACAGCGACAATCAACTCTCAGTCATGGCGCCGGTTGGCGCAGCACTGCTGGGTTTGCGTGTTGGTGCGACAATTAATTGGACGTTACCGAACGGTAACCAGACGCATCTGGAAGTGCTGGAGTTGCAATACCAGCCGGAAGCCGCTGGCGAGTATCACCGTTAAATGATGTGTCCCCCTTTTCTTGAAGGGGGACAACAGTTGTCAGGCCGATTCCCTTAGCACCAACTCTCCTGAAATAATAATCTTCTGAGCAGGCAGCGCCGGCTCTTTAATCTTATTCACAATCAATGTTGCCGCCTGTCGGCCTGCTTCTTCGCTGGATGACGAAACATAAGTGAAACGTGGCGAGGTGAGATTAATGTGCATCATGTCTTCGAAACCAATCAACGAAACCTGTTGAGTCAAAAACACGTCTTTACCGACCGTTCGCCCAACCTGCTGGATACCATTGAGGCAGCCAATAATTGCTGATGGTGAATGGCAGAGCATTGCGGTGATTTTGCTGTTTTTCTCAAGCAATTGACGTGTTAAACGTGCAGCATTCTCGGTGTCGTTTTCACAAACTGGAGCCCACTCTTCGCGGAACGGCAAATTGTATTGCGCCAGTGCATTGCGATAACCCAGCAAACGCTCTTCGCGCATCAAGTTCGATGCGGTTCCACCCAAATAGGCGATATTTCGGTGGCCACGATCAATCAGATAACGTGTTGCCTGGTTTCCGGCCTGGCGATTATCTCGACCAATGACATCCCGGTGACTGCTTACAGTCGATTCAGCGATGATGACTGTTGGCAACGGGCATTGCGCAATCAGCGCCGGAATAGAGGCTAAACGATGGTTAGCATCGAGATAAATAACACCCGCCACGCCTTGCTGCGAAAAAGATGTTAGACACTGTTGCAGCTGTTGATCATCGTCCTGCGGGTGGCCCAGAAAAACCATATAGCCTTGTTTTTCCAGATAATGGACGACGCTTGCCATAACGTTTACACAAAAGGAGTCATTGAAATCACGGATAACCAGGCCGATGAGATTTGAGGTACTGGAACGCAGGTTCGCCGCCGCAACGTTATGGACGTAGCCAAGCTGTTTGATCGCAGCGTTAACCTTTTCAATAGTTGCCTCAGAGATCTTACCTTTTTGGCGTAGCACCAATGACACGGTGGAGACAGAAACTCCCGCCAGTTGGGCTACATCAATAATATTGACCTTTTTCATCCCGTTCCTATGCACTAAATATCCTTGTTATCAATACCATAAAGCCCCCAGTAAACATACCGGGGGCTAACTATTTTGCATCTCTTTCCCCTATAGCATTCAAGTTTCAGGAAGGCGGCAAAAGAACTTAGCCCCAGGAACTTACTTGAGTAAGTGACTGGGGTAAGTGAATGCAGCCAACGCATCTGCAGCTTGAAGGATGACGGGGAAAGTTATTTACCAATCATTGTGGACATCGTCTGTGCGATAAATTGCGCTCGTGCGCCAAATATCACCTGAATGCCCGAGTCGCCAACAAAGACTACGCCGCGTGCACCGAGACTGTTGAGACCGTCTTTGTCTACGCGGTCGCTTTTTTCCACTTCCAGACGCAAACGCGTAATACATGAACCAACAGAGTTAATGTTCTCTGCACCACCCAGCAAGCCGATAATATCGCCAGCAAGTTCAGTGTCAGTTTTATCATTAGCGTTGGCAGTAATATCAGCGCGACCCGGTGTTTTCACATCGAAACGACGAATCACGTAGCGGAAAGTGAAGTAATAAATCAGCGCCATCGGTATACCGACAATCACAGCCGACAAGAAGTTAGTCTGATAACCGTTGAACGACGGCAAAATGCCGAAGGAAATATAGTCAATCATCCCCGCCGAGAACGACTTGGCGATATGCGCATGCAGCAGGTACATACACATGTAAGACAGACCAGCCATAATTGCGTTGAATACATACAGGATTGGCGCAACAAAGATAAAGGTAAATTCAACCGGCTCGGTGATGCCTGTCAGAAAACAGGTCAGCGCCGCAGAGAACAGAATACCGGAGGCAATTTTCTTATTTTTGGTGTTCGCTTCGTGGTACATCGCCAGACATGCCGCAGGCAGTGCAAATAGCATCAGTGGGAATTCACCCTGCATAAATTTGCCTGCATTATGGTAGCTGTCGCTGCTAAAGGATTTCACACCTTCTTCTAGCATCTTGAACCATATTGTCTGGTCACCGTGGATAACCTGGCCTGCTGTCGTCGTGTACTCACCAAATGAATACCAGAATGACGGATACCAGATGTGGTGCAGCCCCAACGGAATTAACGCACGTTCAACCAGGCCGAAGATAAAGGTTGAAAGCGCCTGATTATCCCCATTCACAATAACCGACAGCGCATCAATTCCCGACTGGATATATGACCAAATCCATGGCAATGCCATCCCGAGCAGGAAGGATAAAAACGCGGTAGCAATGGCAACAAAACGTTTACCCGAGAAGAAACCAAGGAACTCAGGGAGCTGCATGGTGTGGAATTTGTTATAGCACCAAGCGGCCAGAATGCCGGAAATCAGGCCACCAAACACCCCCATCTGCAAGGTCGGGATGCCAACAACCATGGCATATTTCCCGCCCGCTGCCGCCATTTCTGGCGTGATATGCATCACCGTGCCAATCGTGACGTTAATAATAAAGACTGATACCGCCGCCGACAGTGCAGCAATCCCCGATTCAGCAGCCAAGCCCACAGCCGAGCCAATCGCAAACAGCATCGGCAGGTTGTCGAAAATTACCCCACCCGCATTCATCATTAACGGCAAATGGAATTTATCGCCGAAGGCCAGTAACAAGCCTGCCGCCGGCAACAAAGAGATAGGCAGCATTAATGCGCGGCCTATCATCGACAATTTAGATAACGATTTTGTAATACTGGATAGCAAACTCATAAACAATCCCCCGGTGTTGACGCCGCCTACGCGTTTTTGGTTTTACGCGTTTTTATACTTGGTAGAACGTTCTAGTAGAACGTTCTACTTATACTGACGAAACGTTTTTTGCCCGGCAACTAAAATATGCGATGTAGCCATACTGTTATCGAATATTTGAAGTTGAGCAGGTTTTGACCTGCAATTTATGGGGGATTATTGGAAGTGAAGTAGATGTTGTTAGGCGAATAAGCTCGCCTCATCCGCCAAAAAACATGACGCCGTTACCGCAAATTCTTACGTATAACAAACAGCAAGAACGCCATCAGCAAGCCCGGCAACCAGACCCATTGTAGCTCAGACCAAATTACCGCCTGACCACGGGGTTCGAGGTAGCGAGAGAGCTGAAAAGGTGCGACACGAATCACCTGCCATGGCGCAAAAAATCGTTCATCTGACCACGGCCATAGCCAGCCAACACCCTTGCCGCCGGTCGTAACCGAGTCCAACAGGCTATGCGAAAGCAGTGACACCGTCAGGAATAACCAGACGCGAACAAAACCTGCGCGGAACCAACGATAGCCAAATAGACACAGTAGCGGCACCACAAATGCAAACAGCAAAGAGTGCGTGAACCCACGGTGACCAAAAGCATTGCCATACGCCACGCCAAATTTAAACGCCAGTACATCGGCATCCGGCAACATCGCCAGAATGATCCCGCCCAATAGCAGACGTGGAGGAATAATTTTTTTGCCAAGTCCTAATCCTAAACAAATGGGGACCGCAGCGTGAGTGATGATAGTTGGCATAGAAGGCATTGTCTGATGAGTGGAAAAAGCAGAATAGCTCAGGATAAACAAAAAGAAACCATGCTAAACATCCGAAACTGGTTACTACTTCCCCTATAACAGCCTGGGCTAAGAGGAACGTTTCACCGTGATAATTTATGGCCTGACGAACAAGGTTTTCACACCAAAATCTGCCAATCGACATCTCATATCTGCCGCTATAAAATCTGTAAACGTAGACATTTGTCGACTTTTCATCTAAAAGTTCTGCGGTTGGCATTAGACAAATCCCGCTAACTAATAATAATGGCTGAATGTTAAAGAGCGGCAACTCAGCTAGCCGCCAGGCATTTCGCCACGTATAAACACAACCACACACCCTCTTGGAGAATTTATGCAATCCTCGGTTAACAACAACGAGAGCCGAACCTTCTTCGGTCATCCTTACCCGTTAGGCTCACTGTTCTTTACTGAGATGTGGGAGCGATTCTCATTTTACGGGATCCGTCCGTTACTCATTTTGTTTATGGCAGCAACGGTTTACGACGGCGGTATGGGGCTTGCGCGTGAAAACGCATCGGCAATCGTCGGTATCTTTGCTGGCTGTATGTATCTGGCGGCGCTGCCTGGCGGATGGCTTGCTGATAACTGGTTAGGGCAGCAGAGAGCTGTCTGGTATGGCTCGATTCTCATTGCCCTCGGTCACCTGTCGATTGCGCTTTCCGCGTTCATGGGCGACAACCTGTTCTTCATCGGCCTGATGTTTATCGTTCTTGGCTCTGGCCTGTTCAAGACGTGCATCTCAGTCATGGTCGGGACGCTGTATAAAAAAGGCGATGCGCGTCGTGACGGCGGTTTCTCGTTGTTCTATATGGGCATCAACATGGGTTCGTTTATTGCCCCCCTGATCTCCGGGTGGCTGATAAAAACCCACGGCTGGCACTGGGGCTTCGGTATCGGTGGTATCGGAATGCTGGTTGCGCTGGTTATTTTCCGTGTGTTCGCCGTTCCGGCCATGAAACGCTACGACAGCGAAGTGGGCCTGGATTCAACCTGGAACAGCCCGGTTGCTAAGAAAAACGGTGTCGGTGGCTGGTTGCTGGCACTAGCGGTCGGCGTGGCTGTTATCGTGACGCTGATTGCAAAAGGTGTCATCGTCATTAACCCCGTGGCGGTCGCCAGTGTGCTGGTATACGTGATTGCGGCGTCGGTAGCGCTCTATTTTATCTATCTGTTCATGTTCGCGGGTCTTAACCGCAAAGAGCGCGCCAGGCTGCTGGTTTGCTTTATTCTGCTGGTTTCTGCGGCCTTCTTCTGGTCTGCGTTTGAGCAGAAACCCACTTCGTTCAACCTGTTTGCGAATGACTACACCGACCGCATGATCGGCGATTTTGAGATCCCTGCTGTCTGGTTCCAGTCAATCAATGCGCTGTTTATCATTTTACTGGCACCGGTGTTTAGCTGGGCGTGGCCGCGCCTTGCACGTAATAACATCCGCCCAAGTAGTATCACCAAGTTTATCATCGGCATTTTATGCGCCGCTGCGGGCTTTGGTTTGATGATGCTGGCAGCACAAAATGTTCTGAACAGCGGCGGTGCTGGTGTGTCGCCACTATGGCTGGTGGGAAGCATCCTGATGCTGACACTCGGCGAGCTGTGCCTGAGTCCAATTGGACTTGCGACTATGACGCTGCTGGCGCCAGAAAGAATGCGTGGCCAGATGATGGGGCTTTGGTTCTGTGCCAGCGCGCTGGGTAACCTTGCGGCAGGCCTGATTGGCGGTCACGTGAAAGCCGATCAGTTGGATATGCTGCCTAACCTGTTCGCGCGTTGTTCCATTGCGTTACTGATCTGTGCGGCTGTACTGTTCGTGCTGATTATTCCGGTACGCAAAATGCTGGAAAATGCTCAGGTGAAGACGGAACAAAAACCGGTGAGCAATGCCTGATTAGTCATATCGTCACCCGCAATGAGGCCAGTCTGACGACAGGCCTCATTCTTTGAGCAGGCCCGGAAATATCCATAGAATTGCAGAAAATTAATTCAGAAGGGAAACCCTCGCCGGAAAGCGAGGGTTAGACGGGAAGCTTAAGCTTCGACCGTAATGCTCAGTGTTTCAAAAACTACAGTCTGGCCTGCAACGATTTTGCAGCGTTTGCGGGTTTCCACTTCGCCGTCTACTTTCACCAGCCCTTCCGCAATCACCGCTTTCGCTTGTGCGCCGCTTTCACACCAACCTTCCAGCTTCAGCAGATCGCATAATTCAACGTGTGGGTGTTTACCTAATGAGAAGGTCGCCATTTTATTCTCCATGGACATCATGATATTCCTCGCAAGCCTGCAAG
>Ga0105251_10003699_pt1 | contig 10964 bp, 13 predicted proteins | sample KBSS64metaG_FD_80424 | JGI IMG/M metagenome (GOLD analysis project Ga0105251, IMG submission 80424) | Switchgrass rhizosphere microbial communities from Kellogg Biological Station, Michigan, USA - KBS S6-4 metaG | ecosystem: Host-associated > Plants > Roots > Rhizosphere > Soil | place...
AGCGGCCCTGTCGTGCTGAGCCTGGTCGAGCGCGACCCGCAGCGCGAGCTGCCCAGCTGGCTGCACCGTGGCCAGCGCTGGGTGGCCGGCAGCCAAGGCAGTCTGTATGCGGTCCGCCTGCGCAACAACAGCCCGCAACGGGTGCTGGTGGTGCTGTCGGTGGATGGCCTGAACGTGATCAGCGGTGAAGCGGCGGCGCCCGACCAGACCGGCTACGTGCTGGACCCGTGGCAGACCGCGGACATCACCGGATGGCGCAAGTCGCAGCAGGAGGTGGCGCAGTTCGTGTTCACCGACCCGGGCAACAGCTACGCCGACCGCACGGGCCGGCCGGACGACATCGGCGTGATCGGCATCGCGGTGTTCAACGAGGCGCAACGCTGGGTGCCGCCGAGCCCGCGCGCGCCGCCGGTTGCCCGTGAGAAGAGCCGGGCACAAGCGCAGGCGTCGGCCGAAGCTGCCGCCGACAGCGCGATGCCGGCCGCGCGGATGGGCGGTTCGGTGGCCGCCGCACCGGCGCCGGCACTGGGCACCGGCCATGGCCAGCGCGAAGCCTCGTATTCGGGCAGCACTACGTTCGAGCGCGCCAGCCGCCTGCCGACGCAGCGCGTGGACCTGCGCTATGACAGCGAACGCAACCTGGTGGCACGGGGCGTCATTCCGTCGCGCTACCGCAGCAGCGAGCGCGGCCCGCAGGCGTTTCCGGGCAGCTTCGTACCGGACCCGCCGGCCTACGGGTGGCGCTGAGCCAGTCTGCAGCGCGCACATGAAAAACGGGCCGCGATGCGGCCCGTTCCGGTTTCATACCCTCGTCGCGGCACTGCGCCGCGCTGCCCCGCAGTGCGGGTCAGTGGAAATCCGGATAATCCTTGCGCATGGAGGCTTCGAAGTCCTTGACCTCGCTTTCCGCGCGATCGCGCGCCCAGCCATAGCGTTCCTGCAGACGACCCGCCAGGTACTCGGCGTTGCCTTCGGCGACCTTGAAATCGTCGTCGGTCAGGTCGCCCCACTTCGCCTGTGCTTTGCCCTTGAGCTGCGTCCACTTGCCGGAAATGATGTCTTTGTTCATGGGTTCGCGTCCTGTTCTGCAACGGCAACGTCGCCGCAGGGACAGAGTGCAACACTGCGTGTTTGGCAACGGTCAAGCGCGGATGAAGCGCGTGCTCACTTCGTTGAATGGAAGCACGACGGACAAAAAAAATGGCCGGGAGATCCCGGCCATTTTCTTCACTGCGTGCCGGCACCAGGCCGCCACGCTGCGTTGGATCAGTTGCCCTTGGCAGCGTCTTCAACCGACTGCCCGGCCTTCTGCACATCCTTGCCGGCACCGGCAACGGTGTTGCAGCCCGACAGCATGGCCAGCGAAACCATCGACAACAGCATCAGTGCAATTACACGCTTCATAGGGTTCTCCTGATTAGTTCAACGTCACTACCGAATTCCGGCCCCACCTGCCTCTGGCAGATCGCGGTGACATCGCCGCCGTTGCCGGCACGGCCGCCGCGTGAGATGCAATCTGGGGTGTGACGCGTGCAATCGATGTGAACGCGACGCGTGGCTGTTCAGCCACGCGCCGGAAACCCGCCCGAAGGCTTAGTCGCGCATCAGGGTGGACTTGCCGAACAGGCTTTCCACCAGGTCCACCGCCAGCACCCCGGTGGCGTTGTGGTCGTCCAGCACGGGGTTGAGTTCCACGATGTCCAACGAGCCCATGCGGCCGGTGTCGGCGATCATTTCCATCACCAGCTGCGCCTCACGGTAGTTGACCCCGCCCGGTACGGTGGTGCCCACCCCGGGGGCGATGCTGGGGTCGAGGAAATCCACGTCGAAGCTGACATGCAGGTGGGTGTTTTCGTCCACGCCTTCCAGCGCGGCCTCCACCGCACGCTTCATGCCGACTTCGTCGATGTAGCGCATGTCGTACACATCCACCTTGTGCTGCTTGATCAGGCGCTTTTCTTCCTGGTCCACCGAGCGGATGCCGATCTGGCGCACCTGCTGCGGGGAAATCGCCGGGGCGTCGCCGCCCAGCCGGGTCAGCGCATCCGGGCCGAGCCCGCACAGGCAGGCCACCGGCATGCCGTGCACGTTGCCCGAGGGGGTGACCTCGCTGGTGTTGAAGTCCGAATGCGCATCCAGCCACAGTACGCGCAGGGTGCGGCCCTGCTCCCGGCACCAGCGCGCCACGGCGGTGATCGAGCCGATCCCCAGGCAATGGTCGCCGCCCAGCATGATCGGCAGGCGGCCGTCCTGCAGCTCAGCGTAGGTGGCGTCCATCAGCACGCGGTTCCACTCCACCACTTCCTCCAGGTGGCGGTAGCCGTGCTCGGGCGGCGACCACGGATTGCGCGGGCCGACCAGGTTGCCGCAGTCGCGCACGTCCACGCCGCGCGCCTCCAGCGCCTCGACCAGCCCGGCAATGCGCAGGGCTTCCGGGCCCATGCTGGCGCCGCGATGGCCGGCGCCGATATCGGTCGGCACGCCGATCAGGGACACCGCAGGTTGACGCTTGCTCATGCTGACTCCACACACACGGAAAATCACACCAGTCTAGTCATCCGGCAGCCGACACACTCGCGGCGACGCAACAGCGCGGGGCCGCAGGCTGCCCCGGAGCGGCGCCCGCCGACCCTCTGCGTCGCATTCCGACCCGGCCGGAAACCCTTGTGCGTCAATGCTTTGACGCATGCGCTAGGGCCGGCGCGGTTCATCCTGCGTTACCTGTTTTGGCGAAATTTACGTGCTACATTTCACACTTCTTCGCAGTACTGATTGACTAACCCTTCAAGGGTTGGTCCGTGTTTTGTCGTGTTCCAGGGGGCAGTACGTGCAGCGCAGCAGCATCCACCAGATCGTCCGCACTGTCGGTGGCGAGAGCCCGCCTGCGCGGCAGTTGTACGACACCGCCGCCATTGAACAGGTTTTCCAGCAGTCGCGTGAGCGCGAGCGGGGCCTGAGCCTGCTGATGCTCTCCACGGCCGATGGCCGCGCCGTAGCCGAAGATTCCACGCTTGGCGTGGACGGCCGGCGCCTGGCGGCGATGGCCAATTCGTTCCTGACCCTGGGCGAGACCGTGTCGCGTGAGCTGGCACTCAGCGAGGCCGACTACGCCACCATCTGTACCAAGCTCGGCAACGTGGTGCTGATCCGGATCACGGCCGACAAACCACTGACCCTGACCGCCGTGGCCAGCCACGAGGTCAACATGGCCGTGCTGCTGTTCCATGCGCGCGAGTGCGCCAACCGTCTCGACACCGTGCTGCGCGCCCGCGCGGACTGACCGCCCTTTTCTCTGTCGTGCCCTTCCAGCAGGCCCCGGCCTGCTCCTCCCACTGCCTGAAGTAAAGGATTTACGTGCCCAATCTCAATCTGGAAAAACTCAATTCGCTCGCCGGTTTCGTCGGTGCCGCACTGGTCGACGGCGACAGCGGCATGGCCCTGGCCATGGTCGGCGGCGGCAACGTCAACCTGGAACTGGCCGCAGCCGGCAACACCGAAGTGGTGCGCGCCAAGCGTCGCGTGGCCGAGCAGCTGGGCCTGTCGGACACCCTGGAAGACCTGCTGATCACCCTGACCACGCAGTACCACCTGATCCGTCCGCTGGAAAGCAACCCGCTGCTGTTCCTGTACGTGGTGATGGACCGCAGCAAGGCCAACCTGGCCATGTCGCGCCATGAACTGAAGGCCTTCGAGAAGACGCTGGACTTCAGCTGACCGAAGCCGCGGCGTCCGCGCCGCGCCCTGCCCCCATGAATACCCCCACCCGCTCCTTCCGCATTGCCGCCGTTGGGCTGGACGTGCTGCACCAGACCCGGCTGAAACTGGCCGCCTCCATGCTGCTCGCCGAGCGCATGGAGGTGGTGCTGCAGCCGTGGCCTGCCGATGCCTGCGACCTGCTGGTGATCGGCCTGGACCACGCCGATGCCGCGCCGGCGCTCACCGAAGCGCACGCGCTCAACGTGCCGACGCTGTCCATCGCCCGCCGCCATGCCGACCCCGCACCCGGGCGGCTGCCGCACGGCGCGACCGTGCGCGCCATCAACGAACAGCTTTCCAGCCTGCTGCTGGCCGCGCCCAGCGTGGAGCGCCCGGCGCAGGGCGTGCCACTGCTGTTGCAGCTGGCCACCGGCGAGGGTGCGTCGCTGCACCTGCTGCAACGCGGTGGCATCACCGTGCTGGTCGATACCGTAACGCGCAGCATCGCGCTGGCACCCACCACCACAGTGGCCGAGGTGGTAGCACAGCTGGACGACGTGGCCTGGTCGGCCAGTGCCATCGACGCGGCGACATTCCGGCATCAGTACGCGTACCGGTTGCCGCAGCGGCACTCATTCGAAGCGCTGTATTTCTGCATCGCGCGCCACCGCCCCACGCTGCTGCCACCGGTAGCCGAACACACTGCGCTGAAGCTGCGTCACTGGCCGGACCTGCACGCCGACGATGTGCCCGGCACCTGGCTGCTGGCCATTGCCTGCCTGCATGCCCGCCCGTGGCAGGCCCACGCGCTTGCTGCTGCCTGCCAGATCCCGCGCCACGCGGTGCAATCCCTTTTCTGCGCTGCTGTAGCCAGTGGCCTCGCACTGAACCAGGAGCCTGCCGTGACCCCTCCTTCCCGTCGCCGCGAATCCGGTGATTCGCGTTTCTTCTCGTGGGTGGCGCGCCGCTTCGGCCTGAACCTGTTCCAGGGAAGCGCGTCATGAGCCTGCCTGCCAACAAGCTGGTCTTCGTCGGCAGCATGGGCGCCGGCAAGACCACGGCGGTGCGCGCGATCTCCGACGTGGAACCGGTCAGCACCGAAATGCCGATGAGCGACGATGCGATCGGCGACAAGGTGGAAACCACGGTCGCACTGGATTACAGCTCGATCGAACTGGACGACGGCGAACTGCTGCACGTGTACGGCGTACCCGGCCAGCGCTACCTGGACTTCATGTGGCCGATGGTCTGCGAGGGCGCGCTGGGCGTGATCGTACTGGTCAGCGCCGGGCATCCCGACCCGGTGGCGTCCACCGTGGAACTGCTGCAGGAGTTCTCGCGCATCGCGCCGGCCGCCAGCCTCGCCGTGGGCGTGACCCGTACCGACGAGCACCCGGCACTGCTCATTCCGGAATTCCGCAATGCACTCTTCAACGCCGGCCACCGCCTGCCGGTGATGCGCGTGGATGCGCGCTCGGCCACGCAGGTCACCTTCCTGGTGAAGTCGCTGTTGTCGTATCGGTACGCGGAAGCGCACTGAGGATGGTGCCGACACCCGGATTCGAACTGGGGACCTACCGCTTACAAGGCGGTTGCTCTACCAACTGAGCTATGCCGGCAAAGGCACGGCGACGGCATTGCCGGCGCGGAGGGCGATTCTAGCGCAAGCCCGCGCATTCCAGCGAGCGCTGCTGGGCCGCACCGCTGCGCTGGCGGGCGGCGCTGGGGGTGGCCTGCGCGGCCAGGGCGGCGTCGATCCACCACTGCGCGCTGCCTTCGCTGCCGCCGACCAGGCGGGCGTTGAACCCGGCGGCCGCCAAGGCGGCCAGGCGGCGCTCGGCCCCTTCGCGGTTGCGGTACTGGCCCAGCGCAATGGCGTTGGCGTCTTCACCCTGGGCCATGATGTAGTAATCGCTGATGCCTGCGGCCGCAATGCGCTTGACCGTGGCCTGGGCTTCTTCGCGGCTGGCGGCGGCCGGCATCATCACCCGGTAGGTGCTGCTGGCGCCGGGCCGGGGTACTTCCCGCAGGCGTGAGCGCTGGACCAGCGTGCCGGCCCGGGATTGGGCAGCCATGGCAGTGTCGCGATCGGCAAACGGGCCAAGGCTGATGCACTGGAGAGCGGGTGCCGGGACGGGTGTGGGTGTGGGTGTGGGCGCAGGCTCCGGTGCCGGCGGTGGCGGTGTGGCAGCGGTGGCCGCGACGGTGGCCGCGACCGGGGTGGCCGGGGGTGGCGCGGATGGCTGGGGTGCCGGGGTTTCCGCGGGCCGGGCAGCGCCCGGCGCTACGGGGGTGGCGTCGGACAAGGCGGTTGCGGGATCGGCTGGGGGGGCGCTGGGCGCGGCTGCGTTCGGGGTGTCGAGCAGCTGCAGCTGGGCCACGCCGGTGGGCGTGGACGGCGGTGCCGGCGCAGGTTCGCCGCGCAGCATCCACCACAGCGCAACGCCTACATTGAGGATGGCCAGTACGACGATCAGGGCACGGGTGAGCATGCGGCGATCCTACCGTGCCGCCGGTGGCTGATGCACCGCCCATCGCGCCAGGCCATCCAGCACCAGCGCCGGCTGGAACTGCGCGTCGCCCAGCAAGGGCAGCAACGCCGGCGCACCGCCGCCATGCACCAGCAGCGCCGGCATTGCACCGAGCGTGGACGCGGCCTGCGCACGGCTGCGCTCGATCAGCGCGACCGCTGCGCCATCGCAGCCGGAGGCCAGCGCGTCGGCGGTGTCGTTGGCGAACTCGCTGTAGCTGCCGCCCTGCGCGGGCAGCTGCACCGCGCGCGCATGCAGCGCTTCGCGCATGGTGGTCGGCGACGCAGCGATGCGCCCGCCATGGTGCTGCCCGGCTGCGTCGAGCAGGTCGATGGTGAGCGCGGTGCCCACGCCGGCCACCAGCACGGCCTGGCCCCGTTCGGCAGCAGCGATCAGCGCCAGGTAGCGGTCCACCCCGAACTTCGACGGGTCCGCGTAGGCAATGCGCACCCCCGCACAGCGGGGTTCGGTGCGTGCGACCCGCACATGGGCGAAGCGCGCGCGCAGCACGTCGAGCATGCTGGCGGTGAGCGAGGCGGCCGCCACGCTGGCCACCCACGCAGTATCACCACTGGGCAGCAGCGCCAGCGCGTCGGCCGGCATTGCTTCGGCACCGTGCGGCCACGCCTGCACATCACCGGCATGCGTGCCCTGCAGGGGCGCGAACTTGAACCGCGAATTTCCCAGGTCGAACAACCAGTCGCTCATTGCGCCCTCACGCTGACTTCCCCGGCATGGAACACCCGTTCGCTGCCGTCGATGCGGACGCGCAGCGCGCCGTCATCGGCCAATCCCACGGCCTGTCCTTCGCAGGCCACGCCGCCATCGTCGACCCGCACGTTGCGGCCGGCCAGGCTGTCCAGCGCGGCGTAGCGCGGCAGGAACGGCGCCAGGCCGTCGCGTTCGAAGGTGTCCAGCGCTGGCAGCAATGCCGACAGCAGCCACGCGACCACATCGTTGCGGCGTACGTCGTCGACCAGCAGGGTGGCCAGATCGGTCCAGGGCTGGGTGATCTCCGCCGCAAAGGCGGCGGGCATGCGTACATTGATGCCCAGCCCGATCACCGCGCGTGCCGGGCCGGCGAATTCACCGCCGCCTTCCACCAGCAGCCCACCCAGCTTGTGGCCGTTTACGACAATGTCGTTCGGCCATTTCAGACCGACCTGGGACACGCCGCGCGCGCGCAACGCCTCGGCCACCGCGACCCCGGCCACCAGGCTGAGACCGCCCAGCCGTGACAGGCCACCGGCAAAGCCGCGCAGCAGCGAAAGATAGACATGCGCCGCCAACGGCGAGGCCCACGCCCTGCCCCGGCGGCCGCGGCCGCTGGTCTGGCGCTCCGCCAGGAGCACGCGTGCGCCGCGCTCGGGCGCGCTGCACCGCAACAATTCGGTGTTGGTGGAGCCGGTTGTCCACGCCACGTCGAGGCTTTCCACCCCGGCCGCCAGCGCCGGGTCGAGCTGTTCCAGGATGGCGGCGGCGTCGAGCAGGTCCAGCCGCTGTTGCAACAGGTAGCCGTCGCCGGCGCGCCCGTCGATCTCGATCCCGGCCGCCCTAAGTCCTTGAATACGCTTCCAAATGGCGGCACGGGTCTGGCCCAGCTCGCGGGCCAGCGCGTCGCCGGACAGGCGCCCGGCACCCAGTTTGGCCAGCAGTTGGCGGTCGTCCACGGCAGCTTCCATCGGTTGATCGGCAAAAGTATGCGGGAAAGCGCCGGAACGCGCTTCCCGGCCGGGCTTCCAATCGGGGCGCGGAATCGGGCTAGAATCGAAGATTGACACTTTTGCCCCTTCCGGATGTCGACGATGCGCCTTGCCCATTGCCTGATCCTGTTGATGGCCCCTGTTGCCGCGCATGCATCCGATGTGATGGCCAGCTCGGGCCGGAGCGCTTGTGTGTATTCGGCGCCCGAGGGTGAACGCACTGCGCCGGCCACGGCACCGGCCGCTGCGGCCCCGGCCACGGTCAAGCCCAGCGCAGCCGCGCCGGTCAGCACCGGCGGCGGTGGCGACGACGACATGCTGCCGCGCCTGCGTGCACCGAAATGGCACAGCTTCCTGCCGGGCATGTTCCGCTGATCCAGTCGTTGTTGCGCTGGCTGCGGTCTTCGCCGCGCCCCATTCCCGATACCGCCTGGCAACGCACCTGCCAGCGCAGCGCGTGGCTGCGCGGATTGCCGCCCTCGCGCCAGCAGCGCCTGCGCGAGCTGGCGGCGGCCTTCCTGCACGACAAGACCATCACCCCGATCGGCGGGTTGGAGCTCGGCGACGATGATGCGGTGCTGATCGCCGCGCTGTGCTGCCTGCCGCTGCTGGAACTGGGCGAGGTGGGGTTGCGCGGCTGGTCGCAGGTGCTGGTGTACCCGGAAGGCTTCATCGTGCCGCAGAGCGAGATGGACGAAGACGGGGTGCTGCACGAATGGGAAGAGGAGGCGATCGGCCAGGTGTCGCACAACGGTCCGCTGCTGCTGTCCTGGCATGACGTGCAGGCCGAGCTGAAGCACCCGCACGAAGGCGCCTGCGTGGTGGTGCACGAAATGGCCCACCGCATCGACGTGCTGGACGGCGTGCTGGATGGCACGCCGCCGCTGCCGCGCGCCTGGCAGAAGCAGTGGGCGGTCGATTTCCAGCAGGCCTACGATGCGCTGTGCGCGCAGGTGGACGACGGCCAGGAGACGGTGATCGACCCCTACGCCACCGAGGCGCCGGATGAATTCTTCGCGGTGGCGACCGAGTACCACTTCTCCGCCCCCGACCTGCTGGAGCAGGAAATGCCGGTGGTGGCCGCGCACCTGCGCCGCTTCTACGGCGCGCCACCTTCGTTCTAGACCCTCACGGCCCGGGCGGCAGCTTCACTTCGAACCGCGCGCCGCCGAGCTCCGGCGAGCGCTTCACCTGCAGCTCGCCGCGGTAGTCCTTGATCAGGTCCTGCACGATCGACAGCCCGATGCCATGGCCCTGCACGCGTTCATCGCCGCGCACGCCACGCTGCAGCACCTTGGCGACGTCCTCCGGCGCGATGCCCGGGCCGTCGTCGTCCACCGAGAGCACTAGACCGGCGCGGCGCACGCCGGGCGCGGTGAGCGGCTTGGCGGTGAGCAGCACGCGTCGGTTGGCCCACTTGAAGGCGTTTTCCAGCAGGTTGCCCAGCAGTTCCTGCAGGTCGCCCGGTTCGCCGTGGAAGCGCGCGGCCTCGTCGATGTCGAACTCGCACAGTACGCCCTTGGACGCATACACCTTTTCCAGCCCGCGCACGATTTCCTCGGCGTTGGACTCGATCGGCAGCGGTGCCGAGAACAACTTGTGCCCGGACGACGCCGCACGCGCCAGCTGGTACCCGACCAGGTTGTTCATGCGCCGCAGCTGCACGTCGAATTCCTCGCGCAGATCCTGGTCCTGCGCGCCGCTGTCGAGCTGGGTGCGCAGCACCGCGAGCGGTGTTTTCAGGCTATGCGCAAGGTCGGCCAGCGTGTTGCGCTGGCGCTCGAGGTTTTCGCGCTCGCTTTCGATGAGGGCATTGATGCTGTCGGTGAGCGGCTCCAGCTCGCGCGGATGGCGTTCGCTCATGCGCTCGGTTTCGCCGCGCTGGACCTTGGTCAGCTCGGTAATCACGCGCCGCATCGGGCGCAGGCTCCACTGCAGGATCACCGTCTGCAACAGCAGCAGGATCAAGCCGGCGCCGCCCATCCAGAACCACACCCGGCCACGGAACACGCGCAGCTGCGCACCGAGCGCGCGCGAGTCTTCCATCACGTAGATGGTGTACGGGAATTCGGTGGCGGGGTCGGCGTCGGCGTCCCACACCAGGCCCAGGCCATAGCGGTACACCGAGCCCTGGCTGCCGTCGATCTGGATCATCGGCAGCGGGCCTTCAAACACTTCCTGGCGCGGTGCCAGCAGCCCGCCACCCACGGTGGGCAGCATCGGGCCTTCGGCGGACATCGAGTTGCCCTTGCCGCCGGGCATCACCACCTGCAGGTACAAGCCGCTGCCGGGCACGTCGAAGCGGGGATCCGGCGGCTGCTCGCGGATGTACAGCGAGCGGTCGCGGGTGAAGTCGATGCCCGCCGCATAGGCGGTGGCATAGTTCTTCAGGCGCTCGCGCAGGTTGGCGCGCGCGGTGTCGGCGAATGCCGCGTCCAGCGCGTAGCCTGCGATCGCCAGGAAGGCGATCAGGCTCACACTGGCAGCCAGCAGCTGGCGTGCCTGCAGGGAGCGCGGCCGCCAGCGTTTAAAGAACCACAGACGGCCTGACATCATCCCATCGCCGGACTAACGGCTCAGCCCTCGTTGCGCGGGATCGCGAAGCGGTAACCGCGACCACGCACGGTTTCGATCGGCTTGAGTTCGCCGTCTGGGTCCAGCTTCTTGCGCAGGCGACCGATGAACACTTCCAGCACGTTCGAGTCGCGGTCGAAATCCTGCTGGTAGATGTGTTCGGTGAGGTCGGCCTTGGAGACCAGTTCACCGGCATGCATCATCAGGTATTCGAGCACCTTGTACTCGTAGCTGGTGAGGTCCACGTTGCTGCCGGCAACGCTCACGGTCTGCGCGGCGAGATCCAGCGCGACCGGGCCGCATTCTAGGGTCGGCTTGCTCCAGCCCGCAGCGCGGCGCAGCAGCGCATTGACCCGTGCCAGCAGCTCTTCGACATGGAACGGCTTGACGAGGTAATCGTCGGCGCCCTGCTTGAGGCCTTCGACCTTGTCCTGCCAGCTCGAGCGGGCGGTGAGGATCA
>Ga0105251_10003701_pt1 | contig 10963 bp, 7 predicted proteins | sample KBSS64metaG_FD_80424 | JGI IMG/M metagenome (GOLD analysis project Ga0105251, IMG submission 80424) | Switchgrass rhizosphere microbial communities from Kellogg Biological Station, Michigan, USA - KBS S6-4 metaG | ecosystem: Host-associated > Plants > Roots > Rhizosphere > Soil | place...
CAAAGTCAGCGTCTTCACCGGATGTTGCTCTGCAATGTGAAGGGTGACGGATATAAAGCCAGGATTGCAGGGCGCGTATTGTAATGCTTTGACCGCGCCCTGACCAGTACGACCGTAATCACCACAAGCCGAATAAAAATCCGGTAAACTGAGGGGATTCGGGTTTAAGGATAATAGCCATGACAATTCATGCAACAGATGTCGTTATCGTCGGCGGCGGAATGGTTGGCGGCGCCCTGGCGCTTGGCCTGGCGCAGCAGGGCTTTACGGTGACGGTTATTGAAAAAAACGCGCCACCGGCTTTTGATGCTTCTTCACCACCTGACGTGCGTATTTCGGCAATCAGCGCCTCATCGGTAGGGCTGCTGAGAGGCCTCGGCGTCTGGGATAGCGTGCGGAAAATGCGCGCCCATGCCTACCGCCAGCTCGAGACCTGGGAGTGGGAAAGCGCCCACGTTGTCTTCAACGCTGCGGAGCTGAAGCTACCTGAACTGGGCTATATGGTGGAAAACAACGTCCTGCAGCTTGCCCTGTGGCAGGCGCTGGAAGCCCATGAGCGCATATCGCTGCGGGTGGGGACATCGCTCCAGGCGATGCGGCGCGAAGAAATTTACACGTCGTTAACGCTGACTGACGGCAGCCAGATCGATGCGCGGCTGGTGGTGGGCGCGGACGGCGCCAGTTCGCAGGTGCGGCAGCTTGCGGGAATCGACATCCACGCGTGGCAGTATCAGCAATCCTGTATGTTGATAAGCGTACAGTGCGCGGGCGACCCCGGCGACAGTACCTGGCAGCAGTTCACCCCAGCGGGGCCGCGCGCGTTTTTACCGCTGTTTGACCATTGGGCTTCGCTGGTGTGGTACGACGCGCCGGCGCGGATCCGCCAGCTGCAGGGCATGAGCATGGCTCAGCTACAGCAGGAAATTACTCGTCACTTCCCGTCGCGGCTGGGAGAGGTTACGCCGCTGAGCGCGGGCGCCTTCCCGCTCACCCGCCGCCACGCATTGCAGTATGTGAAGCCGGGGCTGGCGCTGGTGGGCGATGCTGCGCACACCATTCATCCGCTGGCGGGGCAGGGGGTGAACCTCGGCTATCGCGATGTCGATGCGCTGCTTGATATTCTTGGCAGAGCAAAAGCGTACGGCGAGGAGTGGGCCAGCCTGCCGGTACTTAAGCGCTACCAGACGCGGCGTCAGGCGGACAACTTTATTATGCAGTCGGGAATGGATCTGTTTTACGCCGGATTCAGCAACGACCTGCCGCCGGTGCGTATGCTGCGAAATTTAGGGCTGATGGCGGCCGAGCGCGCTGGCGGATTAAAGCGCCAGGCGTTGAAATATGCGTTAGGTTTGTAACGAGAAAGACCCCGGCTTGCAAAGGTGAGGTCGGGGTGCGGAACGGTGATGCGCATAGCGTAAACGCCAAAAAGCAAAAAGCTCGCCGAAGCGAGCTTTTTGCTTTTGTTGGCTGGGGTACGAGGATTCGAACCTCGGAATGCCGGAATCAGAATCCGGTGCCTTACCGCTTGGCGATACCCCAATTTTACGTTGACCATTTCGTACCGGGGTCAAACCGGTGGCTTAGCGCCTGGAAATACTCCAACAAGTGCGCGCACAGCGTGAGCGACTTTTAAAATTGGCTGGGGTACGAGGATTCGAACCTCGGAATGCTGGTATCAGAAACCAGAGCCTTACCGCTTGGCGATACCCCAACAATTCTTTTGGATTTATCGAACTGAATCAATAATTCCTTTGTATGGTGGCTACGACGGGATTCGAACCTGTGACCCCATCATTATGAGTGATGTGCTCTAACCAGCTGAGCTACGTAGCCAAAATCTTACTCTATTTTCGATGGCTGGGGTACCTGGATTCGAACCAGGGAATGCCGGTATCAAAAACCGGTGCCTTACCGCTTGGCGATACCCCAATACCGTCGCGGTGAACCGCAAACATCGAAAATATGGCTGGGGTACCTGGATTCGAACCAGGGAATGCCGGTATCAAAAACCGGTGCCTTACCGCTTGGCGATACCCCAACAAAAATTTTTTACTGCCAACGCGAAAGAGTAAATGGTGCGGGAGGCGAGACTTGAACTCGCACACCTTGCGGCGCCAGAACCTAAATCTGGTGCGTCTACCAATTTCGCCACTCCCGCAAAAAAGATGGTGGCTACGACGGGATTTGAACCTGTGACCCCATCATTATGAGTGATGTGCTCTAACCAGCTGAGCTACGTAGCCATCTTTTTGCGCGTTACCTTATCGGCGTTGCGGGGCGCATTATGCGTATTGAGCCTTGAAGCGTCAACCCCTTTTTCATCGAAAATGGGCTGAACGTAACTGTTTGGTTAGGTTGCGAACAGCGTGGCGCAATAATCGGCAATTATTGGTTATTTATCGTTTTTAACGGCTTAAATAAGGCACAAAACAAAAACGGACTCCGAAGAGTCCGTTTGGAAAACCGCGCCGGTTAGTAGGCCGACTGATGTACGCCAACCGCGCGTCCTGACGGATCGTTCATTTTTTTGAAAGATTCGTCCCACTCAATCGCTTTTGCTGAAGAGCATGCGACGGAAGGGCCGCCAGGAACGCATTCGGCCGCGCTTGGAACCGGGAACAGCTCTTCGAAGATCTCACGGTACAGATACGCTTCTTTCGATGATGGCGTGTTGTACGGGAAGCGGAAGCTGGCGGTTTCCAGCTGCTGATCGGAAATTTGTTCAGCGGCCACTTCTTTTAAAGTATCGATCCAGCTGTAACCGACGCCATCAGAGAACTGCTCTTTCTGGCGCCAGGCGACGCTTGCCGGCAGGTAAGATTCAAAACATTCACGCAGAACATGTTTTTCCATTTTACCGTTGCCGCACATTTTGTCCTGCGGGTTGATACGCATTGCCACATCGAGGAATTTCTTATCCAGGAACGGCACGCGCGCTTCAACGCCCCATGCGGACATCGCTTTGTTGGCGCGAGCGCAGTCAAACATATGTAGCGCCTGCAGCTTGCGTACGGTCTCTTCGTGCAGCTCTTTGGCGTTTGGCGCTTTATGGAAATAAAGGTAGCCGCCAAATACTTCGTCAGAACCTTCGCCAGACAGCACCATTTTGATGCCCATGGCTTTGATTTTACGCGACATCAGGTACATCGGCGTTGACGCGCGAATCGTCGTCACGTCATAGGTTTCAATGTGATAGATAACATCGCGAATCGCGTCCAGGCCTTCCTGCACCGTAAAGTGGATTTCGTGGTGCACGGTGCCCAGATGGTTAGCCACTTCCTGCGCGGCTTTCAGATCGGGCGCGCCTTCCAGACCGACGGCGAAGGAGTGCAGCTGCGGCCACCAGGCTTCTGATTTTTCCTGATCTTCGACGCGGCGCGCGGCATATTTTTTGGTGATGGCGGAAATCACCGATGAATCCAGGCCGCCGGAGAGCAGGACGCCGTAAGGGACATCGGACATCAGGTGGCTTTTCACCGACTCTTCCAGCGCCTGACGCAGTTCGTTTTTGTCCGTGACGTTGTCTTTGACCGCGTCATAGTCGAACCAGTCGCGCTGATAGTACTCGCGGATTTCGCCATCTTTGCTCCACAGGTAGCTGCCTGCCGGGAACTCTTTAATCGTGCGGCATACCGGAACCAGCGCTTTCATTTCTGAGGCAACGTAGAAGTTGCCGTGTTCGTCGTGACCCATATACAGCGGGATGATGCCGATGTGGTCGCGACCAATCAGATACGCGTCTTTTTCGCTGTCGTAGAGAGCGAAAGCAAACATCCCCTGCAGATCGTCGAGGAAGTCCGGACCTTTTTCCTGATACAGCGCGAGGATAACTTCGCAGTCGGAACCGGTCTGGAACGCATAGCGGTCGCCGTATTCCGCGCGCAGCGCCTGGTGGTTGTAGATTTCACCGTTAACGGCGAGGGCGTGAGTTTTTGCAGCGTTGTACAGCGGCTGCGCGCCGGCGTTCACGTCGACGATTGACAGGCGTTCATGCGCCAGGATGGCTTTATCACAGGCATAGACGCCTGACCAGTCCGGACCGCGGTGGCGCATCAGGCGGGAAAGCTCCAGTGCCTTTTTACGCAGCTCACCCGCGTCAGTTTTAATATCCAGTACGCCAAAAATCGAACACATAGCCTTCTCCGTTACCCTGTCTTGTTTGATGTTGTGCAGGCTTCGTCTAATCGCGAAGCCTCAGTGCATGCTTTAGAAAATGCCGCAAAGGGGCGAAGGGCGCAAGGGGTTTACGCCAGCAAAAGAAAATAACGCAATTGTGATTGTCGAATAGTGAAAAAAGAGTATGTTTTGAGCGCTTTTGTTGATGAATATTCAGTAATAACGCTTTTCTTTTAGATGAAAGCGTTCAGAAGAGGCTTGAAAATAAGAAACCACGTCGCAGGACGTGGTTTTATTTAGAAAATATCGATTTCCGCAACCGATGGATAAATCCAGGATGGGCGGAACGGCATGCTGTCGATATCATCAAGCGTGGCTACCCCGGAAAGCACCAGAATGGTTTCCAGCCCGGCCTGGAAACCCGCCAGAATATCCGTGCGCAGGTTATCGCCGACGATGACCGTCTGTTCTGAATGCGCCTGCATTTTGTTGAGCGCGGAGCGGATAATCCACGGGCTCGGTTTACCCACGTAGAACGGCTTGCGGCCGGAGATTTTTTCAATACCGGCGCACAGCGCGCCGCAGGCCGGGTAATAGCCGCGACCGTGGGTATCGGGGTTAGTGGCGATAAAGCGCGCGCCGTTAGCGACAAAAAAAGCGGCCTTATGCATCATCTCCCAGTTAAAGGAGCGCGTCTCACCGACGATAACAAAATCCGGATTGACGTCGGTGATGGTAAAGCCGGCTTTGTACAGTTCGTGAATCAGCGCGCCTTCACCGACCACATAGGCTTTTTTGCCTTCCTGACGGCGCAGAAAATCGGCAGTGGCCATCGCCGAGGTATAAAAGGCGGTATCAGGGACATCGATTCCCGCCGTCGCAAAGCGGTTTGCCAGGTCCTGCCCGGTTTGCGAAGGGTAGTTGGTCAGCATTACCAGCGGCATCTCTTTTTCGAGAATGCGCTTGATGAATTCAGCGGCGCCCGGCACGGCCACATTGTCGTGCATCAGCACGCCGTCAATATCACAAATTACGTTTTGAATGGTCATGAACTGTCCGACATCGTTGGAGAAAGGCGAAACTATAAAGCGGCTTTAGCTTTCCAGCAAACGCTGGAGCAGAGTCCCGTTGAGCATCGCGCGCTTGACCAGGGCAAAAGCGCCGATGGCTGAACGATGATCGAGCGTGGATCGCACTACTGGCAGATTTTTGCGAAATGCCTTCAGGGCCTGGGTATTGATACAGGCTTCAATCGCCGGCAGGAGAACTTTCTCCGCTTCCACGATCTCCCCGGCAATCACCACTTTTTGCGGATTAAACAGGTTAATGGCGATAGCGATGGTTTTACCCAGATGACGGCCAACGTGCTCGATCACCTCGCAGGCCAGCGCATCGCCTTTATTTGCGGCTTTGCAGATCGTTTTTATCGTGCAGTCATCGAGGGAGATTTTGCTCTGATAACCCTGCTCCAGCAGATGACGAACGCGATGTTCAATGGCGGCGTTGGCGGCGACGGTTTCCAGACAGCCGAAGTTGCCGCAGTGGCAGCGCTCGCCCAGCGGGTCGACCTGGATATGGCCGATTTCCCCGACGTTACCGTTACGGCCAATAAAAATCCGCCCGTTGGAGATGATCCCTGCGCCGGTCCCACGGTGTACGCGCACCAGAATGGAGTCTTCACAGTCGTGGCTCGCACCAAAGTAGTGCTCCGCCAGCGCCAGGCTACGAATATCGTGCCCGACATAGCAAGTGACTTTAAAGCGTTTTTCCAGCGCTTCAACCAGCCCCCAGTTCTCCACCTGAATATGCGGCATATAGCGAATGACGCCGCTTTCCGGATCGACCAGCCCCGGCAGGATCACCGAAATGGCGATTAGCTCGCGGATTTTGCGCTGACAGCTCTCCATAAAGGAGGCGATGATGTTGAGCAGGGCGTGTTCCAGCGTTTCCTGGGTTCTTTCCGGCAGCGGGTAGTGCTCTTCTTCGAGGGTCTTACTGCTTAAATCATAGAGCGTCAGGGTGGCGTCATAGCGGCCAAGACGTACGCCGATGGCGTGAAAGCTGCGGGTTTCGGCAATAATTGAGATGGCGCGGCGGCCCCCGGTGGAGGCCTGCTGATCGACTTCTTTGATCAGTCCGCGTTCAATAAGCTGACGCGTAATTTTGGTTACGCTGGCAGGGGCAAGCTGGCTTTGTTCCGCAATCTGGATACGCGAGATGGGGCCGTGCTGATCGATGAGCCGATAGACGGCCGCGCTGTTCAGCTGTTTTACGAGATCGACGTTACCAATTTGAGCCTGTCCGCCTGCTGTCATACTTTTACTTACTCAGTGACGACCTCGTTACCATTAACGATGGTCTTGGTGATTTTATAATCGCGGGTGAATGCGGTCAGGTTAGCGACCATCCCCGGGGCAATGCTGCCTAACTGTTTGTCTACGCCAATGGCGCGGGAAGGGTAGAGCGTCGCCATACGCAACACTTCATCCAGCGCAATGCCGCAATGCTCAACGAGGTTACGCACCCCTTCAATCATGGTCAATGAAGAGCCGCTGAGGGTACCGTTCTCATCTACGCACAGGCCGTTCCGGTAGTATATTGTTTTACCAGCAAAAATGAACTGCTCAATATTGGCACCCGCCGGCGCCGTTGCGTCGGTGACGAGGCACAGCTTGTCGCCTTTCAAGCGTTTAGCGAGGCGGACGTTAGCGTAATCGACGTGCATGCCATCGACGATGATACCGCAGTAGACATCCGGTTCGTCGAAAATCGCCCCGGCCAGACCCGGTTCGCGGCCGGTAATATACGGCATAGCGTTAAACAGGTGGGTGGCAAACGTAATCCCGGCGCGAAAACCGATTTTCGCTTCTTTTAGCGTCGCGTTGGAATGACCGGCGGAGACGATGATACCTGCGGCCACCAGTTTGCGGATAACTTCTGGTTCAACGCGTTCCGGCGCGAGGGTGATTTTGGTTATTACATCCGCGTTTTCGCACAGGAAATCGACCAGCGCGGCGTCCGGTTTACGGACGTAATCCGGGTTATGGGTGCCTTTTTTGACAATATTCAGCCACGGGCCTTCAAGATGCAGGCCCAGCGCCTGGTTGGGATGCTTTTGCAAATACTCGCGCATCACGCGGACACCCTGTTTCATCAGGTCATCGCTGGCGGTAATGAGCGTGGGCAGATAGCTGGTGCAGCCGGAGCGTTCATTCGCCTTCTGCATAATTTCCAGCGTTTCAACGGTGACCGCATCCGCCGTGTCGTTGAACTGCACGCCGCCGCAGCCGTTAAGCTGGACGTCGATAAAACCGGGGGCAAGGATCGCACCATTAACCGAGCGCTGTTCGATCCCGGTGGGCAGCTCAGTCTGCGGACAGATACGTTCGATAAGGCCATTGGCGATAACAATCGCATGGTCATCCAGAATTTCATGACCGGTATAAATCCGGCCTTGGGTTAATGCATACATTACGACCCCCGGTTGTCAAAAATGGTTGTCCCGCAGGGTCTGCTGCGGGACGAAACTACATTACAGACCTTTGATATTTTCGGCTTCTAATTCGTTGAAATATTTCAGTGTCTTAACTTTCAGTTCCATAGTGGACGGCTCATCGCAGACGACAACCGCTTTCGGGTGCAGCTGCAGACAGGTGATGGTCCACATATGGTTTACGTTGCCTTCCACCGCCGCCTGCAGCGCCAGCGCTTTCTGATGACCCAGCACCAGAATCATCACTTCTTCCGCGTCGAGCAGCGTGCCCACGCCAACGGTCAGCGCGTATTTAGGCACCTGGTCAACATCACCGTCGAAGAAACGGGAATTCGCTACGCGAGTATCGTGGGTCAGAGTTTTGATGCGTGTGCGTGAAGCCAAAGAAGAGGCTGGTTCGTTAAAAGCGATGTGGCCATCGTTACCCACGCCGCCCATAAACAGGTGGATTTTACCGTAAGAACGAATTTTTTCTTCATAGCGACGGCATTCTGCATCAATATCCGGCGCGTTACCATTCAGCAGGTTAATATTTTCCGCCGGGATATCAACGTGATCAAAGAAGTTGCGATGCATAAAGCTATGATAGCTTTCTGGGTGCTCTTTCGGCAGGCCTACGTACTCATCCATGTTGAAGGTGACGACATGCTTAAAGCTAACCTGGCCTGCTTTGTGCATCTCAACCAGGGCTTTATAAGCGGTCAGAGGCGTGCCGCCGGTAGGCAGACCGAGGACAAACGGGCGGTCCGCTGTCGGTTTGAACGCATTGATGCGGTTAACGATATGCCGGGCAGCCCATTTACCGACTTGTTCAGCTGTTACCAGGGGGATCAGTCTCATTGTTCACCTCTATAGTTAAATTAGAACCTGGCGGATTGGCGCCAGCATACTATTAAGAGTATCGCAGTAACTGCGCCGACCGGGGTCAATCCGTGTTGATTTTTTGAATGATAAAATAAGTTTTCGTTGTTAGCCAGTCAAAGGCGGAGGTGAATACGATATTTGGTGACTATTGTCACAAAAAATACCCATTTAATTTGCGAGACGAATTAATTTTTCAGACACTTTGCAGGTAAGTTAAAAAATTAACCAGGTTACACAATAATAAAGTGGCTTTAGTGAGCCTCATCGGGGTCTCATAGGGGGAATAAGATGAATATTTTAGGTTTTTTTCAGCGTCTCGGTAGGGCGTTACAGCTCCCTATCGCAGTGCTGCCGGTCGCGGCGCTGCTGCTGCGATTCGGTCAACCGGATCTGCTTAACATTTCGTTTATCGCCCAGGCAGGCGGGGCAATCTTTGACAACCTGGCGCTGATTTTCGCTATCGGCGTCGCATCCAGCTGGTCGAAAGACAGCGCCGGCGCCGCGGCGCTGGCGGGGGCGGTAGGTTACTTCGTTTTGACCAAAGCGATGGTCACCATCAACCCGGCCATCAACATGGGCGTGCTGGCGGGTATCATTACCGGTCTGGTCGGCGGCGCCGTGTATAACCGCTGGTCAGGTATCAAACTGCCTGACTTCCTGAGCTTCTTCGGCGGCAAACGTTTTGTGCCCATCGCCACCGGCTTCTTCTGTCTGGTGCTGGCAGCCATCTTCGGCTACGTCTGGCCGCCGGTGCAGAACGCCATTCATGCCGGCGGTGAATGGATTGTCGGCGCGGGCGCGCTCGGCTCCGGTATCTTTGGTTTCATCAACCGCCTGCTGATCCCGACGGGTCTGCATCAGGTGCTGAACACCATCGCCTGGTTCCAGATTGGTGAATTCACCAACGCTGCTGGCGCGGTGTTCCACGGCGACATCAACCGCTTCTATGCGGGTGACGGCACCGCGGGGATGTTCATGTCCGGTTTCTTCCCGATCATGATGTTCGGTTTGCCGGGTGCGGCGCTGGCGATGTATTTCGCAGCCCCGAAAGAGCGTCGTCCGATGGTCGGCGGTATGCTGCTGTCGGTGGCCATCACCGCGTTCCTGACCGGTGTGACCGAACCGCTGGAATTCCTGTTCATGTTCCTGGCGCCGCTGCTGTACCTCCTGCACGCCATCCTAACCGGTATCAGCCTGTTCGTTGCGACGGCGCTGGGTATCCACGCGGGCTTCTCCTTCTCCGCAGGCGCCATCGACTATGTTCTGATGTACAGCCTGCCGGCAGCCAGTAAAAACGTCTGGATGCTGATCGTGATGGGCGTCGTGTTCTTCGTTATCTACTTCCTGCTGTTCAGCGCGGTTATCCGCATGTTCAATCTGAAAACGCCGGGTCGTGAAGATAAAGTGGATGACGTGGTCACTGAAGAGGCCAACAGCAACACCGAAGAAGGCTTAACTCAGCTGGCGACCAACTACATCGCGGCGGTCGGCGGTACGGATAACCTGAAAGCGATTGATGCTTGTATTACCCGTCTGCGTCTGACCGTGGCGGACTCTGCGCTGGTTAACGACGCGGCCTGTAAGCGCCTCGGCGCTTCCGGTGTGGTTAAACTGAACAAGCAGACCATCCAGGTTATCGTGGGCGCGAAAGCGGAATCCGTGGGCGATGAAATGAAGAAAGTGGTTGCCCGTGGCCCGGTTGCCGCAGCGGCTGCAGCGTCTCATAGCGCACCCGTAGCCGCTCAGGCAGTTAAACCACAGGCTGTTGCTAACGCGAAGACTGTCGAAGCGCTGGTTTCGCCGATTACCGGCGACATTGTGGCGCTGGAGCAGGTTCCGGATGAAGCCTTCGCCAGCAAAGCCGTCGGCGACGGCGTGGCGGTAAAACCGACCGATAAGATTGTGGTTGCGCCGGCGGCGGGCACCGTGGTGAAGATTTTCAACACCAACCATGCTTTCTGTCTGGAAACTGAAAACGGTGCGGAAATCGTCGTCCATATGGGCATCGATACCGTTGCGCTTAACGGCCAGGGCTTTAAACGCCTGGTGGAAGAGGGCGCGGAAGTGAAAGCGGGTGAGCCGATTCTGGAACTGGATCTTGAGTTCCTCAACGCTAACGCGCGTTCGATGATTAGCCCGGTCGTCTGCAGCAACAGCGACGACTACAGCGCGCTGGTTATCCAGGCAACCGGTAAGGTTGTTGCGGGCCAGACGCCGCTGTACGAAATTAAAGGCAAGTAAGACTCCTGAGTGGCGTTTATGCCTCAGCGGCGCAGCGAAAGCTGCGCCGCTTTTTTTTACCGCAAACACCCCCATAATCTCCTTCTGATCGCTATTTTGCGTAACTAATAGTTGTCTCTACGCCCTGCTTGTAAGATCATGTGCCGTTATACGTTGTTTACGCTTTGAGGAACCCACGATGAGTGAGGCAGAAGCCCGCCCGACTAACTTTATTCGTCAGATCATTGATGAAGATCTGGCTACTGGTAA
>Ga0105251_10003704_pt1 | contig 10960 bp, 5 predicted proteins | sample KBSS64metaG_FD_80424 | JGI IMG/M metagenome (GOLD analysis project Ga0105251, IMG submission 80424) | Switchgrass rhizosphere microbial communities from Kellogg Biological Station, Michigan, USA - KBS S6-4 metaG | ecosystem: Host-associated > Plants > Roots > Rhizosphere > Soil | place...
GCCAGGCGGTCGAGGCGGTTGAGCAGGCGCGTGCCGTCGATCCGGGGCGCGGCGCCGCGGCGCCGGCCGCCCGCGACAGCCGTGGCGTTGCGCACCGGTACCACCTCAGCTGACGACATGTCCGCCTCCCATGCGCCGGGCCCGGGAGCGGCGGCTGTCGGCGTGGATGAAGACGCGGTGCAGCCAGCGGTCGCGGCCGTCGTACCGGGGCACGAACGGCGTGCGGCCGTGCAGGGCGACCCGGTTGTCGACGATCGCCAGGTCGCCCGGGGCGAAGTAGACGGTGTCGCAGACCGATTCGAGGGCCTCGCGCAGGGCGGTCATGGCGCGCGCGGCGCCCGCGTCCAGGGGTGTGGTGGCGTGGAAGTCCACCTGGGCGTCCGGATCCTCCGGCGCGCCGGAGATGGCTCCGTGCGCCACCGCGGTTCCGGAGCCGTTGAACGACGGCGGCGGGTCGGTACGGAAGCGGGGCTCGGCGAGGATTCGCCGCTGCTCGGCGCAGAGCAGCCCGATGGCGCGCCGGAGCGAGGCGATGCGCAGTCCGGCCTTTCCGTCGAGGTCCTCGCGCAGGCAGGACAGGGCGACGAAGTCGGGCCGATGGGGATGGAACGCGTTCTCCGTGTGCATCTCCAGGTTGACCGACCCGGCGTTGCTCTGGGACCGCTCCTCACCCGGCACCGGCACCACGTTGTGCACCAGAGCCCCGTGCTTCTCGCCTTCGAAACCCACCACTTCACCCAGCACCATGGCGCACAGCACGAGCGCCGAGGCCGGCACGGTGGCGGAGCGCTCGATGGACTCCTTGCGGGTGGGGGTGGCAGGCAGCGGCCCGACCGGCAGGCCGTGGATCTGCAGCACGCCCGCCTTGCCGGAGTCGGCGGAGAAGTTGCGCAGCGCCGTGCGCAACGTCACCGGGAGCGCGCAGGAGAGGTCCCGCGCCGCCGCCAGCCAGCGGGGGTCGTCCAGCAGGCCCGGTACGGTCTGCGACAGGAGCTCGGCGAACCGCTTGAGCTCCTGGCGTACGTCCAGGTCAAGATGAATTGACTCTTTTTCCAGGTTCGTTGTGACAGGGGTTACTTCCGTCATTGTCTGCTCCGGTGTGGATCCGGGGGAAGTGACATCAGGGCGTGCCCACGGAACGGGCCACGGCGGCGACGTTCGGTGCCTGCACGGCCGCGTAGTGATCCCCGGCGAGGGAGGCGGTCTCCGTGCCGCCCGGGCACAGCCGCAGCCACTGCTGCCGGGCCGCCTCGGGGGTGTCGCCGGCGCTGAAGAGCAGGGTGCGGCCCGCGTGGGGGCGCGGACGGTGGTCCCTGAGCGCGCGCCAGTTGGCGGCGAAGACCTCGAAGAGCCGCAGCTCCTCACCCTCGCCGGCGTCCGCGGAGACCAGCTGTGCGGCGCGCATGCGCGTCACCAGTTCCTGACGCCGTTCGGCCGGCCGCATGTCCGCCAGTTTCTCCACGTCCAGGGCCATGTCGACCTTGTGCAGCCGGTCGAGGAAGGTCAGATAGGCGGCGATCACCGCCGGCTCCTCCTCACCGCGGCGCACGGGGTGCGCCCGGTGCGGCAGGAGCGCGGGCGGCAGGGCCGGGTCGATCAGGGCGAGCAGCTCGACCTCCTCGCCGGCCGCGGCGCACCGCCGGGCCATCTCGTGCGCCACCAGACCACCGAACGACCAGCCGAGCAGCCGTATCGGGCCCTCGGGCTGCGCCTGCCGGATGACGGCCAGGTGCGCCTCGGCAATGTCGGCGACCGCGGTGTGCGGCTGCTCGCCCGGCTCGATGCCGGCCGACTGCAGCCCGTACACCGGGCCTTCGCCGGGCAGGGACCGGGCCAGGTCGAGGTAGCAGAACGCGGTGCCTCCGACGGGCGCGACACAGAACGTGGGCCGTCCGGTGCCGTGCCGCAGCGGCACGAGCGTCCTCAGCTGCCGGGGCCGGCGAGCAACCAGGGAAGCGGCCTGGGCCGCCACGGTGGCGGCGTCCAGGAGACTGGCCATGGGCAGAGCGATACCCAGCTCCTTTCTGATCGTCGAGATGAGCCGCACGCCGAGCAGGGAGTTTCCGCCGGCGGCGAAGAAGTCGTCCTCGATGCCGATGCCCCGGGTCTGCAGGATCCGCTCCCAGATGTGCAGCAGATCCAGCTCCGTGCGGCTGCGGGGGGCCGGCCGCGGGCCGACCGGCGCCGCGGAGGGCGACGGCAGCGCCGCCTGGTCGAGCTTCCCGTTGTGCGAGAGCGGGAATTCGGCCATGGGGACCACGGCGCTCGGCACCAGCGCCGGGGGCAGCTGCTCCTTGCACCAGCGGCGTACGTCCGCGACGAGCCCTTCGGCGTCCGTCCAGGTTCCGGCTGCGGCCGTGCGCTCCGGCCCGGGAGCGTCGGAGCCCGCCGCGACCAGCAGTTGCCGGCGCACCGGTGCCGCGGTCACGGCGTCCGGCACCACGTACGCCACCAGCCGCTTCCCGCCGCCGCTGTCGTCGACGACCACGACGGCGTCGCGCACCCCGGCGTGCTCGACCAGGACCGACTCGATCTGGCCCGGTTCGATCCGCACACCGTGCAGCTTGACCTGCCGGTCGATGCGGCCGAGGAACTCGATGACCCCGTCCGGAGCCATCCTCGCGAGGTCGCCGGTCCGGTACATGCGCTCGCCGGGACGGCCCGGCGGCGCGGGCGCGAATCGGTCCGCGGTCAGCGCCGGGGCGCCGCGGTACCCGCGGCCCATGAGGTCGCCGGCCAGGCAGAGCTCGCCCGCCGCCCCGAAGGGCACCGGATTGAGGTCCTGGTCGCAGACCAGAGCCCAACTGCGCCCGATGGGGCGGCCGATGGGCACCGTGGTCCGGCCGTCGTCCGCCCGGCACTCCCAGGCGGTGGCGATGATCGCCGTCTCGGCCGGGCCGTAGTGGTTGTGGAGCCGGATCCACGGCAGTTCCCGCAGCGTCCGCTGCTGCAGCTCGTACGGGAGTGCCTCGCCGGCGGGCACGATGTGGCGCAGACTGCTGCACCGCCGCGCCACCTCGGGAGTGTCCAGGAAGATGGCGAGCATCGAGGGGACGGGGTGGATCACCGTGATCTGCCGGCTCGCCACCAGATCGGCGAGGTAGTGCGTGTCCCGGTGACCGCCGGGTTCGGCAAGCACCAGCCGGCTGCCCACGGTCAGCGGCCGGAAGATCTCCCACAGCGACACGTCGAAACTGATCGGGACCATCTGCAGGACCGCGTCGTCGGGACCCAGGGGGATGCGCTGCTGGCCCCACTCGAGGGTGTTGACCAGCCCGCGGTGGGTGTTCTCCACTCCCTTGGGCCGGCCCGTCGACCCGGAGGTGTAGATGACGTAAGCGAGTTGGTCGCCGCCGCTCCAGCCGCCCGGGACATTGCCGGCCGGCCCGTGCGTCAGCAGGCCGGGCTCGGCGTCCAGGCAGACGGCCGGGACGCCGGTCTCCCCGAGATCCTCCAGCCACGCCTTTTCGGTGACCAGCGCGGCAGGCCCTGCCTGAGCGAGCAGCGTGCGCCGCCAGTCGCGCGGATACTCGGGGTCGACGGGGAGGACGACGCCGCCGGCCTTGAGCACCGCAAGGTAGGCGACCGCAAGGTCGACCGAGCGCTCCAGATGAACGGCAACGACCGCTTCGGCCCCGATCCCGGTGGCCGCCAGCCGGCGCGCGAGCCGGTTGGCGCGGGCATTGAGCTCCCCGTAGGTCAGTTCGTCCGTGCCGCAGACCACCGCGACCGCGTCCGGCACGCGCTCGGCCTGGCCTTCCACGAGTCCGTGGACGGAGCTCTCCTCGCCGAGGGCGGTGACGGTCGCGGGCGCCCGCTCGCCGAAGGCCACCGTGGCCTCCGGCCCGTAGGCGACGGAGCGATACGTCCTCGGTGTCAGCACCTGGTGGGTGTCGCCGTCCGGATCGGCCGCCATGGCCTCCAGGACCGTGCGGTAGAGGTTGCCCAGCAATGCCTGGGCGTACGGGCCGGCATCCCCCGGCCGGCTGTACACCGTCAGCCGTCCGGTCTGCGCGACGGCCATCAGCCGGAACTCGTTCGGGCTGTCGTCGACCACGGCGTCGTCGTCGATGAGATCCCAGTCCAGGACATGGAAGTCCAGGTAGGCGAAGGCGACATCGATCATGCGGGAATGGCGGCTGCCTTCCTGGATGTCGCCCAGCGGATAGCGGCGGTGCGGCCACATCTCGATCTCGGTGTCGCGCACCTGCTGGACCAGCTGTCGCCAGGTGCGAGCACCACGGCGGAAGGGGAAGGGGACCGTGTTCACATACAGGCCGGGAACGCGGTCCGCGCCCTCGGCCTCCGGCCGGGTGTCACACACCAGGCCGGCGGAGAACGCCTCGCTGGTGGTGATCATGCTCATCACCGCCAGATGGGCCGCCAGCATCACGTTCTTCAGCGACGCGTCCGCCGTACGGGCCAGCTTGCCCAGGTCGTCCAGCAGATCGTCGTAGCGGGTGACCAGCTGCTTCACCGGACCCGACCCGCCGCCCCACGCGCTCGGCAGCTCCAGCTTGGCGTGGTCGGCGACCACGTCCCGCCAGTACGAGGCGTGCGCCGGGTCGCGCATGTCCTTCTGCTCCAGCGCGATGAAGTCGGCGTACCGGATTCGGGGCAGCGGCGTGGGCTCGTATGCCGTGCCGTCGTACAGGGCGTGGTAACGGTCGAACACCTCGGAGAGCAGTACGTGGAAGCTCCAGCCCTCGAGGATCGGATGGAACTCGGTGAAGGTGACCCACCACTGGTCCTCGCAGACATGGGTGAAGTACCGGAAGAGCGGCGCCGTGCCCAGGTCGAACCGGCGGTCGCGCTCCGCGGCCATGTAGGCCCGCACCTCGTCCCGCTGCGCCTTTGCCGGCAGGTGCCGCACATCGGCCGTCCCCACGGGCAGATGGGCCTCGCGGTGCACGAGCTGGAGCGGTTCGCCGTACGTCGTGAGGTCCATCGTGGTGCGCAACGCCTCGTGCCGGGCGACGGTGGCGTCGATGGCCGCCTGCAGGAGGTCATGGCGGTACGGCCGGCCGTCGCGGACCAGATAGCAGGTGACGTTGTGGTAGTTGCCCTCGGCGCCCGAGGACTCCATCTCGAGGATCATCCCGAGCTGAATGCGCGACAGCGGATACGCGTCCGTGACGCCCTCGGGTATCCGGGCCCGGTCGGCCGGGTCGAGCAACTCGAAGGGCCGCACCGGCGGCGCATCGGCGCTGTGCGCGGAGCGGGGACCCAGGATCCGGGCGAAGGCCTCGACGCTGCGGTGCTCGAAGACGTCCCGCACGGTGACGTGGTAGCCCTGTTGCCGCAGGGCACCCACCACGGCGACCGCGCGCACCGAATCCCCGCCGAGGGTGAAGAAGTTGTCGCGGACGCCGAAGTCGGCGGTGCCCAGCACCGTGCTCCACACCGCCGCGATCTCCGTCTCGGCGTCGGAGCGGGGCGCCACCAGGTCGGTGCTGACGCCGCGGGACGCCCGGTCGGGTGCGGGCAGCGCATCGGTGTCGATCTTGCCGACGTCCGTCAGCGGAAGCGAGTCCAGGACGACGATCGCCGACGGCACCATGTACTCGGGCAGGCGCTCGCCCACGAAAGCCCGGAGCACGGCCTGGTCGGGGACGGCCGCCTCGGCCGCGGGCACCACGTAGCCGACCAGCTCGGACCGCCCGCCCTCAAACTGCCGGGCGACGACCAGGGCGGTACGTACGGCGGGATGCGCGGCCAGGGTGTTCTCCACCTCGGCCGGCTCCACCCGGTAACCGCGGATCTTGACCTGCTTGTCGACCCGGCCGACGAACTCCACGTCGCCGCCGGGCCGGAGGGCCACGAGGTCGCCCGTGCGGTACAGCCGCGCGCCCGGCTCGGCGGAGAACGGGTCGGGGAGATACTTCTCCGCTGTCAGGCCGGGCTTGTTCAGATAGCCGCGGGTGACCCCGGTGCCGCCGATGTAGACCTCGCCGACGACGCCGAAGGGCACCGGCCGCATGCGGTCGTCGAGGACGTACATCGTGGTGTTGGGCATGGCCGAGCCGATCGGCACCAACTCGGTCCCGACCGGCCGGTCGAGGCGGCAGCCGGAGTTGCCGACGGTGATCTCGGTCGGGCCGTACTCGGCGGCGACGCTGCCCGGGCCGGCGTCGGCGAGCCAGCTGTTGGCCAGCGTGCCGGAGAAGCGGTCGCCCGCCGCGATGACCAGGCCGGCGAGGGAGCGCCGCTGGTCCGCGTCGAGCTGCCCGGCCAGCAGCTCCAGGTGGCCGGGCGCCATCTTCACAAAGCTCAGCGGCCCGCACGCCAGGAGCCGCGCGCCCAGCTCCGAGGGTTCGCCGTCGGGCAGCAGGTGGACCGGGCGGCCGCGCAGCAGCGAGGTGTAGAGGTTCGGCACACCCAGGTCGAAGGCGGCGGAGGAGAAGAGCGCGGTTCCGCCGGGCGCCTGGAGGTAGGTGTCGACCGTCCACCACAGGTAGTTCATGAGCCCGCGGTGGGTGACCATGACGCCCTTGGGCCGCCCGGTCGTCCCCGAGGTGTAGATGAGGTAGGCGAGCGCGTCGGGGTCGACGCAGATCCCCGGGCCGTCGGCTGCGTGCGCGCCGATGACGTCGGCGTCGCGGTCCACCAGGACGACGGTGCGCCCGTCCAGGCCCCGGGCCAGGGCGGCGGCGCCGGGCTCGTCGGTCACCACGACCTGGGCGCCGGCGTCGCTGAGGACGTAGCCGCGCCGGGTGGCGGAGTCGCCGGGGTCCAGCGGGGCGTAGGCGGCGCCGGTCTTCAGGACCGCGAGCAGCGCCACGACCAGACGCGCGTTTCTGGGCAGGTGCACCCCGACGACCGAACCGGGTTCGACGCCGCGGCCGAGCAGGTGCCGGGCGAGGCGGTTCGCCTGCGCTTCCAACTCGCCGAAGGTCAGGCACGTATCGCCCGCCAGGACGGCCGGCGCGTCCGGCACGATCCGGGCCTGCTCGGCGATCAGCTCGTGCAGGGCTTCCCCGGGCCGGTCCGCGCTCCCGCCGTCCGCCGCGGCGAGCAGCTCGTCCAGCTCCTGCCCGGCGATGTACGCAAGGTCGGACAGCGGCGTGTGCGGGCTCCTCGTGGCGCTCTGCAGCAGCTGGAAGAAGTTCTCGGCGAGCCGGCGGACGGTATCGGGCTCGAAGAGCGCCGTCGAGTACTCGACGGCCCCGGACATGGTGCCGTCGGCCGCGGAGTCGAGCTGCAGGGTCAGGTCCAGCTTGGAGTTCTCGCTGAGGAAGGGCAGGCGAGTGGCCTCGACCCCCGGGATCGCGATCCCCTCCGGATCGCCGTCCCCGTAGCTGAACATGACCTGGGCCAGGGGCGGCGTGGACAGATCCCGGTCCGGCGCCAGCTCGCTCACGAGCACGTCGAAGGGGACCTGCGCGTGCTCCACCGCGTCGAGGACCCGCAGCTTGTTGCGTCGTACGAGATCGGAGAAGGCAAGGGCGTGCGACCAGTCGGTGCGGACGACGATCGTGTTGACGAAACACCCGATCAGATCCTGCGTCGCCCCCTCCTCGCGCCCCGCCACCGGGACGCCCACGGCGATGTCCGACCGGCCGGTATAGCGGCCGAGGAGCATCTGGAAGGCGGTGAGCAGCACGACGAACGGGGTGGTGTCGTGCTCCGCCGCACACCCCCGGACCGCCTCCGCCACCGCCGGGGGGACGGTGATCGGGAGGGAGGCGCCCGCGGAGGAGCGCACCGCCTGGCGCGGACGGTCGGTGGGCAGCTCCAGCGGCATGCTGCCGGCCAGCTCCCGGGTCCAGAACGCCAGGGAGTTCGCGAGCGTGCCGTCGGCGAGCCGCGTGCGCTGCCGCTCGGAGTAGTCGGCGTACTGCATCGCCGGCGGCGCCGGCTCCGCGCCGGCCGCGCCGCTTTCCGCCTGGTAGGCGAGAGACAGGTCGCGCCAGAGAATCGGCTCGGACCAGGCGTCGAAGGCGATGTGGTGGACCGCCACCACGAGGTAGTGGTCATCATCGGCCACCGTGACCAGGCCCGCGCGGGCCACCAGGCCCTCGGCCAGTGACAGCGGGGAACGGGCCAGCGTCCGCACCTGCTCCCGGGCGCGGTCCTCCCGGCCCTCGGCGGCCTCATCGCGCAGGTCGCAGTGGCTCATCGCGCTGCGCGGGCTGTCCGTCACCTCCTGCACCGGCTCCGCGCCCGCCATGCGGTAGCGGGTCCGCAGCACCTCGTGGCGCTCCAGGACTCGCGCCCAGGCCCGCCGCATGGCCTCGGCGTCGACCGTCCCGCGCAGCCGCAGCACCATGGGGATGTGGTATTCGCCGCTGTCCGGGTTGATCGAGTCGAGAAACCAGAGCCGGCGCTGACTCGGCGACAGCGGCACGGGCTTGCTCCGGTCGGCCGTGGGTGTCGCGGGGGCCGCCGAAGTCCCGGTCCCCGCGAGGCGGCTCCTCAGGACGGAGTCCCGCAGGGCCTGGATGTCCTCGGTCATGCTTCCTCACTTCTCCCGCGTCGCCAGGGCGACGACCTCGGCGTCCGAGAGACCGGATACGGCACTACGGATCTCGGATTCGACAACCTGCGCCAGATCTCTGGCGGCTGGAAAATCGAAGACGGTCCGCAGCGAGAGCTGGACCCGGTAGCGGGCCGAAATACGCGCGATGACCTTGGCGGCCATGATGGAAGTGCCGCCGATACGAAAGAAGCTGCGGGTGGCATCTACCGGTTCGTCATGGGCGAGCACGGTCCGGTAGATGCCGGCGATGACTTCTTCGACGTCAGGGGCGGGCCGGCTGTCGTCCGTCATCACGCGGCCGCTCCGTCCATGCGCTTGCGGAGGCTGAGCGGCCGCATGTCCGTCCACACCTCGGTGATGTGCGCGAGGCACGCTTCCCGGGTGCCGCTGAAGCCGGCGTCGTCCCATCCGGGCGGCAGCGGCCGATGGGCCCACCAAATCGAGTACTGCTCTTCATGGTTCACCACCACGGTGAACTCCTGCTCATTGGGCATGGCCACTCCATGAATGCTCTGAGGAAGGCGCGGTAACGGACTCCGCCTTGACGTGCGGACAGTCGAACCATTTGCCGAAAAAACTATCCGCGGCGTTCGGCGGACCACCATCCACCGCCGGGTTGAACCGACTTGGAACTTCATCCCCACGGCGGAGGCGGACCCCCGGTGAGCAGCGGAGACGACTCGACCGCACGGAGGCCGCAGCGCTGCCCGGCGGGCGCTCGTACACGCGGCAGCGGGTCGGCCGCGCCTATAGTCCGGGCGTCGGCTGAACTCTCCTCCAGGACGGGGCAAAGATGACGGACGAGATAGTGAAGGGGCTGGGGGAAAGCATCCCGGCCGGCCTTCCGGAATCCCTGCGCAACCACGGACTCCTGGTCAAAACGGCCACCGGACTGTACGGGTGGGGCGCCGAACTCGAGGCCGTCTATTCCGGCCTGGCGAACGCGCTGACCGAGGAGGCCGCGGACACGGCACCTGCCGTGCTCAATTTCCCGCCCGTGCTTCCGCGGGCCGTATTCGAGAAGAGCGAATATGTAGCCTCGTTCCCGCAGCTCTTCGGCGCGATACACGCGTTCCAGGGCGATGAGTACGCGCACGAAGACCTGGAGCGGGCCGTCACCAAGGGCGAGGACTGGGGCGGGCATACGCAATTGACCGACTTCGTGCTGGCACCGGCCGTCTGCTACTCCGTGTATCCCCTGTTCGGCGGGACCGTGCTGGACACGCAGCGAACGGTGGACGCGACCGGTTACTGCTTCCGGCACGAGCCGTCGACCGAACCGGGGCGGCTGGTGTCGTTCCGGCTCCGTGAATTCGTGAAGGTCGGTGGTCCGCACGACGCGGACGCCTGGTTTCGCCGGTGGAAGGAGCGCTCGTCCTCCTTCGCCCGCCGGCTCGGCCTCGACGTCCAGGTCGAGGCGGCGTCCGACCCGTTCTTCGGCACGACCGGACAGGTCATGGCCGAGAACCAGCGCGAGGAGGGGATGAAGGCGGAGGTCGTCGTCCCCATCGGAGACACACCGGTCGCGGTCGCGTCGATCAACTGCCACCGCGACCACTTCGGCCGCATCTTCGACATCCGGACGGCGAACGGGGAGCCGGCCCACAGCGCCTGCGTCGGCTTCGGCCTGGAGCGCCTCGCGTTCGCACTCGTCGCCGCCCACGGCCCGCGAACCGCGAAGTGGCCCGCCGGCGTACGCGAGTTGCTGTGGGGCGTCTGACATGGCGAGCACGCTGTTCCCCGACGAGGTCAGCGCTCCCGTCGTGGCCCGTAACGCCCTGGCCATGATGGACGACAGGGCGCTGTGCGCCCTGGACGTGCGGCTCGACTACTTCGAGGTCCAGGCCCGGTCGGGACGGGGGCGCGGGCGGCTGCCCGTCGTCGTGGTCAAGCAGGTCGAGTCCCTCAACGACGACTACCGCCGCTACCTCGGGCTGACCTCGCACGCGGGATCGGCGGCCTTCGTCGGCGGCGGGCCGGCCCGCCTGCGGTCCGGCAGCCTTCTCGCCGGAGTCGTGAACGGGCAGCGGCGCGAGCTCCTGGCCGCGCTGGTCTCCGAGGCCGTCGTCCGGGTCGGCGGCGACGGGGTCACCGTGTCGGACCTCGGCTGCGGAGACGGCGGACTGCTCTCCCTGATCCAGCAGGACCCGGCCGTCAGCGCGTGGGGCTACGACTTCCAGCCGTCCAACCGCGACGGCTGGCGCGCCAGGGGTGTCCGCGCCTACCTGCTGGACGTGTTCGGGGCCGACCGCGAGCGCGTCCAGCTCGGCCAGGTCTCCGTCTGCACAGAGGTCTTGGAGCACGTCGCCAACCCTCACGGCATCGTCCGGTGGATCGGCGAGGTCTCCCGCTTCCTCGTGGCGTCCTCGCCCTGGAACGAGACCCCGGAGTCCCATGACGAGTGCCATGCATGGGCCTGGGACCACGACGGGTACAGGGCGCTGATCGAGCAGGGCGGGTATCGCGTCGTCCGCCACGAGA
>Ga0105251_10003705_pt1 | contig 10958 bp, 8 predicted proteins | sample KBSS64metaG_FD_80424 | JGI IMG/M metagenome (GOLD analysis project Ga0105251, IMG submission 80424) | Switchgrass rhizosphere microbial communities from Kellogg Biological Station, Michigan, USA - KBS S6-4 metaG | ecosystem: Host-associated > Plants > Roots > Rhizosphere > Soil | place...
CCGGCGGTTGTTCCTGCTGGGCCAGAAAACCCGATGGGTTTATATGCAATGTATATCGGTAATCTTTTTGCCATTCATGGCACAAACGCAAACTTTGGGATTGGCCTAAGAGTGAGCCACGGTTGCGTTCGTTTAAGAGCTGATGATTTGCATAAACTCTTTAATGAAGTCCCTGTTGGTACTCGTGTTGAATTGATTAACGAACCGGTGAAAGCCACTGTTGAGCCAGATGGATCTCGTTATGTTGAGGTTCATAACCCACTGTCTTCAAATGAAGCAGAATTTAACACGGCAAACGTATCACCTCTTCACCTGTCTCAGAAAATTGAATCCGTCTTACGGGATAAACAGGTGCAACCTGACGTTGTGGATAAAGCATTGGCAATGCGCGCAGGCTTACCCGTACAAATTAGCATCACACATTAAACCTTATCACGCCTGATAATAGGTTGGTCGTCAGAAAGGTGGGTGTTGGTTAAACCAACACCCACCTTTCTGTTATATTTTGTTGCACTTCACCTTAAAAAAACACACCTGTCTTAATTATGTTTCTTTTGTGCATCTGAATGTTTCAGATAAATTTATTCAGAATTACCGATGTTGCTTTTTTGTTTTTATTATTCTTAATCAAACCCCTGACACTCAAAACATATAGCCTTTTAGAATAAGATTTCTGTTTACTCATTTAGCTCATTTGCATAAGAAAACAATTAGGAATATACATCCGTACAAATTCAGAGAGTCAGCTATTTAACAAGTGAGAGTAAAATGCGATACACCCATCTTTCCGGGCAATCCCTGCTTAGCAACACTACCTTTAATAAGGGAAGCGCATTTAGTAACAGCGAGCGTAATGAATTTAACTTACATGGACTTATTCCAACAATTGTCGAAACAATAGACGAACAAAGCGACCGGATACGCTTCCAGCTAAATAACTTCATTACTGACGAAGATAAGCATATTTTTTTGCGCAACCTGCAAGATACAAATGAGGTCCTTTTTTATCATTACATCACATCTGATATCGAAGCTTCACTGCCGTTAATTTATACGCCAACGGTTGGTTATGCCTGCCAACACTTTTCGGAAATCTGGCGTAAAAACCGAGGAGTGTTTATCGCCTGGGAGGACCGAGACAATATTGAAAGCATTCTTCGAAATGTTCTTAGCGATGATATCAAAATCATTGTGGTGACAGACGGTGAGAGAATTCTCGGCTTAGGCGACCAGGGCATTGGTGGGATGGGCATTCCTATTGGGAAATTGTCTTTATACACGGCATGCGGCGGTATAGATCCGCATCAGTGTTTACCCGTAATGCTGGATGTGGGGACTAATAATAAAGATCTGCTAAGTAATCCGTTGTACATGGGAGCCCGTCACGCACGCATTTCCGAAGCAGAGTATTTTGAGTTCATTGATATTTTCGTGTCGGCAATTGAGCGCCGTTGGCCAGGAGTACTATTGCAATTTGAGGATTTCGCACTGCAACATGCAACGCCATTGTTGAAAGAATACCATGATAAGTTATGTTGTTTTAATGATGATATTCAGGGAACTGCAGCTGTGGCATTAGGCTCTATTCTCGCGGCCTGTCTACGGAATAAAGTATCACTTTCCGAACAACGTATTATGTTTGTCGGGGCTGGATCTGCAGGCTGCGGTATTGCCGAGCTAATTGTTTCAGCGCTTAAGGCTGATGGCATCGATGAGGACGTCGCCAGAAGTCATATATTCCTTGTCGACAAAGATGGTCTGGTTTTAAAAGACACTCCAGCATTAACTGATTTCCAGTATCGCCTGGCTCATGCCAGAGAAAGCTTAACATTTTCGCCAGATGGCAAAAATATTGCGGCGCTGGTTAATTGCATTCGGCCTTCGATATTGATTGGGGTATCTGGTGTACCTGGCCTGTTTACGGAAGAAGTTATCAAATCAATGCATTCTTGCACTTCCACGCCAATTATTTTCCCATTGTCGAATCCAACGTCACGCGTTGAGGCTGAACCTGTCGATATTATCAAATGGACCGAAGGTAACGCGATCATCGCAACAGGAAGTCCATTCGCGCCGGTTATCTACAATGGTAATAAACACATTATTTCTCAATGCAATAACTCTTATATCTTCCCGGGTCTTGGGCTGGGTGTTTTACTCTCAAATGCTAAACGCGTAACCGAAAGTATGTTCCTGGCTGCCAGTAAAGTCCTTGCACAATCATCGCCTATGCTCAAAGACCCGCATGGAGCATTATTACCTGAGCTAACAAAGATTCATGAAATATCTAAAAAAATTGCCATTGCCGTTGCGCTTGCAGGTGCTGAAGATGGCGTTGCGACAAGAATAGGGATTTATGAATTAGAAGAAAAATTAGAGAAAATATTCTGGAAACCTGAGTATCAGGGCTACAAGCGTATTTCATTCTGACGGATTTCCCCTACTCCATTGTTGATTAGCCATAAAAAATCCGGAAATGTTTAGCATCTCCGGATTTTTATTAAGCCACCACCCCGGCGAACATGTGGATTTAATCATATAAAATCGCATTTGGTGGCGGAGGGGCGGCTTCATAGCGCGAGGGCGATACGCCAAATAATTGACGGAATGCATAGGTATAAGCCGACGTGCTACCGTAACCCAGCATTAATGCAATCTCAGTCACGCTTCGCGACTGGCGTAGTAAAATAATTGAATGCAATAAACGATGACGTTGCTTCCAGTTGCTGAACGTTATGCCGGTTTCTTTAATAAAATGCCGTGAAAAAGTACGTGGCGACATTCCTATCCGCTCGGCCCACTCTTCCATTAAATGGGGTAAATCGGGTGATTCACTGATTGTCTGGCACATTTCCAGCAGTGCCGGTGCCGTAGGCCAGGTCATGGCAAAGCCTGCGGCCGGGAGATCGTTTAGCACATCGATCAATGTGGAAACCAGCCGTCCTTCTTTGCCATCGGCATCATAAAACTCAGGGATAGTCTGCGTAGCGTGGTGGATAAAACTGCGAGCAAAATCAGAGACTGTCACTAACTTCAGTTCGGCTTTAAACCCCGTGGCCGCGTAATAGTCAGGGTCGATATCCAGGTTTTCCAGCATCACTTCACTGGCAGTTTGCACCTGATGAGGCATAAATGCCGGTATCCATAATCCATAGCAGGCAGGAATAATGTATGAATTATTCTCCACGGAAATGTATAGGGAGCCTTCACGGGCGTAGTGAAACTGAATGAAAGGATGAGAATGTAGTTCTGATTGCACATTTTCCGCCAACATAAACGACCGGAAGAAGACGGGACGAGCGAGTTTAGCCCCTTCAGCATCGCCTTCGTAGCGGAAAGAGTGCAGTATCTTTTTTGCTTTAACCATCTATCCCACCTAAATTGACGCTTGGTCTACACAACTTGGCATCCCTTCATGATACACAAACCGTGTTTGCTGCGATAATTAATTCATAAGTTTGGCAAATGAACAACCAAGCATTAATAAAATCGCAACATGTGCTTGCATTAATTTAATGAAAAAATAATAGCCCCATTTAAATAATGATTAACCCCATCAACACTCGTCAATATTGAAAACGAACGGGATAACTATTTTTAAAATAAAAGAACGACTTGAGTTATCTATGTTTTTTAACAATGAATTGTGGATTAATAACAAACCCGGACCCCGTTAATGAGCCGTCCTTTATATCGCATATCGCTACATCATTTGCGTTTCGCTTTCAAACTGACTTTTGCAATTGCGCTTTCTTTGGCTATTGGTTTTGGATTTCATTTGGATATGCCGCGCTGGGCGGTAGTGACTGCAATTATTATCACCACTGCTCCGGCGTTTATTGCAGGCGGCGAACCCTTCACCGGAGCGATGCGTCACCGTGGGTTATTACGTTTTGCAGGAACAATAATTGGCTGCTCATCCGCGCTGATTATTGTCTGGTTGTTTATCTGGTCGCCGCTCACGATGTTAATTATAGGCGCGGTATGGACCGGAGTTTGCTGTTATGCCGCCACCGTAATTCGCATCGAAAATTCTTACGCGCTGGGACTTGCTGGCATCACCGCACTAACCATTGTGAGCGCCATTTATCTGCACCCGGAAATGGGGGTTATTCTGGCATGGTTCCGCGTCTCAGAAGTCTTTATGGGTCTGATCGCGGCAGTTATTGCCGATATGGTTTTTGCCCCGCGCTCAGTGCGTAAAAATATCGAAAATGAACTGCATGAATTGCTGGTCGATCATTACCGACTGATGCAGATATGCGTGATCGGCACTGACCGCAAAGAAATGGAAAAACTCTGGCATTCGCTGATTCAGCGAACCAAAACACTGGACGGGATGCGCCGCACGCTGGTGCTGGAGTCAGCGACAGCCGGGAAAACGAATCGCCGTTTAAAAGCGTTACACACGCTGTCGTTAACACTCATTACTCAGGCATGTGAAACCTCGCTGATTCAGGGGACCCGCAGTGGTTATTTTTCTCCCCTGCTTAACGAGATGTTCGCTCAGCAATTGAACAATGCCGACGAGGTGAAAATACAACTTAAGCGGTTGCGTCATAACGTCGGGGCGTTAGGCGCTAAATCAACGCCCGTCACGCTACGCAGTTGGGTCGGTGCCGCAAGTCGTTTCCATCTATTGATGCAGGGTGTTGTCGCCAATAAGCACATTTCGGCGATTGAAGAAGAAATTCTGCACGCAGAAACCGAAGTGAAACCGGTATCACCGGAATTTCATCGCGCGAAAATTAACTTCTGGCGCACTTCTATTTCCTGTGTGGCCTTCGCCCTGTTGTGGGTATGGGCTGGCTGCCCAGGCGGCAATGGCGGGCTGGTGATGGTCGGAGTGGTGACTTCGTTTGCGATGCGCGCACCTGATCCTTTGGCGGTCGCTAAAGATTTTATCGTGGCTTCGCTTATTGCGTTGGCGGTCGGAGCCGTGTATTTCGCCATCGTGCTGCCGATGCCCCAGCAGAACCCGCTGGTGCTGATTGGCGTGCTGTGTGTTGTCGGTTTTTTCTTTGCCATCGAGGTACAAAAACAGCGCCTTGGCATGATGACCGCGCTGCCGTTAACCGCCAATGTGCTGATTCTCGATAGCGACGCACCGTTTCATTATTCGATGTTCGTTCATGGCGCCTTGTCTCAAATTGTCGGTTGCTTGATTGCCACCGCGATGATTGTGCTTATCCAAGACGTCACCCGCCAGCACACCGGACGCGTGATCCTGACCCAGTTAATCAGCGCAGTCATCGGCACGTTGACCAGCCGCGCAGCGCGCCGTGAAGAGAATCATCTTCCGGCTTTGTATCAACAGCTTTTCACGCTGCTGAACCTTTTTCCGAATGATATCGACCGTTATCGCCTGGCGCTGGATTTGATTGTCACGCATGAGAGGTTACGGGAGTGTGAATTACCCCAGGACGAAGATTTATCTCTGATTCATGAGCGCCTGCATATTGATCGCCTGAAAAAGGATATTTGTATTTATCGCGACAAACTTTATGTCCATGGCGTCGCCACTGAAATTGTGGAAAACGTGGAACGCCTGGCCACCCTTTTAACGAAATATAAACGAGTTCTGATAGTCGAGTAGAAAACTGACTTAGGCTTTTACTGAGGATGAGATATGAGTGTTGAAGTTGAAAGTGCACCTGTCGTACGCAAAGACAACTGGTATCGGATTGCGGAAGAACTTGTGAACCAGGCTGATGTCCGTTTTAACGGCAGCCGGAGCTGGGATATTCAGGTCCACAATCCTGACTTTTATAAACGTGTTTTGCAGGAAGGTTCTATTGGCCTGGGTGAATCCTACATGGAAGGTTGGTGGGACTGCGCTGCACTGGATGTTTTATTCGAGAAAATCCTTCGTGCAAAACTCGATGAGAAAGCACCAAAAAACTTCAAGGATTTAGCTCGCATCGCCGGGATGCGTTTGTTTAATTTACAGACGCATAAACGCGCCTGGATTGTCGGCAAAGAGCATTACGATATCGGCAATGATCTCTTCGCCAAAATGCTCGATCCGTATATGCAGTATTCCTGCGGCTACTGGAAAACAGCCACTAACTTACGCCAGGCTCAAGAAGCCAAATTGAAAATGTTATGCGAAAAATTGCAGCTTCAACCCGGCATGAAACTGCTGGATATTGGCTGCGGTTGGGGTGGTCTGGCGGAGTACGCCGCCGAACATTATAACGTCCATGTTACCGGCGTAACCATCTCGGCAGAACAACAGAAAATGGCGCAGGACCGTTGTACCTGGCTGGATGTCTCCATCAAGCTGATGGATTATCGCGACCTCGAAAGCCATTTTGACCGCATCGTTTCCGTCGGCATGTTCGAGCATGTTGGGCCAAAAAATTACGACACCTATTTTGAAGTGGTGAACCGTTGCCTTAAACCGGGCGGAATGTTCCTGCTGCATACTATCGGGGCAAATAAATCAGATACCAACGTCGATCCCTGGATTAACAAATATATTTTCCCTAACGGATGTCTGCCTTCGGTAAAACAAATCGCCAGCGCATCTGAGCCATATTTTGTCGTCGAAGACTGGCACAATATCGGCGCAGATTACGACCTGACATTAATGGCATGGCACCAGCATTTTAATAGTTTCTGGCCAGAGATCCAGGATAATTATTCTGAGTCATTTAAACGTATGTTCAATTATTACCTCACGTCTTGCGCGGGGGCTTTCCGTGCGCGTGATATTCAGCTCTGGCAAGTCTTGTTTAGCCGTGGTGTCGAAGGCGGCATGTACGTTTATCGCTAAGACTTTTATTATCCCGACTGAATCACTACGTTATTAATTTAAGGATTTTCGTATGTCACAACAATTATTCACTTCAGAATCTGTTTCTGAAGGACATCCCGACAAAATAGCCGACCAAATTTCTGATGCCATTCTCGATGCTATTATTGAACAAGACCCCAAAGCACGCGTGGCCTGTGAAACACTGGTAAAAACAGGCATGGTTTTGGTTGGTGGGGAAATTACCACCGACACGTGGGTGGATATAGAAGAAATTGTGCGCCGCACGATTCACGACATCGGCTATAACAGCTCAGAAATGGGTTTTGATGCCAACACGTGTGCGGTTTTAAGTGCGATTGGCAAACAGTCTCCTGATATTAATCGTGGCGTGGATCGTGAAAATGAAGCGAATCAGGGTGCTGGCGATCAAGGGCTTATGTTTGGATATGCTTCCAACGAAACCGATGCGTTAATGCCTGCACCTATCACCTTTGCTCACCGTTTAATGGCGCGTCAGGCACAAGTGCGCAAAAACGGTTTATTGTCATGGTTACGCCCTGACGCGAAAAGCCAGGTCACCTTTGCTTATGAGAACGGTAAAATAATTGGTATTGATACCGTGGTGATTTCCACGCAACACAGTGAAGCCGTCACTCAGCAAATTCTACGTGAAGGCGTGATGGAAGAGATCATTAAGCCTGTTTTACCACCAGAGTGGCTGACGCGTAATACTAAATATTTTATCAATCCAACCGGTCGATTTGTCATTGGTGGGCCAATGGGTGACTGCGGGCTGACGGGCCGCAAAATTATTGTTGATACTTACGGCGGTATGGCGCGCCACGGGGGCGGTGCATTTTCCGGTAAAGATCCGTCTAAAGTCGATCGTTCAGCCGCATATGTTGCCCGCTATGTCGCTAAGAATATTGTCGCCGCCGGGTTAGCAGAGCGCTGTGAGATTCAGATTTCTTATGCCATTGGGGTTGCGGAACCCACCTCAATAATGGTGGAAACCTTCGGTACAGGAAAACTGGATAATGAAAAACTGATTATGCTTATTCGCGAGTTTTTCGACCTTCGCCCACATGGGTTAATCTGCTCGCTGAATTTGCTGCAACCGATATATCAGCAAACAGCAGCATACGGTCATTTTGGACGTGATATTTTTAGCTGGGAACAGACTGACAAAGCAGACCTACTGCGCAGCTTCCTTTAAGTTTTCCAGCTCGATAATGGCAGGAGTTATCCTGCCATTGTCCACTCAGTCCTTTTGAATAATCAGGCTTGAATAGGTTGTTGATTTGGTCGGATCCGTTGGAGAAAGAGTTCCCATTTGATCGGTTACTTGCACAATCTTCCATCCCTGTTTTGCCAGTTCTGGAATTGTCCCTTTTACGCCGCCACCACAGGTGAAAATAGTATTGTCATCGAGGGTCTTTTGATTGTTTGATAAGGCTTTAACCTCTGGGGAACCACAAACATGCGCGTCTCCGGCATAAACCGATGCGCACATTCCTAGCAAAGCAATAACTAATAATGTCTTATTCATTTCAACCTCTTATTTTTAGCCATTTATTCCCGGTTGGGAAGTGAGTCTTCGTGGGTGACATATCCAAAATCAAAGCCTCTCAGGAGGGTTTCTCGCAGGTATTGATTCATCGGATAACTGTAGCTTTGCCCTATGCTTACCGCGTGAACAACTTGTAATAGTGCCCCACCTCGCAAAAATAAAGGCTCATCGGTAATCGTAATTTCAGCTCCACGCAACGCGTTTTTTAAATCCTGATATGCCGGTGAAACGGTGATGCTGTTATTCATGTAGTTAAACATCACCAGCAGCGCTGAAATTAGTGCTACCGGGAAAACCAACGGATGGCGATTTAGCAGCTGTACTGCATGCCAGGATCTCTTGGTTAAAATAGTGGCCGTCAGTGGAACGAGTAATAAATAGAGCAGTTTTGCCAGATGAGTGAGTGCCCCCATCAGAGAAAAAACCAACGCTATAGGTGGCACAATCGCGGCACGTGCAGCATCTTCTCCCTGTTTTTCATTTTCTCCACCAACGCTATAACTTGATAATGAAGCCTGCAGCCTGGGTAATTGTTCTTTCACAGCCTCATCAAGATGGGGAGTATGCAGCTCAAGGGAAAAAAGCTTTAACCCGTCATTTTTTGGGTATTGCGCACGTACGAGCGTGCCAGCCGGGAGCAATAACTTCTCGCGCAATGATTTTTGCACGACGTGCTGGCGAAAAAAGTCGTCCCAGTCCAGACGTTTGGGAATGGTGACACCGTTAAATATGACAGTTCGCTGGGCGAGATATTGCTGTCGGACGGTTTTCTCCACCGCATCGTTGAAGCCGGATCGGTCTGACGGCGACCAGCCATTGGTGACAGGCACCCCCTGGCTACGGACATGGTTACGAACACTGGCGTAATAACGTCTTGGAACATTCCAGGTTTTAAGCCCTTTGGCGCTCAGTGAACGTTCATATCGTTGCCAGGCTTTATTCTGTTCACGAAGGATCGGCCCACTGATATCCATATCATCGTTGTAATAGGCAACATATTGTTTATGGACGGCTTCTCGAGCCTGTAGCCATGCTTTGTAATAGCCCAGAACACCACCCTCTCTGGCGCTGATACTGTCGCGCAAATTCTGTTCCGCACTTCCTTTGAGTAACGCATGATAGCGATCAACAGAACTGAGCAGGATCGGCAGCATCGCCAGAAATGCTTTTCCTGACGGGCTGCTCCACGTTTGTACCTGGCCACCGCTGCTATCAAGTGAAATGCCTTCCAGCGTCTGATGCCCATCAATCAAAGATTGCTGATAAAGTTGCGCCAGAAGCGACATCTGACGAAACTCACTCGTGCTCTTCGATACCTGACGTTCAATTACCCATTCCACGGCATGCCACGTTAATGCGCCCGTTGTCAGGCACAGCAAAAGCACCGCGCTTACGCTTGTTTTTGCCGACAGATAGATGTTTTTCTTCTTCAACCTGGCATTGCCCATTAGGGCAAACTGTAATACGAGCAGCGCTGCCGCGATTGCAGTTAATGACCGCCCATAACGTTCCATGTTGTGGACCTCTTCTGCGGTTGAAATACTGCCGACAAGGTCCAACAAACGAGAATTGAATGCCAATTCACAAATGAGATAAGTCAGGGTAATACCCGTCACAAGCCAGTTTTGCCAGGGAGGGAGAATCGAGCGTTTGATCCCATCTCGCCCCCCTTTTTCTTCCTGAGTCAGCACTGTCACGGCCTGACCTCCAGACTCGTTTGACGCGTTTTGGTCGGGCTATAAATTTCAGTAGGCAATGAATTGTCCAGCTCAGGCTGCGCAACCTTTGGTGGCAACGGGTCTACGGCTTTTGCTGGCGCGCGCTTGACCTGTTTTGTCGATTTTTCTGGTGACTGGGACTTGGGCTTACGGGTTGATTTGGCCTTTTCGTTCAGGGCAGTTTTTTGCTTCTGAATAGGTAGCCGACTATGGTAAACCTCACCATGCTGCCAGTTGAACTGTTCAATACGATTGCCCGATGTGAAATTCAGTTGGAGCTTGTCCGCACTGGCCGTAATTTCCGGCCCGACATCGCATATTCCTGTAAATGCCCACTCCTGAGAACTCGTATTCTGCAGGTCTATCAGCCGGTATTGTGCCGGACAAGAGGGTGTTGCCACTTTCAAAAGCAGCAGAGTATGCCCTTCGATATGATATTGATTAATGATCCTGGCCCAGCTCACACCTTCTAATGGGCGTTCAATCATTAGATTGCTCCATTTCAAGCTATAACGGCCATTCAGCTCCCTTAATGCGCCTTTGGAACCATCAGCCAGCACGAACTGGCCAACCTCATTCCCCAAAACACTCGCCAGATCGGTTTTAAAAAGAATCTTACCGTTTTTATCGTAACGGACAGAGCAGCCGTTTAACCCAAGAACTATCGTCAAAACCAATAAACTGCGCAGGGTTAAATTGTGAAGTGACACGCTCATCTTTATTCCCGTCTGTAATCATTTTTATGAATGTGAAGAAGCTACCAATGGCGACATTGATAACTTTTGATAGTGGTACTCAAGTTCACTTTATTGCGTTTGGTAATTTATCTTCACTCAGGCAGGCCTTCTCTGTAATAATTTTGATTAAGGACAGATAGACCAAACAAGCCGACAACCATACATATGAGGAG